>Ga0123354_10001914_pt1 | contig 26488 bp, 16 predicted proteins | sample TergutLab28metaG_2_FD_97872 | JGI IMG/M metagenome (GOLD analysis project Ga0123354, IMG submission 97872) | Labiotermes labralis P4 segment gut microbial communities from Petit-Saut dam, French Guiana - Lab288 P4 | ecosystem: Host-associated > Arthropoda: Insects > Digestive system > Gut ...
GACTCCTTCCACTCTTCAGGCAGTTTCTCCTTCTTCCAAATAGAAATAATAAGTTTATGAATCTCCAAGCAAATTGTTCTACCCCCTGCTTTAATCAGTTCTGCCGGTATTTGATCAATACCAGGCAGTTTGTGACTTTTTAGTTTGTTGATAGCCAGCTCAACCACAGAGGCAATTGGCTCAGGTACTAGTGGTTCTCTGATAATATTGTAATTTAATACGATACATAACATGCTGACCATGTGCCATTGAAATAGGAAGATGCAGCTTTGAAAGAGTTGATAGCTTTACGTATCTTGGTTCATTGGTGACTGGTGACAATAATGTCTCAGAAGAAATTAAAAACTGCCTTGTAGCTGCTAATAGATCATATTTTAGACTAAAAAGTCAGTGTGAGTCAGAGCTACTTTCCAGGAAGACAAAAATTCTTATATATAAAACACTTGTGAGGCCAATACTTACATACACTTCAGAAACCTGGACTATGACAAAAAATTATGAAAGAAGACTGAGCATCTTCGTTAGGAAAATCCTTCACAGAATATATGGTCCAGTATGTGAGGGAGGGCAGTGACAGAAGAGGTACAATAGAGAATTATAAGAGCTTTACAATGAACCAAATATAGTTAACATAATAAAATCCAGTAGACTGAAGTGGGTGGGCCATGTTGTGTGAATGGATGAAAATGAATTACCTAAATGGATATTGTGGACAAACCCTGGAGGTCAAAGAGGACAAGGCTGACCGAAATGAAGATGGATTGATGGGGTAGAGGAAGATGCAAGGAAACAGGGTTGTGGAAATTGGCGGGTGGATCCCCAGGATAGAGGTGACTGGCAACATTTGCTTGAGGAGGCCAAGGCCCACCCAGGGTTGTAGAGCCGATGATGATGACATACCATACTGAGCACATTCAACATAAATATGGAGCCGCCCTTGAAGCTGCAGGATATCTGGGTAATGTGATACATGGTAATAAATCACATAAAGATACCAGAACATGAAACTTGAAGTATTGTGCACATTATTCATTGTTAAGTTTTTGTGGTGAAAGTCAGTAATAACCAATATAGTGAATTTGTGTATTACAGGAGAAGTCATACAATCATGGTAGAACTACAAATTGGAAAAGGAAGAGAGACAATTTAAAAATCTAAAAGTTACAAACTTAACACATGACAGTACAGGACCAGTCCTAACAAATCACAGTTTCAAACCTCAGCATGTACACTTAACAGAGATGTTGAGTACAGAGTAAAAACCATGATAAACTTCAACATTCATTACACATCAAGTTTTATAAAACTATGCAGCCATGAAGTGAACTTCAGCGTTGTAGTTCTCCTGGACTTCACAAAAAGATGTCTCCTCAGATATACCAACCAATTGCCCAGAGACATCTAGTATATAAAAATGTACGGAGTGGAAATCTTCAAAATTCACAAAAAGTGTGTCTGGCTCTTCTGAGCAAATCTGTTCGCAAAACGGAACTGATCATGCTGTATACAGTAAACAGAACAAAGTGTAATTGCATCATAAACACATCAGTCGCCATAATAAACCTTCAGGAGTCTTCTTGTGACCATGTCAGAATGTAAACTGGATTGATGAGGTCTGGATAGGGAGCAGAAGTGGTTTCCCATCTGTGTGCTCTGGACTCTGGTGGAGGGAAACTGAGTTATTGCAGAGGGTCTGTGAATTCATATGTGCAACAAGCACAATCTGGCTGTGGTTTCATTTCTTTAACTAGACTTCCATTGCCTGACACTTGCAAAACTCCATCAGTCATCTCATTAAATGAATATCAGCAGTATTTACAAGAACTTTTTCCATTATCTTGTAAATGCTGCTGATATTACTCAGTATAACCATTGTCAAAAACATGTATGTTGGAATAATAAATCAGCAAACATACCTTCTGTAGACTGAATAAATTACACTGGACAACAAAATTTAACTTTTTTTCAGCCCACTAACTTCAATAGGTGAACTTAGCAGAACTTTTTATGCTGAATTCAGATATGTATGCAGAATTTTTGTATCAGGCAGAGTTTCAAAGATACAGAGGACTCTATTTGTGTAAAATAGTACTTTACATACTAATGAAACAAGCAGAAACTTATCTCTAAAATGTAGAGGCGGTCGCCAGTAATTGGCTTCAGGTACATCCCTCTCCAGTGTCCAGCAATACTCTGCCAACATATTTGAGGTCCACTTGCCTTGGTACTGCTTTTCCATAGCCAAAATGTCTTGGTGAAATCTTTCACCGTGTTCGGCACTGACTTCGCCGAGATTTTCTTGAAAAAAATCCAAGTGGGACTCCAAAAAGTATATTTTCAGACTCATATTGCATCCCATAGTTTTGTACGAAGTCAAGAGGTCCTGCACAACATCCTGACAGTTTGCTGCCTTGTGATATCCTAAGAAGTCCTTGCAAATCTTCTTAAAAGACAACCATGCTTTTCTTTCAGTCTCATTCAGGTCTTCATTGAACTGTTTGTCTTGTATCATTTCCCTGATCTGGGGGTCCTATAAATATACCTTCTTGATTTTTGCGTCACTCACATTTGGGAACTTATTCCTGAAATATTCGAATCCACAGTCGGTTTTATCCATACCTTTCACAAAATTTTTCATGAGGCCCAGCTTTATGTGCAAGGGGGCAGAAAAATTTTCTCCGGAAGAACAAGAGGAGGATTGACGACATTTTTTTCCCCTGGCATCAGTGATGTTTGTTTAGGCCACAGTTTATTTACACGGTGATTCTTCTTGTCCCAGCTGTCCCACTCACACAGGAAACAGCAGTATTTTGTGTACCCGAGTTGCATTCCAAGTAACAGTGCCACAACCTTGAAATCACCACATAACTTCCACTTAAATTCATCATACTTAATCTTTCCTGACAGTAGCTTCATGTTTTCATAATTCAGCTTCATGTTGGCTGCATAAGCCAAAGGAACAGAGGGGAACCTATTTCCGTTGTGGAGTAGAACCACCTTCAAGCTCACTTTTGATGAATCAATGAACAAGCACCACTGATCTGGGTTAAATTCATGGCCACGAACTTCCATAATGGAACAAACATCATTGCAAAACACTACACCATCTTCCTGGGAGAAGAAATCCTTGAATTTTTAATGGTGCCCACGGCAAAAACACACCTTAATGTCCTGGCACAGAAGATTCCATCCCTTTAACCTGGAGCAAAAGGTGTGGGTGATGGAGAAATTCTGGAAACATGTTTGAATTGAGCGTCCAAAAATACATCAGAAACAGACATTTTTCCTTACGGGCCACAATCTTTGTTGACCAGTGTTATTTGTCATACACATATTTATGGTAGTGGTTTTCAAATGTGTGTAAATGCTAAAGTGATTAATAAAATACAAATTAATTTAGAAGTGTTAATGAATATGTACTATCTGTTTGTCATTATCACACACACACATGTATGCGTGTATATATATATATATATATGGATCACATATATTGGTGCCTACAGCTGCATCCTCTGGGGAACCACAAAATTTGTTGATGTTAGAAAGGGTCCATCACACCTAAAAGTTTGGAAACTCGTGGTCTAGTTAATTGTGTTACGTAATCTCCAACTTCTTGACATTTAGTAGTTTTCTGAAATTCAGATATTAGTATGATAAAAGACTAGAGAATTGATCTGCAATAATATGCAGCAGCTTGGCCAATAAGATACAGAAAGGAAAATATTCAAAGCTTGTGACTGATAATCTTGTGAGTTGCTGCTGTTCCTGCTGTGTTACTGAAAGGTCTGAGGGTCCTATCATGGACTACTACATAAAGTGAAGGAAGAGAAGGTTCCACAATAGAACAAACAACAAATGACTGATAGACAGAATTTTTGTTTTTGTGCCTTTGAGAATTTTGAAATAAGCTGAAAACAGTAGTCGTAAATTTAAGGTGCTAGGCCAGTCTTCAGGCATACAAAGTAGTGATGTATACCTTTATGCTCACAATACCTGATCATCAGCACATTTGTCTAAGTAATTTGCCAAATTTCAGAGTAACATGTTAGGTTTTCTTGAAATTTGCTGTCGTCTGTGTTGTGGCACTATGTAGTCTGATACTATTATGTCAAACGAACCTGCTGCCATGATCTACAGGGTACAAGAATAAACCATGAAAGGAAAAATATTTCCAGCATATAAGAAAAGGGGAGGACAACCAGTTTTGAGTGTGTGAACCAGTAGGAGAGGATGGCTGTAAAAGGGTGGTGGTATGGGCCATTGGTGCTGGCAGAGCATGGGTAGAAATTCAAAAAAAGATTAGAAGGAAATTTTTAAATGCACATAAGAAAAGGATTTTTAGGATCCATCAGGATTAATCTTCTATGTGGCTTAATGTTCTACCCTGAACATGGAGTTATTAGATTTATCATACCCATTGAATATAGTGGCAGAGTTCTACCAGAGTGTGTGGTGCCATACCACAGAAAATGTAACTGTCATAATCACTCTCATAAGAACCTTAAATCTCACATTCACTGTACTCATTATCCATACTTTCAATGAGGCCACAGGCCAATGTTTTCTGTAATAATATGGTGTCAGTTTACACTATTTTAAATGTAAGCAACAATAAGATCAATGGCCTCGGGAGTATACAGTGGAAGGAGAGAAACCTTAACAGTAACTGATAGCTAAACTGTGTTCTGTGTGTTGAGAGCATTAGGAAACAGCAGAACTGGAAACGTGCCAACCATGAGAGCAAACACTCTTCACTTTTGGTATTAACATGGTTTATATAATAGGCATACATGATTCTGTAAACTGTGTTGTCTAAATCTGTGTTATGTCTGTGACTGGCTGACTTCAGAGCTTGTGCTGGGCAAACACTGACATTTTGCAGCTGAAAAGCATATTAGATCTGTTCATAGTGCAGAGGTAAGAGACATGATCATGCTGTTGTTGACAGTGGTGTATTATTGTGTAGACAGTTTGCACTTGTGATTTGTTCAGAAAGGTTTACTTGAAAATAGTGCACAACATTTACTCATCTTCCCCTTGTGTGTGTGTGTATGTAATTTTGCTGTACACATATGTTTTCAATGAATGGCTATTGAAGTGGTAGTGAGCTGGTAACATCAAGCAATAAAATCAAGTATGAACTAATGACTGAAAAGCTGGTGTAGCAGCTGTACTGTAGACTTGCATTCAGGAAATGCTTAGTTCAAATATAGTCTGGGACACCAGCTATTATCCTGATGATTTTGTGGTTTTTGTCAGTCCCTCCATGCAGATGCTGGTGAAGTACTTCAGTTAGGCCATGACCACTTCCAAATACTATTCCATTCATTGTTAACCAGTAGTCCTTCCATTGACACTGTAGACCAAGATACTGACAGTGCCATAATATAACTGTAAGGGAATAGCTAAAATACAAGTCAGTCATACTTCTTCTTCGTGCTGTATTTGGTCACAAACTTCATTTCCCTCCCATCTGCAAATAAACGTGAAGTTAAAAACATTCAAAATCACCAAAATGTAGTAGACTTCCAATACTAAAAAAAAATCATTCCTTTACAAAAACTTTGAACTGTTTGATTCATCAGATGGTTGGCTCTAATGGGTTAATTGAATATTAAAAGCGGACATTTATTTGTCCATGTACAAGAGACTATAATACTGGATGTACTTTATTGAAATAAAGGTTTTGTAAATGAATGTACGTCTGACTTACAAATTTTGTTAGTTGAACCATATCATTATTGGCTATCTCCTTGGTTATCCATCTGATTGCTGTACAGGTTCCCCCACCAAATTGTTTATGTATTCCAAGGCTACAAGTCCATATCATTGCAAGCTCCTTGGTTTCACTGTTCCAGCTGTACAAAATGACCTGACCTGTAGAGGTGATGAAGTTACTCAGTGAGGGTATTCTGGGTTAAAAATACTTATGTGTGGAAATATTAAAAGCATTGTATTGGTTTCAAACTGACATATTAGGATACTGGGGAGCAGTTTATGTTTACAGCAGTGTCTGTGACAGAGGCTTGTGAAGCATGTTAGACGCTAAGTACTGCACATCTGACATGGAGATGTAGAAGTTATTGTGAAGATATGACAGGCGACTATGGGAAGAACTGCTTTACTTCTACCTGTTCTGTACCCCTGTGCTATGACAACTCATTTGTGTTATGTCTTCAAGCTGTTGTGTGGTGCCTCAGTAAAGTATCTGCAAATTATAAAAATTCCCAAATACACAACTTTATGTGCAGGTGAACATTTATGACAGTGCTGTATGACTTTCTTAATGTAGAAAATTGTGATAATGTACATGTTTTTATAGTTCATCACTATTCAGTATCTTTGGATTACATTTCTTTTGCAAGTTGAATACCAGCACAGCCTTCCAACATTGTGAACAAATAAGTGGTTTGTAGGAGGATTTATTGTTTTGAAATGTAACTGAGCAAGACCCCAAAGTGTTCTTGTTTGTTGGCTCTGGTTCTTCTTTTTGGCAGTGGGTCTGTGTTAATAAAATGAATGCTATTTCAGCATAGGATTTTATGTTTTGTTGGCAGGAGGTGTGACAGTACAGTACCTGGCTGAGGAAACTGGCGATGCATTTTACACGAGCTACTATATATGCAGTGAGATTTTCTGTGACACAGGTACACAGTTCTCATAACAGTAGTTCCCAGAACATGCTGAGCTGAGCCTAAAGGGCTTTCTGAAGGGTTTCCAGTGGATGTGGGAATACCTTCACTAGTGACCAATTTTAATCTTAGAACATTCCTAAATAAGTAACATCATATTGCTGGGTAAAATTGAAGTTTCTTTAATTGTGCATTGCATTGATGTGGGTCTGCTGCTGGTATTTACAAAATCCCCTGGAGAGTATTCAGACTTAACTAAGTATATGGAGCAGTCCTTGAGAAGCTAACAAGCCTTCAGGTAGTTAAAAAAATTCCACACATTTTATGGATCCTGGGGGCTCATTATTGCATTCACAGCAGCTTGCCAATCTGTCCCTACCTGAGCCAGATCAATCCAGGCCATGCCCCCCCCCCCCAGCCTGCATTTTGGAAATCCATTTTAATATTATCCTCCCATCTACACTTAGATCTCTTTCCCTCAGGTTTTCCCACCCATCTCATTTTTTCTTGATTTGATCACCTGAATAATATTTGGTCATGAGTACGGATCATAAAACTCCTCATTAGTGTAGTCTTCTGCACTCCCCAATTACCTCATTCCTTTTATGCCCAAATATCTTCCTTAGCACCCTATTGTTGAACACCCTCAGCCTATATTCCTCCCTCACTGTGAGAGACCAGTTTTCACACCCATGCAAAACTGTATGAAATGTTCAGTCAAATTCTGAGGTATTCATGAACGTTTCATAACATAGAAAGTTCTTGTGGTGAGGGGTTGTTAGCACTATGCCCAACCCCCAAGCTGGAGGACCACCCCTTTTTGACTGATTATTCAGTATATTCACAGTTGCATTCCACATTGGTGACCGTTCCTCCATCTGCAACCTGGGGACATGCCATGCCATGATAACGGAGACCCACTTACCACAGGTTTTTGGACTAGAGAACCAAAATAAATTACTAGTGTTACAATTACAGTTCACAGACCAAACAAGGCATACTGAACTTCACTTCAAGCAAACAATTAGTTTCTCTCATGCTGTGCTTTGGTTGGCTTTTATGTTGATTTTAGATTGTGAGTATAATCATGTTTGGCATTTCATTTTTTAATATGTATCTGGAGATCCATCAAGCATTTGGAAACCTGTTGGGTTCAACAGCACTTATACACATGACAACTGTTCTATGTAGATTTGGAGCATTTCCTGCATGGATTGTATTTGTCATAGAGGCACAGAACTTTGTCAAATAAACACATCATGTGATAGCACCTCTCTCACTGTTACGTAAGAAAAGGTTTATATATGCATATAAGCACTTACTGAAATACAGAAGAAAACTGTAGAAGCATTGCCATGGATTAGATAGTGTTTGCAGAAACAGGCCACTTGTTTTTGGAGCTTATTGTGTACTGCGTAACAGTTCTTGGTAGTTTGCCAAATAGCTTGACCTTAAGAGCATGTTTTGTAGATGGCAGTCCCAAGTACACAACTGGCAATATAAATGAAGTGTGTGGAGTCTAAAAGTTTTGGATTGGATTGACATTTACACATGTTTATCATATCCATTCAGTTCTGATTAACTGCAAAATGTCTCCATTCTGCACTACAGTACTACTAGTACTACTACAACACTGGCACTTAATTAACACACAAATTTAAATGTGTTCATGAATGAATCCTGTAATGAAAGTAGTGTGACATAATTTCTCAGACCATCTGTAGTAAAGTTAAATGAACTTGACACATTTAATTTTATTTAGAAACCCGAAATTTTAGTAAGAAATCCTAAAGGGACAAGACCACTTGGAAGTTAGGAGGATATAGTAATATGGAGCTTAAAGAAAATGGGAAAGGATGATGTGGACTGGATTCATTTGGCACAAGACAGGGAACGACGACTTGTTGTGAACTTGGTAATGAGTTGTGTTTCCATAAAAAGTTAGGAATTTCTTATCTGAGAGAGTATTAGGACTTTGTTCCATATAGTTAGTTAACACAAAATGTGGCATGTCTGGTCTGCAAATGGAAGAACCTGCACAAAGTGATTTAACTTGCCATTAAACCATGTAGTTCAGGCGATGTAATTGTCACATGAACAGCAAGAGTCGCTCTACGCACAGTCAGTCCGTAAAGTTTCCGAACTTATGAATTATCGCGCCAACACGAAGGTGGAGCGAGGTCCCGCTGGTTGCGCTGTGTAACAGAGGGCTTCCTTGGGCGAATTCAATAAATAGGATCGTTCTAGCTTGCTTACTCATTGTGTCACTTAGAGGGAACGCGTGTCTTGCTTGCTCGGCGGATTTTTTAGCAATTAAGAATGGGTGATTTTTATGAGCAACGTGTTTGCGTAAAATAGTGTATCAAATTAGGGAAAGTGTTTTCGGAGACTTTCGAAATGTTAAAACAAGCGTTTGGGGATGCAGCCATGAGTAAAACAAAAACCCATGAGAGGTACATACGTTTTAAACAGAATCGAACTTCAGTTGAGGACAATGACCGTACAGGACAACCTTCAACATCAAAAAATGAAAAAGACATCCGAAAAGTTCGGAAAGTGATGATTCGTTCCAATCGTCATTTGACCGTTCGTGAAGTAGAAGAGGAAGATGGAATTTCAAAAACCACGTATCGTGAGTTTCTCACTGAAAATTTGGGCATGCATCATGTTGATGTCAGTAAAGAGCTTGACGACCGTGCAAATGCCGATGAAAACTATTTAAAGAACATTGTCACAGGTAATGTAACTTGGGTTTACGGTTATGATGTCGAAACAAAAGCCCACTCTTTGCAGTGGGACTCAGAAATGTCACCCATACCTAAAAAAGCACTGCAAGTTCGGTCCAGTATGACAGTAGTGCTGTTTTTTTTATTGTTACGTCGTTATTCACCATGAATTTCTATCTCGTGGCCAGACAGTGACCATGGAATATCTGAAGGTGACGAAAAGGCTGAGAGGCAGTGAGGAGAAAAAGGCCTGACTTGTGGAGGGGGAAAAAATGGATGCTCCATCTTGACAATGCTCCGGCGCTTTCCTCCCTTCTGATTCGAGATTTTCTCACAAAACATGAGACGACGCTCCTCCCACAGCCCCCGTACTTGTTAGACTTGGCACCAGCGGACTTGTCTCTCATCACCAAGCTGAAATCCGTACTGAAAGGACGACGAATGGAGTCAGTCGAGAAGATTTAAGACAATTCGTTGGCAGAGATGCGCATTGTTCCACAAGAGGCATTCCAGGAATGCTTCCAAAACTGGAATGCTGGGAGCGATGTATAAAGAGTGTAGGAGAAAGGGGACGAAGCCCATTTTCTCCAAAATAAGAAAGCAAACGATTTAAATTGTTCGGAATCTCTATGGACAGACTCAGAGGCTAGCTGTCTTAAGGTTTTTGTGGTTTTCTTTAGTCCATCCAGTACCAGAAATTAGGTGATGACCACTTCTCTCCACAGTCCTTCTCATACGTGTACTCCCTGACTTAAACAGGATGCATTCTGAGCACCTTGTCATATAATTGAAAAGGCGAAATGAGGTAGAATATATACCCTCTGGCAGGTCGAAAGGGATTCAGGTAAGTAGTCTTCCCATTGTACCAACGGCGGGCATTGTGATAATTGACAGTTTGTGCGCACGGTTTGAAATGTAATTCATAATGAAATTTTAATGACATTTTTATAATAGTTTGAATTGAAATTTTCTTAAGGAGTATTTGGTCATAAGTTGGGGACTGACTGTACATTATTCTGTAATTACCCTTCTGTTTTGTACTACATAATAGGAGCTACTGGCATGGTTATTGGTGAATGACAAAAAAAAAAAAAAGAACTTTAAATATATTGTGTATAAATACCTATCATATGCTAGAATTTTGAAGCCAGAGTTACAGATAATAATGAAATAAATGTTTTGCATGTAATATTTTTATTACACAACACAAAATTTCCTAACAGAATTTATATCAATAAAACTGGATTAATGAGCACACCTAACAGTATTGACAATAAACAGATGAACAATGGATACTGAATATAGAACACAAGGTGAAAATTGGACTACACATTACTTAAGTAAAATAACAAATTAACGAGATTATCACTGCAAAAAACGGATAATTAAAATTAGATCTGCTCTCAGGTAAAAATTTTAAATTTGTATTATTGATGGAACATCAATAAACTGTTGATAAACAATGTGTAAGTGTGCTGTACATATGTAAATAAAAGTATGTTGTAGAGGTGGGTGGGATTGTTTTCTTAGCTGACATTTCAAGAGATCTTACTCCATGACAGTACATTTTAAAATGACTGCTTTGGCCATTTGAAAGACACTTTGGGTCAAGGAAAAAAACTTTGTTGTTTGGTCATGGATTTATGATTCCTTTGAATTATATTTAAAGATTCAGGTCTGACCACACTCTCGACTGTAAAAATCAGTCAATTTATGCTGCACAGGGATGTAACTGCTGTTTATTCTCAGTTCCGTACAAAACACATAAATACATTCTGTGTACAGAATGTAGAATCGTTGATTGTTAAAACTGGTTGTGTATTAACCTTTATCATACTGGGGTGGTTATTTAAATTTTTAGCACACAGTTTTTGAAAACATATTATTTAAACATAAAGGTAACAGTATGAATTGAAAGGCATTTTGTGGAAAATAAACAAATAATGCAGCATGTCTTAAAAATGCAGAAAATTTCCTTGTTGCCTAAATATATAAAATGATTTTGGAGGAGTGTTTCCATATGTGTGTTCACACACACAAACACAGGCCTTTAAAAGGTTAATTAACCACTGGGCCTTAAACAGTGAAGTGATCACAAGTACAAAGTCATTTGTCTTGCAGGCTGGGTCTGCGGTTAGTCGGCAACCAGCTGACCGTCTGGTGCTACCGTCTGCATTCTTGCTAGCAGGTGTGGGACTAGGACTCTCAATTTTCAGTGTAAAGCAGTTGTTGGCCACAGCAAGACCTAGATTCTGAGATAAGAAGCAACTGTCACTATGGCATGCCACAGAATAAGTTTTTGATGCTCATCAATGCAGTACTTTCTCGTACAGAAAGTTTTGACAAATCAAAATGCATCCATTAATGTTCCATCAACACAATGAACTTCGTGTACGGATTAGCAGCACCTTATAGAGGTATAGAATGTAAAAAGTTATACCATTTTTTGCAAGCAAGGTTCTGATATGTCTTGATATAATATCCAGTACATTCAGTCACTTTTGTATTTTTAATTTCTACATATGTATAAATACTGTTTGGTTGTGAATTACATTGTTCAAAAAGAGACCGAACTATATGTAATTTCTTGGAAATTGTACATTATAAATGCTCATAAATGGTAATTTTTCAGTGCCATATTTTTTACCCTGTTGTGTGGGAAATATTCATAGTTGTGGATGCTAATAGACTTGCTGCACTTCGAACATGGGAGTCCAATAGGTCATGTGTGATAGTTTTTTCTGTATTATTTTCTTATCAAGATAGGACTTTACATTATATTCATTCACAATATGCCAGCTTTCAGGCTGAAAAAGATAACCAAACAGGACTTGTAATTTCATAGAACTGTGTTACTTGTCAAAAGTTAGAAATTTGTCACCTTTGTTAAAACCATGTAGAAAACACAAACAAGGAGTTTGTTTTTCTTTACTTCATCTTCTTTTTCCTAACCCCTGTCCCTTCCTCTGTGTGCTTGTATTATGGACTCATCACCTTCAGACCTATACAGATTTGTACTCTGTAACTTCCTGGTACTCAATCCCATCCATGTGGCTTTTCAGCCTACAGGTTTATGTATTGACATACATTTCCTACAGCTGAATGCCAGCATATCTTAAAATAGGTCATGGCCAATCTTTCTCTCCTATTTAATCTTCCTGAATACCTGTAGCACCCATAGTCAATATGTTTTCCACAGTTCAGTTTACCAACTTCAAGATTAATGATATAAATGCAAGAATATGACCCATGATTAAGTATATAACATGTTTTTTTAAGGTCAAATACCAATTATGAATGAAGGGATGTAGTCGAGCCAGAGCAGTGTACTGTATCAGCGCCCACAACTAAAATTTACTTTTTATTATTTATTTAAAAGCTGGAAAATCTCTGCACCTTTTAAAATAGCCATCATGTTTAACACAATTTGTGAAACATTCCATACACAATACTTTTGTAATAGTGATGGGTCTTGTGGCTCTGTGTGCATCAGGCAAGTTACGTAACAACCATATTTGCCCAAATACAGGATGAGAATTCTGTCCTAATTCATACCTGAAAAATGTGGATCACTTTATTATTAAACATGGTCTGTGAGTACGACAGACGCATTTCTTTCTTTCACAGCTAGGTGAATAAAGAAAATTACACAGCTGTTACAAGAACTGCACACATTATTCTGTGCTTCTGATACCATGATTGATATGCTGACACCTAAATGCAAGTCAGATTATTGAAGTGAGAAGTTGTAAGCATATACTGTAAAACAAATTGTGAATAATTGTGTTAAAATGAAAGGCACTAAAACATCTAAAATACCAACATTTATTGGAGTTCAAATGCTAATTTTCAAGTACTTAAACTTGCAGAAGAAACAAACACTTGTGCCATGTCATGAAAATCCTGTCACAAAAAGAAGCACGCAGTTTGAAGAAAAATAAATCTTATTAAGGGGAGCAAATACCACCTCAAAAGCATTTTATAGGCCAAGCATTTTCATTTGCCAGAGAGACAATACTAATGAAAGCACTGGAATTCAACACATCCCTGAAGAATCTGTACCAATATTTCAAAGTCAGTAATGTTTGTGCAAATTAAGCTCCTAGCTCTTCCAGAGAAATATATGTTGACCAACAGTACAACTGATGCCAAAGGATAAATACCAGTACTTTTCAAAATAACAGCACATTAAAAACTGAGCTTTCAGTTCTCAGTGACAGGAGGGAACTTCCATCATTTGTTGTTATTCTGAGGAGAAAAGATCTTCTAAAAGAAAATCTTCCTAGTGGAATTATATTTAAGTGTAATTAGAGTTGATGACAGAAAAAATCATGGCTGAAAGGCTGAAAAAGTGTCTGACAGAAGACCAGATACTCTTTCAAACAACTAAGGATTGCTGGTCTTAGATGTTTTCAAGAATCACACAACATGGAAGGCATGACCTCAAAGTTACACATTCTTGATGTGGTAGTAAAGAAACCATTCACTTATGTTCACCATTAATGTGACCACATGTACAGCAATGTTGCAGATGACTGGGTGATAGGCAGAGGAAGATGGAGTACACCAAATGAATCCCTTCTGTTGACAAAACATCCATCAGTGATATATGCAACTACATATTTCCTCACCAACTCCCTCTCTTCCATTAGTTGCTCTCTATCATCAAACACTGCAGGTCTGCACACCATTACAGGTCCCTGTTAGGCTGTATGGGAACAGCAAGATCCTAAACAGCTTCACAGCCATTCTACACCTACACGAACCTATACAATTCACATTAAAAAAAGTGATGAAACAACCCATTGGTAACAGCTGTATTATCCAAAGTATCTATACTAAATCTTACTTAGTTACTAAAATGAGAGTGCATACAAACTATATTCCAAATAATTCTTAAAATTCAGCACTCACTCCTGCCACAGTGTGAAAACAAAAAACATACTGAAGAGGTCACATACAGTGGATATAACAGCCTCCAAGTGCATGTAGTTCATGGGCTCTTTACTGTTCAGTTTTGCAATCACAAGTACAATATACAGCACTGATTAAGGAAAAAAACAGCCACATGTCATGATTCATGCAAATTTCTTGCTGCCTGGACCCACATGCCAGACCACCCTGGCACATCCACTTTCAGGATGCATCCCTGAGGGTTTGGAGGGCAGTATAACTTCATCATTATGGAAAGAGATGGGTGTTACTACATCAGTTACAAGAAACCTAGAAGAGACAGGCTAAGATAGGAAGGCCATACTGAAAAAGTGGAAGAACAATTACTGAAACATGTACTGCACTAGCCCTGCCTGGAAGAAGTGGGAGCCAATTCTATGTGGAAAACTGATATTAAGTCTACTATGGAAGACGGAGAATAGTATAACATATTACTGTGGAGAATGCAGATGATAAACCCATGAAAGGATAAAGCCAAGAAGAGGCCATTATTGAAAGAATATGAACTGATAAGCTTGTACAACACAGCCTTACATAACAAGACTTCTCCTCTCAAGGCTGCACAAAATGCCTGACTTCAGTTTTGAGTAAGTGATGAATGAGTATCACGTGTGTTTAAAACTAGTACATATGGAAGTGAACGATGCCAGTTATGAATAGGTAAGAGGATGGTTGGCAGCTTTATTTACACAAACAATGAATATGAGAATCGGTATTGGTTTGTCATATTTCTGTTTCAAAGATATGGTAACCAATGGTATAAGGGATGAGTGAGGGTTCACTGAAAAGTGGTATAAGGGATAAAGTTGCCTTTTCATCTTCCATTTCACAAACGTTTTACCCAAAATTAATAAAACAAGTGATTTACACAATTACATTTTTATAAAAAGGAAAAACAATCACACTTCAGTGAATCACACATGTAAAGAAACACACAACCTAAAACAAAAACACAAAAATAAAAACAATATCAGGAACGCAAGTCTGCAAGGAGGGAACACATACCACTGGTTCTTCACATATATTACTGTTCTGATATATATGGCACTTGCACTATTTCAACAGTTACGCATCTGCTTGTCTCTTACGACCGGTTTATTGTTACAATCACATCATTCAAATTAAAATTATCAGAGTATGGGCATTTGTTTAACATGTTGTACGTCTATATTTGATCAAGCAACCTCAATGAGAACTGTATGTCACCTATAATGTAAATGTGGCACACTCCACATGACCTTAGCAGTCTAAGTGCTTAAAAAATTCACTCAAGTGTTCAGTTAAACCATTAGCTTCATATGTACATATATCATGCAATTAACAGCAGCTATGATAAAGTTAACTTGATGTTATATGTATTAACATTGCAACAGGAAAGAACATGTGGAAACAGCATAACTTCAAACTGTTGACACTATACTAGTTCAAAGACTGACTTACTATCTTTCTATAGCTTCAACTTAGATGTGTGAACATGAAACATTGTGTAACAAATGCTGGTGAACAAGCACCTGCAGACATATTGCATTAATGACAGTATATATATATATATATATAGTCATTAATGTCATTAATATATAAATATATGCATGAATGGATTATGATAACTTGAAAGAACATTACAGTTATACTGGAATATATTCAATCCGTTCAAGACATCAGCCCATTTGGTTATACAATTTTATACTATAAGTCACTGATAACATAACAACACAGTGGCAACTGATTACAGCGCTCAAGGAAGTGGCTGTGAATACAATAGAAATATTCCCTGCACAATACCCAATCATTATTACTGGCCCTGGATAGACATTATAATGACACTGTACTGTATCAAATAATGATGAGAATACTGACAAAATACCAGCAGACTTCTCCTTCTAGAAATGTACTGCCAAAAGAGAAGACAAACGTATATGTCTGTGTCCTGTAATGGCTGTACTGTATATATCAAATGGGAGCAGCACCCTGCTTTTGTGTATCATTTTAACTCAAACACCTGAAAATTCTAAATCTTAAAATATTTAACTATATGGGCTGGAATAGCAGTCACTGTAGGGTCTGGTTATAGGCCGGAAGAATGGTGTTTGATTACTGGTGGCAGTGACAAACACTTCTCTTTACCACTGCATCCAAGCTGACAATGAGGCTGTCCCTGCCTCTGTCCATATTAGACTGGGGCCTCTTAATACTGATAAGAGTGTGTGGAATTCCACTGCCACTATGACATACATGATATGGTGTGGTATTAAGGAACAATTTATGGCTCTTACCACAAAACCTGAGCTCTTCTTGCCCTTTCCCTAGCTGGCAGCATCAACATTTGAGCCTTCTTCAAATAATGCAATTGCTGTAATTTTAGAAGACAAGAGATAACTGATTGCAGAAGAAAGTGCTGAAAATACACAATGGCAATTCAGTATTTTAAACAGGAAAAGAGCATCTAGGAAGAATAGCTAGGTAACCCTTACATGATCAACACCAAATAAACTTCATGGAATTTAAAGTTCTCACAGTGGTGGTGATGAATATTCAAGCTTTCTGGCATATCACACCAAGAGACATAAGATCCCAGAAGACTTAAATCTTCAGCAAGTACACCTGTCTGTTCTATGTGTCTGCTGGGCCAACCTCAAATATAGTCTCCAGCCTGTTCCTTTTACTCTCTCCAGCACTGTTACTCAGCCTACATACTGTTTCAACATTTTAATTTTCACACCTCTTCACAGAATTAAAGCTGAAGCAATATTATACCTTTCCTTAAGGTAAAACCAAGAGAATAACAAACAACAACAAAAATAAAGGTACAACCTGAAGTAGTGACAAAAAGAATCTGGTATAGAGGGCACGTCATTGCTTGAAAAATGTGGAGGTGAAGGTGTTAAAGAGCTTTAACCCTTATTAATTACTGCACATGCCTAATTCCAGCAAAAATCTCTGAGAGTGGCAACACAGTCCACTTCTGCATGTTGCCTTCATTCATTAAATTAACAATTAAAGCTGCCGCAATATTCTGGAAAATGGGAAGCCAGATTCAAGAAACAGACCACGTCTTATATTTCCTTCGTGAATGTATATACTTTGCAAGACAAAAATTTATGTGTACCACATGGAAAGGTTTTGCCGTCTTAATTCTGTAAATAAATCGTAACAGTCACATTCTAGCAGAGATACACAATTTAATTCAAGGACACTTTTCAAAAGCATACCCATCTTACATACTTATGGCCATCTAGTAAGATATTCTCTGTCTTCTGAAACCCAATGCCTAACAACTACAATGAAGCAGCTTGTTACACAAGGTTCATAGCACCAAGGGAAACCAAAAATTTCTAGTCCTTTCAATGTTTACTGCTATTTCCTCCCTCTAATGTGTTGTCTAAGTCTCAGCATAATTACGTAATTCATAATCAACTTCTGACATTTGAGCAGTTCAAGTGAAGGGTGAAATTTGCTTGCTGACTGGTTAGTAATTATATTTCATGCGTTTTGACACGATAGGGCATATTCTGTGATTCATTTAAATTTAGAAGTCTTGGTTGCATCCAGAACTACTCAATTTCGTAATGTAATTAAAGTAAAAACTGTTCCAGATGTGGTCAGCTATGTGGTCTAAAAGTTCCTGACAACTGTGTGTCACAATACTGGGATATTATCCATATCTTATGCTTTTTCACACAACACTTTGGACACAGATCCAGGTTCTGAAATCAAAATCAACAATTTGAAAGAGACAATTTAGCAAAATGTTTTCAATTTCCACAGGAACTTTTTAATCACCCAACAGAATTTCATCATTTAGCTTGATGTATCCTCTCAAAGGGGGAGACCACATTGAACCTATTTCACCTGAAGGACTGTTACGTCATACGTGTACGTGTTCAGTCACCTTATATCCAAAAACAATTAGATCTGTATGGATTAATTTAATTTAATGACTATAGGAAATGGTTTAATGAACAAAGAATTACAACTTTATTACATACAAGTTATGTCTGGAAATTTATGATCCAGTTGACATTTACTGAAATATATGTAAAAATTTTGTTCATCACTTCACTTTATATGGCAGTCCATTCATCTAGAGATGTGTGACATGTGCAGACAAAGGATATTTTTGTGTGTGTGAGACAGAAAGAGAGAGAAAGAATGGTATTTTATGTAACAACTCTGTCAAATGCTGGGATTATACAGTGTCAATGGTAGATGAGAAAACATTGGTGGAATAATTATGCAAGGGTACACCAAAGTATTTAAAGAAAAACCCATCCCAGTGCCACTTTGTCCACCATAAATTCCACATAAACTGGCCTGGGACTAAAGCTGGACCTCCATGCTAAATGGCTGGGAACTAACCACCTGAGATATGGTACAGTCTGACAGGGGATGGCATTATTGCTAAAATAATATGGAAAATTTCTCCAGTGGGAGAGCAATATTGAGTCATAAAAGTGAAGTATTAAAATATTAAGTTAGTATAAGGCAATGTGTTCCAAGTGGAAATCTCATAATAGGTTGTGCAGTCTTAACACTGAATGTTCCACTTCTTCCCGCAATATATGGCAGTCATGAGTGCAATGCACTAAATGCTTTGACGAAGTGTATTTATCTCAGTAAATAACCAACTTGATGCACAAAATGTTTATTTTACAATAAAGTTATTTCATGCCTCTGCATGTTTCGACCACATGTGCTCATCATCAGGAGGTCAAAACTGCATTACACAGCCAATTGTAAAACAAAAACTTTGTGCATCAAGTTGGTTAATTACCGAGATAAATATACTGAGATGCACGGTCAGCAAAATGTCAAAATTTGACGAAGTGCATTACCAATCGAAATGAAACAAACTGTAATTGTTACCACTATGACATAAAAAACATTCTGAATCTCGTACATTGGACTTAAAAATATTTTACCTTAAAATCCAGAATATAAATTAGCATTATGAACTGCGCGTTAGAGACAGCAAGCCCCCCTGCATGAAGTTTCTGCATTACACAGCAATGTAACAGACGTTTCTGTAAATGGATCTGAAAGTGGGCCACAATGATTAGACAACTGATAAGTTATGCATGCTTTATGCCAAATGCACATTACTCTGCTAAAAGTTCTGAAGAGATAAAATAACCTACTGCTGCAAGATCACATTACAAAAGGCAAAAACAAGTGCAGTAACTGTGCTATGTTAATTCTTTTCACATCCAGAAGTCGACATGCTTTTTATGAAAAAGATTAGCATATTTATACAGTATCTGCAAATATTTACAGAGCAACACAAGTTCAAAATAGTTACAAACAATGTACCTGATTGATTAAAAAAAATGTGTATTTCGGCTTAGTCCAACTAAGCTCCTGTACCAAACTTAAACTTCACACATTTCACATAGTACCCACATAATAATTCAATCTATATAACAGTGCATGTTTGTATTAATTTGTAATTTTGGAAAACAAAACATTTCCCATGAGGCCACAACTGTTCATGCAGATGCATGGCTGGCACTCAATATGGAGGCATGTGCAAACTACAGATCCAGCAATGCTGGTTCAACCTGTCAGCACCCAGCCTTGTCCAGAAGAATATTTGTAACCATACACAAAACACAATTTTATGATTGGCGAACACAAAATGTCCATCTGACGTTTAACCTTCATTTATTAACACTATTACATTGCTATCATGAATTCTGGTGCCATGTGTGGGGGCAGGGACAATATACCCTGAATGGTGGTCCTGGTCAATATGCATTGTGAATACTAAATAATACTGCAGCATGCTCATAATTGAACTTCATGTGTGCTAATCTTTAGTGTTCAGTATATTTAAAGCATGTCCTCACCTCCAAAAGCAATTTTTTTTTGGTACAGATGTAGCTGCAAGGATTTGGCAAAGAAAAACTAATATTTATTTTTAAAATTTGGGTGCCACTTTCTGTATAAAGTGACAACCAGTATTTCTTTCCAATTTGGAGATCATATTCAGTGCTACTGGTTTCACAGCACGTTTATTTTTGACTTCACAGACCTACTGGCACTTCTAACCTTCAATTTATGTACACATTTTTACATGAACAAGTATTTCTATCAAGAACTACACTTATATACAGAAACAAAAATACGAGTGTTATATCCCACATGAAAAAGTATCACATTCATGAACAGCAGGTCCTTGTTTAACGTTGGGTTACATTCCTGAAAATTCCAACAGTGCAGAACACAGCAAGGAACATTTTTCTATCATAACCATTAAAATACAAGTTCTGGCCACTGAGGTCCTTGCCAGCTGCCAGCAAAAACACTAATCCAACACTGGGCAACATTCACTGAAACTATAATCCTAAAAAGTCAACCTTAAACCAAAACTGTTGTGCGCAATGTTAAACAAGGACTGCCTGTACCTACATTCACTTCACTTACTTCCCAAATTCTTTTTGCTCTTTGCACAGTTATTAAGTGTACTTATTCAAAGATTTAAAAAGGACTTAATATTTACAAAGGTCCACTACACTGTCATTTTTAAAGCAATTCTCTACAGCAGTCCTTTCCACAAACGGTTGGAATTTCCATCAGCGTAAATTCAAACATCAACATCATCAACAGAAGTCATTTGATTCTTACAATAAGCTAGAGAACAGACATTAATGGAACCTAAAACTCCATATTCAATTGATGATTGTTCCACAAATATAAAACAGCATTACAATACAGTACTTACCTCTCCAAAAAGAGGGACTTACTTCAAGCACCTAACCACATCCCACAGTATTACTATCCTACTCAATGCCCCAGTCTCAGCACTTGACATGTCTACAGAACAGATGGTTTATAAGGCCTGTTAATTCCATGCAGCAAACACGTACACACACATATTTGTGTGCATACATAAGAATTTCCTTTCAGAAATGTAAAGAAAAGTTTCACATGATCAGATTTTTTTCTTAAGTATAAATCTATAACAGCTGTAAATTTCCATACTATGTAATGCTATTCATAATTTGCTATATGCGAGGGCCAAGTATCAAAAAAGAGTCCACCTAGTTATGATGATATTTATCTCTACCGCACCTTGTCCACATTTGTTCAACCGCAGCACTGCTGTACTGGATGGCCACTTCAGTGTTCTTTACTGTATTTTTATGAGAAACAGCATAACATGAAACTGGACTGGCTTTCCAATTACAAATTGATAAGAAACAGTGATAAGGATGAACAAGAGAGGCAATGTATGCCTCCTCAGCTATCCTAACAGCCTAATATCATTTCCCCAGCACTCTTATGGCAATTTTGTCACAAAACAAAATCCGTACTTAGGTCTTCATATAAAGTGCCTGATATTTGTCCAATTTTAACCAAATTTTGGATTTTCTCAACAGATTTTCACAATGTTCCCAATATCAAATTTCATCAAAATCCAATTGGAAATGCAACAAAACATTCAGAGAGACATATAGAAGCTAACAGGCACTTTTTGCAACTTATGCAAACATAAAAAAATAATGAAGTCATTATTAGATAATACCTGACTTGTAGCAATTTATGATACTTGCATACAATAAATGCTGTATCTCAACTATTTAAAAAAACTTCCCTGCATTTTACATAACATGAAGGCTTATTTACTCAGTTTGCAAGGGCCAACCACTGGTCCACATCCTGAGCTATTTGATTCCTCAGGTAACCATAAATTAAAACTTGCTCTTACTTGATAAACCAAAACAACTCATGTCTTCAAAAATATAGCTCAAACAACAATTCTGGTTTGTTACAATAGCAACAAGAAGTGCATGGAAGAGAACATTTTTAAGTTCCTTTTTAATGAATTCATCCCTCCAGTATCAAGTTCTTTAACGTGAAAGAACACGCAAAGAAATAAATTATATTCATTAACATTGAACCTTCTCTCATCCTAATGTAGAGAACTTTGTCCACGACCAAACATCGCATTGCTGTGTCAACCTATGGACCAAAAGGTTACTGAAATTTTAACACAAATATCAACACAGGCAGTCACTTATGTTGGTTACTTTGAAGGAGGGGAAATGTTGGAAAATGTAAAGCAAATAATGTTACCACGATAATGTTTATCAGACAGCTGAAGCTTAAGCAGAAGCATAAGCAAAGGAAAAATAATGGCATGATCATGTAGAAAGCTAGTTGCATAGAAAGAAAAACTACAGATAAACTGACAGAGAAAACAGCACAAAATTAACTGCAAAAAAACTGTTCCTGTATTAAAATGTGTACCAGGTATTTCAGGTGTGAAGGACAACCTATGAGAACAGATCAAGACAAAGAACAGCTGACTGACACAGTACTGCAGGTGACTCCAGATGAGAGTGGAGGAGCATCAGAAATTGACAGAATGAGTCATAGTTCGGGGGCTGAGGCCTACTGAGATCACATTTGCTAATGTTTAAAACAACAGCACCCAACTGCTACACACTACAGCTCAGGGACAGGTGTGACCTTGATTCCAAAAGGAAGGAGACTCAGAGAAACAAAATCCCCATTACTTTTTCAAAAGATAAACCCTTATAAACAAAGCTGCATTACATTAAACACTATGTTTATCCATGTTATAATATAATGGATGCCTTATTTTATTTTCTATGCAAATAAATAATAAATTGAATTGTACACTGAACTCATATCTACCCTCATGTTTTTCATTAGTCTTCTGTAGTATTTAAGTTGGATACTCCGGACTCCATCACACTGGCAAGAATGTGTGATTGGACATTACATGCTCAAAAACTGTCATGCAAAGACAGGAAACAAAAGCTGATACAGATATGACAGAAATCTGAACATATATCTCTACTTCGCAGCAAGTAATAGGAATGTTTAATTCTGACATTTAATGACAATGGTGTTTGTATGGTTATGATACTCGAACTGGACATTATCATGTGTGATTACAAAACATTCTAAAACTACTACATTTTGGAGACTGGTGGTCTCTCTGCCATAATGGATCTTCTCTATTAAGCCCATTTGATAAAGCTATCTTCAACAGCTGGTAACAGTCGCCTCAGGATGCTGTACACGAATCACACAACGGATGAAGCACAGATGCAGTGCCGCAGTAACAATAATGGTAATGTGTTCCAAAACTCTGAAGTTTTGATACATATTAAAAGTGTGTTAAGTTAATCCATCGACTCTGTACACACTGTTTACTGACCTCCGTTTTGGGACATTCCAACAAATAGCAATCACACGTATCAGGTATGGATCGCTTAAATTCATAATAAATCATGGTCCTACTTGCTACATGTTATAATTTTCTTTCCTTTGTGATTGATAAGATTTGAGAGCTCCTAAATAGTTGACTGTTTATTCACTACTTTAAAAACTGTGCAGATAAATGGACCATTTATTCATTACTTTACAAACTGTGCAGATAAATGGACCAACAATTACTGATATTTGTCTCTATAAATGTCATCCAATATACAACATATGAGAAAAATGTGGTCTGCAACATATTTCAGGATCAGCATGTTTAACTCCTATTAACTAATCTTAGTAATTAACCAACTTAATGCACAAATTCTTGTTTTATAAGTTTATTATATGCCTCTATATGTTTCGAGCACATAGTGCTCAAAACATGTAGAGGCATATAACAAACTTATTATAAGACAAGAATTTGTGCATGAAGTTGGTTAATTACTAAGATTATACTGAGATGCACGGTCAGCAAAATGTCCTATTCACTACTCACAGCACAGAAACACAGGCTAAAAAAACTTTAGAAATACACTGCTTGATTATACCAGAAATTTGTCCTCAATTTGAGCACAAGTAGCCCACACGATCAGACAATGATTAATCAACAATGTCTGCTCTACAACTCTGCAATGGCTTACAGCAATCAAAAGTCACAACTACAAACAAGCAAAATAAATAAAGACACAAGGATTCATTTCAACATGTTTAAAACAACTCAAACAGAAAATGACTAGAACTATAAGAGGAGAAACAATGTCTCAAAATTCAACATTTCGATAAGTTACGTACTAAAAACAGAACTCAGCTTGCTTCTGCTTCCTTTGAGGTTGATGTTTGTAATTTACATTTAAATTTCAAATGTCATTAAGGAGGGAAATTTTATTGCTGTGAAAATACCATCATAATAAAAAATAATGTTTTCATCAAACTGAACATGAGTATTAATCACAATTTTCATATTTATGCTTTTTGTTATCACTCACAATCAGCCTTACCGGGCACTAAACTTACCTGCTCGATTCAATTAAGTAGCACGTTTAACCAGATACGCCATGTTATTGCTAGGAAAAAAAAAATTTTAAAAGTCTCATTACTTCATAGCCCACTCCATGCACAGTTACCTTCGTGTTCACTGACATCACAAGAACGTATGTACATCCTCACACTGCCTGCAATGCTAAGCAATATAATATACTGCACTACCAATTACATGCAGCTCGTGTTTACAACATACAAAATCAAGTTCCTCCTTCAGTACTCATAATTACAATATTCTGCAAGAGAACGGACAGAGAAGAGAAAAAGACAATTCATTCTGTTTATCACATAACACTATATTTATGTGCTGGTGTCAAGCAGACCAAGAAGCATTTTTCTTGGACTGCTTGACCCTAGCAGATGGGACAGTTAGGTTTCCCTGAAACATCAGTAACTACCTAACAATCTACATTGGGCAACATCCCAGAGGAGCAGAAATCTCAACACTATACCACTCAGAAGGAATAGCAAACCCAGCAGATTAAATGGGAGAACACTGGACGGTACAAAGCTCATTCAGCACTCAAAACAAAAATGTTAAAAAAAATGATAATTCATCCATCAATACAAATAAATTCTTCACAAGTCACTTGCTTTAACATTCCATTTCAGCCACTTCAGGTGATGCCTATCCAGTGGGCTTGGTTTTACCAATGTCATAGTTTAAGTACACCTTTCACCATACCCTACAATTAGTGGTAGTTGAAACAATACCTTTACAGATGGCCTTTCCTTCTTTCCTGCTAATATTATGAAATAAGGTAAAAAAGATTGGTAATGTTGTTCCTGTGTTTAACTAAACACCACAAGGGGGAACGGTGGCATAGCTCCACATATCCCTAACAACAGCATCAGACTGATACAGTGGCCAGCTTCACACACTGGCTGCTTTATGCCATAACAGTGACTATGGCCAACTGCAGGGGAGGTTGGACCATCCCCAGAACCAGTCTAGACATGGCAGTAAAAAGAAAATTCCTTAAACCTGACAGGAACTGGTCATCCAGCCACTACACTGACTAAAATATCTGAACTCCCATTATTCTACAATGGGACCTGGAATTTCATTTTTAACTAACAACCCGCATATGCTGGGGAATTCAGCATAAGAATTGAATGTGTATGTGCATACACATACATACACAACACAGAATGATGCACACAAGTCAAAAAAAAAAATCCACATTAACAGCAACAGAGTATTAAAATGTATTACAATTCAGTATACTTGAAATGACAATTAACATGGAAAATGAAATGTAACTGCACAGGACATACGATCATCACACATTAAGACAAACATATTATGTATATCTCATTTTGAAAAAAGTCGCTGCAGAGATTATGAATTTCTTCTGTGCAAAATATACTAAGCTTTGTACTTGAAAAATGCTATAAGTTGCTCTTGTTTGTTCACTGGTCTCTACAACACCACTTCCTACCAAATATGAGGTTATCAATGATAATCATCTAAACATACTGCAAGCCTCGTAATTCATCTTTCAATACAAAACAAAAACACAGTATAAAAAATATCAATATATAAAGAACTATCAAAGAACAACCTAAAAGCCACAGAGAGAATAGGGAGCAATTCAAAAATACATTTGCCGCGGACACAAAGAATTGATACCACCTGTCAAACTGTCAGATGACAATGAATACTGCTGTGGAACAGTGCTAATGATACAGAAATATACCCAATAGTATGGTTGAATAGGGACTTACCAATTTGATTTACAGTGACAAACAGAGCAAACATTATTTCATAAGCTGTTATATGTGATGTATATCAAAGAGTTTTAAAAATAAATCACCACCATACAGAAATTCTCCTGTTTCACTTTTTGATCCCTCAACTAATCACACTGTCAGTCCATCACTCATTCATTCATTCATTCA
>Ga0123354_10001915_pt1 | contig 26473 bp, 18 predicted proteins | sample TergutLab28metaG_2_FD_97872 | JGI IMG/M metagenome (GOLD analysis project Ga0123354, IMG submission 97872) | Labiotermes labralis P4 segment gut microbial communities from Petit-Saut dam, French Guiana - Lab288 P4 | ecosystem: Host-associated > Arthropoda: Insects > Digestive system > Gut ...
AAATTCCGGGGTCTTGTATTATTTTCCAAAAAGAACACGTTTTGGGGAAATGGGCCTTTACCCTGCTTGGGTTTCCCTGTTCACAATGAGAGGAGGGGGAGAAAAACCCCCCCCCCCCCCCAAGTCTAATACTCAAACGTATGATGACCTCACTCCGCCTCACAATCTTCTACATTCAGGAAAATATTTACACAGAACATGTTTAAATTTGCACGTGATTGTAAGATGATCCTCCATTTTCAGATGATGAATTGGGTAAAAATTCTCATCGTACATTCAGGTAAATATGGTACATATATATATATATATATGTTCAAATTCTGTACAGGATTAAAAGAAGATCAATACAGTTAAAATTCTATGTATGTGTGGTAAAGAAAAATGCTCACAACTACAATTTACAAAACTACAGTTTCGTGGAAAATATGTGTATGCTTAAGATGAGGTAAACAAATTAATGGTACAGCAGTATGACAAAATACAGGAACAGTTTGTTATGTGATGTCATGCCACACTGTACAGAGTATCAGTTGTGATGTACTGCAGTATTAACCTTTAACACTAATTACACAACCCACACACAATGTGTCATACAACATATGCAATATTTATCAACAATGGAAGATAAATGTGGAAAAATAAGCTGTTTCATAATGTTTTACTGAGAAGTGAACATTTGCAGTGATATACGAAACTGTTGCCAGTGTTCTTAAGACGCATCCACATGACTGTGCTTCATAATGGTATATTATCACTTCATTATGTGAGCAACATTCCTCTGGGTAATATGAAGTCCTTTAAGTACAGTATACCACAAGTAGTGACACTTTGAATTCTGGATAATTCTTGAAACTATCACAAACAACGCAAATTAAAAACAACACAATGATCTGGTATTGTAATCACAACAAAATAAAATTGGGATAATCTTCAGGGAAAGTTTTAGTCTGACATAATGAAAGTGATACTGACAGAAATTTTGAGGCTCAGAGTGTACCCATCAATGGACAGACAGAAAAAAAAAAAACAATAAAGTTAATGTATCACCAAATAAGCATTTGAATTCCTCAGTCTAACACAAATACATATTTATCATTGCTTAGCTACATGATTTGGTCCCTGTTTGAACCATCATCAGGCTACTGCATAGAACTTTCAAAACAAAAGCACAACAGATGTAAAATACACATTTCACGTTTGTATATATTTTGTATATGCTTTTGCCTTGTTTTTAAAAGTTTGATACAACAGCCAGATGACAGTTCAATTGGGGACTGAAATATGTAGTTAAGCCATAATAAATATAGTTTTGTTACACCAAAAAATTTGAACGTCTATTTATTGATATCACAAACACAATGGGATGACAACCACAGAATTAAAGTTCACGTGTATCGACATGTAGTTTCTTTATAACATGGAATGTTCATGAGTCATAAAACATTAACACTGCATGGCCAGACTAGCAGATTTAAATTACCACAAGGCACAGACCACTTCTGAAAGGGGAGATTAATCAGAGTTGAGGGGTAACCGCTTAGGCTGTCTGTGTGTCCATAAAGTTGTATACATAATGAAAGATGTATAAGATCAATTTTTGTAGCTTCCCTGCTAATAGCAGCATTTCCAAAACGTACTTGACATTCAAAAATAAGAAACCCAAACAAAAACTGTCACACATATAAAAGGACAATGAACAGGAGAAGCAATATAAATAGAACATATAAGAAGAAAATCTGGGACTACTGAAACTGACATTTATGACTTTGTGACTGGAAATTCACTGAATGCTGGGAAAAACGCTCAAAAAAGTGGATTCTGATGATAGGGCAAAACTCCTTTCTGATCACACTGGAGACGATAGTATTCCTCAGTCACTGATGTGACAGTTTTAAATCTCACACTGTTATGACTGTCCCTGGCATGCCACCGTGCTTAATTATTACACAATATGGTTTCATCACCACAAACACTACTGCCAGTCACTTCCATACAAGCAAATAAACAGAACACTTTTCTTATCAACAACACACTACACTTTTGCAAACACTCATCCACACCCAGGCATGCTTCAAAATTCTTGCTTACCACACTCTTGAATGACAGCCTAGGTCAGCTTCTTGGGAAAAACATACATGAAGTTACTGGTAAATATGGACCTCAAAAATCCATAAAAATCTGGGTATCAGTTGTTCTATTTAAAATTGGTTTTGATACAGGACACTAAATCCACCTTCATAAATATCCATATCCACCATATCTGGCACCTGCCATCCAGTTTCATGTAGCACAGAGTGGTCAATTCCAAAGCAAATGGGCAAGAAAATATATATGCCTACAGAAAAAACTACCACCATCCTGTGCCGTTGTCATGAAATCTGGGAACCTTAACTTCCTGGAACCCTCTGGGCCTGTCCAGGCCTGCAATGAGACTGATTTACAGAAAAATTACAAACAGAAGCAACATATTAATCAAAACTTCATAATAATTCTGTCTCTTTAAATGGCTACTACGCTCTACAAATTAATTATCAAGTGTAGATTGACTGAAATAAGACTCAAAAAAAAATTGGAAAAGTGAGACAGATTGCATCAACACAAGACAAGAGATTGATGATGATGAAGGTGGTATTGGTGATAATGGTGTAAATGAATGTAACTTTCATATCTTGCATATATATATATATATATATATATATATACACACACACACACACACACACACATTCCAGTACAGTCACCTGGAAGCCCATGGACCAGACTGAATATCACTGCCACCTTTCCCAAACTGCCCCACAATTTTATCCTTGTGACGCAGTGTTAATCTGACTTGAAGCAACAGTAAGAGTGGATGATAAAGTGAAGATGTATTTATTTTCAAAGAAAATGAAATTAATTTATGTATTTCCTCCACAGAAGCACACATAAAAACACAACTCATGCTGGATTCACATTAATTTTAAAATCACTACTCCTTCTTCTTAATGGAATTCAGTTCATGGAGACATCTCTTAACACTGTTTTCTAGTAGACAAGAAAACTCAAGCCAGAAATTATTTTAGCAAGTGGCTGTACCAAATCTTTGTTCTGTTGGCTGACAGAGATACGATTATGATAAAAACACTAAGCTCTCTACACTTACCAAATTCTACTTGCGTTTGGAACTACGTAGGTTATTCAGAAAGTAAGTACCGTCTGAGCATATCTCTCATGCATCCTCAAGACTGTCACTTTGCGCATGTGCAGTGAGTTTCTCTATCAATTGAGAAGCCACAGACGCCATTTCGTGAAATTTGTGTTATGTTTATGTTTGTTCCTGTTCATTAAACATGTTTAAAACAATTGAAGGGGCAGCCGACTGTGAAATATGGTCTGTAATTCGTTTTTGAACGCTAGGAATGTGCTACCAAGTGAGATTTGTCACCAGATCTGTCAAGTGTATGGTGACAATGCGATGAGTGATGGCATGGTTAGGAAATGGGTTTGGATGTTCAATGAAGGATGACAGGACATGCACGATGAGGCGTGAAGTGGGTGTCCATCTTTGGTGAATGATGATTTGGTGTGTAAGGTCAATGAAAGAGTGCGTGATGACAGACATTTCACAATTTCTGATCTGTCCCTGCACTTTCATCAGATTTCAAGGACTCTACTCTATGACCTCAAAGATGCAGTGCAGAAGTGAATAACATTGCAGGCGGCCGCATTCTATATGGAGGGTATACAAAAACCTGTGCCCCGCTATGATAAATGCCTCAATAATGGCGGCGAATGTGTGGAAAAATATTTTGAAGAATGTAGAATCTGATAACAATAAAATTTTGTACGAAATCTTACTCGATTTTTTTTTACAGCGAAACGGTATTTACTTTCTGAATAAGCCTCGTATGTTAGAGAATTATATTTAACAGAAAAGAAAGAGCTGCATTAAAATCACAGAATGGACTTCATGAATATCCTACATCACAACAGACTGTAAAAATAAATTATATGTATATACACATACAGTAACTTAACTACAATTTATACAGAAAATAATGACTTCATAACATCTACACATTTTATATGAAGGGATGTGGAATAAGTATACTTACATCTTCATTTTTAACAAAGCTGGGTAAGCACCTTTTACAAGATCAATGAAACAAAGAAGAGCAACACTTGTCCAGAGTCCCCTACATCAAGAAAACCGAAGTCACTCTTTAACCAATGCTCCTACCAAATCTTTGACTGGGAATGAAATAAGCTGAAATGGATCTAAAACAGAACACCAAGGGTAATGCCATATTATACAATGGCTAGCAGAGTAAATGTATTACAAGCATTTGGCAGCATTTGAGAATGCTAATTTTGAAAGTAATATTACTGCTAATTAAAAACTAATAATAAATTACACAGCTATAACTTCTACCTGATAAGTCAAATCTGGAAATAAAAAAATAATAAAAAAAAAGTTTGAATACCAATTTCTTTTGAAATATTTTTTCCTTATGAAAAAAACTCTCACTTTCAAAGATCCTGCACTCTCAGATAATGCAAGCTCTCTTCATAATTGAACACTATAAAGCTTCAAACACTGACATGTTTTTGTTTCCAGAAATATAGGCACAGCCATTTCAATAACATCACTGCAATCTGTACATATGTACCAATCTTGTCAGTCAGAACTCTTCTGTATGCTGCCATTTTCTCCACACTTAACTATTTACTGACACTTTCACATATGCACAAACTAAGCCATCACTAAAGTCACCACATAAATAAATATTTAAATGTTCACAGCTGGCCTCAATGCCATTCTCAAATTATCTTTTATGTGAATGTATTACCATGAAACCAAAATCTATTGGATTATACATGCTCAAGTAAACTTTCTCAAGCACACAATGATAAGCTAATAGTTTCAGTTCTATCAGTCTTGAATATTGATCATCATTAAATTCCACTGCACATCACCAATCATGGGAGTTGCACCTGAAACAGTGACACTGCAAATGTATGCTGTATCTTAACCTTAGCAACTAAATCAGCAAGTAAACATTATTGGGGAATAACCCTTAAATGTACACTATCTGCCTCCTACATATTGCAGCCCCTCACAGGTCATTATGAAAGAGTATGAATTACTCTCAGAACCCGACAACTTGCGACTCGGGCATTTCATTGTAAAGGATGCGAACACATACGTACATACTTACACACATACACGTTTTATGTAATATTTTTATTATGACATGTTTGGACACAGGGACCTATATGGGAGTGTGATGTGAAGGTACACGATACCTAATAATATTTTCAATATGAAGATGAAAATCTACAAACCTCTCCACTCCTACCCCACTAGCAGTGGGTCCTGTTAAGGTGAGGAACCTGTGCTAAGGTTGAGGTAACAAACCCTTCGGCAGCACAGGTCACCGAGCAGACAGAGCAAGGGGGTCTGATGGATCCAATCATAAGGGTCTATCAGGGTAAGAGGGACCCTTGAGCTTGGTTGCAACCCTCCTACAAGAAGGACACTCCAAAATCAAAACAAGGGTAGATGAGACTCTTGAAGCTGTGGTAAAAGCAAGTCATATAAGGGAGTAACCCATGATTAAAAATCCTGGCCCTTCAAGTTGAAGGTTTTACGATGCGCTAACCCCCAATCTAAGTAAAAGAATCCATGGTTACTAACTTCTCAAAGGAGCCATGGAAGAAGGAGATAAATGATGATGAAACATGGATGTGGAAAAGGAACATGAATATTGGAACATGGAATGTGAGAGGCTTATTCTGGTCAGGAGCAATAAAAGTACTTCACAATGAGCTGTCAAAATTAGATTTTGACATAGCAGCACTTCAAGAAACAAGAGTGGGAAGTGGTATACAAAAACTCGATAACTTTACATCATTTAATAGCAGATCAGAAAGCAAAAAACATGAATTTGGCTGTGGATTTTATGTAAGATGAGAATTTTTAAAATATGTTAACGACTTTAAAATTATAAATGAAAGAATATGTTATTTGAGATTAAAAGCTAAATGGTTCTCCTGTATATTGATAAATGTACATGCACCAACAATTGAAAAAAATGGAAGAGGTAAAAGATGAATTATTAGAGCAAAATATAAATCAAATAGCTAATCCAGACATTAAAATAATACTTGGAGATTTTAATGTAAAGTTGGTAAAGAAGACATACACAAACCCACCAATGGCAATGAAAGTGTACATAATGAAACCAACATTGGAATAAAAATGATTCAATTCACAATATCTAAATGTTTTAATGTAAGAAGTACAACATTTCCACATAAAGACATCCACAATGAGACATGGTACCCAGCAGATGATAGGAGAGTGAATCTAACAGATCATGTCTTAATTAGTAACAGATTTTGAAGTGCAACAGCAGACAGCAGAGCACTAAGGGGACCAGACACTGGATCAGATCACAACTTATTGGAGATAAACTTTGAAGTGAAATTAAGGGTAAAAACTAAAAAGAAATATAATGAGAAAAGAAAAATTGTGAATATTTTTCAAAATTCGAAGTGGAAACAAGAATATGCTACAGAACTTAATAATACGTTAAAAATATTGGAAATTATGGAAGATGAAGAGAACATTGACAATAATATTAATGAAAAATGGGAAAACATTAAAACAATAATCAAGAAAACAATACAACAGCTAATAGAAAGGGGTGAAAGCACAGAAACACTAAAAAAATAGATGGTACAATGAGAAATGCAAAATTGCAATAGAAGAAATGAAGAAAGCAAGAGAAAAGTGGTTAATAAAAGGAAGAGGGGAGAATGAAGAGTAGGAGTGAAGGTAAAGCAGTCCCGTTAAAGGCCTGTAATGGCCCACTGGGTTCCAGGAAGTTAAGGTTCCCAGATTACATGACAATGGAACAGGATGGTGGTAAGGTTGTCTGCCTACGCACCGGCCGCCTTTACCCCCAGGAAATGCTCCTGGTACTCATTTCTGTAAGAGGCTGAGTCGACCCCAGGGCCATAGTGCGATCGGAAGGATTATGTCAATGAAAAATTCCAATGACACCATCTGGAATCAAAACAATGACCTTCCGATTTGTAGCACAGCACCTTAACCACTGTGCCACCACAGTCCCTGAAGAGTAGGAGTATCACCATAAAAGAAAAGCAGCACACAAAATAATTGGCAATATGAAAGAGTTATACATTAAAGATGTAATAGAATCAATAGAAGAAGATAAAAAATATAATAACACAAGGAAAATGTATCAAACAATAAGCCAATTTAATAAAGGATATCAACATAAATTTAACATGATTAGGAACAAAAAAGGAGAATTGGCAATGAATACTACCGAGAGAGCAGAAATACGAAAAGAATATGTTGATAAATTACTAAACAAAGAAGAACCAAAGGAATTAATTAAAATAGGAAATTGAGAAATTAATGCAGTTGAAGTAGAAAAACTTACTACAGAAGATGTAAAAAAGGCAATAAGAAATTTAAAAAGTAACAAGGCGGCTGGAACTGATGGAATACATCCAGAATTAATAAAATACAGAGGAAATAAACTACTGAATAGAATTTATGAACTAGTAAGACAAATTTGGGAGGAGGAAAGAATACCTGAAGAATGAAAAGAAACAATAATAGTTCCTATATACAAAAAAGGAGATAGAGATAGGTGTGAGAATTACAGATTAATAGCACTAGGAATCGAAGCTTACAAAATATTCGTGAATATAATTTTGTAAAAAATCACCCGGACTATCAGAATGGATTTAGAGATGTAAGATCTGTAATTGACAACATATTTGCACTGAAAATAATAAACAAGAAAATCTGGGAATATAATCTGAGTGCACAATATTTATTTGTTGATTTTCAAAAGGCATATGACTCTACACACAGAGACATGCTATGGAAACGTATGGAAGAATTTAAAATTCCTAAAAAATTAATACATATGTGTAAAACATGTGTACAAAAGACAGGACATGCTGTTAGAATAGAAGGAAAACTGTCATACTTTTTTGAAAATAAAACAGGATTGAAACACAGTGACTATCACCAATATTATTCAACTTACAATTACAAAAAGTGATACAAAGTACAAAAATGGTTCCTAGTGGTATAAAGATTGGTAAAGAACAATTGAATGTATTAGTATATGCAGATGATATTATGTTAATCAGAAAAAATGAATTAGAAATAAGACAACTGTTTGTTGAAATGGAAAACATTGCCAAAAAGTTAGGACTACAAATACACCAAGGAAAACAAAATCTATGATAGTGGAATAGAAAAACAGCTCAAAACAAAATAGAACAGAACATTTATCAATAAAAAATTATACATTTGAAGGAGTTGAAAATTTTAAATATCTAGGTGTTATATTCAAAGAAGATAATAAGCACCGAAGGATTTACAAGAAAGAATTAAAAATGCAAACAAAACATACTTTGTGCTACAAAAATTTTTTTAGAAATAAAAATATATTGAAAAACCTAAAATTAAGACTAAAGAACACAATAATAGACAAAACTTTAACATATGCATCAGAAACCTGGATACTAACAGAGACAGATAGAAGGCAAATAAACATTTTTGAAAGAAAAGTGTATAGAAGAATTTTAGGTCCAGTATATGACCATGGAAAAGAAAAGTGGAGAATATTAACCAATAAAGAAATTTATGCAATGGTTAAAAAAACCCAATATAACACAGACAATAAGGTTAAATAGATTATGTTTTTTTGGGCATGTACACAGAATAGAAGAAAATAGAATTCCCAAAAAAGTATTATATACGAATTTGGAAACAACAAGGCTGAGCAGTAGACCAAGAAATAGAGGGCAAGATGAAGTGAGGGAGGATGGAAGACTAGTTGGTGGAAGGAAAGGGTATATAACACAGAGGAATGTACGAAGCTCCTGAGAATGGCAAGGAATTGTTGCATTCCACACATGCCAATAGAATGAATGAATGAATATTCGGACACAAGTTTTATCCCACAATCGAATGTGTTATTCTGCACTAAAGTAAAATGTACAAAAAATACATGGTGATATGCATGAATATAAGACTGTATCTCAGTTTTTATAAAACATATTGACCTTTGGTGGTTTTATATGGTATCTACTGACAATAGGGTGGGGTGAATGATACTGACAATAGGGTGGGGTGAATGAGGAAGCTCATTTTACGATACTATTTCAGCAACTGCCTGGAGCAACTACCAAAACTGCCACAATCTTAGACAGAATACATGCTCCATATCTAGTACTGAAATTGGAATTCCCATAATATGGTTGTACCATCTACTGATCTCTGTGTGGACTTATTGTCAACTTGGACATTTACTGTTGTTTCCGGCCATATGTTGGGTACCTAAGTATTCTATGTTTATGGTTTCTTCACTGCATCAAAAATCTTTTGCTGATTTCTCCACTTCAAGTTTTATTGACATACATTTTGAAGAAAATGAACATTTTTCATGGAAAAAGAATTACCAGAACCAAGTTATAGGAAAAGATGAAAAGACAGTCAATGGAAAAAGGTTAATATCCTTACAATGAAACTTACTTCATTGTACTTTCCTAGACTACCCGAAAATCTCAACTATAAATAGAACTACCCTACAGAATAGGAAACACAACTCATATAATGAACTGAATTCAGGCCACTTGTATATATTGCAATCAGGAAAGATGATCCATTGGCCCTCACATTCACTCACTCACTCACTCACTTTCACTGAATTGGCCTGGATAATCTATGCAACCCTAATCCTTCCAATTTAATTCAAATTCCATTCCAAATACAACACTTCACATGCCTACATCTAAATACTATCAACATTCACAGAACAGAAACAATATATTGTGACAACCGACTAATAACTTGTTCTTCATCTGTATAAACTTCAATATACCACTGACAGATCAGTCTTTGAATGTTAACACTAAAAAATCTGTTACTATGGTAACCTACAATCACAAACTTTGGCAGCTTTCATAAGACTAGTCACATTTTCTTTTCCTGACATTCATGCAATATAAACTTTCAAATAAGCAACCACAGTGTAAAAAGGTGTACATTTTTGCTGACAATTTAAAAATGTGAAAACAGTCACAGATTCTATACAACAGACTTTGGCTGAATTATAGTGTCTGTAAGATATGTTCACATAATAAGACAGCAAACTGCATTCTACAGCTATGACCAGTTTTTGCATCTCAACAGAACTGAATGCACATGATACCTGATGGGTTTTCCACCAAGAATGTTCCTTGTTTTTACAACCTTGGCAAAATGAAACTTGTCCAGCTGTAACATGCACTTCTGACTGCATAAATTTGGATAATCCAATTCATGGCATGCTAGACAAAGTCCAAGTTGAAGTTAACTGCGACACATCAGTTGGACAAATACAGTATTTAATGAAACTGTATTAACTGTTAAGATTATGGAATGCTGGGTGGGAAATGTTTGAACAATGATGATGTAACAAATAGGGACAAATTTGTGAGAAAGAATCTGTGGTCTATTTCAAGATACACTTCAGCAGTTGACAGGAAGTACTGAGGAAAATAAGCATCCAGCTTGGGATTGATACATGATATATTCTGGTGGGCATACCTCCAAGAAAACAACCAATGGAAGATTGAGGAGACACAAAGACACAAAGATAGTATTAAAATGGATTTCAGGGATACTGGATGAGAGGATTGGAGGTTGATGCAATTGGTACAGGGTCCAACGGCAGGCTCTGATATCAGAGATGTTCAACTTTGGATTCTGCTAAAACAGGACTAGTTATTTCATGAATGTGAGTTGTGAGGTGTTCCTACTGTGTCAACACACCCAATAAATATCACACAGCTGCAAGCATTATTTGTCAAGGGAAGTGAACACAGGTGTTACAATAAAGGTACACATACTCTTATAAAATTAACTCTTTATGTGGCAGTGATGCACACACTTCCCAAAAATTTAAGAGCCACCTCAAAATTCTAGGTGCCAGATTAGTGGCATGAAGCATGTTCCTTTCTGTAGACACACAAATATTAGGCACCACTGCACAAAATTTCATCACCTGGGCAACCTGACAACCAGAATTTTGGCACCCTACTTAACAGGGAGGTTATGACTGTTGTGCATCTGGCGACTTCATCTATAAAACATACAGGCAGGTCTTGTTTTATGCCAGGGCTATGTTTGTGAAAAAGTCACACAAATTGGACACTAAATTCCCATGTAAAACAGTGTATTTCCTCAGGGTTAGGGGAATGAAAACCTCATTCTATAGATTGTATGACTATACCACTAGCATACATATGGACCTGTAGAGTACATATATATATATATACACACACACACACACACATATACTACACACGCATGAATGTATGCTGTATATACAATATATATAGAATTATTTACAGTAAATGTACATTTCTATACAATATACTTATTTATTTCTGATGCAATAAAAATGTAAGACTCACATCCATAGGTTTTGGCATGGCTCATTCTGTTAGATCTGTGGTAGTCATGCTGCAAAAACACTTTAGTTCATGACTCTTTTAATTCTATCAGAACTATCATGAACTGTACGTACGCTAATACCACCGAGTCTAACAATATGGCATATGTCAGCAGGTTGTTTATGTTGTTCAAATTGGTTTATTATGTCTAATTTCTCTTCATTACTGATTGTCTTTTGCTGATTTTTTCACTTGGATTGTACTAGGTGATGTAGATTTACATTTCTCACTTATGTTGGTAAGAAAAGCCAATACTGTCAAAGAGGAAATAACAGGAGCTGCACGATTATACCACCAACATAATCAATCCATACACATAACTGATGGCATGACAGTGATGCCACTTTCTGGTAGTCTCCTACAGATGATAAGTGTGGCCATGGATTGTCCATGCTAAATCAGGTTAAACTGAAAATTACTGCATAAATTCGAAAAGTGGTGTAAATTTTCAAGTAAGGTTAAAGCAAAACTGTGCAAAAAAGAAATTGCGTAAAACATGACCTGCCAGTGTACACAATATCTGTTAACCATTTGGTGCCAGAATCAAGTGCCCAGTGTACTCTGCAAAAGACTGGGATTTAAATGGCCAGCCCATTATTTTGAATGTTATTGGCCAATGTGTGCAGTTGTCATTCAGCTTTCTCAGCATTACACTGTGTCACAAATACAGTCGTCCTCAAGTGCCAAAGGGTTAACCTATTAAAAATGTACCATACAACTCCTGTTTCTCTTTACTCCAACTGAATTAATTCTTATAAACCAGTCATATAATGTCAACTGCAAGACAGCTAGAATTTGATCAGCTGAAGTACAGTTTTACATTGCATTTCAAAGCCACTAGTATAATTTTTCAGAACACTGACCTGTGAAAATCCGAGGAACTTTTACTACATATTTGGTAGGGATCCTCAAACGCCATCCCTGGTCATAACTGTTGACTCAGTAGCATTTCCATCCAGCCCTGCCATTTCTGCTGCAACAACATCTGGCCCAACTTTTCTGAAGAACTTCTCATGACCTCTGTATGTGTACCGTCCTTCATCAAATCCAAATTTAAGGCCAAGGACAATATTGAGGGCAGAGCCATCATACCAATGGCATCCTGAGTAACGATATTGTGGCTTTTTGTTGAAACGACAACCACCCGATTGTGCACCTGCCGAAGACATGAAGAAAAATATATTAACAGTAACAAAAACTGTACCATAAAACTGGAGACAAGAGAGGAGAAAAAATCATGATTGTACTTAGACAGCATTTTAGAGAGAATAATTTAATTACTTTAATGCAGTCATCAGATAAAATACACCTCTGTAGATTCACTGCACTGAGGCTACACACAGGCCTACCATAATTTTCTCCATACTCCAGCACAATATGAAAATTAAGCATAAATTATCTGTAAACATGTTGCTAAGAGGTAGAGAGTATTTACAGTGTGTGTTGTTTATAATATAAAGTGCTACATTTAAAATACTCAATTTTTCAGTGTCATTCTTGCAAGCCTTCATCAGTTTGAAATCTTGAGAGAGATGTGCCAGAAGTTCTATACAGTGCCTAAATTTCCTAACTTGTCACATTTTCTATTTATGTTCTCTATTATACATGCCTTAATGGCAAATACTTCGACCCACAACACCGAAGTATGACATCTGTAAGGCCAAAACTTAGGGTCAATGTTGTGCCCCAACCACATACACCCATTCCATTACAAGTTCATTTTGGACCCATCCACATACTACATAGGCCCCACTTTCCCATAATATTGAGACCCACAAACAAGCTCATTCACAAGCTTTTACAGGAGGGGTACACAGTTGAACATGTTCCCAAAATAGGAGAGAAGATCTTGGTTAAATACAGAACAGTACAGAAGTAACTACAATCCACTCAATAAAACTTCAAATTCACTTTATTATAACCAACTTATGTACTTATATGTCCTTTTAAATTATGTTGATATTTTAAAACATTAAAATATAACACACTAAAAACATTGATCACGCCTACATGTTTCGGTTATCACATATAATCATCCTCAGGGAGTTCCTTGTACATACTAAAGTTACTATATTTATTGCCCTTATGGTATGTTGGAAGCATGTCTTAGTATGTGTATGATGGATCTGGATTATCTGCTGTGTGTTTGTCAGTGTTCTCCTTCTGCCTCTGTGCTTGTTTTAAAATATCAACATAATTTACAAGGACATATAAGTGCATAAGTTGGTTATAATAAAGTGAATATATATCAAAATGCATGGTGAAATGGTGAAAAAAAAAAAAAAAAACTTCAAATATTGCCTTTAATATATTTAACTGCAGTAAGGTATAATGCTCAAATATAACTGAGCACATTCAGCACAGCAGAGATCAGATAACACTTACCAACTGGAAGAACACAGTCCTGGGTAAGAGCACACTGAACCCATGGCAGCATGAGACCATTGTGGACACCAGGCAAGTTGTAGAACAGAAGCATTGTTGCTTCAACCATTGGTACGAACAAGAAACTCTCAGCACTGGTGTGGAAGTAATCAAACATCTTTGGATGAGTAAGTGAAGAGGTTGCATAGTGAGTGGCCCAACTCACCACACCTGACCCTCCCAAAGCCTGATGAATCAAAGGCTCCAGGTGTCCAGTGACAAGGCGATGATCAGACTCCAGAAAGAGGGCAGCACCAGCCTTGTTCAAAGCATCCTAATTAACAGGCAATATTGGGCAGGTAAAACTACGTAAAAACACCTACCAAAAGTGTGAGGCATTTTAGGCGCCTGAGGGATTAGACTTGAGCCATTTAGGGGGAGACATTCCATTGTCATGCATGAATAAAGGTGGCAGACTGTCCATCAAAACTATATTTTCGCACAAGATCTTTTATTGTCCAAAATATCAAAATGTGTTACATGTTTCGGCTTTTCCATAAAGCCATCATCAGGAACGGGCACAAAAATACTACAAGAAAAGTGTTTCTATACAAAACTAATTAAAAACAAGAATGAGATCTCTGTCATACAAATATGTATGTTGTCCATATTTAACTTTTAATCAGTTTCAGCCAATATATAAAACCTATATGAATACCTGTAAGATCCAGATCTTAACTCTCCTTTTCAATGAGTACAGTTTTGTTTAAAAGTATGTTTTTCTTTCATATTTTTATGCCTGGGCTGATGGTGGCTTTACGAAAAAGCCAAAATGAGTAGCACATATTAGACAATAAAAGATAAAGGTAAAGGTAAAATTCACCCTAGAACAGGCCACGAAGGCCCAGAGGGGTAGTAGATGTATAGCTATACTCTTTCTTTAACCTCGACGTTAGATTGGGATAGGTGGTCAACGCCATGCCCCAGGCGCTTTACCCTCAGGAAAGACCTGGTACCCACTGTATAGGAGGCTGGGTGGGTCTCAAGAGCTGGTCTGGACAGGTGTGGAAAAATCTCGCCCCCACTGGGATTCGATTCCTGGACCGTCCAGCCTGTAGCGAGTCGTTATACTAACTATGCTACCCAGGCTCCAGACAATACAAGACACTGTCTGAAAATACAGTTGTGACTGATGGCCCATTCTACTACAACCAATGTTACTATGACCTACTGCACATCCTATTAAAAAAACCCACTAATAATAACAGTAACACACAGGAGAACAATGAGAGTGAGATAGAAAAGCCTTCTTTAATGATGCTGCCAGTTTCTATGATTACACAACATCTGTGGTCGATAATTACAATAAAAGTAAAGGCATTGGTGAAATGATACAGACAAGGGAAAACTGAAGTACTTGGAGAAAAACCTGTCTCAGTACTACTCTGCCCACTACAAATCCCACACTGATTTGCCTGGAATCAAACATGGGCATCTGCTACGAAAGGCTGATGACCAACTACCTGAGACATGGCATGGCCAGTAGCACAACACAGGACACACAAGTACAGATTATAGACCATAAGTTAAAAACATGGCCATTACACAATTGTGATTCAAAATGCCTCAATAATCTTGCTGTTAACCACAGGTGGCAGATGTTATTTATGTGACAAAATGGGAACACATAACTGTACAATTTACTACAGAGATGTTACCTTGTCCACACAACATGAACCTAAGCAAATGCCAGCAACTTCAAGTTTCACCAACAAATTAACTTATCTTCCTCCGGATTTTTTTTAGTACAGCCAAACACGTTCAAAACATTCTCCTGTTCCTTGTTTTTATTCAGCTGTTCGTTTGTATGCTTTACATAATCATTAAGTACAGCAAAATGCCCCTTTTTATAATTTTTTTTATCAACTACAGTGTCAGTAGCTGTAAGAATACTGCACCACACACAAATGGAATACATTATACTTAAAGCAAAATTTACATTTACTGAAACACATGGAGTATTTTCAACAACATCTTACACATGAAAGAAGACTACAATGCAATGAAGCATGAGAAATAAAAACTGAAAATCAGACTTGGTTCTTAAGGAAGTACAATGATTCCACATGGTGTAGTCCTGTTTCAGTACAAAAAGGACACAGTTAATGTGTCAAGAAACAATGTAATACTTGATTTTACCTAGTGATGCCTGAATAAATAAGAGAGTATATGTGATTCACTACTGCCTGTGTTACATACATCTAAGGGATAGAATGCAAGACATTTACAGTTTTTTGCAACACAGAAGGGTAAAGCATGTATGGAAGAGGAGTAACAAGGGAGATCTAAAATAGTATCATGTGGAAATGTACTGTAGATTCAGTGAAAGTTTTATAGCACTACAATATTTGTTAGAAATATTAAAGCCCCATCCAGGTGGGACATGCAACTGTTGAACTGGGCACTACACAGAGATATAAGTTACCTGAATTATAAGTGGACGAAATGCATGAAGCCTCTCCTCTTCAACATGTGAAGGAAAGAAACTGAGCTCAAAATTTATGACACTGCATCGACTACTGTTACAATGACTCTGAAGCTGAAATAAAAAAGAAATTGTAAAAACTACTACCAATCACGTCCTCAGATGTAAGTAAATATGTACACACTGTGTAGGCATATATAAGGAGAATGGGAAATCAAGAGGGGATGTAACAAGACAATACAATTGTTAATGTCTTCACTGGTTATCAGACCAATATAATAGCATAAATGTTCTAACATTCATTTATTTGTTCTATTCTTTCTTTTGGGTGATTGCCTGGTGTTTGAATTTTATGTACCAACGTTTTGGAACATTCTGTTCTATCTTCATAGGTGGTGTAAGATGACACTGCCTATGAAGATGGGTCAGAGCATTCCTAAATGTCAGCATATAAAATTCAGATGCCAAAAGAAAGAATACAACATTAAGAACACAACAAAAATTTGAAATCAAGAATAATTCTTTTATTTCTCACATATGCAACATGTTACGGCCAACAATTTCAGCCAGCATCAGGTGATATTACAAAAATATAATACCTTATAAACATCAAAATCAAAATTCCCAATTCATGCAACATCTTGGGGAGTACCTTCATTCTATATATATATATATATATATATATATATATTACAAGAAACTCATTTCAATAACCAACTGAATGATAATTCTACATTAGGCTGTAACAAAAGTTTCGAATCTACAATTCACATGAGTAAAACAGATAGGGTTGTAACAACCTTCTTGCTACCCCATAGGAAACTCACTTTAGTAGTAGCTTGACTACGTAACGATATACAACCAGTTTACCATACACGTTATGTGTCATGGTAATACATAATTACATAAGTAATATTCATTATCATATTTTAGTTTCTCTTAATGGCAAAAGGTTTTGTATCATAACCAAATTATTTAAGAATTTGTAAATATTTTTGCAGTACCCAGTTAGAAGACATGCTGTACAGGTATACACACACAACAGAAATAAGAAGTCACTAACTCTCCCCTTGTGACACTATGGGGTGGAAAAGAAATATTAAATGAGCCATACTGCATAAGGAACGTTTAATTCAATGATACATTTGGCTACAGAGTTCAACAAATAGTAGGTTGAATTTCAATATTTGGTTAACATCTAGAAATTTACATTACTTAATTAATAAATGTAATTATTATTTTTCAGATTTACCACATGTCCATAGACGGTCACGTACAATTATCCCACCACTCATTCCTTCCTTATTTACAGTTCTTACCCGCTGAAACACTGTGACATTTTAATATCTTATTATTCCTAGATGCAAATATAATTAATTCAGATTTGAATAATACTGTAAAAAGGGGAGGCTCCTTCCTTAGTTTTACCAGTTTTTACCTTTAACATTTTTGTAATATTACCTGATGATGGTCGAAACTGTCAGCTGAAACACGTCTTGTGTATAAGAAATGAATGAATGTTAGAACATACATGCTGTTGTGTTCATCTAATAACCATTTAAAACATTACTAAATAAAATGGGGTAACTTTAATCAAGGTCAGTGCAGTTGTATTCACTGTTCTTCTGAGTTGTGGTGCCACACAGTGGGTAATTACTGCCCAGCTAATTACCCATCCCAGAAAAACTGAAACCTCAACTACATTCTTGTGATAGTTGAGAAACTCGCAAGGTGATACAGTGTTCAGAAAATCTGTTTTTTGAGACACTAACAAAATGTAAAACTTGATATATGTGGCAGGTGCACTGGGTAAAATAAGAATGTTACTCTAACACAAAGTGTGTACTTGACAGACAGGCAGGAAGGTATCTATAAGAAGTGCACTTTCTCTGCCAAAGGATTCAGTCAGATTAGTGCTGTGCTCAAAATGAGAAAGCCATTTGCAATACTGTACTTCTATTATGGTCTAACAAAAGCTGCTAGACTTAGTAATTCTTTCAAAGAAGTCTAACCAGACCCTGATCGGTGCATGTTAACCAAAACTGGAATGCATGTAAATCTCATAACATACGTAGTTGACAAAATGTCTTTAAATATCAAACATAAAGGATATGTAGTATCATGATCTATCCAAACTCAGAAGGTAAAAAATACTATATGAATATTACAAGATACTATGGATGGTTTCCATAATAGAATGCTGGTATATGGAATATAAATCTGAAGAGACAGAACACACAATTGACTGACCGGCTGGCTGGCTAGCCAGCCAGGCAGCCAACCCAAACCCAACCCAACCCAACCAACCAGAGTGCATATTTTACTAAAATATTCTCAAGCTAGCAGCTGCGTCAGGTGGTTGAATGGCGAGTAAACCAATGTTTTGTGGATCATCTCTTCCCTCATCATCAGGAAACCAATTACTCTCAAAATCTGTGCACTATGATACACTTCCCCCTTAAAGATTGTGGCAAAACAAGAAGATTGATGGGTGGAGTCAAGTGCCTGCTCTGCTTGGTCCTCCTCTTAAGTTCATTAACATTCATATAATAAATATATGAAATGTTTATTAATGTATGGACATTAATAACATTAAAATTGTTCATTAATGTGTTGGTTATGGGTGACCAGGCCTGGCTTAGTATGAAGCCACCGTCTCTGTTAAAACTATTCTTATTTTGGTGTATTTCAATTGCTTCCTTTACAAGGTGGTCCACGTATCCTGATGTCCTGTCACTGTTGGGGTGCCACTGAACTGATGCAATGACCTATACTGATGCCATGTTCTGCCACTGCTGATTTCTTGAGCTGATGCAGACATATCTATCTATGGTGTTATTTGCACCTCACCTTGATAGTACTTCCCCTCTATCCTACATACACTTTCTGCACTCACATGGACTCTGACAGACACTCAGGACCTTAAATTCTAATCCCTACTTGGCAGACTTCAGTCATCTGGGTAGGTTTCCTTTTTTGGTATGTGAATTGTTCTGATATTATGTTTCTCCAGAAGTCTACTGATTTTATTGCTGATGGTGTGACAAAACAGTATCATGGCTGTACCTGTGGGCTTTTTGTTTTGCAACTTCAATTCCAGGTTTTGTTATAGGGCTCATCTGATATCACTGTGACTATATCTGTTTTGTTTGAAGACTTATTTAAGGTACATTGCATTCTAAATGTATTATTTCAACACAGACCAAGTTTGTACCTCAGCACCCATCTGAAATAGGCACACTGTTATCACGTGTGATCCAAGTTATCTTGGGTGAATGTTTTGTTTGAAGACTTATTTAAGGTACATTGCATTCTAAATGTATTATTTCAACACAGACCAAGTTTGTACCTCAGCACCCATCTGAAATAGGCACACTGTTATCACGTGTGATCAAAGTTATCTTGGGTGAATGTAACATCAGATATTCTTTCTTTTGACTTCATAGTGAAGTTAGTTGCAAGTTCACTTTATCCAATTACATTTGGGGGGGGATACAAAGGACTGAGTTTGGGTGAACAGCAAAGTTAAGAAACTGGTCATCCTCTGCATATCTCTTATTTAGAAGTTGTATGTTCAGTAATTATCAAACATCATCATCAGAATTTTGGAGTGTGGCCATCTTGCGGAAAGAAATCATGTCAGAACACCCCTCAAGCTGTGCAAGCACGTTACTTCCTAATAAGTTCAAATATGCATTATTGGTTACCATTTCTTCTGTACAGGAGAATGGGTGTATTACTCCTGCACCTGTAGATGCACCTTTAGAGTATGTCTTTCATGAAATGTGTATCTGGTGGGTGCAACAGGATCCATATGTACAAACATGTATACACACACATACATACATATGTAGCACATATACACATAATACATACATACATGAATACACACACACACACATACATGCATGCATACACATATACATGGTACACCTATACATATGTAGTACATGCATACACACATAAAGTACACACATAGATACACGCCCTCTGCTAAAAGAGGTGGGGAATTACTCAACTTGAGCAGAAACCAGCTAATAATAATGATGGAACTGCTAACAGGACACAGTTATTTAAAAGGACATGTATATAAACTGGGTCTGATTGACAGTCCTGAGTGCGGTACAGGCAAACAGGCATTTGAATGGTCTCACATGTTATTTGTGAATGTAAGGCACTGGCAGTATTAAGATTTAGGCACCTGCAGACTTCATACAGCTATGGATTACTATAACATGACAATGAGGGAGTTATAAGGGATGTAACAGGAAACAATTACTACCCCCCCTCAGCATTTTCCTAAAACAGGTGTTAAAAAATCAGAATAGGCTTCTGGCCAAGATAAGAAGCAAGAACTCCCTGAACTCAGTGACATTCATTGCACACTGTCAAAGCTAAAGTTGTCCCTGTCTGTGCCATGAAGGCATACAGGGAAAGGAGAAGTACTGTTTCATTCATTTGTAACCTCAACAATAGATGGAGGTCAGTGCTTCCACTACATGCTCCAGCTGCTTTACTTTCCCCCTCCAAAGCCAGAACCCTGGTACCCATTGAATAGGCAGCTTTGTGGGCCCTGAGCCAGTCTGGACATTTGAACAAGAGAAAAATTTCTTTAGCCTGCCACAGTCTGAACCCCAAACCATCCAGCCTGTAGCTTAGTCCTGGCTCCACTGCAAACTGCTGGATTCAATAAAACTATCTGGCACTTCCAACATTAAATATACATACCATCTGAAGTTCATATTGTCCTAAACCCAAATTGTAGATTAAAGTTGTATGATTAGGTAGAAAATGTGCAATATTCCTTGCAAACCCTATACCTTGTTGCTCATCCCCATCCAATACCTGAAACATTGAATTGCTATAGTAGTCCCTTTTACATACAAGAATAACAGGTACAAAAATATATACATATTAAAGACAGAACTTCCATCAGCTAAAGCAACATAATGTCAAATTGTTACATCTGGAATCTACTGTTTGCAGAGAGGACAAAGTAAATGTGCTGTATTTAAGTGCTTTCCTTGCACTAAATAGTGGGTGTTATATACAGTTACTTTACTGAGACAGTTGCAGCCAGTTTCTTATTGGCATCAGTTGGCAACACTGCTGTTACACTAGTTCTTGTTTCTGTCAAGTGTTGTGTCACTGGTGTATGTACTCAATTTGCACCTTGCTTCTAAATAAAGTAGCCTTTCCCTAGAACATGATTATAATCATAAAACCATTAAAATACTCAATCAGGATAGCCTGCTCCAGGATGAAAAATCAAATCTTGTCACATCAAACACATGTTACAAGAGTACTACAGACTCAACCGTGATACTGTGACACTAGACCAAATATTCAATTGAAAAGAACTAATTTATTTTATATTTATCTATTTTATCTTATATTCAACATAAAAATTATTTTAAGATAAAAGTCACATTTCATATTGCAAGGCTAATGAACAGCAAAATGAGCATAATTACAGCTTCGGAGAATTCAGTTTATAGCAAATAAACTTCTCTTTTGTGCACAGTAAAAATTAATCTTAAAGACATGACACTCGGGGGAGAAGGGGGAAGAAACCAAACAACTTACTAAACCCTACTATATATTCTAACACCTTCATGCAAGAAAAAAGTCTCAGTGATCTAGCTTCAGCGAGAGTTTGAGACAATACAAAATTAACCTCTTGAACTTTAACTTCTAAACCTCATGTGCATACCTTTAGAAGCAGAAAGAATGAAGGTACTTACGTAAGTGACAATTATGGGAAGAGAAGTATTTTTCCAAACTGCAGCCGGGTATAATCGTGGACTTTCTGTAAATCCCAACATAGTTAGATACTTGTCATCTGCTAAGAATCTTTTTTCTTCTGCATTTTCCAAGTTCTCCTAAAACACAAACATTTCAATCAGGACACAAGTATTTCATTCAGCCTATCATTAACAGTCACCTTAGATATCTTCTCAAAATTTAAGCAAACTTGTGTTGGTATCTAAATTTTCAACTGCAGCAGTACAGCTAGGTGAAATTACATGATCAAATACTCATAGTTATGCATTCCAGAAATTAAAGTGATTGAATTTGTATTACCTTGAAATTCTTTAGATTGTTCAGCTGCTTGTGAGTTTCTGTCACTATTGTCTGGATTGAAGGGCGCTGATTGCCTACCAGAATGAGGAATACACTGGTGGCCACAACAAAAATAAGAAATATAACAAAACTCTTGGTCCTCATTGAGCAACACCTGCCGTAACAGCATCGAAACTGCTCATGCCCACAAAATGTGGACCTGAAAATCTATCCTGTAATTGTCCACCACAAATTACATAATTACATAACATCTGTATGACATTAAACGCAACAGGTTTAGTTAGTTCTATTCACCAACAAATGCTCACAACAGGGCACAAATCATACCTCAGTCTTAGAAAACTCCTACATGTTTTGGAACCAAGGCGCCATCCTCAAGGAGATACAAATACAAAAAAGTATAAGCACCAACAAACCAAATGTACCTCGAATGGTGTGTTGGTGCTCATTCTCCAAAATATTTTTAATTCCCTGAGGATGGCACCTCGGTGCCGAAACATGTAGGAATTTTCTCAGATTTATTTATGATTTATACGTTATTGTGTGCATTTGTTGGTGAATGTAACTGATTAGAAGAATACTGCACAGTATGAATATCAAAAAAGCAAGGTTAGGTTAAACAGACTGTTAAAAGCTTTACGATGTTCAATACTTTCCTATTACAACGATTCAAAAACTTGCACTAACGTTGCCTGAGACTAACCATCAAACTGTTCATAAATGAAGTTTCATTTTAGCCTTGCTATGGAAACAATTTTCATGCTAAACATAACTACTACACCACTCCAACATACTTACTTACTAACATATTCATGTGACCAACCGGTTACACTTCGACTACGTTGGTAGCGCTGATTCCATTGACATCCACTTATGCAATTGAAACGGTTGGTTGAGGTAGTAATCTGTGCTCAAATCGTACAGTAGCGAAAATATTATTGGGAAGAGGTGTGGGCACGGACAGATCCATGCACGGAAGTATTCTCACAGACAATGATTATACCTCCGTTTTGCCATCTATTGCCAGATGGTAGTGATACTTGACCGGCTTTGGTGGCTCGGTTGTGGTGTTTGTTGCATCACACATGTCGTTCTTCACTGGATACAAATTCGCTTGTTAATGGCTTGCTTTTAAAGTTTATCACCATCTCATTGCGTTTTTACTTTCAGTATTCTTCAACATAATGTCATAATGGACATTCATACACCTTCTGATTTTAAATCTATTATTTTCAAGGTGCGTCATCCCCGTTGTGTTTGTTAGAACACAAGATAACAATTCTATAAGGATATAGGAGTCGTAACACAACTATATTATCAGGTGTATATAATTTATCAACATAAACTACATGTTTCAGCCATTGCTGCTGTGGCCATCTTCAGGTTGGATACAATTTTTATCAGAGAAGCTATATAGATATGATAACAGATAAATAACAGATACAATTGCTAGTGAATAAAGAATATACAAGACACATGTAAATATACGCGAGAACGGTGACATACAGTAAAAGACCCAAGAGTGAAAAACAGTGATACCACCACTTGTTACCAGGACATCAGATTGTCATTTGTGTGACACATAATAAAGTTTATAGCGACGAAGAGGTCTTCTCATCTTCTCCACTTACCCAGAGCGGGATCGTACTCACCGACACCGGCACAAAAACCAAGGGACCATAATGCTTGTAAGTACTATCCTCCTATCTAATGCCCTGCACTCGTACTTTCTCGCAAATTCTCACTGTTACCCAAACTCTGATTGATTGCCCATCTTACCTCAGTTATTATTCCAGCACGGCACTAAGAATCCGTTCCCCCACTACAACACACCTGCAGCTGCCAACCACACCGTAGACAACTTAGGATGTCTACACAGCCACAATAGCAGACCAGTGTGACACCCAACCCCCACCACAGGCAAGAAAATACGGCACCACAGGACCAAACACCGGCCCAGGCCTACCGCACCCCACGGAACATGCACCGACTCGGCACGCACACTTCACTGTCATAGACATACAAGATAACACATGTTATATGCTCGGTACTTTGCCATCTGCACACACGCCCACCGACTTTGTGTAAAACGAGATCTCGTTCCCCTTATCTACACTAATACTTTGTTCTATATTGTATCATATTCATATGTCTTCTCTGATAAAAATTATATTCAACCTGAAGATGGCCACAGCAGCATTGGCCGAAACATGTAGTTGATGTTGATAATTTATATACACCTGATAATATAGTTGTGTTACGACTGCTATATTCTGATAGAATTATTGTGTTACGACCTATTGTTATTATTATTATTATTATTATTATTATACTGTTCAAGCAATGTGTTTTCATACACTACTTTTTCTGGATTGCAATTTGAATTTGATATGCATTCTTCAGGCCTACAGTCACAGAATCCTCAAAATGGTATAAAGAGATCTGAAATTGATCTAGTCAATCTTATATCAAAGGACGTTTACCACTAAATGCGAGCCATTTATAGAAGTGTTTAGCAAATTGTTGCAAATGTTTAAAAGTGCAACAAATATTTGAAATTAATATTGCATCTATTGTAACTTATTTTACTGACATTTGTCTGTTATTCCAACTTTTACGCGTTTAGGAAATTCATGTAATTACATTTCGTTGTTGATATCAGAATATTATAAGTTTACTCATTTAATTGATTGTTTGGCGTATTTGTGTAGAGAGGACTGTAGATCCGTTCGCAGAGGCTGTTGAGTAAGACGCGGATATTCATACCTGTTAATTACAGTGAATGCTTTGTTATTGAAGGATTGTACCCAGGTGAAAGAGTGAGTTTTTTTTATCCCGAATTCCTACCAACCCACAATGCATAATTTATTTCACGGATGAGGTTTGTAGAAAGGAAGAATATGGTTTTCAGAGATAAGGGTACTGTGATGAATGCCTATTTAGAAATAATTAACATATATAATATGTTCGATATGCTGTTTACTGTTAGGCACACGTTCCTGACAATTCTGTAGAAAGTGTATTTGCAGGCATTGGAATTTCTTATCCAGAAAGAGGTAAACTTGAAACACAGGTCTGCAGTTCAAGATATTTTTAAGGAGAATATGCAAGCCTAACATAAAGGACGTACGATTTTTCTTGAGTGAACATTTGTTTCTAACCCCACACCCTACACCTGTAACAAAATCAGCCCTTATCTTGAAATTTTTCCTGAAAAAAAAACAGTGATAACCTTCAGCATCGTTGGGTAATTTATTATGTTTTATGAATATTTCTATTTTTTTTTATTTCACACTGAGTACAGAATGCCAGAGAAATATATCGTGACTACTCTTCTTCACATGCTTACCTAACTGTAACACCAAAATTTTGAATTAGACCCTCTGTTATTTTAAACCCAAATATTTCCCTTTTCTTTGTGCGTGTGTGTTTGTGTAAGCAGACCTGAAGACGGAACCAATAGGTAACATCCCAGAAGAGCGAAGATCCATATTAAAATTTTTCAGGGAAGGAAACCCCCACAGCGACAGATGCTAGGGGCACATCTCCATAACTATAGGGTGCCAAGTTTAGGCACTCATGTAAGCCACACGTCAGCACGCACGCACACGCACACACACATGCAGTAAGAATCTACTGATCTTTAGACTTTCCTTACTTAATGTCGTCACATGTTAAGCTTACTTCTTGATTCAAACTGAATAGAACACTACATGCGTTAATATCAGATTCCTTTCCGTACGCAGCCTTTAGACCTACACCTACATTTACATCACTGTTATATAACTACCGACCGCCTCTGTGGTCTAGTGGTCAGAGTTTCTGGCTACAGATACAGAGGTCCCGGGTTCGATCCCCGGCACTACCAGATTTTCTGCGTAGTATTGGGTCTGGAACGGGGTCCACTCAGCCTCGTGAGGTCAATTGAGGAGCTACTTGAATGAAAAAAGTAGCGGCTCCAGGTCTAGAAAACAGAGATTAACGGCTGTGGGGATCCGTTGCGCTGAC
>Ga0123354_10001916_pt1 | contig 26470 bp, 20 predicted proteins | sample TergutLab28metaG_2_FD_97872 | JGI IMG/M metagenome (GOLD analysis project Ga0123354, IMG submission 97872) | Labiotermes labralis P4 segment gut microbial communities from Petit-Saut dam, French Guiana - Lab288 P4 | ecosystem: Host-associated > Arthropoda: Insects > Digestive system > Gut ...
AGCCAGTTCGAGATCGCCCCCATCTTCGAGCCGGGCAACCTGGCCACGGACCACAACCAGCTTATAATGACCACGCTTCGCACCGTGGCCAAACGCTACGGCTTAATCTGCCTGCTCCACGAAAAGCCTTTCGAGGGCATCAACGGCTCGGGCAAACACTTGAATTACTCCATCGGCAACGCCGAACTGGGAACCCTCTTCGATCCGGGCGACACCCCCCACAAGAACGCCCAGTTCCTCGTCTTCTGCGCCGCCGCCATCCGCGCCATGCACAAGTACGGGGCGCTTTTGCGCGCCACCGTGGCCACGGCCTCCAACGATCACCGCCTGGGCGCAAGCGAAGCCCCTCCGGCCATTATGAGCGTCTATCTGGGCGAACAGCTTACCGACGTTTTCGAGCAGATCAAAAAGGGCGCTGTCCGCGGCTCCAAGCATAAAGAACACCTAAACGTCGGCGTGGACACCCTGCCGCCTCTGCCCGTGGATCCCGGCGACCGCAACCGCACCAGCCCCTTCGCCTTTACCGGCAACCGCTTCGAGTTCCGCGCCGTGGGCGCCCCCCAGTCCATCGCCGGCCCCCAGGTGGCCCTAAACGCCATGTTCGCCGAATCCCTGGACTACATCGCCACGCACCTGGAAAAGCTCGGCCGCGTCCCCAAAGCCCAATTCAACGAGGCCGTACAAAAGCTCCTGCAAAAAATCATGAACGACCACGGGGCCGTCATCTTCAACGGCAACGGCTATTCCGCCGAGTGGCACGCCGAGGCCGCCCGGCGCGGCCTGCCCAATCTGCGCACCACTCCGGACGCCCTGCCCGCCTTTACCAGCAAGGACTCCATCGAACTCTTCGCCAAATACAACGTCCTCTCCAAGACCGAACTGGCCTCGCGCCAGGAAATCTACCTGGAACACTACATCAAGACCATCGCCACCGAGGCCAACCTCATGATCCGCATGGCCCGCACCGTCATCTTCCCCGCCGCCCTGCGCTACCAGAACGAACTGGCCGCCACCTGCGCCAACCTGAAAGCCATCGGCCACGACTTCAAAATGGCCACCCTGGAGGACTGCACCGCCAAACTGCGCCACCTCCAAACCACCACCGCCGCCCTGGAAAAACTTCTCACCCAGCACAACCCCGATACCCTCTCCCACGCCAAATTCATGTGCGACAAGGTGCTGCCCGCCATGCACGCCGTGCGTACCCACGCCGACGCCCTGGAAACCGTCGTCGCCGACGATCTGTGGGAACTGCCCTCCTACCAGGAGATGCTCTTTATCAGGTAATACTATGGATTCAGCGCGAATGGACGTTCGAGCCTTGCCGCAGGGCCAGACGATCACTCTTTCCGGACGTTTGGACGCCGAGGGAGTGGCCTGCGTGTGGAACGAGGCGGTGCGCCGGGCGGCGGCGTCCGGAGGGACGCTTGTGGTCGCGGCGGCGGGCGTCGAGTATTGCGACGTGTCGGGTATGGCTCTCTTGGTGGAGCTGAGAAGGCAGGCCGAGGCAGCCGGGGCGAAGTTCCGGCTTGAGGGGCTGGGTGAACGCTATCAGGCCCTGTACAGCGAGTTTGCCCCGGAAGATATCGCGCCGCTCACGCAGCAAGGAAAAGGGTCGAGCTTTCCGGAAGAGGTCGGGCGCGGGGCCGCCGGGCTGTGGGCCGATGTGGCGGCCATCATTGGATTTGTGGGCGAGTTTTGCGTGGCCGTGGTTCACGCGCTGGCCACCCCCCACAAGATCCGCTGGCGCGACGCCTTGTACGTGGCGGAAACCGCCGGAGCCGACGCGCTGCCTATTATCGTGCTGATCGGATTTCTCATGGGCCTTATTCTGGCCTTTCAGTCGGCCATGCCGTTAAAGCAATTCGGCGCGGAAATTTTTGTGGGCAATCTCTTGGGGCTTTCGCTTGTGCGGGAGCTTGGTCCGCTTGTTACAGCCATTATTCTGGCCGGGCGTTCGGGGTCCGCCTTTGCCGCCGAGATCGGCACCATGACCATAAACGAGGAGATAAACGCCCTTAAGACCATGGGCCTTGATCCGGTGCGTTTTCTGGTGGTCACGCGGGTTTTGGCCACCATGCTCATGACCCCGCTTCTGGCGCTTTTTTTCAGTCTGGCGGGGCTGGTGGGCGGGGCGCTGGTCATGCTTTCTTTGGGGTATCCGCTGGTGACTTTCGTCAATCAGATCAAGACCTCGGTCGCGCTTGGCGACATGATGGGGGGGCTGGCCAAGGCCATGTTCTTTAGTCTGCTTGTGTGCGCCATCGGCTGTCAGCGGGGCCTCAACACGCGCGGCGGCGCGAGTTCCGTTGGCGAATCCACCACAAGCGCCGTGGTGTCCGGCATTATCCTCATCGCCGTGGCGGATGGCGTCTTCGCGGTGGTGTTCTACGTGATGGGCTGGTGATGGAACGCCCGATTATCGAGGTGACGGGCCTCACCATGGGATACGGCGGGATAGCGCTGCTGAAAGACGTGACGTTTCAGGTTATGCCGGGCGAGGTGTTCGTCATCCTTGGGGGTTCCGGCTCAGGCAAGTCAACGCTTTTGAAACACATGATCGGACTCTACGAGCCCATGGCCGGACACGTGCTTATCCACGGCAAGGACATCGTGACCGCGCAGGGTCGCGAGCGCCGGGAGATACTGCGCTCGTTTGGCGTGACGTATCAGGCCGGGGCGCTCTTTGGATCAATGACCATCCTTGAGAACGTGTGCCTGCCCCTGGAGGAATTCACCGGCCTGCCCAAAGACGCGCGCGAGGCCGTGGCGCGTTTGAAGCTGAAGCTGGTCGGGCTTGCCGGCTCGGAGGACAAGCTTCCCTCGGAGCTTTCCGGGGGGATGCAAAAACGCGCGGCGATAGCTCGGGCCATGGCCCTGGACCCGGCGCTGCTTTTTTTGGACGAGCCTCAGGCCGGGCTTGATCCGGTGACGTCGGCCGGACTCGATGAGCTTATTTTGACCTTGTCGAAAAATTTCGGCATCACCTTCGTCATGGTGAGTCACGAGCTGGCCAGCGTCTTTGCCGTTGCGGACCGGGCGATCATGCTCGACGGCAAGGCTATGGGCATAATCGCGCAAGGGCCGCCCAAAGATCTGCGCGACCACGACGCGGACCCAAGAGTCCGGCAATTCTTCAACCGAGAGGCGAACCGTCCCACATGACCAGCCGCACCAACTACTTCAAGCTGGGTTTGTTCATCATCGGGGCCACGGCTCTCTTGCTGGTGGCCCTGGTCTTTTTTGGCCTGGGGACCCTGACCAAGCACAAGATCATGCTGGAGACCTATTTCGACGAGTCCGTGCAGGGCATAGACGTGGGGTCTCCGCTCAAGTTCAAGGGCGTGAAGATCGGCTCCGTGGAGCGCATCCGCTTCGCCAACGACAAATATCCGACAAAGGGCACGCCCTACCGCTACGTGCTGGTGGAAATGGCCCTGGACCCCAATACCCCGCTGCCCATCCACAGGGGGGAACTGCGCGAAGCCCTTGAGAAAGGCGGAATTCAGGAAGCCCTTGAGCGCGAAGTCCGCAAGGGCCTGCGAATACGCATCACCCCGCAGGGCCTCACCGGAACCGCCTACCTGGAAATGGATTACGTCACCCCCAAGGCCGCGACGCTTTTGCCTATCAGCTGGACCCCGGAGTACCTGTACGTCCCCTCGACGCCAAGCACGATAGCCAGGCTTGAGGAGACCTTCGAGACCTTCTCCAAAATTTTGAGCAGGCTCGAAGAGGCCGGGCTGGACAAAGCCATCCAAAACCTCGACGCGCTCCTGGTACTCTCCCGCCAGGCCGTTGCCGACGCCAATCTCGGCAAGCTCTCGGACAACTTGAACGGACTGGTCTCCGATTTGCGCAAGACGAACGACAACCTGAAAATCTTCACCGGCAGCAAAGACACCCGCGCCGCCCTGCAAAATCTGGCGGCGTCCCTGGGCAACCTCAAGGTCTCGACAGACACCCTGCCCCAGGCCATCACCGATCTGCGCCGGTTTTTGCGCGAGGCCAATTCCCTGGTGTCCACCCAGCATGACGACGTGCAGAACATCCTCCAGCAGGGCAGACAGATGCTTGAAAACTTAAACGATCTGACCGGAGACGCCAAACACAATCCCTCCCGGCTCTTTTTCGGCGCTCCCCCGGCCAAGGTGAACCCGGAGAAAAACAGATGATGCGCCTTTCTGTCCGCTCAATGCTTTTTTTGGCGCTGGCAGCAACCCTTCTCGCCGGATGCGCCCCTGTGCTTGACCGCCCGGCCCCGGATCGGCGTTTCTACACCATCGCCGCCGCCCGCCCGCAAAACGCCGCGCAAACGCACGACAAGACCGTCCTCAAAGTGCGTCCCCTACGTATAAGCCCCGCCTATCAAGGCAGGGAAATGATCTATCGCATGGACGAGGCCCGCTACGTCCCGGACTTCTACAACGCCTTTTTCGTGCGGCCTGCCATCGCCCTTACCCAACAGACGGCGCAGTGGCTGGACCGCTCCGGCATCTTCGGAAACGTGGTGGATTCCACCAGCCGCGTGGCGGATACGCACCTGCTCGAAGGCATGGTAAACGCCCTCTACGCGGATTTTCGCGACCGGACCAACCCTAAAGCGATACTTGAGATGCAGTTTTTTCTCTTGAAAAATAAAAACGACGACTATTCCGTCGTCTTTTCCAAAAGTTATCGTCAGGAAGTGCCTTTTTCCACCAGCGGCCACGATGCCGGAACCCTGGCCGAGGCTTACGGCATGGCGCTTACCCAGATATTGAGTGATCTTGAAGCCGACCTGCGGACAGTGATGAAGTAGCGGACAAACCGCCTCAAACAGGCTTGGCCCTAAGGGCCATCTCCGCCAGCGCGTTGACGGTCGCCGCGGCCAGGGCCGACCCGCCTTTGCGCCCCTGTATGGCGATATATTCCACGTCCCGGCGCGTGAGAAGCAAATCCTTGGATTCGGCGGCGTTCACAAATCCGACGGGCATCCCGATGACCAGTTCCGGGGCCGCCATGCCCTGATCCATGAGTTCCAAAAGCCGCAAGAGCGCTGTAGGGGCGTTGCCCACCGCGAAAATGAGCGGTCCTTCCAGGGCGCAAGCGCGCTCCACCGCAAGCCGCGCCTTGGTGACGCCAAGCTCGCGCGCCTTGGCCTCAAGGCCTGGATCGTCCATGAAGCAGAGCGTCCGGCAGCCCAGCGGGTCCAGCCTGCGCGCCGGTATGCCCGCCTGGCACATGCGCGTGTCCGTGACGATGACCGCCCCGGACCGCAGCGCCGCCACCCCGGCTCGCACCGCGTTGGCGGAAAAGCGCAGAAGTTCGAGCAGCTGAAAATCAGCCGAGGTATGCACCAATCGTCGCGCCACCTCCCACGCGCCGCCCGTAAACGGGCGCGGCTCAGGGACCAGCGCCTCAATGGCGGCGAAGCTTTGGCGTTCGATCTTGGCGGGGTCAAGGCAGGGCTGCGCGGGTGTGGCGTTCATGCGGCGTTTCTAGCGCGGATCAAAAGCTACCGCAAATTATCCGGGAGACATCCTCCGGCCTGGAGAAACGACCGCAGCAGGACGGCCTGGTTTCGCGTCTCATCCTTCGCGCCATACAAGAGCGTCACGCGTTCCCGGCCCGCCAGCAGGGCGCGAAAGGCGGCCACGGTTTCCGGCATGGCTTCCAGTTCAAGGCGGTAACGACGCTGAAATTCCGGCCAGTTCGCGGCCTCGTGGTGGAACCATGTCCGCAGCCCGGAGCTTGGCGCGATGTCCTTAAACCAAAGATCAATACGCGCTTTGTCCTTGGAAATGCCTCTGGGCCACAAACGGTCCACGAGAACCCGAAAGCCGTCTTGTCCGGACCATGGTTCGTACACGCGCTTGGTCGAGATTTCCATAGGACGCGCCCTCCAATCCGGCTTGACAGGACTTTGCCGGAAACGTATTCCGCCATATCAAGATATATCAATATATCGTTCCATGCAAAAAACCACAACACATATCCTGCGCGACGTCTCCCTGTCCGCGATCACGGCCGGGATCGTCGCCGTGGCCGTCAGCTTCGGCGGACCGGGCGTGCTTATTTTCCAGGCGGCCAAGGCGGCGCAGCTGAGTCAGGCGCAGCTTTCCAGCTGGATATGGGCCATCTGCGTGGGGAGCGGATTCGCGGGCATCGTTTTGTCCCTCAAGTACCGGACGCCGGTCATTGTGGCCTGGTCCACGCCCGGCATCGCGCTGTTGGCCGCCGGATGGGCCGCTTACCCGTATCCTGAGGCGATAGGCGCGTTTGTGGTCGCGGGACTGCTTTTAACCGCAAGCGGCGCAACCGGGTTCTTCCAGAAGTTGATGGAGTACATCCCGCGCCCGGTGGTGGCGGCCATGCTGGCGGGAATCCTTCTGCGCTTCGGGGTCGGAGTGTTCGACTATCTGGGGAAATCGCCGCTTTTGCCGGGCGTTATGCTCGCGGTGTTTTTCGCGGCCAAGCGGATGGCCCCGCGCTACGCGATACTTTTGACCCTTTTGGCCGGATTCGCTACGGCCTGGGCCGCCGGAGCGCTCGACACCGTCACGGTCCACGCCACGCTCGCCAAGCCCGTGTTCACCATGCCGGTTTTCAGCGTGAAGGCCATCATGGGTCTTGCGCTTCCCCTGTTTCTCGTGACCACCACCGGCCAGAACGCCACGGGAATCGGAGTGCTTAGGGCCAGCGGCTACGATATTCCGGCGTCGCCCCTGGTCGCTTTGACGGGCGCGTGTTCCACGCTTCTGGCCCCCTTCGGCTGTTCCGGGGTCAATCTGTCGTCCTTGACGGCGGCCATCTGCACCGGCCCCCAGGCGCATCCCGACCCTGCCAAGCGCTATATCGCCGGGATAACCTGCGGATTGTGCTACCTGACGGTGGGGGTGTTCGGCGCGGCCTTGGCGCGCGTGTTCATGGCGCTGCCGGGCGCGCTTATCGCCGTGGCGTCCGGGCTGGCCCTGTTCGGGGCCATACTGTCCGGGCTGGCTCAGGCCATGGAAGACCCCGCAAAGCGCGACGCGGCCCTGGTGACGCTTCTCATCACGGCGTCGGGCGTTCAATTTCTCGGCATTGGCGGGGCCTTCTGGGGCTTGGTCGGAGGACTCGCCACCGACCGGATTTTTTCCAGGAAAAAGGCCGAGGGGAGTCGGGCATGACGGGCTTTGCCGCTCTGCCCGTGTTCAAGGCCCTGGCCGATGAGACGCGGCTGCGCATTTTGACGCTCGTCACGCGTTTTGAGCTGAACGTGGGCGAGATCGTGGCCGTGACGCGCCTTGGCCAGCCGCGCGTCTCCCGGCATTTGCGTATCCTCATGGAAGCCGGGCTTGTCCGCGCGCGGCGCGATGGGCTGTGGGTTTTTTACTCGGCCAGACAATCGGAAACGCTTGGCGCGCTTGCGCCGCTTCTGGCCGATTGCGGCCCCAACGAGGAAAATGAGGACATAGAACGCGCCAGGCAGGCCATCCAGGCCCGCGTCACGCAGACCCGGCGTTTTTTCAACGCCATAGCCCCTGCCTGGCGGACCATGCGCCGCGAAGTGCTGGGAGACCTGGACGTGGAGGAATGTATCGTCTCCTTTTTGCCGAAAGGGCGCTCCATGGCCGATCTGGGCTGCGGACCGGGAGAGCTGCTGTGCGCCATGGCGAAAAAAGCTTCGGCATTGATTGGCGTGGACGCCTCGGCGGCGATGCTCGCGCTTGCCAAAGCCAAGCCGGAACTGGCGAACGCCAGCCTTCGCATGGGGGAGCTGGAACATCTGCCGCTGGCCGACGCCGAGGTCCAGGCGGCGGTACTCAGTCTGACGCTCCACCATCTCTCCGAGCCCTTGGCCGCCATCCGCGAGGCCAGGCGAGTGCTGGCCCCTGGCGGAACGCTGGTGATAGCGGACTATTTGAAGCATGAAAACGAGCGGATGCGCGCCCGGTTTAACGACCGCTGGCTGGGGTTCGCCCCGCAAGAGCTTGCCGCATGGCTTGAAAGCGCCGGGTTCGTTGTGGAGAAAACCGATGTCAAACCTGTCAAACTGGGGCTCGAGCTTGGATTTTTCACGGCCCGGACGCCCAATCACTAAGGAGAAAAGAACATGCGCGTGAAACCTCTGGATTTGTCTCTGCCGCATAAAGTCGCGGATATGTCCCAGGCCCAGTGGGGCCGCAAGGAGATGATAATCGCGGAAAACGAGATGCCGGGGCTTATGGCCGTGCGCGCCAAGTACGGCCCGCAAAAGCCTCTAAAAGGGCTTCGGGTGGCGGGCAGCCTGCACATGACCATCCAGACCGCGATGCTGATCGAAACCCTCTTTGAGCTTGGCGCGGACATCCGCTGGGCCAGCTGCAACATCTACTCCACCCAGGACCACGCGGCCGCGGCCATTGCCAAAGCCAAGACAGCGGCGGTGTTCGCCTGGAAGGGCGAATCCCTGGAAGATTACTGGTGGTGTACCGAGATGGCGCTCACCTGGCCGGACGGCGCGGGGCCAGACCTCATCGTGGACGACGGCGGCGACGCCACCCTGTTCGTCCATTACGGCGTCAAGGCCGAGAAGAACCCGGCCATCCTCAAAAAGCCCACCGACAACAAGGAATTCGCCATCATCCTGGCGCGCCTGGCCGAGTCCGTCAAAAAATCCAAGACCCGCTTCACCGGATGGGTCAAAAAGATCCGGGGCGTCTCCGAGGAGACCACCACCGGCGTGCATCGACTCTACCAGATGATGAAGGACGGCGAACTGCTCTTCCCGGCCATTAACGTCAACGACTCGGCGACCAAATCCAAATTCGACAATCTCTACGGCTGCCGCGAATCCCTGGCCGACGGCATAAAGCGCGCAACAGACGTGATGATAGCGGGCAAGGTGGTGGTGGTGGCCGGATACGGCGATGTGGGCAAGGGCTGCGCCCAGTCCATGCGCGGCTTCGGGGCCAGGGTCATCGTAACCGAAATTGACCCCATCTGCGCCCTGCAGGCCGCCATGGAAGGCTTTGAAGTGACCACCATGAAGGACGCCTGCACCCAGGGCGATATTTTCGTCACCGCCACGGGCTGTTCGGACGTCATCACCGGGGCGCACATGGAGCGGATGCGCGAAGGGGCCATTATCTGCAATATCGGGCACTTCGACTCCGAAATCGCCATGCACTACCTGGAGGATAAAAAGAACGGGGCCAAAAAGGACGTCGTAAAGCCCCAGGTGGACAAGTGGACGCTCAAATCCGGGCGCAGCGTTCTGATTTTGGCCGAAGGGCGGCTGGTGAATCTGGGCTGCGCCACCGGGCATCCGAGCTTTGTCATGTCCAACAGCTTCACCAATCAGGCCCTGGCCCAGATTGACCTGGCCAAGAAAAAATACAAGATTGGCGTCTATACCCTGCCCAAGCTCCTGGATGAAGAGGTCGCGCGGCTTCATCTGGAGCGGTTGGAAGTGAAATTGGAGAAGCTGACGCCCGCCCAGGCCAAATATCTGGGCGTGAGCGCGAAAGGGCCGTTTAAGCCCGATCACTATCGGTACTAACAGGCTGGCCGCCGGTTAGGGTCCGCGAGTCCGGCGGCGATCAAGCTGCCGGCGCTTTGCGCCTCTGGCATCTTCGATGCCAGCGCGAGATCGCTCGCCGGCCCTGCGGACCCTAACCGGCGGCTGGGTCAAGCCAGCGTTTAATGAGGAGGACGCCATGCCTGACAAGGCTGTCACTGCAATATCCGTCCTGCAAGCCAAGGGCCGCCGCAAGCTTGCGGTCATAACCGCCTATGATGCGGGCCAGGCCAGGCTGGCCGAGGCCGCCGGGGCGGACATCCTGCTCGTGGGGGATTCGCTGGCCATGGTGGTGCTTGGCCTGCCCGATACGATAAGCGTCACCATGGAGCAGATGATCCACCACAGCCTGGCGGCGAGCCGGGGGGTGGAAAAGGCGCTTCTCGTGACGGACATGCCCTTTCTCTCCTATCAGACGGACGTGGCCGAGGCGGTGCGCAACGCGGGCAGGCTCTTGAAAGAGGGCCGCGCAAAGGCGGTAAAAGTCGAGGGCGGGGCGGAAATAGCGCCCCAGGTGCGGGCCATGGTCCTGGCCGGAATCCCCGTGATGGGGCACGTGGGCTTAACACCTCAGCACGTGGCCAGCCTTGGCGGATACAAGGTACAGGGAAAATCGGCCAACGCCGCCCGGCGCTTGCTGGAGGACGCCAAGGCCCTGGCCGATGCGGGCGCGTTCGCCCTGGTGCTGGAGTGCGTGCCTGCGGCGGTGGCCAAGCTGGTCACGGAAATTGTGCCCATCCCCACCATCGGTATCGGGGGCGGCCCGGACTGCGACGGTCAGGTGCTGGTCTTTCACGACCTGCTGGGGCTTTTTGAGGGCTTTCGGCCCAAGTTCGTCAAGCGCTATGCCGAGATGGCCAAGGATGTCCGGGAGGCGCTCGGCCGCTTTTGCGAGGAGGTCCGCGCAGGCGTATTCCCCGGCCCGGAGCAGTCGTTCGAGATGGACCAGGAAGAGCTGGACCGGCTTCTGACAACCCTGGAAGACTAAAGACGTGCTTATACATCCCGATATCGATCCCGTGGCGGTTCACCTCGGACCTGTCCAGATACGCTGGTACGGCCTCATGTATCTGTTCGGATTCGCCGCGGGATGGCTTCTCGCCCGCAAAAGGGCCAAAAATCCGGACTCCGGCTGGACGACCGCCCAGGTGGACGACTTCATCACCTGGTGCGTGATGGGTTTGGTGATCGGCGCCAGGCTGGGCTATGTCCTCTTCTACGATCTTGGCGTGTATCTGAAAGACCCTCTGGCCATTTTCCAGGTCTGGCAGGGCGGCATGAGCTTTCACGGCGGCCTGCTGGGGCTTTGCGTGGTGGTCTGGCTCTTTGGCCGCAAGCACCACAAGAGCTTTCTTCAGATTGCGGATTTTCTGGCCCCGCTGGCCCCGCCAGGGCTTTTTTTCGGACGCATCGGCAACTTCATAAACGGCGAACTCTGGGGCGCTCCCACCAGTCTGCCCTGGGGAGTCCTCTTTCCCGACCCCAGAGCGGGCGGCGTGCCGCGCCACCCCTCCCAACTCTACGAAGCGGGCCTTGAGGGGCTGGTCCTCTTTACCATCGTGTGGATTTTTTCTTCGAAAAAACGGCCGGCCGGCGCGATTACCGGGTGTTTTCTCATCTTTTACGGCCTGTTCCGCTTCTGCATGGAATTTATTCGCGAGCCTGATCCCCAGTTGGGCTACCTGGCGTTTGGCTGGCTCACCATGGGGCAGCTTTTGTCCGTGCCCATGATGCTGGCCGGACTGTGGCTTGTGCTGCGCAGGAAGGCCTCTACTTGATCCCCATACCGGCGTGATGCGCGGCGCTGTCCATGTCTTTCGTATGGCAGACCGCGCAATTCTTCTTGCCGCCAAGAGTTGCGGGCAGCTTCTGATAGGCCAAGGGCTGCAGGTTGTCGCGATCCTTCCCATAGGGATTTTGCGCCGGATACAGCGCATGGGCCGCCCCGTGGCAGGCCGCGCAGGTGAGCGCGTCCATCTCGTCCTTTTGGGCGCTGAAAAGTTCCCCGGCGTCCTTGGTCCAATGGCCGTAGGCCTGATCGTTCTGGGGCGATCCGTAGTTTACGTGGCAGGTGACGCACTTGGGTTCGTTCACCCAGGGAGCGCGCGCAACAAGGGCGGTATCGCGTTTTCCGATAAGCGCAAGAAGCGGCTTGGCCGCGGCCACGCCCTGCGCGTCCTCTCTGGTCAAAAGCGACAAGGCGTGGTCCTCGATCGTGCCGTGACAGTTCGTGCAATCGAGCCCGGCCGCCTGGTGCGGATCGCGGAAAGCCCTGGTCGCGCCGGTGGGGCTTGTGGGATGGCACATATTGCAGGAACGAGCGCCCTGACCGGCCAGATACACCGCGTGCAGCCCGTGTATGGCGGCGGAAAGATTAAGCGGCCGATTTCCGCCCGTGGCCCCGTCTTTGTGGCAGGAGCGGCAGTCCACCGGCTCTTTCGATTGCGAGAGATTCGTCTTGCTCAGGCGGTCATGCGCGGCCAGCACGTCCATGGCCGTGGCGTCCGCTATCCCGGCCACTCCGTGTTTCCAAGAACCCCCATGGCAGTTTTTGCACCCCATTTCCGTGGACACGGGCAACACGACCTTGGTCTGCGCCAGCACCGTGCCTGACGCGTCTTTCGCCGTCACCACAGCCACCGGATAGGGATTGAAGCCATTGGCCTCCCCGGCCTGCGGATAGGGCGAAACAGCAACCCTGTCCGCCCGGAAGGCCTGGCCGGACACGTTGAGATTCCCGCCAGCCTGACCTTCAACGGCATAGGCCACGCTCACGTCCTTCGTGACAAGCTCCGGCGATTCGCCGCGCTTCACCAGATGCGCGGTCAGCCCTTGGCTGCCGATACCCATGGTCCACTTGCCCTGCGCGTCCGGGAGCATGTTGATGCCCATATCCGCCACAGCGGTCAGCACGTACTCGGATGTGGCCGGGTCAAAGGCCGGAAGCGCCTCTTCCGTTTGCGTAATAACCGGCGCGGGATCAGGCTTCCATCCGTTCAGAGTTTCCGTCAGATAAGACGCAAGGGCTTTTTTCTCATCCTTAGTCCCCAAAAAAGGCGGCATATAGACGCTAATCTTGCCAAGGCCCGTCAAAAGCGCCTCCATGCCCGCCGGGCTGTACTTGGCCGCGCGCGGCTTCATATCAAGCATCGGCCCACCCAGGCTGTGACAGCTCGAACACTCCAGGTAATAGATCTCGCGCCCGGCCTCTTTCCGGTTGGCGTCTTCGATGGACTTCACCCCGCTCCAACGGGCCAGAGTCAGGATGCCCTTGGCGTTTATTTCTCCGGCCCGCTCCACCGGGATGCCGTTTGAGAAAAGGTATCCGGTGATGACGTAGGGCCTGCGCGCGGCCTCGCGCATGTACTCAAAGGAGGCGATAAAAAGAAACGACGCGGCCAGAGCGGCCACGGCCACCGCTTTGGCGGGCTTTCTGGAAAGCCCGGCCCCAAGCATCACGCCCCCGCCCATGACCGCCAGGAGCGCTCCTCTGAAAAGACGCAGGCCGAAGGCCACTTCCGGAGAAATCCCCAAGGCCAGCGCCCGCTGGGCCGGAGCCATCGCCTCAAAATGCCACCATCCCGCCGCCACGGCCACGGGCATGGGCAAAATCGCCCACCAGGAACAAAACCGCGACAGCGCCTTGCGTTCACCTTCGTCTGACGAGGCATACTGCGCCACGATCAGCGCGAACGTCCCGGCCAGCACGGCGCACATGGCCGCCCGGAACACGAGACCGGGCCAATAGGTCGGGTTGAAAAATCCGTCCCAGAAGCTGTGCGTCGTAAGCCACGCCCCAGGCGTCAGCATAAACGAGAGAAATCCCTGCACGATGGCCAGAGACGCAAAGGCGCACGCGAAATAAAGCCAGGCCAGCATAAGCCGTTTCCGGGCGTTTTCCGGGCCTTGCGCCCGCATGTAGGCGACAAGGGCGATTATCTCGCCCAGGGGAAAGACCCATTCCGTGGCCCAGCCCAGCACGAACGCATGGATGAGCGTGGATGTCGCCCCTGGGGCCGCGATGGATATGGAAAACCAGATGCCGACGCCCGTCAGGCCTCCAACCACCATGGTCAGCACCAAAAAGAACCGCGCGAAGCGGCGCAGCCATTCCTCATAAGAGGGTTCGCGCAGCCGCCTGGCCCTGGTCTCCAAAACCGCGAGGAAAAGCCCGCCTCCCACCGCGAAATGGGAAATGAACACGTGGATGGTGGCTGTCAGGGCTATCAAAAGCCCCCCGCCGAAAAAGGTCCAATGCAGTATGGGGTAGTCCATGGCGCGGCCTACATCCCTTCCCGCGGCGTTTTCGCGCCCGGAGTCCTGACCGCCCACACGACCACCGCCATGGTGACAACCAAACTCGCCAGAAACACCGCCAGCGTCGAATACTCCGGCCTGACCTCATGCGTGGACATGGCGTAAAACGGCACCAGGGCCAACGCGCGCGCCATGTCGCGGATGGCCGTCATCGCCATGACCGTGGCCACAAGCGACGCCGCGCTCAAAAGCACCCTGCCCGTAAAGGCGAACACCAGCGTCACCACGGCCAGGGCCGCGCCCTTTATCAAAAACGCCGTGGCCACGGTATCGCCGCCCAGAAACGCCAGGCGCACCGGCCCCGGCTGGCTGACCAGAAACCACAAGCCGTCCATGATCTGAATAAGCGTGGCCCAGCCGAACCAAGCCATGCCCGCGCTTACCAGACGCTTTCCTTCCGCCTCGCCCTTCTTCATCCTTTTGCGCCCGGCCATGGCCAGCACAAGTCCGCCCACGGCCACGGATGCGGTCACAAAATGCAGCCAGCGCGGCAAAAACGACGGATCATGCAGGGCCGCCAGCGTGCCTGTCCGGTTCTCAAAATGCCCTGCCCAGAACTGCGGCCGGATGACCAATAAAGCGTTGTTGGTCTGGGCCAGGGTGACAAAAATCATGAGTGCGGCCATAAGCGCCCACACCAGCCGCCCGGCCGGGATCTCTTGATCCGCTGACCGCGAGAGCCGTCCCTTCTGCCAGTAGGCCAGCCCGTAGGCCGCCATGACCGCCAAAACCACGGCGTACCAATACACGCCCATAAGCGCGGAACTGACGTAAAAAAACTGTCCGTAGAGCGCCTGCACAAAAAGCAGCACCGGAATGGCCAGATTCACCGTCAAAGCCGTGGCATTGGGAATATACCCGGCCAGCCAGGCCCCATCGGCTCCATTGCCCGCCCCAGCGCCCCGGAAAGACCCCGCCAGGCCCAGAAGCGTCAGTCCGAACATCACGTTCATAAGCAGAATATGCGCCACAAAGGTGGCGTCCAGCAGAAACCGGAGTATCCAGGGAGCCACCGGCAAAACGTCCGCCGGCGGGATCAGCGTGCTTGGGTCCATGGAGAAACGATACCAGCTTTTCAACCCGGTGAAAACAGTCTAATCTCCTTCATCACGGAGCCACCATGCCCCTTCTCTTTTTCGACATCGGCAACACCAACGTGAAGATCGGCCTCTACCGCGAGGAGTCCGGCCTCACCTCCTACGTGCTGCCCACGCCGCGCGACGGCACGGCCGATCAACTGGGTCTCGACATCACAACCCTGCTCGTCCGCGAAGCGCAACACCCCGCAACACTTACGGAAATCCTGGCCGTAAGCGTGGTCCCGCCCATAAATCCCTTGCTGCGTCAGGCTTGCGTCCGGTTTCTGGGCCGCGCTCCCCGTTTTGTGCCGGACGATCTGCCCGTGCCCCTTGAAAACCGTTACGCCAAGCCCGAAGAAGTCGGCGCGGACCGGCTGGTGGCCGCCTACGCCGCCCGGCGCGCGCGTTCCGAGCGCTCTGTAATCAGCGTGGATTTCGGCACGGCCACCACCTTCGATGTGGTACAAGATTCGAACTATCTGGGCGGACTCATCTGTCCGGGCGTGCTCTCCTCGGCCAGGGCGCTGGCGGCCGATACGGCCAAACTGCCCCGGATAGATCTTACGCCGCAATCCTTAACGCTCACCATCGGCCGCTCCACAGCGGAAAGCTTAAACCAGGGGATGCTTTTCGGATTCGCGGCCATGACCGAAGGCATCCTGGCCAGACTTTCAAAGCATCTGGGCGAAGTTCCCGCCGTGGTGGCCACAGGCGGCTTCGCCTCGCAGCTGGCGCGGGTATGTCCCGCCATTGAGGATGTCCGGCCGGAACTTCTTCTCGAAGGCCTGCGTCTTGTGTATGAAGAGTCCACGCGGGATGCGTCCCGCCCATAAATCGAAAATATCCATAAGGAGAATCGCCATGAGTACCATCGCCGCTGTCTGGGCCAGGGAAATCCTCGATTCGCGCGGCAACCCCACGGTGGAAGTGGAAGTCACCCTGGAATCAGGGGTATCGGGGCGCGCGGCTGTTCCGTCGGGCGCATCCACAGGCTCCCGCGAAGCCTTGGAACTGCGCGACAACGACAAGGCCCGCTACGGCGGGAAAGGCGTCACCAAGGCCGTGGAACACGTCATGGGCGAGATCGCCGAAGCCGTGGTCGGCATGGAGGCCTTGCGCCAGAGCGCCCTGGACAACCTGCTGATCGAGCTTGACGGCACGGAGAACAAAGGACGCCTGGGCGCCAACGCCATCCTTGGCGTCTCCATGGCCACGGCGCGCGCCGCCGCCAATTTCCTGGGGCAGCCCCTGTATAACTATCTGGGCGGCGTCAACGCCAAGGTTTTGCCCGTGCCGCTTATGAACATCATAAACGGCGGCGCGCACGCCCCGAACAACCTGGACATCCAGGAGTTCATGATAATGCCCTTGGGCGCGGATACCTTTGAGGAAGCCCTGCGCATGGGCGCGGAGACCTTTCACGCCTTGAAGGGCATCCTGGCCAAAGACGGCCACGTGACGTCCGTTGGCGACGAGGGCGGCTTCGCGCCCAATCTCAAGTCCCACGAAGAAGCCTTCGATTATATTTTGAAGGCCATTGAGAAAGCCGGATACAAGCCCGGTTCCGACATCTTCCTGGCCATCGACGCCGCCGCCTCGGAGTTCCACAAAAAGGGCAAATACGTCTTTTCCGGCGAAAAGCGCTCCTTTACCGCGGAAAAGCTCATCGCCTACTATGAATCGCTCGTGAAGAAGTATCCGCTCATCTCCATCGAGGACGGCCTGGCCGAGGGCGACTGGAAGGGCTGGAAAAAACTGACGGACAAGCTGGGCGACTCCATTCAGCTTGTGGGCGACGACCTCTTCGTCACCAATCCCGACATCTTGGCCCAGGGCATAAACGAGGGCGTGGCCAACTCGATTCTCATCAAACTGAACCAGATCGGCACGGTGACCGAAACCCTGGACGCCATCGAGATGGCCCGGCAGAGCGCGTACAGCACGGTCATCTCCCACCGTTCCGGCGAAACCGAGGATACCTTCATCGCCGACCTGGCCGTGGCCGTGAACGCGGGTCAGATCAAGACCGGGTCGCTGTGCCGTTCGGACCGTCTGGCCAAGTACAACCAGCTTCTGCGCATCGAGGAAGACCTGGAGGACGAGGCCTACTACTACGGGCCGAGCATGGCCGCATGGTTTGAGGGCGGGAAGTAATACCGTCTGTTGGCGGACAGAAAGCAGAGAACACATTGAAATGTGAATGCGTTGCAATATGGAAGAAAAACCGCAAATAACAGGCCGTTATTTTCATCCCATGTTCCTGTCACTGCATTCCATTCAACTAAACAATATATATTCAATTTATTATATTTCTACTGTAGCAATACTAATGAATGTAACAATCAAACTGTTCTTCACGTATGATTCCCTTTTCCAAGCAACTTTGGAAGAAAGATTGTCCTTCTGATGTAAAATATTTATCGCTATCAGGATGCTTTCCAAGCATAGCAATATGCGCAGTACCCCGTGGGGGCAATCTAAATGATCCATAACAGCACATGGCTTTTTCTACCAATGATGTACCAACGCCTTTGCGCCTCCATTCAGGAACTACTTCGATTCCATACACCCTGTAATAATCGTCTTCTTCATATTTTATTTCAAGCCGACCAATCTCCTTGTCATGAATGTCATAAGCTACTACATCGTAGTCTTCACATTCAAATCTTCTAATGTTTTGCTCATCCATAGGAGCCTCCTTAATAGAGATAATATCCAGGATATTTTTATTAATACGGATTTTCAATTTTTTAGCCAGCAAAAATTAAGAAACCCTCCTTTGGTCTCTGAAGTTTTCCTCCTTTCTGGACAATCGCGACAATTTCCCGCTAAAATCGATGAGAAATGGAAGAACTTGAAAAAAAAGACGAACCCCCCTCGGTCTCGTTAGCCGAGGTCCATGGATCGGTGGCCGTGCCGGACGGCTCCAGCGGCTTCTGGCGCCAATGGCGGGCCTTTACGGGTCCGGCGGTGCTGATAAGCGTCGGCTACATGGACCCCGGCAACTGGGCCACGGCCCTCCAAGGGGGCGCGCAATTTAAGTACGACCTGCTTTGGGTGGTGGGGCTGGCCAGCCTTATGGCCATCTTTTTGCAGGTTCTGGCCGCGCGTCTGGGCGTGGTCGCGGGGCGCGATCTCGCCCAGTGCAGCCGGGAATGGTATCCAAGCTGGACCCGCCTGCCCAACTGGCTCTTTTGCGAGGCGGCCATCATCGCAACCGACTTGGCCGAAGCCCTGGGCAGTGCCGTGGCCATAAATCTGCTTTTCCACATTCCGCTGGCCTGGGCGCTTGTCATCACCGCCTTTGACGTCCTTTTGCTCCTTGCCCTGCAGCGCATGGGGATGCGCCTCATCGAGGCCATCGTGGCCATGCTGGCCGCGACCATCGCCTTATGCTATTTCATTGAAATTTTTGTCCTTCCTCAAACCCGGCCGGACTTTCTGGAAATAGGAAGGGCCTTCGTCTCTCCCGCCCTCGGCGGCAACGAGATGCTGGTCATGGCCATCGGCATCATCGGGGCCACGGTCATGCCGCATAACCTCTACCTGCACTCCGCCCTGGTGCAGAGCCGCAAGTTCCAGAAGGACCACGCGTCCATCAAGGCCGCGATCAAATTCAACACGCTCGATTCCACGCTGGCGCTCACCCTGGCTTTTTTCGTCAACGCGGCGATTCTGGTGCTGGCGGCCATGGTGTTTTACGGCCGGACAGGGCTTACCCTGCCAAATGGCGAGACCGTGACCTTTGGCCCGGACAGCGACTGGATCAGGGTGGCCTCCCTCACCCTGGCCCCGCTTCTGGGCACCGCTCTTGCGGGCACGCTCTTTGGCGTGGGGCTTCTGGCCAGCGGCCAGAGCAGCACCATCACCGGGACCCTGGCCGGCCAGGTGGTGATGGAGGGCTTCATCCGCTGGCGCATCCGCCCGGCCACAAGACGAGCGATCACCCGGATACTGGCTGTCGGCCCGGCCATCCTCATCGTCTCCGTGCGCGGCGACGCCTCGGTGACGGAACTCATCGTGCTGAGCCAGGTGGTGCTTGGCCTGCAGCTGCCCTTTACCATGTTTCCGCTGCTGCACTTCACCAGTTCCCGCAAACGGATGGGCGTTTGGAAGAGCGGCCTTTTTCTGACCATGGCCGGATGGGGCAGCGCGGTCCTTATTACGGTATTCGACATCTATGGCCTGCCCGACTCCCTAAGAGCGGCCTGGGGCATCGTAACCGGCGGCTGAAACGCGGAGAATAAGCTCATGTACGCCACGATACTCGTCACTTTGGACGTAACGCCAACGGACCGGGCCATTATTGACCACGTGAAGGCGCTGGCCAAGCGCCTTAGCAGCCGGGTGGTCCTTCTGCATGTGGCGGACGGCTGGGCGGCCAGGCGCTTCGGCAAGGACGCCGTAAGCCAGGAAGTAACGGACGATACCGCCTACTTGAACGAAGTGCGGGCCGAATTTGAGTTCGAGGGCGTCCCGGCCAAAGCGGAACTCGCCTACGGCGACCCGGCCGCCGAAATCGTCAAATGGGTGGAGACGAACGGCTGCGATCTGGTGGCCATGAGCACGCACGGCCATCGCGGGCTGGCCGATCTGCTTTTGGGCTGGACGGCCAGCACCGTGCAGCACGCGATAAGCGTCCCGGTCTTGATGCTTCGGGCCAAATAGCCTGCTCTCCGCCAGGCTCGCTTGCTTTTTTCCGCCAAAGACTTACTTCTGCCCCTCCTACGCCATTCCCCCGGAGTCCACACGCATGAGCGATACGCGAATCATTCACATTGAGGGCGCGCGCCAGCACAACCTCAAAAACATCTCCCTGGACATCCCGCGCGACAAACTCGTGGTGGTCTGCGGTCCCTCCGGGTCGGGCAAGTCCACCCTGGCCTTTGATCTGGTCTATGCCGAGGGCCAGCGCCGCTACGTGGAATCGCTCTCGGCCTACGCCCGGCAATTTCTGCCCCAGATGGACAAGCCGCAGGTGGACAAAATCGAGGGACTCTCGCCCGCCATATCGCTCGAACAGCAGTCCGCCACGCGAAATCCCCGCTCCACCGTGGGCACGGTCACGGAGATATACGATTTTCTGCGCGTCTTCTTCGCCCGTCTGGGCACGCCCCACTGCCCCAAGTGCGGCCTGCCCATAGCCGCCCAAACCACGGATCAGATCGTGGACGACATCCTGGGCCTTACTTCCGGCACGAAATTCTTGCTTTTGGCCCCACTCGCCGAACACCAGAAGGGCACGCACGCCGACAAGCTGAAAAAGCTCAAGTCGCAGGGCTTTGCCCGCGTACGCATTGATGGAAAGATCGTGGCCCTGGACCCGTTGCCCACACTCGACAAAAACAAGCGTCACACCCTGGAACTGGTGGTGGACCGCCTTGTGGCCAAACCCGACCAGCGCAAACGCCTGGCGGATTCGGTGGAGCTGGCCCTGGCCCAGGGCGGCGAACAGGTCATCGTGCATGACGTGGACAAGGGAGAAGACCGTCCTTTTTCCACCACCTCGGTCTGCCCCACCTGCAAGGTGAGCGTGCCCCCGCCCACGCCGCAATTATTCTCCTTCAACAGCCCCCAGGGAGCCTGCCCCACCTGCGCCGGGCTTGGCAGCGTGGAATACTACGAGCCGGACCTTCTGGCCCCCAACAAGGGGCTGTCGCTCTCCGGCGGCGGCGTGCTGCCCTGGAAGAACGAGCGGGCCTTCGCCCGCCACCGCGAACAGTTGGCCGGCCTTGGCAAGCGCTACGGCTTTACCTTGGCCACCCCCTTGAAGGACTACTCCCAAAAGGCCTTTGAGGCGCTCTTTCACGGCGATGCGGACATCGGCTGGCCTGGCGTGACCGAGCTTCTCGAATCCGGACAAAGCATGGGATCCATCTGGCGCGACGAGCTTTCGCGCTTTCGCCAGATGCGTCCCTGCCCCGCCTGCAGCGGCGCGAGGCTTCGGCCCGAGTCGCTCGCCGTGCGCGTGGACGATCTCAATATTTTCCAGTTCTGCTCGCTGCCCATTGAGCGCTCTCTTAAATGGCTGACAGAGCGCGTATTCACCGGCGCGAAGGGAATCATCGCGGAGCCTCTGGTCAAGGAGCTGGGCCACCGGCTTGGGTTTCTTTCCAACGTGGGGCTCGACTACCTGAGCCTTGGCCGCAACATGTCCACCCTGTCCGGCGGCGAGGCCCAGCGCATCCGGCTGGCCGGGCAGCTCGGTTCGGGGCTTGTCGGCGTGACCTACGTGCTGGACGAGCCGAGCATCGGCCTGCATCCCAGGGATAACGCGCGTCTTCTGGGAACCCTGCGCACGCTCCAGGAGCGGGGCAACACCGTGCTTGTGGTGGAACACGACGAGGCCACCATCAAGAGCGCGGACCAGGTGATCGAGCTTGGACCCGGATCGGGCCTTTTGGGCGGAGAAATCGTCTATCAGGGCAGCGTGCCGGGGCTTCTCAAGGCCAAGACGCTGACCGGCAAGTATCTGCGGGGCGATCTCAGCATCCCCAGGCCGGAAAAACGCCGCCAGGCGCAGGGGTATCTCACCATAAAGGGCGCGCGCGCCAACAACCTGAAAAACCTGGACGTGGCCATTCCGCTCGGCTGCCTGACCTGCGTCACCGGGCCGTCCGGGTCGGGCAAGAGTTCGCTCGTGGTGGATACCCTCTACAAGCATCTGGCCCTGTCCCAGGGCATCAAGGTGGACCTGCCGGGCTTAGTGGACGGCTTTCTCGGCGCGCGCGCCGTGGAAAAGATCGTATCCATCGACCAGACCCCCATCGGACGCACGCCGCGCTCCAACCCGGCCACCTACACCAAAATTTTCGACGAGATACGCAACATCTTCGCCGCCACGGCGGATGCGAAAAAGCGCGGCTACAAGCCGGGCCGCTTCAGCTTCAACGTGCGCGGCGGCCGCTGCGAGGCGTGCCAGGGCGACGGCGTCATCACCGTGGAGATGCACTTTCTGCCGGATATTCACGTCACCTGCGAGGTGTGCGGCGGCAAGCGCTACAACCGGGAAACCCTGGAGGTGCGCCATAAGGGCCTAAACATCGCGGAAGTCCTGGATCTGCCGGTCACGGAGGCGCACAAGCTCTTTGAAAACCATCCCGCCCTCAAAAGACGGCTCGAAGTGCTGGAACAGGTGGGGCTCGAATACATCCGCCTGGGCCAGCCCGCCACCACGCTCTCCGGCGGCGAGGCGCAGCGCATCAAAATATCGCGGGAACTGGGCAAGCGAAGCCTCCCCGGCACGCTCTACATCTTGGACGAACCCACAACAGGACTGCACATGCACGAGGTGGGCAAGCTGATCCAGGTGCTGCACCAGCTGGTCAATCGCGGGGCAACGGTCGTGGTCATCGAACATAATACCGAAGTGATCCTTTCGGCGGATCATGTGGTGGATCTGGGACCGGGCGGCGGCGAATACGGCGGCCGAATCGTAAGCCAAGGCACGCCCGAAGAGATTATGGCCGATCCCGAGTCCGTGACCGGACGGTTTTTGATCCCGTAAATCGATGGTGCAACATCTCGGCGATTCGGCTATATTCCCTAAAAAACCGCCCTCAGGAGATCCGCCATGAAACACCGTGCCATTCCCGCTCTCTGGGCCGCCCTCCTGGGCCTGGCCCTTTTCCTTCCGGCCAGCGCCCGCTGCGAGATCAAATCCAAGACCATCGAATACACGCAGGACGGGACCACCATGAAGGGGTATCTCGCCTGGGACGATTCCATCAAGGGCAAGCGCCCCGGAATCCTGGTGGTGCATGAGTTCTGGGGCTTAAACGAATACGTCAAACACCGCGCCGACATGCTGGCCCGGCTTGGCTACGTGGCCTTTGCCGCGGATATGTACGGCAACGCCCAGATGACCACGCACGCCAATGAGGCCGCGGCCTGGATGAAACAGGTCACCGACCATATCGAAACCTGGAAGGCCCGCGCCCTGGCCGGACTCAAGACGCTTAGCGCCCAGCCTCAAGTCGATCCTGACCGTCTTGCGGCCATCGGCTACTGCTTCGGCGGGGCCACCGTCATGCAGCTGGCGTATGCCGGAGCGCCGCTTCGGGGAGTGGCCAGCTTCCACGGTTCCCTGCCCCCGGCTCCCGCCGGACTCGCGCCAGGCACGATCAAGGCCAAGATACTGGCCGCGACCGGCGCGGACGACAAACTGGTCCCGATTGACCGGGTCGTGGCCTTCCAGAAAGGTCTGGAAGACGCCGGGGCCACCTGGGAGTTCGTCACCTACTCCGGGGCCAGGCACGCCTTCACCAACCCGGACGCGGACAAGATGGGCATGCCGGAACTCGGCTACAACGAGCGGGCCGACAAGCACTCCTGGCTGCTTCTGCAAGACTTCCTGAAGGAAATATTCGCGCAGTAACGTGAATCGAGTGAGGGCCGGGGTGACTTCCCGGCCCTTTCTTTGTGCGCTGCGGCCTTGCTCCAAGCCGCAAAATCGCGTATCTTCATCTTTCCGATCTCACTTCATTCCGAGGAGATGCTTATGTCCGAACGCATCCAGGCCTCTGGGCTTTCCATCTCAAAGCCCCTCTACGATTTCATCCAGACAGCCTGCTCCACTGTGGGCTTTGACTCCAACCGCTTCTGGACCTCGCTGGCCGGCGCCCTGACCACGCTCACGCCCCGCAACCGCGAACTGCTGGAGCGCCGCGACCGTATCCAGGAATCCATTGACGCCTGGCACAGGGACCGCTCGGATCAGCTTCACGACCCCATGGCCTACCGCGCCTTTCTCGAAAAGATCGGCTATCTCCTCCCCGAAGGCCCGGACTTCTCCATCAAAACCGCCAACGTGGACCCGGAAATCGCCACCATCGCCGGGCCGCAGCTTGTGGTCCCGGCCACCAACTCCCGCTATGCCTTAAACGCGGCCAACGCCCGCTGGGGCAGCCTCTACGACGCCCTCTACGGCACGGATATGCTCCCTGAAACGCCGGGCCTGGAAAAAGGCGCTTCCTACAACCCCGCGCGCGGCACGCTCGTGGTGGCCCGCGCCGCGGCCTTCCTGGACAAAGCCTTCCCGCTTTCCAAGGGTTCCCACGCTAACGCCACCGCCTATGCCGTAAAGGGCGGAACGCTTACCGTGACGCTCCCCGATCAAACCGCCAGCCTCGCCAATCCCTGCCAATTCGCGGGCTTTTCCGGCTCCAAGGAAGCTCCCTCTTCCATCCTCCTCGCCAACCACGGCCTGCACGCCGAAATACGCATCGACCGCAGCCATCCCGTCGGCCGCTCTCACCCTGCCGGGGTCTGCGACGTGATCCTGGAGGCGGCCGTCACCACCATCGTGGACCTGGAAGACTCCGTGGCCTGCGTGGACGGCCCGGACAAGGCCAGGGCCTATGCCACTATCTTCGGAATCTTTACCGGCGAACTCAGCGTCACCCTCGCAAAGAACGGCAAACAGATACACCGGGCGCTCAACCCCGACCGCGCCTGGACCGCCCCGGACAACGGCACGCTCACCCTGCCCGGCCGCAGCCTGCTCCTCATGCGTACCGCCGCCCATCACTCCCTCACTGACGCCGTTCTCCAGAACGGCCACGAGATTTACGAAACCATCCTGGACTGCTTCATCCTGGCGCTCATCTCCATGGCCGATCTCAAACACGTGGGCAAATACTCCAACAGCCGCACGGGTTCGGTCTATCTCGTCAAGCCCAAGATGCACGGCCCGGACGAAATCATCTTTGCCCGCGACCTGTTCGCCACCGTGGAACAGGCCCTCTCCCTGCCTCCCAATACGCTCAAAATGGGCATCATGGACGAAGAGCGGCGCACCAGCGCGAATCTCAAAGAATGTCTGCGCCCCCTCCAGGAGCGCCTCATCTTTATCAATACCGGCTTTCTCGACCGCACCGGCGACGAAATCCACACCAGCATGGAAGCCGGTCCCATGGTCCTGCGCGACGCCATGCGCTCATCCGCCTGGATCAAGGCCTATGAGGACTCCAACGTGGACGTGGGGCTCTCCTGCGGGCTTTCCGGCATCGCCCAGATCGGCAAAGGCATGTGGGCCAAGCCCGACCGCATGGCCGAAATGGTGGAGACCAAGATCGCCCATCCCCAAAGCGGCGCCAACACCGCCTGGGTCCCCTCCCCCACCGCCGCCACGCTCCACGCCATGCACTATCACTTCGTGGACGTACTCACCCTGCAGCACAAGATGAAAGGCCACAAGCGCACAACCCTAGACGAACTCCTCACCATCCCGACCATGGCCGCTCCCGCTACGCCGGACCAAATCCAGCGCGAATTAGACGGCAGCTGCCAGGGAATCCTGGGCTATGTGGCCCGCTGGGTGGAGCAAGGCATCGGCGCTTCCAAAATTCCCGACCTCGATGACGTCGGTCTCATGGAAGACCGGGCCACGCTTCGCATCTCCAGCCAATACATCGCCAACTGGCTCCTGCACGGCATCTGCGCCGCCGGCCAGGTGGAACAAACCCTCAAACGCATGGCCGCCGTCGTTGACCGCCAAAATTCTAACGATCCGGCCTATCACCCCATGGCCCCCGATTTCGACAATTCCGTGGCCTTCCAGGCCGCGCGCGGCCTCGTCTTCAAAGGCCGCGCTGAGCCCAACGGCTACACGGAACACATACTCACCGCCCGCCGCAAAGAAGCCAAACGCAAGTTCGGCCAAGAATAACCGGGGCTTTGCCCCGGACCCCACTGGGGGGAATGATTCCCCCCAGACCCCCTCAATAGCTTCGCGGCCCGCATTGACCAATGGTCAATGCGGGCCGCGAAGCTTATTTGCAGGGTCCAGGGAGGTCACACCTCCCTGGCGGGGGTACAGGGGGCAGCGCCCCCTGTTTTCTACTCTTGCACGACCTCCAGCACGGGGTCGCCGTATTGGTCGGGTATGGTGCGGTTGATGCCAAGGAGGTTGATGACGCGCTTAATCACGCCGATAATCACCATGGCGACGAGACACATGACCGCGATAGCCAGCCCGGTCAGCAGATACTGCTTATGGGGCAGGTAAACGGTCGTAATCTGGAGATAGCCCGCCCACATGGTGACGCACACCATAAACACGGCGGGAACAGCGGTTATCCATGCGTATCTGGCCTTGCCCATGCGGATGATCATCACTGTGCCGATAAAGAGGCCCAGCGCGGCCAGAAGCTGGTTGGACATGCCGAACAGCGGCCAGATGGTCCCGATGCTTCCGGTATAGAGGAGATATCCCCAGGCAAAGGTAAAGATGACCGAAGTGGCGATGATGCCCGGCCACCACCCCTTGTCGTTGAACTTGGGGGCCACGACGCCGAATATTTCCTGCAGAAGGAAACGGCCCACGCGGGTTCCCGCGTCAACGGCGGTCAGGATGAACACTGCCTCAAACATGACGGCGAAGTGGTACCAGTACGCCACCAGCGAATCCATGAAGGGTATCTTGCGGAATATCTCCGCCATGCCCACGGCCAGGGAGACCGCGCCGCCCGTACGTCCGTAGAGGGTTTCACCCACTTCGGTCGAGATGCGGGTCAGGTCCACGGTGGCCATGCCGAGCGTCTTGAACACT
>Ga0123354_10001917_pt1 | contig 26467 bp, 17 predicted proteins | sample TergutLab28metaG_2_FD_97872 | JGI IMG/M metagenome (GOLD analysis project Ga0123354, IMG submission 97872) | Labiotermes labralis P4 segment gut microbial communities from Petit-Saut dam, French Guiana - Lab288 P4 | ecosystem: Host-associated > Arthropoda: Insects > Digestive system > Gut ...
CTAGACCTGGAGCCGCTACTTTTTTCATTCAAGTAGCTCCTCAATTGACCTCATGAGGCTCACGAGGCTGAGTGGACCCCGTTCCAGACCCACTACTACTCAGAAAATCTGGTAGCGCCGGGACCCGGGACCTCTGCATCTGTAGCCAGAAACTCTGACCACTAGACCACAGAGGCGGTCTGTCATGCAACAACACCATAAATAATTTACAATGGTTACTAGTTTTGGCCTTATGTTCAGGCCATCATCAGACCATGCATCATTTCAAATTAAAGAAAAACCATACAGTCGTCTCAATATAAATATGGGAATGGATGTCATTCACTGTACATAAGTTTTATAGAACTGTTGAAACATATAACACAAGTGAAACAAACAGTGTAAACTAAAAACTGAAGTATTATCATCAAATGGAGATGGTTGGCAGCTTTATTTAATAATAATAATAATAATAATAATAATACTGTTTTTTTTAGTATATGTTGTTTGTTTCACTTACTTTATATGTTGGAACATTTTTATCAAATTTGTGTAAAGGGAATGAGAGCTCTTCTTATATTTTTATTGAAATGATCGCATGGTTTTTCTTTAATTTGAAATGATGCATGGTCTGATGATGAGCTGAATATAAGGCAGAAACTAGTGACCATTGTAAAGTATTTATGGTGTTTAGGGAGGGAGTGGTGTACATCAAAACACAACTGTCTTGTATCCTACTTTATTATGCTGACGACGACATGTTTCGGCCACTGTGGGCCATCTTCAGGTCACAAAAATGTATATAGGGTATGATCATAGTATAGGCGCATATTCTAAACTTTCAATGAGATCTCGTTGTCGGTTGGATTATACATATTGAGCTAAAAGTACGTCTACTAAGTAGAGTATAAGAATTTGATGGATATACATATAATTAAGTAATATCTAGTATGTGTGTGTATATATATATATATAATTAAGTAACACCTAGGAAACATGTCGTCATCAGCGTAATAAAGTAGGATACAAGACAGTTGTGTTTTGACGTACCCCACCCCCTCCCTAATGAAACATGTCGTCATCATCATAATAAAGTAGGATACAAGACAGTTGTGTTTTGACGTACCCCACCCCCTCCCTAATTGCTTATAACACAATGGGGATGGTGCACCTAAAGATTATTGATGGTGTTGTTACATGACAACATAATTAATAAATAAATGTGAGCAGTAGTATTTAAATAATTGATGACACGTATAGTTAGTTGTTGTCCAACATGGAGATTATGGGCAAAGATCACTGCATATTGGTCAAAACTGCATTGCACAGACTTATGGAAAAAATATGGCACATGAATGCAGGAGGTTGTGGAATTTTCTTCTCCATTGCTTAAAGTATGTAAATTTTTGGATGTTACACATTTACATAATGCTTGGATAGCTGAAGCTGCCTGCTATCATGACAGTTGAATGAGTGACTGCTGGAATTTATTCACGTGTTTTTAAAATTATCAGAATTTGGGGGTTGGGGGTAATTTCCTCCCTACATTTCATGATTTGCAGCCACACACCAAGCAAAACTCCACTGGACAGAACCACACTGTTGTAAGAGGTAACTGTAATCCTTTTATGGTGCTGATATAAATTCAGATATACTTTAATGTATTGTTGCAGTTACTTAGACTGCCGAAGAGTCTGATTATTTCACTTTTATTTCATTAGATGGAAAAATTTCTCCAATACAAATTGTACATTTTAATGTGATCTACATTTTATGTTGTGTACAATGCTCAAGCTCCTTTAAGCATTTCTGGGAAAATAAGCAATATGTGAATTGAGCTCCATGTAAGGTAGATTTATTGTGAACAGTGTGGACCATAATTAAGTTCGTTTGACAACATGCACTTTGCACTTTTTAATACTGTATGTACTGTTTCAGAATTTGTTTTTTAATTTTGCTGTTGTTAGATGCTAAGAGGCTTGAATTCTCTGTTGTGTATTCATTATATTCACAGTGTTTCAGGGCCGGACTTAATTGTTTTGTATGGTAATTATGTATTCTTCTTATTTGAGATGTGCAAATATTTATTAAAGGACTTATATTTCTTAGGCACCTTCTGTACATTGGACATCTGTATCAGTCGGCTAGAAGATGTGGGGACAGTGGATGTTCGAGGTACTGTTGAGCGAATTCGTTCTCAGCGAGCGTACTCAATTCAGATGCCAGACCAGTATGTCTTCTGCCATTTAGCACTTATTGAATATGCACTTGGCAAGCAACTCATACCTCATGTTGACCTTGCTGGCTTTGACAACTTGGCTGATGATGAGTCAGAGTGAATCATAAACAATATGAAATAACGTAATGTGTCATACTCCAAGGAACTCCTTAAAGTGACACACCGCACAAGTGTGGACAGATGAGTGATAAAATTCTCAGAGTCAAAATAAATAAGCTTCCTACAATATTAACATTTTGTGCAACATTAATGTCAGTAACTGTGTAGTATAATGTTGCTTTGAAATTACACTGAGCAAGAAGGAAGCAAAACTGTTGCAGGATTTAAATGAGTATGCAGGTTATGAATTTGGCTAAATAAAATACAGGATTGTCATAAAGTCCCAATCTGTTGTGTTGTATAACTGATACATATAGAGTATCTTTCACTTGCCTGTGTTGTATATTAGACACTTACATTGTACAAGAGTTTAGGACTTTATGATCACCCAGTATGGCAAATACCTTCTTTTCATACATAACATTCTCTGCTGTGTATTTATTAAAGGAACACAGAACCATAATTGATGGACTGGTGATGTTCTGCGCTAGTGTTTCTCTAACTGTGGGCTGCAGACTACTGCCAGTATGTAAAACAATACACTGATTTATGAAGTATTAGAAGAATCAGACTCTTGTCTTCATCATGTGCTCAGTACTGCAGAAAATTATGAAGTTTTTGTTGACACAAGACAAAAATTATATTAAATTATTGTCTCACTGTCTTATTTCTACATATGCTGTGTTTCTGTGGCACTGAAGTTCAGTTTGTTAAAAACAAGGCCTGCTGGGCGGTGGTGGTGAGTAATTTTTCAAATTTATGTACTGGTCCATAGTATCAAAGAGTCTGAGAAACACTGTTCTGCAGAATTATGTTTCACAGTACATAATGCAGGATGTTATTAAATCTAGCAGGGGCCATATCAATATTAATCTTTCAAAGACCTGCATTCACATATGTGAACGCACTTAGTAAAACACCCCTAGAAATTCATTTTATGTATAGACAACAAGGAAATAAACATTTTTAAAAAATGGCAGCATTTTTTACAAATGTTTTATTCACCACAAATTGTCATTTATTTAATAATTTTACTATTTTTCTGTTCGAATACTATGTTTGTCATAAACCATGTGCTAAAATTTCAATACCCATTTCAGTACAATAAAGGTTAAACATAATGTAAATTGTGATGTTTGAAGTTAACATGATGATGAATACATCTTTGGGATGTGGTGTCATGTTGATTGGTGTATAAGTACTAATATTTTGGAGGAACCTGTCATCTTCATGGTCAAGGTTGAAGATGAAGGTAGCAGAGTCCCCCAAAACATTCATACCTATCTAACAGACAATACTGTGTCACATCCCAGTAGTCTGTACCCTTAATAACGTACATTGCTTTTCAGTGGATTCAGTTGAAGATTATAGATGCTTGATTTCTTGCAGTTCTGGATGGATTTCTCTTATAAAAGCATTATCAATCACCATATTTATTCATGATGTGATATTTATGTATTCAAAGTGAAAATATTGTGTGACACGTGTATTGATGTTGCTTTTGAGGGATGAGTGTCTTGTAATTGAAGAGAAACTGTGTGAGTCTGGACACTTTCTGTTGAGGTTTTAGTGTTGATGGATGGTGTTCCTCAGTGGGTACATGGCATTACTAGAAGAACTGACACAAAGAAGGCATTGTATTGCATTTGCAGAAAAATAAGAATTGTTGTATTCAGTGTTTCTAACCATCAGTATAGTTTAACTGTACATTATTTCTGTACATAATAATTCATATTTAATATATACATATGTATCTCCAAACAATGTGATATATAATTGAAGCTGCTACATATTTGTGAATTTTTAATCTTCATTCTCAATCATTATTACAAATACTTCCAAAACACACGTAATTTTACATTAAGAGGTAAAGGAACATATCAGTAAGTGCTGTTCAGGAGCAAGGGAATTGTAACAGCAAAACAATCTTGGACCAGATGGTTAACTTTTGATTTTAGTAAAATATCTTAAAAAGAGCTAAAACGTGGTTTAATGAATCCTAAAGGGAGGACAGTTGTATGGTGTGCTAGTATTTAGGTTTTGACAGCAGTGTATTTGGGGTCTTTGTTTTTCTGGTATATGAAACTGCATCACTGGTTTGCAGCATTTTGAGTCAATGTCTTAGGCCTGAAATGCCCAAGAAGAATGACATTCGGACATTTTGACCCTTGTAGATGAGACTGTTACATTATCATAAAACATGGGGAACCAATCACCCAACGATGCAATGTCACATTCCAGAAGAATGGTGACCTTAGTTTGTATGGTAGTTGTATATGAGCATGAATTGAGTGCCTCTTGTTTTGTATTGAGAAGTGTCTATAACAGGAGAATAAAGGAAATGAGGACTAACATTTTCAGGTAAATGTGGATGTGATTAGTTGTGGACTGTGCATGCATGTTACAACCAGTAAAAATCTCCAGCCAGCTGTTTTTTGTTAAAAATTTGTGAACACATATGCCTGTCTTTTCCAGTCTATTCATTTGAGTTACATTAGTGTTTATTTCACAGTCTTATCATGGTTTCTTACCTAAAATAATTACCTTAGTGTAATTAGGAATTAAAATCAAAGTTGAAAATCTTCTGAGGCTAAACTTTTGTGTTGATTGTGTGCTATTGACATACATATTGGGCATTGTCCCTTTTTATTACTGTGCAAACACAACCAGTCCAGAGAGAGAGATTTTCTCCGTATGAATAGATTTCTGTTCTTTCCAGACAATAAGGGCAGAACCAGTTATGAAATTTTATGTTTCTGTAAACAATAATGAGGTGATAGACAATGTCCGATGCGTGCGTCAGTTGACAGTCTTTTATTACATTAATTTCTCAATTAGAAAATGTGCACAAAGATTGGCATAGTTGCACATATTGCCTGGAGTACTGTATTTGTGTGTGTGTGTGTGTGTGCGTGCGTGCACTTGCTGATTATAAAATGCAGGTAAACAGTGAATCTTGGAATAGTGAAGGCACATGTTGTATTTGTGAGGAATGCTGCACTACTGTAAAGGTTTTGTTTACTATTTATGAAGATGTGATAGTGTTTTCTACTGCTGTTTTTGTTACTATGATCAGTTCCCATATAAGACAGAACTAAACTGTTGGTTTTTATAATATAGTCACTGAAGTACATACAAAGTCTTTTTCTGGAACATGACAAGTTACACTTACTAAATAAGCTAAATTTTATGCTAATTGGAACTAATAATTGACAATAATATAATTATGTTTTTGCAGAACAAGACCAAGAAGCCAGACACAGGATTAGAATGTAATTGTACAGTGAAGTATCATAGACGGAAATTTCTGTATCAATTTATTTATTGTAATATTTTGCCTATTAGTGACATTTGAAAGGACAAATTCCCCTCTCCTCCTACCCTTAATTTTTCTATTGCTGTTACTGTTGACAAATATATTAAAATTCACCTTGAGATAAGTATATTACTGTAATTTGATTTAAATAGCATTCCGCCTGCCGCAAGTCCTTCTTGTGTAATCTTTGTAGTCTGTACACCCATTAATCTTTGTCATCTGAAAATAGGGGATTTTAAATATTACAGGACTGTTAACCTTATTTTACCACAGATTTAATGGTATTAGTGTTCAAAAACACAGTGCTGGTCTGCAGTGATGCCATTTGTACTAGCTGTTAAAAGTCAGTGGAATGGAAGATGATTTCCCACAGTAAAATTTGTTTAATATACTTTACCATATATAAGTAACTACCCTCAGATCTTCTTGAACATTGTGCTGAAGTACTCTGTATTGAGGAACTGCTTGATTTTAGGCATTCTTGTCCAATTTTTTAAGTGTGATCTTGCTTCTCAGTACATGTTGTGCCACTGACATCAAATTATTCATTGTTTTGGTTAACATCATATGAGTCAATATTTATAAATTATGCTTCTCACTTGTTGAATGTTCATTATGAGATTATAATTTTTTAAACACAGTTGCACAAATTTGAGTATCATATAAGTTCCTTCAGTAATGTGTATTTCTATTGAAACAGTGAAAAGTTAAAACCACAGTTGCACAACTTCTTAAGACCATTACATATGACATTAAGATTTTAACTGAATCCAGATTTGATAAGTCTGAGACTGCAGAAGAGAACAGAATTGCAGGGAAGCCTGAACACAGTTCACCAGGGGTGTTAGTGGACTTTGACAGTCACAAATTCAAGAAATCCTTGTGACTGGTCAAGGCACAGGAAGTATCCTGAAACACAGCACATGACATGTGCTGCTCATAACATCATTAGGAAATATTCTGATTTGTTATGATGTGTAATACTTCTTCTTCGATGTTATACACTATGAAGGGCAGCTAGATGGCCTCAATTCCAGTGTGTGTTAACCTACGGGGCAGCATCTGTAGTGTAAAAATGTAAGTATACCTAAAATTGGCTGTAGTTATAGAATATCCAAGTTACATTTTTGTTAAATATGGAAGTGTGGTATTTAGTTAGAGGGACACAATGGTAAACATTATTGAAAACATCTACAATATTGATGTGCCCTAATATTACTTTCTTACCTGCGTGTATGATTCCCTTACATACAAAATCCCGTCCCTGATTGCTGTCATTCTCTTTTCCGTAGAAAACTTTGGTCTTCGTTGGTTCAGTGCCTTTGATGTTGACATTTGCTAATTCTCTTGTACTTGTTTTCCATGAGCATGACTTCTACAGGTACACAGCATATCCTGTCCAAGTTTTCAGGCTCTGTATAATATTTGGTAACATACTGGCTTTTCACTGTGAGGACTTGAAACTTCAACCAGCCCTTAGCTGGAGGCCATCTTCTTCACAACATATGGGCACACAACGGCATGTTGACACGGACCCATTTAACATGATGAACACACTAACGTTACATTATTTACCCTCAATTCTGCTGTGTTCTCACATCTAATATTAGCAAACCATTTTACATTGTGGCTTGTAATTGAATATCACACCAGAAAGAATTAAAATCAGAATTTGCATTCCATGGTTTCCTTCTAGTACAAGAATATGTATAATAAGGCAAATATGTTAAAAATTACATAAAAATATACATGCTACATAAGAGCTTGCAGCTTAAACAAGACAGACAATATATGTATAATGTAACATTGAGGTGTGTTTGTGCAACCATTGTTGCAGAGGAGTATCAGTAAGTATTACATATAATGAGTATGTGTTTGTAGCCTTAGGTATCCATCATCTGTGGCCTGTCCAGCTCTACAGTATTTTTCCACATTATCTCATAAACAGCACATTAAAAAAAAAGTTATTTGATGTGCATTTTGATTTCCTCTACAACTTTTGTCTGAAACATTTCTCTCTCTAAGAAGAAGTGTATCAAGATATCAAAAGTGTATACTGGTCTCCATGTAATGTACCCATTCTTCTTGTCAGATTTTAATGTCACTTGGATCTTCGTGACATATTTTTGAAAAATAATCAAATATTACATTTCAGGAAAATCCATCCAGTGGAAGCCAAGTTGTTCCATGTGGATGGACAGACAAATTATTCCATTATGAAATTCAAGGAAAATGTTACTGCCAGATTAAATAATATTTCACAAACAAGAAACAAAGGTTAATATATATACACAAAATCAGGAAAAAGAAAGTTCTTTCAGTTAGGAAACTGTGATCAGTGGAGTTCCCCAAGGCTCAATCTTGGGAACATTGTTGATCTTAATTTATATAAATGATCTCCCTTATGGTATATATCACACTGGTAAACCGGTAATATATGCAAACGATACAAGTATATTAATCACTGCTAAGAATATTAATGTGTTACAAATAAAAGCTAAGACTGTAGGACTATATGAATGAATGGTTTTTAGTTAATGGTTGAACTTTAAATATAAACAAGACAAATATAGTTAAATCTAGCTCAAAACATTTCCATGACAAACTTTCTAATTAACTATGAAAATAATTCAATAAAAGAATATACTAACACCAACTTTGTAGGGTTAATATTAGACAAACACATAAACTGGAAGAACCATATCAATAAAAATTTAAGTAATCTGAGTAGTGCATGCTTTGTTGTTATAACCATGTATTCTTACAGTAACATGTTCGCTCTTAAAATTATTTACTTTGTATGTTTTTATGCTACAGTGGAATGCGACATATTCTGGGGGAATTTGATAAATAGCAGAAAAGTCTTCCTGTAATCTTTATGTGCGTCATCCCCGTTGCGTGATATACAATTAGTGTGGCAATATATGTGCGTGGCACTTACCATCAAACAACTATTTTATTGGCTAATTATTGGATAACACACAGTAATAGGGAGAGCTCTCCAAAACACCCATTACCAATAAGTAGCATGTAATATAGCCTACTCTAGGTTCGTGATACAACCTGATGATGGCCCAGGAATAGGGCCGAAATATGTAGTTGTAAACCTTCCAATAATTAGCCAATAAAATAGTTGTGTTTGACGGTAAGTGCCACGCACATATATTGCCATACTAGTCTTCCTGTAACTTAAAAGCAAAATTAAAATTATGACTGGTTTGAGCTCTAGAATACCAAGTAAACCTTTATTTCAGATATTAGAATTATTAACCTTGTCTATGCAATACATACTGTTCCTGATGAGGTTCTTGTCACGAAACTTGGAAATTTATACATTAAATTCTACAATTCATGGTTTTAATACAAGAAATAAATTACAATTACATAAACTCTTAACCACCCTTGCAATATAACAGAAGCAAATTCTGATAGCATAAAAATCTTCAACAAATAGCCTGAATATATTGCTGAGCGGGTTCTAAGGAAAAAAATGTTTTCATCAAATTTGAAGAAATGTTTAATTGACAAAGCCTTCTACTCAGTTGAAGAAATATGAACTCTTAAAATTCTGTTTGATGTGAGGCCTCATCGGGGTTTTTTTTTAATTTTTTAATAATAAATTGTGATTTCTGGTAGTGTTTTATACCAAATCTTTTTATTATATTTAATACTGTATTATTTTTATGTATGATATTTTTTACCATATTTGCTTATGTGAAGCTGGTTTATTGTGTGACTATTGATAGCCTTCTATTAGATATATTCTTTTGATGTGCCTTATATCCTATGCAAATATGTTCTAGGGATTGATGAAAGTGAAATATCTTATGTATGTGTGTGTGTAGACAGACATGACAGAGTTAATAGTTGGTTTCTGCAGTTTAGTGAACATGCCTAAAAATTGTCAGCAGAGTGGAAAGAGTAAGCTAAAAGAGAAATTTTCATTGCTGGCTTTCTTATGTATCATAGGTTAAGACTTTAATGTTATGTGAACAGCATTGTGTACTTTGATTTTTGCATAGTACTGCCTAGATCTGATAAACTTCAAATTTGGAATGTATTGAAGGAATGCAGGTAGTGTGGGTTGGATTTATGTTCGGCAAGACAGCATTAGTCTGCGACTATTTGTGCGAAAACATTTAATTCATATGTTCTACAGAAATCTCTTCTCTGCTCTTCTAGGACTGGTGCATTTTGGACTGGCATTTTTCATTGACTCTGAATGTAAACAGGTACTGACAAATACTCCAGACTTCCTTTTCCCTCCTGTTTTCCCTGCTTCTACACCCCATAAGTATCAATTTGTCAGTTGTTGATTGTACATACATTTCTTCTAACTATAGAGGTGAAGGTTTGGCACATGAAGGTCACGTTTGTCATGTACTTAAACTGTGCATTAATGAATTTGTTTGAAATGTTTCCCTGTTGTCAACAGTGCAAAACTAATAATAGTTATTGTCAAGGGGGAACAAGTCTCTTAATTCCCTACAAGACTCACATCTGTATTAATACACCATTAATTTTCTCAATAGGCACTGAATTCTTTTTGCTGTCAAATTTCCTAAAAAAAAAAAAAGTACAGTATCAGATCCAATGTAATGGATATACGCAGATAACTGGCCATTGGGCAAAACATGTTGAAGTTTGGGGTTCAACATACTTCTGCTTGTTATTATCAATTTTCAATGAACAAGCATAGATCATGGTAGCTAATACAAAGTGCAATGCAGCATTATGAGTTTTAGGCTTCATATTAGTGATGGGACTTGTCTGGACGAAAGGTTGGGGTTTTGGTTTTCAGTAATGAAATGAGTTCATTTTTCCGTTCGTGTAGGTTGAGACTGTGACTATGGGTAATCACCACCACAGATAATCTGTAACTACCCACCTTGGCACACCGAAGAAATGTCATAGGGCAGATTAGAGCAGGTAAGAAAGCAAAGCAGAAACTGGGTTATGCTATATATTTTTGTGAAGTCTAGTAATTACAGTTCCATTCTGGGTCAAAGTCAGACGAGTTTCTACTGGAGAATAGGTTCGTCTTGTTTAAATCTCGTCCTAAAATGTTTAGTGACTCCATATTCTCTTTGTTGTGCCGCACAGAGCGGTTCCGCAATATTTGTAATACGGACTGTAAAATAAACGTTAACCCTATGTTGGCGTACGTGTCATTGTGTAGTTACGACCGCAATTTCCACTATATTTTTTTGTAATGAAAAATATTTCCACTATTTTTATTATAATGTGACGAAATGTTCTTACGACAGTTTGAAGCACTCTGTATCAACAGAATAACAAAGGTCGAATAAGCAAAAATTCAACGTGTACATGAAAAATCTTATGATTCTAACAGCAAAAATATAAGTTCTGATCGACAACAGTGCAGCTGCTGGTTTCTTTATTTGCTCTCTAACGTCGAGGTACACGCCACACATTCCTTGATTCTGTGATTCTAACGCAGAGAGAGGGTACCAGTCGTTGGTCTCTCCTTGCAATGGAAAACAACCGAAGTCCGTTAGTAAATATGGCCGACAGTGAATCCGATGGCAGTCCGCAGAGTGAACAAACTAAGACTTTGCCGATAGGCCCTCGAGTAGTGACAATTTACAAAACAGAGACCGGCTTTGGATTTAATGTCAGAGGACAAGTAAGTGAAGGTGGGCAGTTGCGTAGCATCAATGGTGAATTATATGCTCCTCTTCAGCATGTTAGCGCAGTTCTGGAAGGAGGAGCGGCTGAGAAGGCTGGAATTCGGAAAGGGGATAGGATTCTCGAAGTGTAAGTTACATGTTTAAGGAAAATATTTATTGTGTTTAGAAAAATGTGTTAAATAGGCAAACCATGTTGTTTGACTATTTGTTTGTGGATTGAACCCCACTATAGTGATTTTGAGTTGACAGGTTGTGTGTAGCCTGTAATTAACAGCAGAGTTTTCATTCGTTCAGTCATTTCAGCATGTAGTGGGTAGCTTTGTACTGTTGTGAAGACTCGAATATAATACGTATATTGCTACATCTTTCATGTATGCTGTGTTTAATCTGAGATGAGTAATAGCCCAATGCACCCCTCCTGTTGGTTTCTTTGCTGCCCAATAAATTATGCCAGTGGTTTTATACAAATACGAAATTTCAGTTTCATTGTCAAATCTGGTAAACATGTGTATCTAATAAAAACAGGAGCTCCGCTAGTCTCTCAAGTAATACGGAATTGTCTGCAATTGTATATACTCCAGCATTTGAAAGATTGTTATTTATGAAACAGAAACAAATTTATGACTGAACTATTAATATAATGAAAATATATTAACCTCCATTTTGCTCCGGAGTGAAGTTTTGTGTAATTGAAACCATATTGAAAAAGAGTGACAAGCATTTCTAATCACTGTAAAGAATATGATGATTGCTAAAGTAGGCAGGTAAGTAAGATGCACATGAAATGTAAGCATAGAAAATTTGTATCTTTGTGACTGCCCTTGTAACCCTTTCCTGCAAGTTTGTAGTGCATTGCTGAAATTTCTGTCAGTAAAATGAAACCCAAAGGCTCAACTTTGGTGGTAATATAATAAACCAGCCATGCTGGAATACAATTTGTGTTTGAAATGTACGCTGTGAAGGTACAGTACAGGTGAAGTTAATGTTGTCCATGCCATGTAGGTGTATGGGGGAGTGGATATATAGCTCCACTCATTTTTCACCTCAGCGGTAGTTGGGGTTGACACTGGGACGCACAGCCCATCAGGATGCCTGGACAGGATATAAATCTGCTTCTCCTGCTGGAAATCAGATTATGACTTCTCTGACATCTGGTCTATGGTCTAGTTATACCAACTATGCTGACCCAGCTCTGCAGTTTGTGTTTTAAACCAAAAATTTAATGCTTGTTACAGAAATGAAATCTCATAGACTTTGTTTATGTTTGGTGGTTAATTGTTACTCACCGACCTCAAGGACTAAACCTTGGTGGAATATGTGTTTTTCTTTGAATTGACTTTCTGCCACTGAATTGAAACTCAGAGTTTCACCTGGTTGGATGAATGCTGTGTTATTGTGTACGTTGGTTAGATGCTACTAAAATTAAGCCTCAAAGCTTAGCTGGTGGAATAAGTGTCCCCTCCTCTTCCCTGTTTCCAATTTGAGTTTTTTCCACTAAAGCAACATCTGAAAGCTTAATTTCAGCAGAATGCTTTTTTACTGGGATTTATATTAGTGAAATGCACTCTCAAACCTTGATTGATTAAACTGCTGTTTTTAAAATGTGTGTAGTACCTGTCACTTAGGTGAAACCTCAGAGCCTTTGAAGAATAATTTTTGACTTTTTTTTTTTGTATCTGTAACAGTTTTCCAGTGTTGTTGCACTGGTTGCCGGTTTTCTGTTGCTTTTCACTTTATTTTCCTGTTTACTGCATCTTAGGTGTTAGATTTGACTTCATTTTGTGTCATTAATATAAAATCTCAAAGCCTAAACATACAACCTTGTATTTTGTATTTTAAACATATCTTATGAACCATAAATTGATTTTCTCACTAAAATGAAATGTCCAAGCCAAATGTTGGCAGATTAAACCTGATATTGGGGGGCTTTTTTTTTTTAAATATTTGACATTGTAACTTAAGGGTGTTTTACTAGCGTTGACAGGAATGTGTAATGTAGTCTGCAATATACAAGACATGAGAAATACTGAAAAGAGCGACTAAAGTATATATTGACTTACACCCTTGCCATTTTCATTAAAATAGTGTCTATTAAGAGTTGAAATCAGCACTAAGAAAATACACTGTCAGACTTATTTCCTTTGAGGTGTGATAGCTGGTGAGTTAGGTATTAGTTTTGTGGAGGAACATGTTCTTCATAGTAATTAGTGTGACCGTAGCAAATCTAAGTTCCATTTAGCATTTGCAGAATTAAATTTGTCATTCAGCTACTCATTTGATGAATTGTTAAACCTTACATCATTAACAACTGCATCTTAATGCATGAAAATGTAATCCTTGTTCTGGAGTTACTACAAGGAATTTCTAACGTGAAATGAAGTGTATTGTATTTTGGGCTTGTTTTTACTGTCATTTTCAGATAATGCTTGTATGCTGACCAGGGTGCATAGAATATAAGATTTAAGATTCTTATGACAGTGAATGTGAAGGTTGCTCTCTTCTGGGATATGATGTCAGCTTTTCTGGTGGAGATCTTTAATCCTGAAAGTGGAGGCAGTGTGTTGCCCTGAAGCATCAGTTCATTTCCACCGGACAACATAGCATCACATCCCAGAAGACAGTAATCTTCATCATTCATGATCTTTCAGTCTTGTTGAAACACTGTAATGAAACTCTCACTCTCTTGAGTTTAAAGTAGTTGTTGAAAGTAGCAAACCTGCATGTTGTTGTGGTGCTGTGTAGTTTTGTAGCCAGCAGTGGCGTACCCAGGAATTTTGTTGGCGGGGGTTCAACAAATTCAGTTGAGGACAGGACAGAGAGAATGGGGATCTGGGGGTGGTAGCCCCCTAGTCAGGGGTTCTGGAGGCAGCTGTAATTTGGTACAAGAAATTTCATTTCATATAGTAAAATTTTCTTGATTTTTGGAACATTAAGACTATTTATGATGACAACCAATTTATTTGTCATTGCTAATGTAAAACAGTTGCAAACCTGGGTAGTTTTAGAATTTTACTGCCTTTTTTCCCAAACATCTTGGGGTGTTGGCACCCTAAATTCAGCAATTTTTAACAGTTTTCACAATCGGGGTGAGTTTGACACGATTTTGGAGGACCTTCGGAATTTCGGGGGACGGGGGGTTGAACACTCCAACCCCCTCCCCTACGCCACTGGTAGCCAGATAGTACAGCTGTATAACATGTTACTGTCACCAGTAGACACCCACTTGTAATACCAGCAATGAAACTTTACCCCTTACTGCAGCCTGTTATTGTTTTCCTGAACCAATGTATACAAACATTAGGGTAGTACCTTAAAGTAGGCCATGACTGATTTCTCTAAGCTCCTCCAAACGTATCATTTGTAATTAACCGACAGTATCTTTTCTGACACAAAATGACTGCACCATTATACGAAGGTGTATCCAAAAGTCCCAGGACAATGCTCATAACACGCAAGTCGCTTGTAGTTCATGAGTTTCCCACTAGGGTGTGTTGCAGTGGTGTCTTGTGAGTGAGTGTACCGAGTGGTGTGGTTGGATGTGGAAGTGTTTGATTGTTGCACGTGTCTTTATGTGTGTATTGCATCAGCCATCTGCGATTTTCTGATATCGGCAGTATGGCGGAAGTTGACGAACAAAGGGTGTGCATCAAGTTCTGTATGAGATTGGGTAAAATGGGAAGTGAAACTTTTGAAATGTTGAAACAGGCTTTTGGTGATTCGTGCATGAGCCGTAGCCGAACTTTTGAGTGGTTTGGACGTTTCAAGAATGGCAGAACTTCATCTGCTATTGATGATCGATCAGGTCGGCCAAGCACGGCAACAACCCCCTCAGAAGTGGAACAGGTACGGGCAGCTGTCAACCAGGATCATCATCGTACCAAACATGATCTCTGTGCAGAGGTTGGAATTTGTTATGGATCTTGTCAGCGAATTCTCACAGGACAGCTGAACATGCATCGGATTGCAGCGAAGTTTGTGCCTAGAGTGTTGATCCAGGATCAGAAAGACAGTCAAGTAGCAATCTGTCAGGAACTGAAGGAAACTGTGAAAAACGATCCCACACTCCTCTTGAACGTCATCACAGGCGATGAAAGCATTGTCTGTGCTTACGACCCAGAGACGAAACTGCAATCTTCACAATGGAAGAGTCCTGGGTCTCCAAGACCGAAAAAGCACGTATGCAAAAAGGCAAATTGAAGACGATGCTCATTTGTTTCTTTGACCAAGAGGGGATCGTACAACGGGAAATTGTCCCACCTGGAATGACGGTCAATGCAGACTTCTACTGTGATGTTCTAAGAAGGTTATGTGAAAATGTGCGGCTCAAGAGGCCACAGAAATGGCAAAACCAGAACCTCATTATCCACCACGACAATGCCCTGGCTCACAGGTCCTTTAAAGTTTCGCAGTTTTTGGCCAAGAACAACATGACAGTGATCCCCCATCCCCCATAGTCACCCGATCTGGCCCCCTGTGACTTTTTCCTCTTCCTCAAGCTGAAGCTTTGGATGAAGGGTCGAACATTCGACACCATTGAAGAGATTCAAGAGGAATCGCAGTGGGTACTTGACACAATTCCAAAAAGGGACTTCCAGGGACGCATCCAAGCATGGCAGAAACACTGGGACCGCTGTATTCGTGCAAAAGGGGAGTACTTTGAAGGTGATAGAGGAATTTAACATCCAAGGTAAGCAAACTTCTTTTTACAAGTACTGTCCTGGAACTTTTGGATACACCTTTGTAAGACTGTAGTAGTGAATCAGGTGACAATCTCCACAGCAAAACAACGTGGGCTATTAAACAGCATGACAACCAGTTATCTGTATTAGAATATGCTTCAACCTGTCATGAAGGCCTCAACTTACTGATCATATTGAAATCTGAGAATGAAATGTGATAGAAATGATTATTCAGCAATTAATTTTTTATTTGAATTTCACATTAAGGTACAAAATACATTTGAGATTCTCACAGCAGTGAGTATTAAGAGTATCGTCCTCTGGGTTGCATCACCATGTAGTGTGGTGTGCAGGTAAGAATGCTTCAGGGGAACCTTCTGTTTCTGTCTTCTGCTCTGAAAATTATGACAACAGGGTTCATCTGGAACCACATGCTCTGAAAATGGAAGCAGTAGGTTGCTCTAGAATGTAGTATGTTCTACTTAAGTACTTGGTGTCATACTGCAGAGACTCATCTCAGTAAGTTAGAGAACATAATTGTTCATATGTTTGCATGGCATTATTGGTGTGTCAATATCACAGACCTTTAGCACCTGAAAACTCGAAGTACAGGCCTGCTACACACGCCCAGAGTAAAATTAAATGAAATTGTATGTATGTGTATATATATATGTGTGTGTGTGTTTGTGTTTGTTTGTTTGTTTGTGGGTGTGTGTCTATGTATGTATGTATCCCACATCAGTTAGTGTAATTGTTAAGAGCACAATGTTCTCCCCACTGAAGCATTCATAAATACACCTGGACCTTTCCTGGTGGGAAGACTCACAGTCAGGTTGATCATGTATTGATATGTAGGAGATGGCATTCGAGTATACTCGATGTACAGTCTTTCAGGAGAGCTGACTGTGGTACTGATAGTTATCTGGTAATTTGAAATGTTAGGGAAAGACTTTTGTTAAGTAAACAAGCAGTGCAGAAGTTGGATGTGGAGTTAATCTCAAGAAGCGAAGTGAGTTGGGAGTTAGGAAACAGTGTTAGATTAAAATCTCAGACAGGTCAGCAGCTTTGTTGAATATAATGATAATGAGGACATCATCAGGGCTTTGGAACAAATAAAAGAGATTGTCTAAATCTCAACAAAAATAGTCTAGGTCTGTTTGAACGGAAGTAGCATAAATTTTGGTGTGATGATGAATGTTTAAAATTTTTAGATTGAAGGAAATGGGCTAAAATGCAGTGGTTACAGTGTCCAGACCAAGGTAACATAGATGATCTGAACAATGCGATACGTGAAGCTAGTTGACGTTTCAGGAACAAAAAGAGGTAATACCTGAAACAAACAGTAGAACAGGAATATTAGAGACTTGTATGCGGGCACCAGTGACTTTCAGAAGGGTTACCAGCCTAGAACTGATATAGTAAAATATGTGAAGGGTGATCGGATTGCGGACACCCACGGTGTTGTGGGTAGGTGGAGGAACCATTTCTCTCAGTTGTTGAATGTACATGGGCCAAATGATGTTAGGCAGACTGAATTATATACAGCAAGGCCACTAGTGTTAGGCACTGGTGTAACAGGTTCAGATTGGCTATTGAAAGCTAAATAGACACAAACAACCAGATATTGATGAAATGGCAACAGAGTTCATTAAGACAGGGGGTAAGACAAGTCACTGTGAGATCCATAAAATTATTCTGTTTGGAATAAGGAGGAATTTTCTGAGGAGTGGAAGGAGTAGATCATTGTACCTATTTAAAGGAAGGGTGATAGAATAGATTGTAGTAATTATTGAGGCATACAAAATTCTATCCAACATCCTGCTCTGAACATTGACTCCATATGCTTAGGAAATTATTGGGGACCATCAATGTGTATTTTGACATAACAGGTCAACTATTTACTGTGTATTCTGTGTTCATCAAATACTTGAGAAAAAATGGGAATACAGTGAGGTAGTATATCAGCCATTTACAGAATTAAAGCCTATTCAGTTTGGAGGAAGGTCCTTTATTACAGTCTGAGTGTGGTATCCCTATGAAACTAGTAAATAAATGTGTGTCTAAATGAAACCTGTAGAAGAGTCCGGGCAGGCAAATATTTGTCGAACGTGTTTCCTATTAGGAATGGTTTGAAGCAAGGAGATGCTTTATCGCCATTGCTTTTAAACTTTGCTTTAGAATATGCCATTAGGAGGGCTCAGGTAAACCAGGATGGCTTGAAGTTAAGTTTTACAGATCAGCTTTTGGTTTATGTTAATGATATTAATGTAGTGGATGAAAGCGTACATACTGCAAAGAAAACCACGGAAGGTTTAGTAGTCGTTAGTAAGGAAGGTGGTCTAGAAGTAAATGCTGAGAAAACTATGTATATGGTAGTGTCTCGAGATCAGCATGCAGGACAAAATCACGATATAAAGATAGGTAGTAAATCCTTTGCAAGGGTGGAGCAGTTCAAATTTTTTGGAGCAACCCTAAAAGGTTAGGAAAGAAAGGTAGATTTCCCTCTAGAACAGGCCATGAAGGTCCAGAGGGGGAGTAGAGGTATAGCTGCACTCTTTCTTCAACCTCGGGGCTAGATGGGGGTACGTGGTCAGCGCCACACCCCAGCAGATTTACCTCCAGGATCAGAGACCCTGTACCCATTCTACAGGAGGCTGTTGGGCTGGTCTGGACTGGTGCGGAAAATCTCACCTCTCACCGGGATTCGATCGCCGGACCGTCCAGCCCGCAGCGAGTCTGTGTACCGACTACGGTATCCCGGTTTAGAACAAACGTAACGAATCCAAATTCCATTAATGAAGAAATCAAGGGTATATTGAAGTCGGGGAATGCTTGATATCGTTTGGTGCAGAATTTTTTGTCTTCCAGTTTGCTATCAAAAAATATAAAGATCACGATATACAGAACTGTAATTTTGCCTGTTGTTTTGTATGGGCGTGAAGCTTGGTCTCTTACATCGAGGGAGGAACATAGGCTGAGGGTTTTCCAGAATAGGATGCTGAGGAAGATCTTTGGGCCTAAGAGGGACGAGGTGACAGGGAAGTGCAGAAGACTACATAACGAGGAGCTTTCAGATCTGTACTGGTCACCGAGTATTATTCGGGCGTTCCAACGAAGAATGAGGTAGGCGGGGCATGTAGCACGTATGGAGGAGGAGAGGTGCATACTGGGTGTTGGTGTGGAGGCCTGATGGAAAGAGACCATTTGGAAGACCTGGGAATAGATGGGGGATAATATTAAAATGGGTCTTCAAGAAGTTCGGTAGGGAGGCTTGGACTGGAATGCTGTGGGTAAGGACAGGGACAGGTAGCGGGCGATTGTGGGCGCAGTAATGAACTTTCGGATTCCACAAAGGGTGGGCAATTGCTTGACTACCTGAGGACCTGTTAGCTTCTCTGGAAGGTCTGTGTTCTGTGGAGTTAGTTGCACGTATGTCGACCTGTGTAAGGGAACTGACTAACGTGTTAGCCGTAACGTTCAAAATTATGTAAGAATGATGCATTAAAATTGACAGCAATACGTCTGTATGTAATTGGTTCTTAATTGAAGTCCTGTTATTAGCCCCGATTATATAATGACATCGAGCAGTAAGTTGGAAAGAATGCGAAAGACAACGCCTGTGGTCTGATTTGAGAGTCTATCACTATTTGAACAGGGGAAATGAAGAAAACAACGAAAGGCTTGAGTCAGGATAAATAGTCTTTGGACCAAGAATTGAACTCACGGCCTCCTGAATTTGAATCAGGGATTCTAAGCTTTCGATCATCGTATTCCTTAAACAAGACAGGCAATCTCCGTATAAACGTAACATTGGAGCGCGTTCGCGGAGTCATTGTTACCGTGGAAAACAATAAGTACGTATGCCAAGTGTGTGTCTGTAGCCTTAGTTATCCAGCATGCAAAGCGCATGCGCCATATCATACCGTTATCTGTGGCCTGTCTGGCTGTACCATGTTTTCCACATTATCTCATAAATGGCACGGCTTTCGGAAGAAGAAATTTATAAACGTAAAATGCGTGTCTCGATTTTTCTCTGTAAATTTTTTTGAAACATTTCTCATCCTGAGAAGAAATGAGCGAGATATCATAAATGTATTTTGATCGTCTTGTAATGTAGACGCTTTCCTTGTCATACTTTAATGAAACTTGAATTCTGCCGACATATTTTCGAAAAATACTGAAATGTCAAATTTCATGAAAATCCGCCCAGTGGGAGCCGAATTGTTCCGTGAGGACGGAAGGCTGGACAGACACATGACGAAGCTAGTAGTCGCTTTTCGCAATTTTGCAAACGCGCCTAAAAACGAAAGTAGTAGTAGTAGTAGTAGTAGTAGTAGTTGTTGTTGTTGTTATTGCTGCTGCTGTTGTGGTAGTGGTGGTTTTGGTAGAGATGGTGGTGGTGGTGGTGGTAGTAGTAGTAGTAGTACTGTGTACTGTGACCTCATTTTGGGCGCGCTTATTTCTACTAAGCAGTGTTAAGATGGAGAGTGTTGCTGTCATTTCACTGTTACTCTTATCTCTGATAATGTAATGATCTGAGCAAGTTAATCAGCATTTCAAATCTCGCATGGTATTAGCTGTCTAAAGTGCGATATCATTATCTGTTGTCACGTCGTTTGTCATTGTCTTGGTGATTTTCAGCATAAGTTGACTGCAGAGTACGGTGCCTTTTTAAGATATCGCTTACCATGAGCATCGATGCTCCTCTTTAAAAGCTAATAGTTGTTCGTCTAGTCAAGAAATTTCGCGCGTTTTGTGAAACTCGATGGTTCTTTGCCGTAGTCACGCGAACCCTCCAGTGTACCCTGTCCTGAGCCAGATGAATTCAGTCCACAACAACAATATTTATTTCAGATCCATTTTACTATTATCCTCCCATCTACACACACGTCTCTAAAGTGGTCTCTTTTTGTTCATGTTTCCCCACCAAAAAACCCTGGATGCGTTTCGCTTCTTTGCCATGTTTACTACATGCCCCCCACCCCCTCCCAACTCGTACTTCCTAAATTGGTCGTCCCGATAAAATGTGGTGAGTTGTACAAACCATGAACCTCATTATTGTATGATTTTCCCCATCCTCTCTTTACTTTCTTCCTCTTAGGCCCAAGTGTTCTCCCAGGCACTCTGTTTTTAAACACTCCCAGTCTGTTCTTCCCTTGTTGTGAGAGTCGAAGATTATCCTCCGTGAGCTCCAACAGGAAGAATAATAAATTTGTGTTAGTCTGTATTATACCACTCAATTATTATTTTGTATTGTGTTCCATACTGTTTCGCTTTATCATGTCAGTTATATATCTATCACATTATCAGTAATTTAGTTGTCAGCGCCTAATTATCCACACCTCCACATGTTTCCTCCGCCTGAGGTCATCATAAGACGGTTAAATTTTTGAACACAAAACATACATAATCTTTTCTGTTATTCATGTCCATGCATTAGTCTATAATTAGGTAAGACAACACCAACAAAATGCTCAGTATTATATAATTTTTCAGTTAAAACTCTAAAACTTCAACAGCATTATGTGTCGACCCTCTTTGGGCCGTCTTCAGTGAGTACACATCCATTATACACGAGTGAAACATAGACTTTATGTAACTAGATTAAAGTTAGGTTTTGATGTTATTAGATGGCTTGAAGACTGTAACCGAAACAAACATTTGTTGAAGTGATTTATTTTAGGTGGTTTTGTGGGTGTATAGGTTTACAACTGTTTGTGTTGCAGAAGCAGCTTGTGTGTGTGTAGTGCGACTGTAAGCAATCCTATACATATACAGCTAGACAGGCAGTGTAGGTATTACGGAACATACAGACGCGTTCGTGCTACCATTGTTGCCGTGGAAAAGCAATGAGTATTACATATTCTGAGTTTGTGTTTGTAGACTTAGGTACCCAGCATGCAATGCGCATGCACCATATAGTCCTATGAGGCCTGCCGGGCTGTACAATATTTTTCCACATTATCTCATAAACGGCACGATTTTCGAAAAAGAAAAATTTACGGGACAAAATGTACGTTTTGATTTTCTCTACAAATTCTGTCTGGAACACTTCTCATTCTAAGAAGAACTGAGCGCGATATTATTATATATGTACTCTGGTGTTTACGTAAAGTACCCGTTACTCTTCTCAGATTTTAATTAGCATTGAATTTTCAGGACTGGTTTTCGAAGAACACAGAGATATGAGATTTCATAAAAATCCGTCGAGTGGGAGCTGAGTTGTTCCATGCGGACGGACGGACGGACACACCGACACGTGGAAGCTTTTTTTCGCAGTTTTGCATAGCGCCTATAAACCGCCTCATATGAAGCACTTCATCGTGTGTCTACTACAGCCTTCCAGTCATTTAAGAACATCAAATACTAATTTTAGCTTAATTTATTTACACAGAATCTTTGCTTTACACATATATGTTTAATTTGTACCCTCTGAAGATGACACAGAGAGGGTCGAAACATGCTGAAGCTGAAGTTCTAGTGTTTTGATTGTAAAATTATGTGTTACAATATTGTGCATTTTGTTGATGTTTTCGTATCTAATTCATGATCTTGTTAACATTTTTCGTGAACATGTACAAATAGGTTAATATGTTATATTGGTAATACAGTTACTAACGTAATGGACATACATGCAGTTAAAATGTGATCATATCTCCTTTCTTCAGGCTTTAAACCGCTGTAAATACGGAACGTTTCAGACAGTTACTTACCCATATGGACTGTACAATCGTCTTCATTTAAATACGTTTAAATTCGTTACGGCTGTGTGTTGATTGAACGTAACTTTGGCCCTCTGAAGGTCATGCGTTATTGTGTGTGCAACCTACGTATTTTGGCCTTAAAGAACTTCACATTCTCTCACACATTATACCTGTTCAACCGTGATTCGGAAAATAACCAAGTGACTGGTGTTGCTGTACTTTCCCTAACCTTTCCTATGTAGCCTGCTGTTCAGTGTATATCAGGGACGCTTTCTTCGGGGGTAAAGAGGCTGGGGCGTGATAGCCATCACTCACCTGCATGCAGTGTCGAGATTAATGATTGGAGCTATACCTCAACTGTCCCATATGCATTCATGGCGTGTACAGAGACCACTTTGCCTTTACCTTCACCATCTTACCCTTAACAAAAGGACGAGCGGGCACTGCTTGTGAACCCTCAGAGCTAAACATTTTCCGTCGGTTGTCCGTTTGTAATAAATGTTGTGTCACACTGCCTCACCACCTCTGCTCTCTGTTCTGTTTCTCTCTTCCTCTTCTTGAGGAATATGGGATTCATATGCATTGTAGTGACTGGCAATGGATAGCCGCGTAGTGTCTCAATTTTGGGTGTGTGGGGTTTTGTTATCGTGTCCGCTCTCTCTCTCTCTCTCTCTCTCTCTCTCATGTACTGGTAGAGTAAAGCATGGTATCGATCCGTGAGCTACTAGGAGAGAGGGAGATTGCCCTTGCAGTTTGCGTAGACACCGTGCCGCTCGTTCTTACTTCTAGCCCGTGTTAAACGCGTTCTCTTCTTCCACCCGCAACCATTACACGCCATTCTGAGAGGCAGAAGAGGCTGCAATGACCTCTCTTCCTCTCTGTGTACACCTGTGCGTGCTTCTGAGCTGTCCGTTTTTCTGGGATGTGGTGCCGCGTCGTTTGGAGATTTGTCCTCGACGCTTCGAGACAGCATGGTGGTCTCACCGTCAAGGGTCGAAACGCATCGGAAGAACTGAGAGACCTCAACTGCACCGCAGAGGAAGAAGCCCGAGAGCTCGTGCAACTTGTTGCCAATCATGATGACAGGCCCTGCTGTGACTTCGTACAGTCCTTCTTGAGGAAGTTAGTCGTTCTCAGATAGTCGAGAAATTTCCCATATTATGGATTCTGAATTTTCATGATCGTGCTCACAAGAGTCTACCACTTGGCCGTATCCTGAGCCAGATTAATCCATCGCATCATATTTGCGTAATATCAGTGTTATTAATATCTTCCCATCTATGCGTAGGTCTCGCAAGTGGTCCTTTTTTAGGTTTCCCCACCAAAAGCATGTATACATTACTTTGTTTCTTTTTTCTCCCCTGCCTACCAATTTATTTTCCTTAATTCGAACACCTTAATAGTACTTGAGACATCCCCGTCCCCAGTAAAACGTCACAACACGGTGGTCTAGCGAAAGATCTGACCCATTTGTTTTCGTTCCGTTTTCAAGTGCCACTCCCCGCTTGCTTATTGGTTTCTCAGCTTAGATTGCGGTGAAATATGATGGCTATGCTACAGGCTGGATGAATGGGGGACGTCGGGATTGGGATTCGATTCCCGGCAGGGTCAGAGATTTATCCTCTCCACAGCGCAACCAGATCGGCTTTGGGGCCCACCTAGTAGCTTCGTATTCGATGGGTATTCGGAGCTTACGGCCGGGGTACGAAGCGGGCCTCTCACATCTACAGCCCAGTTCTCGTATCTTTACACTTTGGAAGGTATGTATGGAATGCGGGCAGGGAAGGAAGGATATTCGCCTGCCGAGGCTATCGGATACCACTGTGCACCTCCCTCTTCCTTCATCTTTCACCACTTCCTCGCCCCGAATGTTACAAGATACCGGAACTGGACTGTATCTGGTGCTGAGGTTAACACTGTATGGATTCGTACCTCTGCTCCTTCATTAAGTACGCGTGATGTGGTGCTGAAATAAGCACAAGAAAACTTCACTGTATATACTGCATGAACGAGCGCTTGAACCACTGCTACAGCACGATGTTCGTAACGTGGATGGTTTGCTTTTCGACTGACATTGTAGCTTTTCAGCTGGGCTACGGCCAGTGTACGTGCCCGCGTGTTGAAGTCAAATCTGGTGATGCGTGGAGATGCGCTTGAACTCTTCGCATGCCTCTGCATGGCAGTTTGCTTACTGAAGCCCGCTGACGAAGTACACATATACTGTGCTTGGAAATAACTACGTGGTTTTCCTGATAGCTTCGTATTGCTGGTGGTGACAGTGCCGCGTTAGTGATGGTCATCATTTTAGCACTGCAGGCCTACAGACTCCATGAATCCTAGTTTGTACCGCTGGCAAATTACCCACCCATCCCGTTTACCTCTGTTCGAGTTGGTGCTTAATAATGTAGACTCACCATTAAACGAGGTTTGGTATGTAACGAAGAGGACCCGCAGCTGTATACACGGTGGTGCAGATGTGGCACTGCATTTTTTAGTTGGGGATATAAGCCCAGTCGTGACATTGTTAATTTTATCAATTTAGATGCATTTTTCAAAACAGCCGCAGGATTCGCGGTTGTGGTCTTACTGCATGTGTGCCGTCTTTTGTAATGGTAGACCCTGAGAAGGTTATTTAGAAAAATGCATGTGAATTGTATGAAATTGACATTGCTAAGATAGGACTTGCCCACTCTCCTTAAGTCAGTTGTGAGTTACCATGACAACTAGCTTTTCCAGGTTTGCGCGTCAGGGCATGAGTAAGCAGTAATTAGTGTTTTGGCCTTGACCAAAGTGTCTGTGAAGTGATCTGTGTGTCCACCACGGCTGTCTCCAGTTTGAAGAATTTTTAGAATGAGTTCACATTAATATGGAGGGAGTCTTAGACTGTTGTGCTGCTTTCGTCCCAGCGCGTAGATAAGTAAGGACTTAACTTTAAGCCCATCCAGAAATATTTGCCGAATTTTGGCTTAACATAAATGCAGACATCTAGAACAGGGATACACAAATTTCGGGCACCTGGTCGCCCATGTGGCTACAGTTTGTATGGTGGCGCATAATAATTTCAACGCAATTATTGCATTTTTTCCCCCTTACATAGGAACAAGTTTTTCGGTACTAATGCACCGACCTGAAAAAGGCAGGTAACAGTAAGGTTCACAGATCATTCCAGAAGCGTGGGCCCTGTGGAACTTTTTTTCCCTGTCTCCCTTCTGGCGCTTAGAAATTGAAGATGACTCCTAGATTTTTGGAAGATTTGTGGATCTGCGGTCCTTGCGCCAGTTTTGAAGTTTTAAGTCCTGGTTTATTCTTGATACTTAAATTAAAAATAACCTTACAACTTCTCTCGTAAGACTGCATTTTTAGTGAATTTGCGTAGAATTCAGTTGTGGGGTCAAAGTCTTTAAGGCATACGTGAATCCACTCTTAATTGCAGTAATGTTTTTGCAGATGTATGCCGGTACTTGTAAAATGAAAGTGAATTGGTTGAAAGTAATTGAAGTTTCACTCTACGAACGTTTCTCGCAGCATCTTCCCTGCAAGCAACAGCATTCATTCCTAAATTCTAAGAAGTACGAGTGGCGTTCCGGGAACTCAATCCTCTGTACAGATGGCGCTTAGCCACGCACTCACAAAAGTTTCGCATTCCTGAAAGCACAGTAGTTACAGTATGTAGAGTCCAATTGAAATGCGATGGCACACGGCGACGCACGGGAGGGGAAGTGAAGGGGAAACTGGCGAATGGAGTGGGTAGCCAGTACCCTTCACACTACCTCGGAACATGGTGTATCCAGCATTACTAC
>Ga0123354_10001919_pt1 | contig 26451 bp, 19 predicted proteins | sample TergutLab28metaG_2_FD_97872 | JGI IMG/M metagenome (GOLD analysis project Ga0123354, IMG submission 97872) | Labiotermes labralis P4 segment gut microbial communities from Petit-Saut dam, French Guiana - Lab288 P4 | ecosystem: Host-associated > Arthropoda: Insects > Digestive system > Gut ...
ACTGATGTTTGAAAGCTGTAAAGATTTCCCTTGTCTCTCGTGATTTACTACAAACATGCGGTTGTGAATTTAGTAATTTATTGACAATCAATAGAAAGGACCCAATTAATCACTATAGGATCCTATGTTGTACGCCAGATTGTTGCGCATGTGTGTGTGGTTTGATTCAGTCAAGCATATCAACACGATCTTTTCTTCCACACTGTATTAAATATGTGTGCATCATTAATCCGTTCACCCAGAAGTTTCAGCTCCTGATTATTTTAAGCCTTCTAACATAACACAGTGTTGTTTGTTTCTGGTTTTTTTTTTTACATATTTGGTCGTACAATTCTCGGTTTTGGTTCAGGCGCCGTGTTTTTTTCAATTTGTTGTGTGTTTCTAATTTTCAGTTCCTCTCCGTTACGTAAACCAATATTTTCGGACAAATTCTTTCCATTGTGTAATTTGTACTTATTTTTTGCTGTATCTGTTGTGGCTGCCTGGACACCGTAATCGAAATGGTCTCGACGTTGCGTATTTTCAGTCTTCCAGTCTTGTTGACAAAAGAAGTTTTCATTTTCTAGTTGGATTAGATATTCTCTCAGTTCATTTTCAAGAGCACTTTGGAGCTCTAGATAATCATCTGTACCTTCGTCGTCATGCAACTCCGCATGCTGTACCTGTTTCTTTAATACACTTTCTACAATTGGAGGTTTATCACCCTTTCTGACAGTGTGCACCCTATCATCTATTTCATCCCCACCTTCAGAATGACCGTTCACATGAGTAGGTTCCAGTTGTTGTGGATCTTGTTGAATACCCTTCGACTCGTCTGCTTCATTGTCAGAATGAAGCTTTGGTGTCCTTTTCTCGGTATTAAGAATCTGCTCTCCGTGCAGATGATCTGATTTCCTTATACAAGAATCATGTGATTCTCTGTTCTTGGTGTCATGTTGTGGCTCCTGGGTTATGACCTCGAGGTGTGAAGTAGCAGTCGGATTTTCCTGGTGTGGTGGGTCTTCAGCACTGCATTCAATGACTGACAATGTCACCGACACATCCGCCTCCTGTTGGATAAAATTCTGTGGAAGTACCTTTAAAAACTTATGAAATAAGTAAATGCAATAACACATATAATTTATATAAAACAATTTATCACAAATTAGGGGTTTCTCTCTATGTACAAGCTTAAATCTTTCTACTTTGAGTGGGCGATTAGTATTAAGTTACTTTGTTTTTCATCTGGAAGATCAGTTTCTGAAATACATTTTGTCTGATTGTAGCCTTATAACCTCTCCAGTTCTGCAGTTACTCGTCCTTAAAATTCGAGACTCAGAATGATGGTTTTTAATTGTATGAGGCTACGTGAGCCCAGGGTAGGCAATGAGTCAGTAGAGGTCTGCCTGCACTTGCAAGCATGTTTGTAGCGCCGTAATTTGAAAATCCGCCAGTATTTCTTTAAAAGTATAGTGGTGTAACTTACAGGACTCTTACTTAAGGATAAACTGATTAGATACTCTCATTCAGTTCCAGTTCTTTCTACAGACACACTAGTATTCAGTAGCCAGTAAAGAAACGGAACACCGGGATGTAGGTTTATATCTTGAATTGCTGTTTTATATTCGAAATATCCTTGGAAAGGGCGTGAAAACGAAAGTTTCAAAGAAGAGAAGAAGTTTTCACATAAATCACGAATGTCGGACATTCCAAGTCACGTTGTGCACAGTTATTTCACATACAATATTCTTCACCACCGAGGGCCATACATTCAATAACTTATCAGCCAGCCTCACGAAAGCTGTGGGAAGTAAAGCTGAATCACACAGATAAGCGATTACCCTGCGTTCTACGAAATTATATACCAATCCTGTCACATCTGAAAGTGAATACACAAAGGGCTGAACAAACGAGGAATCTTGGTTCTATTACAGGCAAAGGCAAGCATATAGATCTTCCCCAGTTCGCCAGACCTGTTCTGGGGCCCACCCAATCTCCCCTTCACTGCCTAATGGAGATAAGCGGCCGAGGCATGAAGCTGACTGCTCATCTCAATCTAGCGCCGAGGTCAAGAGTGCTATATCTCCACTCACCCATAGACCTTAATATATTGTACAGGAACTGTACCTTTTCCTTCACTTTATACGGCACAATTTGCCACTCCCTGTTTTGCAAGTTACGTCATGGTCGATAACACGTTTGCCTATATCTGCAACGCTTCGTCGCCACAGTTTTGTGGTTGGAAATTACTTGTATACAGAACTGCAATAATCTCTTCGTAGTGAGTCTGATCAAGTGCCGTATTAATGGCCACGATCCAACTGGCGACCAATATGGCTGGCCAAGCTTATCGCAGACATTACATGAGATACTATATAATCTTTTGACAAGATAAGAAATGTACGTGTAATGACACCGAGACACGTTTGGATTTTTGCGTCCTGAGCCCATGCTTGATGGCCATACCAAAACAACCTACTAGGGCCATAGTACTGTTATTCAAAATTTTACGTACTCGTGTATTACTGAATCTTGTTACAATTATTAGCACCTGTTATTTTACACACATTCCTATGAATAATGAATTATTTATACGTCTATACTGATTTTGTCTATGTTACGTTTGTCGTTAATAAATAACCTTAAAGTGCGCCTTGCCAAGATACTTTATATGTTTTTATTTACATGCGATATATCTTACACAATTTGTAATTTCACTCATAATCTATTCAAATAGAAACTACATACTGCCAGATAAAGCACTAACTTTTAAATGTTATAGTTTTGTTGTTCTTAATTGTGAATGATGTGTCAGTCACATGAAAATAAAAACAACTGCATAGGAACCTGACGTTAACGAAACGAAGACTACGTCATTAAACTGTAACGGCACACCACAGCTCCTGTCCTCTATGTGCCCCTATTTTATGTAATTATAGTCAAGTAAAAAGCAATAAATGTTAAATATTATGGCTGCGCTTGTATTTTGGCACTAAATGGGGGGGGTAAGCAAGTCGCACCCGTGCCATTCAATACTATACTTAGATCGTCACCTGTATTTCTTTTTATCTCGGAGACGGAGAGATATCACCATGAAGTAAGTAACCATGTTATGTAACGAGTCTGTTAACTTGTTAAATTACACTGCTTTCGGTGAAAATGAGTGAAAGAGTAGGGAATACTGTTGGAATAATACTGGAAAAGGGGAGCCGAAGTATGTGGAGAAAACCCTGTCCGAGTGTCCTTAGTGCAAAACAAATTCCGTATGGACAGCAATAGACGCCAGTCTTGTGTAAACTGCCCCGTTAGGTTAGTCCGATTTTAACCAGCTTGATTTTGATTAATAAACTTCATGACAAATCCTCAATGTAAGATTTTTCGAAAACCCATCCATGAGGTTTTCCTTGCGGACAGACGGACAGAGAAAAGGACCTGACGAAGCTGATAGTCGTCTTTTGCGGTTATTTTGCGACAGCGCTTGAAAAAGAAGCAATTAGTAAAATGATGATAGGCCACTAGTTATCTGAAATAAGAGGAATGCTGAAGGATAAGTAATTAAAATTGGCCATGTTTCAAATGAAATAATTTTACCTAATAGAGCAACTCTCTAAATCTTATTATAAATGTCCTCCAATTAATGAAGGAATATTCGCACTGGTCTTTTCTCCATCTCTAAACGAGAATCAATAAATGTGAAACCCACTTCTTACTGGAACGACTACACAGAGTAAATTATGTTCATCGCCGACTCTTGGGATTTTCCGTTCGCCTGACTGTAATTCATTATCACTCCTGTGCAGATTATCACCGACTGCTTCACGGTAGGCCACACCCTATCCAATTCCCAGTTCAACGTTGCAGGTTGCCGCTTTGCCCTTACAGGACAGCTCTGCAACATATTGTAGATGTTATAATTTTTAGCCCAGTAAATCTTTCAAAATTTCGATCCCAGTGGCAGCGCTTTCGAAGGTTCTTGAACCAGTCCATGGAATCGCGAGGTCAAATCTCTCTAGAAGGTAAGATGTATTTTCCTGTTTCTCTGTGTTATCCTATCACAGTAGAGACGTTGTGATAGGCTGACACTGCATCGAGGGATTCCTGTCTTAATTGTATGATTTGTAAGAACACTACTAGAATATAGAAGGCCAAGGTGCAGACAGCATCTTGCTCGTACTGTACGATTTTGAAAGAAGCATCAACGTTTTTTTAAATCATGGTGTACTCCGCGGATTCCCTACTTTTTCCACATGAACTTCCATATTAGCCGATTTGGTCAGGCCCTTTAAAACCAACAGTGTTTATGTTATTGTTTCTATATTTTGACGATAAATTTTAGTAGGCGTATAAAGCCATGAAGTTTTGGAAGCTCCAAAGCTCGCGAGAAAGAAGGTATATACGCATTATATCCCAGTCATTACTCAAGACAAGTCAAGTTGATGAGTGTCTTATATACAATTGAATTTCCTTCAAGGAGAGACATTCTATTTTTATGCGGTATCTGAATTTCGCTGCTCCACTTCCATAATACAACATCGCCGAACTCCATACGCATTAATACTATTTACAATGAGAGTGGAAAATATGTACTGCATAATGCAGTACATAAATTTACATAAGGCTCTCTTTTACATGCCTTCTTCTTCATTGACGCGACAGCCTGCGTCGGACCGTCGCCTCTTCAAAATTGCACCTCCAGATAGTCTATCTATTCCCTGCTAGTCTTCCCCATCCTCTTACATGCAGCAGCAAAAAGGAGTCCTTCTGGATATTGTCTTCCCGTCCCAGTTTCATGGTTAATAGCCTTACTTAAAAGGGGAAAGAATTAAACGCAAATTAGTGATTCTCCCACCTCGAATTTCAACAAAGCCCAAGGAAGGTTTATAGGATATGTGGAAAAGCCCGGTTAGAGCCTTGTTTTAATTAGGCTTTATAGTGGCTTTATTTCTGAATATCGCAATATAGCGTGGAAAATTTGGTGGACGTCTCCATGTTGTTAATAAATTTTCAACATTTTAGGGCCTGATGATAGGTGGAAAAGGACAGATATGAAGCCTAATAACCGGCATCCTTTTATTTTTGACCATTCTGCATGACAGTAGCTCTTGTTAGTGCAGAGATTTGCAAAAACATCATCGTACATCAAGTATCCAACCCGTCTGACAGACCTCGCTCTCGTGTTGTAGTCTACATTCCTTCAGTGACTGAGACACAAATTTGTCTCTCCAGATTAAAAGGCTACATTTGAGCTGTCTTATTAACAAGCCACAAAAACAGAGGAATGTTGTTTGTCTCTCAATTATGAGACCGTAATGGGTCAACTTGTTTCACTTACGTTTGGGTTTAATTGTGGAATGTCACTGGTTGATTTGCCAGGGGAAGATATTGGTGGGTCAGGAGCTCTCCTTTTCTGTTTGGGTTTTGCACCCTGCTTCTTGTACTTGGTCTCGTCCGTAGAAGGCTGTTCACCAACTGCAATATAACCAAAATACAACGTTACGTTTTTTAACAACACGACTTTAACCTCAACCACCTGAATAAATTTCAAGACTGAAATAGTGGAATGCTGCCGTATTAATGTTCGTGTGATAACATTATAATGATACCTACTTATTGAGCCTAAGGTATTCAACAATGTCTGTCTACAGAAAAGGCTATACAACCTTAAACGACAAATAAAGCTAAGAATGAATTTGAATAGTTGAATTACTGCAAGTAGACTGTCGTATTCTATTTGGCAGTATTATCCCAGCCTTTTCCTCTACATACTGAGAAAACCACGAACATCTCAGTCAGTGCACCTAGTAACCCTGCCAAGATTCGAGCTTTTCCCTCTCAAACACAAGTTGAAAACCTTACAGCTAGGCCTATGCGTACATCAACTTCTCAGTTACGGCACAAGAATAGGATTTTAAGGCATACTGTGCAAAATATATGTTCGCCTTCTTGTATCATGTTCGGGGCCCCGAATTGTCGTCGCGATCACTAGTAGCCCGCAGGTTGTTGTAAATTACACACATGAAATGTAACAAAACTACAAACCCAATTTCTGGCCATAAAGTAAGGGTAAAGCATTTGTATTAGAGCTTATGCGCCTAAGATATTACTTAAGACAGGCTTCCTCAGGAACTTCACATTCACACAGGCTTACTTTCGCAAAGTGCAGCATAGTGTAGAACACCTTTTACTCTATACAAAATAATGTTTACTAAGCGAAACGCAGGAGAGAGTTTGAAGAATCGCAGTCATCTCTTTAATGGAATCATGAACGTCAGGTATGTCAGGAAATACAACATTCTTCTTTCTACTACCTTTGGCTAGGTAAAATTCACCCATACACTGCTTACCGCGTTGTCAACTGCAGAGCACAAGGATTTTCATTATATATTTATTTATTTTAAGGCGGCCACTCTTATCCATATGGCATTCCCATAACTTTTTCATTAGAGGAAAAAATGTCTTACATTTGACTTCTAGTCTTAAAATAGGGAATTATACTCTGTAGGTTGTAGGGCGGGTAGCTCAGTCGGTATAGCGACTGACTACGTGCTGGACGGTCCGGGATCGAATCCCGGTGGGACGAGATTTTCCGCCCGTCCAGACCGGCCCTGGGGCCCACCCAGCCTCCTGTAAAATGGGTACCGGTTCTTTCCCGGGGGTAAAGTGCGGCCGGGGCGTGCTGCTGACCACTCATCCCCTTCTAGTGCTGTGGTCATGGAAGAGTGGAGCTATACCTCTACCCACCCTCTGGGCCACACCAGGCCTGTAACGGGAACACTTTACCTTTTTTTACTCTGCAGGTTAACCAAGGACGTAAATGCAGTATCGATGTTTATTGCTACTAAGTGCAATAGCTTTCAATTAAAATTTTCACTACTCCCCAGTATCCGAAAGACCATTGCTTTTTTTCTGGTAAACGTAGTGTTAAGACGAAGACGAATGTGTAGCGTTGGTGGAATGTTAGGACAGTGGAAAACCGAAGTACTCTGAGACAAACCTGTCCTAGTGCCACTTTGCCGCAGAACTCACATGGGCTTTTTCGGGACTGTACCCGAATCTCTGAGGTGAGATGTCGACGACTAAACACCTGAGCCATGGCGCTGTATATTATGCACACAACAAATTCTCACCTGACAGAAAACAGCTTGTGCTTCCATTAGCAAGACAGCCAGCTAATTGTGTGTCTGGAAATAATTGCTGTTCATTTTATGGATTATACGCAAACTATAATTACACTGTGTGGACAAAATGGAATTTTAGTGCCAACCCTGTGATGCATATCTCTGCTTTCACGGGCGAAACTTTTTTCTTTTTAACATTTTCTTAACATAATTTTGTGCACAGTTTAATGTTGACTGCTGGTTTATCCGGTCTGACAGAAGTGTGAGATTATGACTATGATTATCATGCACATTTCCGGCACATTCACATTGTCCTGTGTAACGTCAAACCAATGTCAACGGAAACGCATAGAAATGTCATTAGAGCACATGGCAATACGCAACGAAAGTTACACACTGAGTATTTGTGTTTCTGGTCAAATGCAGAGAGAAAATAAGTGCCTGCAGCTTCAGTATTTTCAAACAATTCCTGACCTCTCATGATCAGCAGGGGAGTGTAGACCCATTTTATTATGGTCTTCTCAGCATAAAGCTATAATGTGGAGGCATGGGTAGAAAAATATTATTTAGCGACGTTCTAACTGTTACAGCGGTTACTTAGGGATCTTAAAACGTGAGTATAATGAGACCTACAGGGAAATACGTTGTGCCGGGATGGCTCAGTTGGTATAACGACTCGCTACGGGCTGGAAGGCCCGGGGATCGAATCCCGGTAGGAGCGAGATTTCCCACACCCATCCAGACCGGCCCTGGGGTCCACCCAGCCTCCTACACAAAGGATACCGGGTCTTTCCCGGGGATAGAGGGGCTGGGGCGTCGCCTTGACCATCCACCCGCATCTAGCGCCGATGTTAAAGAAATAGTAGAGCTATACATCTACACCCCACTGGGGCTTTGTGGTCTGTTCTAGGGTGATCATTACCTTTACCTTACACAGACATATAAGGGATTGCGAAGAACTTGACTTGGAGTAATAGTAACTATTTCCAAACATTGTATTAACATTTTCATATGAAAAATGGGAGAAAACACGAAACACTCAGCCACCATGGTCGCCGTAACCAAGGAGCGGAGAAAGTATGCTCTGTACCTCAAGTCATCGGTGAAGCCAAATTTTTCTCCGGGAGAAAGGAGAATTCTGACACCAGCTAATGCACTTCTTTCATTTACAAAACAAATAAGAGACCCTTACCTACCTCAAGATCATACTTCTGTACAGAAGGAAAATGTCGCCAATTGTAAGATGTAATTCGTGATTATTTATAAAAATTGGCTTTGTAGGTTATTCTATATTCAAAGGCGATAAAATAACAATGTAATTCAGAGATACAGAGAAACATCAGTTTCGTGATTGTTACTAGTTCTATTGCATGTCACAACTGCCGACGCAATAGCAGAAGCACCACAACGTACATAAGATATATCTCAAACCTAAACATTTAGGGATAGATTTGCTCTTCTGAGATGTGAGACTGCGTCGCTGGTTAAGTCCCCCGGGCGTTTCGGAGGAATGTCGGAGAACACTATACGACACAGCTTCATATTGCAGCAGACCGGCATTCTCGATTACACTGCTGTGAACACCTCAGAACTAGCACGAAGAGATTTCTAACACAAGGGACCTACTTAGAGCGGGCGTGAGGTTCTTATTTTGGGGGAGAGCGAATACTGTGCATAAAAATGCCATGAGATCTGTCACTGTGGATGGTTCAAGGGTTGGGTGGACGAAAACGCGGGTTGGATGGAATATATGGCAGCAGGGAAAAATCCGAGCATAACGAACGTTTGAAGAATGTATAGATACAGAATATTTACGTAGTTCATACCTGTATTTTCTGAGGCCGATGCTGGAAAGGAAACTTCGCAAACTGCTGGCACAGGCGTTGTATGTTTGCTTCCTGTATTTACATTGTTGGGTGCATTTTCTGTACTGGTTGTCTCTGCCAGGGTTATTGGCCCTGGTGAAAAAGGCCTGCCAGGTGAAAGCGAAGTGCGTACATTTGTACGTGTCGGTCCGCTAGGCGGTGAGGTGGTCCTGCTGTATGGAAGTGCGTCAAGATTGTGGTTGGGCGGAAGCGTGGATCGTGAGCTATTAGAATGCGGTGCTGGTCGTGAGCTAGTAGGTGGAAGCGAGGATCGTGAGCTGCTAGGAGGAATCCTGCACTGTGTAGGGTTGGGCTTAAATGATAACCGTGACTCAGTAGACGTTTGCATCTCACGTGGACCTACAGAGGATCTACTGGGTGAAGATCTAAGAAAACTTGCTTTTCTAATTAGCTGTGGTGTCCATGTCATGAAGCGCCTAGTAGCACTTGGACTTACTGGGTTGATATCCTCGAAATCCTTCGATTTACCTTTGTTTGGTGAAAATACATTCCTGTGGAAAGAAAATTAGAGGCTGATGAAATATAGAATTCATCTGCGCTCACCTGTTTACTAATTTTTGTGCCCACCATCCTTGTTCTTTTCAGTCGCTTGTCGTTAAACTTACTGAGGAGAGATGATGAGGTGCTAAAGGCACAGACAATTTATGATCGTTTTGAATTACCACTCCAGTGCCGGCACAAAACTGGGTGAAACTTGCTAAAATCGATATTTCAGCCTTAGAAATAATTAACAATAATCTTCAGGTTGAAATTATTTACAGTAATTTCATTAAGTTACCAAACTTTAGTTTAGCCATACACAAGAGTATATGCATATAAATTTACACGCCACTTTTTGTATTATTATTATTATTATTATTTTAAATCGACGATTTCTGTAAATGAGTCAGAAATTTCTTCACGTGGGCAGTTCCAAGCGACATTATTTTCTGTAAATCCTATAAAAATGAATGACAAGCTTCGTGGGCGTGTTTACTTTCTTACTTATTTACTTACTTATTTACTAACTAACTAACTTACTTACTTACTTACTTACTTCATGGAGCAGAGTCCTTCAAGAGAAACTAACCGGGTCTCAGCTAGTCAAGAAATTCCCCGCATTTTATGGAACCCGAAGGTTCATTACCGCACACACAAGAGCCCGCCACCTGTCCATATCTTGAGCCACATCGATCCAGTCCATTTCCTCACATCCCACTTCTAAGAAGATCCATCTTAGTGTTATCCTCCCATCTACGCCTGGGTCTTCCAAGTGGTCGCTTTCCCTCACGTTTCCCCCCCACCAAATCCCTGTATACATCTCCTGTCTTCCCCATACAGGCTACATGCCCCGCTCATCTCATTCTTCTCGATTTTATCACCCGAATAATAGTGGGTGAGGAGTACAGATCATTAAGCTCCTCATTATATAGTTTTCTCCACTCCTGTTACCTCGTCCCTCTTATGCCCAAATATTATCGCCAACGGCCTATTCTCAGACACCCTCAGCCTAGGTTCCTCCCTCAGTGTGAGTGACCAAATTTCACATCCATACAAACGACAGGCACAATTATAGTTCTCTATATTTTAATCTTTATATTTTTGGATGGCAAACTGGAAGACAAACGATTCTGCACCGATTGATAGCAACCATTCCCTGACTTAAATCTGTTCTTAATTTCTTCCTGAATAGAATTTTGGGTTGTTAAGGTTGTTCGCAAATATTCGAAATCTTCCACTCTTTCAAAGGAACTATAATCAATCTTTATATCGTGACTTCGTCTTGCATTCTGATCTCGAGAAATGACCACGTACTAAGTGTTATCAGACTTTATTTCTAGTCCAGTCTCGTGGGAGAATGTAAGCCTACTTTAAGAACGTTAATAGGACACTTGATGCACCGACTGCCATAATATTCTAATAGGCGACGCCTACTTAACCAAGGTACATTTCGGGGTACGTTCTGATTGAGCCTATATTATTATTATTATCATCAGCAGCATCATCATCATCATACTCATACTCATAGTCATCTCCGTTATGCAGGGTATTTATACTCATATTCCTGAGATAAACTATGTCCCTGGGGAATACAGTCTTGCAGCTATTCTGTTGTTACTATTCATGGTGTTTATATCGTTAGTTCCAGTGTTGAATCTATTGTACTTTTACATTAGTACTTTCCGAAGTATGTGTGCAGTGCCCAATATGGGTGTTTTCTGTTGTTCCTTTACATCATGTTTTCCTGGTATGTTGCTCACGTATTTTCTGAATGACTTTGAAATAGTCCCAGTCGCCCCTATTATTACTGGTATCACCTTTGTTTTTACATTCCACATGCACTGTATTTCTATTGTAAGATCTTTATATTTCAGAATATTGCCGGCTTCTTTTTTAATCACATTTCTCTCTCCTGAGATTGCAACGTCTATCAACATACATGTTCCCTTTACATTATCAGGGATTATAATGTCTAGTTTGTTGCTGAGGATAGTTCTGTCAGTTTGTACTTGTTGATTCCACAATATGTTTAATTATTATTATTATTTCTCAGAAATGATTACAAAGACGCCTATTACAGACGCATTAATCTTCTTTCAATTGTTTGCAAAAAATCGACGTATAAAACTTGTATAGGTATCTTGACTGAAATTGGATAGTCCCTAAAATTGGGCGTGCTTTACGGCACTAGTCAGTTACCACACGAAATTTGGGCGTGCTTTACGGCACTAGTCAGTTACCACACGAAATTTAGGCGTGCTTTACGGCACTAGTCAGTTACCACACGAAATTTGGGCGTGCTTTACGGCACTAGTCAGTTACCACACGAAATTTGGGCGTGCTTTACGGCACTAGTCAGTTACCACACGAAATTTGGGCGTGCTTTACGGACTAGTCAGTTACCACACGACTGCTGAGTTGAATTGTTGTTCCTTGCATACTGTTACTTCATTTTGTCAGTCCACAATACAGAGAACCTTGTCGTTCAAGACTCCGGACCTAACATACTCTATTAAGTATTATTATTATTATTATTATTATTATTTTATGTATAGGACAATTCATGTTTCCATCAGTCACACTACAAAGTACTATGGTGTTTTTGTACGTCAAGATACACTTATCTTGGATTTCTCTGTTTCTTGTATTTTCAATTTTGACTTCTAATAACAATTTGTTGTTATGCTTTTTCTTCTTCTTCTTTTCCATTTAGGACCTGGCCTTGCTGTTTTCTTTGTTTGTGCTTATTTTACGAATGGCATTGCCGTTTTCGAGTCAGCAAATAAACAAATAACAAAATGCCATTACAATTACCACTCGTAGTAGTAGTAGTAGTAGTAGTAGTAGTCATTGTTGTAAAAAGTCCTTTTTTAAAGGAATCCTTTGCATCAGTTTGTTTAAATGACTGTCTCTCATTATGGACAAACTTGTTGCAAAATTCAACATATCTCTCATTTCTGCCCGTGATACCATTGTTCTAACACAATCGTGTGACGAAAGCGGTGTTGCTACCTTGAACAGCCGTTTTAACTTCACCGTGATACCGTCCACTTTACCGTGGCCAAATAGCATGTACACAAGTACATAAAGACTTGGAGGTCAATATATTTAAGCCTCGTCTATTTCAACTTTCAACAAGTTTGTACAATGAAAAAAGTAAATATAGTAAAGCAAGAAATGATATTCACGCAGTGAGGATACTGAAGATTCAGATTTTCTGAGATGTGACGCCATATTGTTAGTACGAAGCTTCAGAAACTGCTCCCCCCCAACGACTTAGCATTGCCCCCCAGAAGATCTGAATCCTCATGGATAGAGTAATAGTCCTTCGAATATATGCACCTTGGCTTAGAGACGCTGGCAGTGATGCATGTTTCGAATACCTGTCAATATGTATATTGCAGTGGGTATCCTAGTTCACCATTACGCAACATTCTATTTCTATCGTAGTAAATACCATTGGGAAATAGATCTGAGACATCTTTCCCTTTTTCTGTCCACCCAATTTCTTATTTTTTTGTATGTAATGCTGGCCATAAATATATCAGTCTTACTGGTGTTCTTTTGTGCTGCCAGGGTGGTTGTATGATATCAGTTGAGGCTATCGAGGTTATAAGTTCAAAACGTGTTATTTTAAACTTTCCATGTTGCGTTGTTTAATCCTTGGTTGATAGGTTAGTAAACAATTATCAAATTTTGTAAACTTTTTTTAAAACCGAAATACACTAATGAGTCATATGTAGTGGAAAAGATGCCTGAAAAGCAAGTTGAATTTTTCGAATAAATTTTACTGATGCTCCAGAATATTACCAAATTTTAATCTCAAGAAATACCACGTTTTAATATATGGGAATTTTGAGTGTAAAGTAACATTATTCGTTCAGAGAAAATCAGCTTTTGTAGATAAAGTCACTCAACCTGTATAATAGTTTATTAGCATTATGACCCCATATATCAAATTCTGAATAACGATACTCACCGTGTACCAGATCCTATATTAGGAGATATATCTAATAAGAGCTTCAGTTTTCAATTGTAATTATTACAATTGAAAAGATATAGTGTTAAAAGATTAACGAGGACACTTATTGATGTCTGCACGTAGACTGGAATTTTATTCGAAAAATCCATGTAGTTCTCAGAACCCACAAGAACTACATAATTTAAGCTGACTGCTTCCGTGCCATTAAAATAAAGTGGGGGAGTATATCTATAGCTCCACTCATTCTTAACCTCGGCAGTAGATGGAAGTGAATGCACAAATTTAGGCTTCGGTCTTTTACTTCCGGGAAAGGATCCCCGTCCCCATTGAACATGAGGATGCGTGGACGCCAGGACGAGTGCGTAATGTAAATATTATAAAAATCTATAAAAACCTGGTTCTCGTTAATTTTTTCCTTAAAATCGACGAAATGTAACTCTTAGTTTTTAGAGTTTATAGAGTATCTTATTGCGAACGCGTACGAGATAGAATTTTAAAGCTGGCAGTCTTCCTCGTATGGTGTTTGAATGTTATACCTCATGGTGTCCGAGAACAGACCGAACGTGTTGGAAATAACACCGTGAACAACTAAAAGAAGGTTTAACACAATCCTCACTGTAAAGCTAATCCTGTACAGGCATGGACAGGTCCTTAGAGCTCCAGGAGTTTGACGCTGCCAATAATTTCTACACGATCGGCTCATGAAGGTGGCAAGGTTGTCAGGCCTACGCATCGGCCTCCTCTACCTCCAGAATATGTCTAGAGAAAGTGTTTTTTTTTTAAATTATCATTTTAAATGAATAAATTATAAATGTAAATATCATAAAGGTGAGATGTTTCTGTGAATGCCTCAAAGACATATTTGTTGACCTCAGATCTAGAGGGAGGTAAATGGTTAGCTTCACACTCCAGCCGCTTAATCTCCGGAAGGCGTTCTATTGGAGGCTAGGTGATCCCTTTGTTCGGTCTGGAGCCTTTAGAAAACAGAATCATTCTTGCCTGTGCCATGAATCGAACTACGATTCCACAGTTGTTCATCCCTTATCCTAGTCGCAGTACCCATTACGCTATCCCGGTTTCTTATGCCATTTTATAAATATCTCTGAATGGATAGCTGTACTTGTTTTCCACAAAGTTGTCGGGTCCGCTTATCACATTCTTAGCTTGATTTGTGTTTGTCTTTTAAGATATTTCTACTGATAAACATGACAAAGGAATCTTGAAGTCCACAAGCCACGTAGAGGACCATGTTGGGAACCCTCGAAGATCAGCAACAGCATACAAAGATTTTAGAGATCACTCATTTCTGAAAACAGTAACTCACTGGGGTAACTACCAAACTGAGTGTTTGAGTGGTTTCCCTCGTACGACACAAGAAAATTCTGGGATAGTATTATCTTACAGGTTATGGTCACTAGTCTTAAATCCTTCACACCTCATTTATCTAATCAGTTTTCCTCAGACGTATGCTGCGTCACAGTGCCGTACCACGCACTGTGACGCAGCATTAATATCCTTTGTGATTAATGGCCTGATGGGATTTTCATTATTTGATCCCTTCTCCTGGCGAATGCTGATTTAATACCTTGGAAGAGGCCACAGCCACCTCATTCAGAATCATTACGGACCATCTCATTCAAAGTCAACAGAATCTCTGGACCCGAATTAACGTAGTTAAGTCACCTAAGGATACACAATGTACAGGAACCCTCCGTCAGTAATACTTGCAGCACACCAAAACTTGTTTTCCTTGCCAGATTATTATAAGAAGAATTTTTCAAAGAAATATTTTTTTTTTAATTTTTCAGTAACGGTAAATCTGTTAATATTAAGTAGGTGATCAGTTACGGGTATTATTCTTTAGTTGACATAATGTTTTGTTAGCTGCACTTGTTGTGCAGCTTCGAATAAGAAATACGGTGATAATTGATTATGTGTTGGGAAGAGTTTTGAGGGAATTAGTCATATTTTAAAATAATTACCCAGAAACCCAGTAAATCTGCGAGAAAACGTGTTAATATTGTCAGCGGCCCGGAGATTTTCGGGAAACCTTAGTTTAAACTACAAAGCAGAAGTGATCATCATAAGACGTCAGTGTTCAGAAATAAGGAGTATCAACCGACTGAGAGCTCTGACACTAATTACCTGCCATCGAAAGCGTGTTATAGTTTTGTTAAGGTTACTGAGGTTGTTGATTTATCGCGTGCTTTATTGAGTAAATATTAAGTAATTCATTTAAACTCCTTCAACTGCAGCTTCGAAAGGGGCAAAGATGATTATGAACATTGAGCTTGTGAGGACTGGGAAGGTATCGTCATAGTCTGGTTCAAGATATCGCTGACGTGGAAAACCACCAAGAGTCTCAGTCGGAATAGCAGTAAAAAGTAGCCAAACTTGACAAAGTTTGGGCCTACATTTTAACCCTCCTTTTCATGACTGGTGTGTTTGTCAAATACGCGCATAATTTGAATTTTGTTGTTGTTCTTATTATTATTATCATCATCATCATAATAATAATAATCATAATTATAATCATCATCATGCCACATTGATATAAGTCAGCGTCCTTCACAAATACTTTCAACTCGCGGAGTTTTTGCAGCAGCACTGCAAACACGACAATTGCTCGACGCCGGAATATGGCTCTATGCTGCATGTCCCAGGGTTTTTCCCCTGTGTACGAAGTTACGCATCATGTCAACCCCGTGTTTATCCCGGAAGTGACTTTCCGATAAGAAAATACTGCATACTGTTGAGGCAAGTTTGGGGACTTCGGCCTTGCTGCCTGGTGAAGTGATTTCATGTTTCCATGAAATACTCACATTACAACAGAATTTACATACTTCAGTAGACGAAAAAATGCACGTTATTTCGAAAACCCTTTTATCAAGTGACGGCATTTTGAGATATAACACTGGGCAGGCGATGGAATTTCATTTAGGTGGCTGTCGAAGTAACTGGAAAGAAGAGTTCTGTCCGTCATGTAGGAATATGTGGCCAATCACAGCCACAGCTATAGAAAGGACAGAAGAATATATCTTGTGCCGTGAAAACCTGAACACTTCTATCCCCTTCTGTTGAAAGCCGAGCATTGACTTAATTGTTCCTTACTGGTTGCACATTTTATGTAGCTGCAATTGGTAGATACTTATTAATTACGAATTAGAGAAATCTGTAAATAGTTTGTCATAACCTCTTCAAGGGACAGTCATTATCGCAATGCATGAATAAAGTAATTTCAAAAAACACGAACAATATCCAACAAGATTACCGGCCGCCGGGCCAGACATAAACCTGGATGTGCCGAATACGGAGGACAACCGCGAAATTCAGCATGTTGCTTTGAAAGGACTTAAACTGTGAAGTTTTCTGTATTCACACCATGAAGGCGTATATGGGAAGCAGAGGTTTTTCTCCACGTACATTGTGAACTTCGGCATTAGGTGGAGGTGAATAGTCAAATTTACTTCGGTGGAAGAACCGTCCTTACCCACTGAATAGAAGGCAGTTTAAAATAACTTAACAGTTACAGTAGACCTAATTTCTGGGCTTAATTTGTGCTTGAATCATATTCAGATTCATTGCATTTCTGATTTATGCGCAACTTGGAACATCTTTTCATTTAATTCTGTTTTTTTTTTTCAGGATAGTTTACGTACAGTAATACACAAATTACTTCCACCTCTCCCCAGATGAGTTCAAGCATAAGTAGGACTGCCTTGATTATGAAGAACACTAGATGCCAGAAACCCTCCTTATTCGAATTATGTTCTTCGTACTTAACAATGGAATACCCGAAACGCCAAGCAGAGGACCACTTAAGTATCACTTATAGTTGAATCTTTGTTGCATCCGAGTAAGCCCACGTATCTGTAAGAAACACAGGCTATTGCTGTCTAAATTCGCACCATAGCCAATTTTGGCCTCCTTTAAAACGTAGAAAATATTCGTCTTAAATGGAGACGGTGTCTCTCCGTCTTTGACCTCTTATCAGCAACAAAGCCTTTTGTAGAACTATCATAAATTCTGATAAGTGAGTTCTGTACGAAAGTGTGTCGAACATGTGTGATATTCGTGAAAATCAGCTCAGTGACAACCATAATCTTCTTGGGTGTGAAAGGTAAATTTGTACCTGTAATTTCTCCAACGATTTGGGCCAAATTGGGTGCAGGGGATCTACACGTAATTTTGTTGGGTTATGATCGGTTCCATAAAAACCGGTGCAGTGAAAGGTGTGCCTTAGTTAGTGGTACAGATGAATTTTTGCCCGTGTATTGTAGTCTTCGCCCGATTTAGAGAAATTTTGCTACAGGATATTCAAAAAACTTAGCGAACTGAGTGTGAGTGCGTTTCTTAAAAACCGGCGCATTGAAAGTCAGGCTTTACTCTTGGACCTCGGGGAATTTATTTCCTTACTTTTTCACATTCATTATCCGAACGGGGTGAAATTCGGTACAATAATTCTGTATGTCATGAAGTTCAACATTTGTGAGTTTAGTGAAAATCGGCATAAGGAAGGCCACACCTTTCTTATGGACGTAACTGAAGTCGCTTTAACTTGCATACTGTGAAACTCAACGATATTTGGAAACAAGAAACACCTTGGTACAGCCTGTGTATCACGTCAGTGTGTCACCACTGGCAACTTTGTTGTATTTTGTTACGAAGATGGAGCAAACAAAAGCCGCATATTGCTTACGTCAACGATTTAAATAATTTAACTTTTATGGCCTACAATTAAGCATTTAATTTCTGGGATCTAATATTATTATGATATTCATTTATAATTTGGGTGGGAAATAAAAATACCTTAAGGGAGGGGTGCAAATATCCCGGCCGCCAGGTCGCCAAGGCGACAAAATTTTGAAAGTTGGTGCCTAATATTTGTAGATCCCCAGCGTGGAACTTGCTTCATGTCACCCTTCTGACGTACAGAATTTTGAGATCGTTCTTAGCTTTCTGGAAAACTTGTGCAACTCTGCTATAAATAATGATGCTTAAATTCTCCTACCTGTAAAATAATTTTTCCTTCCTTGTACACAATTTTTATCAACTCTGTGATCAATACTTCACCTACCAAAACCGCAAATGGCACAGCCAAGTATTCTATTTGTAAAGTTCCTGTTTTCCACACCCAGTCATTTGGTATTATATATCTAACATGGTCACACCAATTTCCTTTCTAGCCATGAATGAATCTGTACTTCCTCTTGCGTCCATAGGCTGTCGACGTGGATATGATATCACGTGAGAAAAAGAAACCTGACATGCAGGCAATTTCAAGAACAGGCAGAATAAACTACTAACGCGCAATGAAATATACCAAGAATTTCCAAGGTTGGTTCATTTTCTGCGGCGTATTGAAACTATTGTCTCACGATTGGCTATTGTCGGAAACACAGAAACTGAACGCCCGATCGAGTGGTTAGCATTCCTGTTTTGTATTCTGGAAGTCACGGTTTCATGCATCGTACCGGAGGCAGTCTATCATGACCGAGGGCTTTAGTACTTTTCCTCAGGCCCTCCAAGCTCGATTAGTGCCCCCCATTAGGCCACAACACTTTCTTTCCCCATGTCTTCAAATTCCCTATTCTTTAATTACATTGCTATATGCTGTGTGATCTATGGTATTGAAATTTTCGCCAAATAAATGATAAATAGGAATGTAACATGCTTAAACGATAAGAAAAAAGTGCAAGAATAAACTATGTGTTTGCTTTGGCTCAGTAGTTCCCTATCATGAAGTATATTTCATTTTGCGGTGAATTGTGAAACGGCATGCCAACAAAAGTAATGCTTATCAGTAAAATGGTTCATATAGGTAATACCACACAAAACGTCAACATACCTTGCAGCAGGCCCTGCTACAACGCTACAGAAGCAATGAACAATGCTAAAGTTACAGGTCGTACATATAAATTATCACTCGTCACGTGTAGTGGAAGACCTTCTAGGTTAAATATATGTCTTACGCTACCAGTCGGTTTCCATCGCTCTGTGACTTTCTGCTTTGCTGTATTTTCATTGTATATGTAAATTAATTACCATTTGTTGATCCTAAATGAAGAACGTCGACGGCCTGTCGTACTGAATTTGTCGACTCTGTCGTCAGCATCTTCACGGAATGGATTTAAATGTTCGGGATAATTATAAATACTTATTTTATTTTTCCTCTGTGTCATGTTGTTTAAACAAAAATATCAAGTGGCATTCACTTTATTACACCCATTTACACTTCGCTTTATTTCACCTCACGTAAAGAGAAAGAGCATTTAATAATATCAAGTTATCGTTTCTTGACTCACTGCCACAAACCGCCTACGGACCGACCAATCGCTCTAAAACTGCAGCAACTACTGAGTCTCGTTCTTCCCGAACATATCCGCCAGATGTCTCACAGTCGCACTCGAATTTAAGAGCTGCTGCAGTTTGTGGCGTTGGACTAATTGCTGCCGTTTGCAGCTACTTTTATCTTGCGAGAAAGTAATGTTACGTAACATGATAAGCTGTGGACAAGTTGATGGACAATTTTTTAGACCTTGGTCTTGTAAAAGACATTAGGGCTGTTCGGTATTACTCGAAACGTGGCTGTAACTGGTACAGGAATGTAGGCGTATGGTTGTAGGTTGTAATATTGTGCAGTTGAGGGGCAGCCCAATGAAAGTTGGTCACGTTCCAGAATGGTCACTTGCATACATACTACACATTCGCGTTGATTTCAGTTATAAACGGAAAGAGTGAAGGAGAAACCTGAACCCATATTTCCCCGTCGGGCGTTGGTGGAGAGTTGAATTAATATGTGCAGAGTCTAATGTTTGGGGCAGCTTGCTCTAGTTGACCAGTGCATTTATCTTTATTAACCGAGTTATTTAACTGAATGTCATATTAATCTAACTCTTTACGCGCAGTTCTATGCCCTCGTCGATAGTTATCTGCTGTATAGATGGATAGTTTTAAGAGTTCTCTCTTTACCAGCAAGTAAAGTTATTTTCGGACCCGTACCAAGGAATGATTGGTCCCATTTTCTTTCATATATTTAAGAAGTGAAACTATAAACTCATGAGAATATACTGACCTCAGAAAAATACAGAGGTTTTTTTCGTGTCACTCAAGTTTTACGTACTGTTCATTAAATTTGCATTCCATTGACGTAATTGTTATTGAAATGAGCATAAAATCTGTCGGACGGATAAATAATTAGCGAGCGTTAGCGATGTTGGTTCATTTAATGACTGAAATATGAAAAATTACACCTGCGGCATTTTCTGATGCGCGTCGTGTGTGCTTATTACACGGAACGCAAAGAGGAAAGAGACAGTTACATAATGCACTTTAAAATTAGAATTATTATTTAATATATGTCTGTTTTGTGATTTTTGCACACATGAATAAGGAGCGTCCTAAGTTTAAGTTAATGTAGCTGCTATGTAAGTACTATAACCTGGAGAGGAAGAAAAACTCCCTGCACGTGCACTGGAGAGAGACTAAATACATGTGCATGGGCAGTTTGCGAATTTCTGTCTGGCCGTAACTATAAGTAAGGTCAGCATTTGATCTAGACGATTAAGAACAGCAAATATTTACCTTCGGTTAAAAGAAACCATCCGATACAGTGGTGACACATTTAACTGCACAACCACCCCAGCAGTTTTCGCTATCCTAGATTATCTTCTGGAACTTCACACTCTTAACACTAACCATTGAGGTTTTCGCATCAAAATTAAGTTTATTTCTTTAAAATGAGAACTAACACGGGCAGTATTAAAATCGTCTCATTTTTTAGTCCGGTAAAATACGTACTGTGCGTTATATAAGTTTTCCATTTAGGTTTGTTGTTTATTTGTCGTAAATATCAAGTGTCGTTACTTGAAAGCTGCGATATAACACTTCATATCTGCTACACGTAAAGGACGTAACACTAAATGGAAAAACTGTATGGCGAAGAGCATATATTACCTGACAGAAAAATGAGATATTTTAATTGCGTTTGTAATATGTCTAGTTTTAAATAATGAAAGTTATTTCCATGTAACTGGTGACTAGTGTAATGAAAGTCCTTGAAGATGAACAATATGTTCTACAACGTACAAATAAGTACCTTAGCCTCAGTAGGATGTATGCTTTTCGTGAATATGTGAAGTAGCAGCCGAAGCAAACTTAGACGGAAGCCATTCTGCGCATAACACTCCCTCGACCCCTTGTCGGTGTGGACAGGAGACTGAATCAAATCTGTTAAAACTGGAATGCAACTTAAACTAATAAAATATAGTAACAGAGAATCTTAATCCACTTCCGTCGTCCCTGCTTTCACTGATATCAAACCGTAACGAAAACAAAACTCTCATGTTTTCTCGTTCATATATGTCACGCTGTTTCTTCTGTTTGTACGTCATGCATATAGATAATAATTGCTGTTTGGTTTGTTACCAGCAATTCAAAGCCTCCTCCGCTTGTTTCAAGATACCGCTCACAATGTGGCATTTATAAGTGTTATTGACATTGAATCCCGCTGTGGGCAAGCTAAATTTAACTCTTCAGTGTGTACACACACGTAGATTCCAGGCCGAAAATATGGCATCGGCAGAATTACAAGTAGCCATGCCAGATCATGTGTTCGAACCCCGGTGCGGGCAGGTTTTTCCACACCCGTCCAGACTTGCCAGCCTCTTGTACAATGAGTACAGGGTCTTTCCCGGGGGTAAAGTGGATGGAGCGTGGCGTCGAACACCCACCACCATCCTGCGCCGAGGCTGAAAAAGGGTAGCTCTATACCCCTGCTTCCCCACTGTGCCTTCAGGATGAACGTTACTTCTACATGCGAGATCACAAAAGCTTGATTTTCGTCCCCGAGCCCCAGATTGTAAACCGGATAAAACCACGTGGGAATGATGATAAGTCAAGCTTTACTGAATTGCAGCAAGTTTATCTTCAAGTATTATGCAATCAGCTGGGCCCTCATACCTACCCTACCTGGCGCGTGGCTGGACTCATATACGGAAATACTCGTTTTGCTATCCACAAAGCATTTGAATGATTCAGCCTTCGTGGGCAATGATATGAACATCATCTGGTCTGAACGACAATTTCCTTGTTTCTAACCAGACAATGATAAAAATTTAAAGATTATCTGTAATATTGACGAAGGAACTTGCTTTGTTAACTCGAGTGGCCTATTACTATTATCTGTTCCTGAATATTTTTTTTTAATTGCTCGAGAAGTTTCATTATTTCCTGCTCTGTTATTGACTTTATACTGCCATTTAATTTTGTAAAACAGCTTTCCTTACCTTGACCATAAATCCCTGGAATGTCTTCCCCATGCTTTAGTGTGAACCTTTCCTTAATTTACAAGCCGGATCTTGTTGACAGCTTGTAGAAACTTCTAGGCTTATTTCGGTGATATACACCATCAACTTCTGCAAACTCATTTGCTGTGTCACACCTCAATTTATAAACTGGTCGAACTTCTTCTGAGATTATAGTTAGGCTAAGCATAGACTAGTTTAGGCCTATGCTGCTATATTCCTACAGCTATCACTAATTCTTCATCAGCGTGTCAGTAGGTGGCACTGATATATTTGATCTCTTATAATTCCGCTCGTCAGTTAATATTCACATATGAATTAGCAGTATATTATAGAAGCTCCATATAATAATGAATCCTTCCTTCTCACCATATTCCAGTTTTGTCTGTAAGTCCGAAAATTGTGTTTTAGTATTTGAATAAGAGAGATTTTCCTCTGAACACATAACCGGCATGCTGTCGAGTAAGACTGAAGACGATGCTACATTTCTTCGTGTTTGTAGTGAAGCACATTATTCTCAGCAACCCCAAATATAGGATTTCCTCGTCTGCATGAATCGGTAACTTCCCATTTGAGATTACTTGTAACGCAGTACTCAGGTCCGTCGTGTCCGTAACTCGTGAAGAAAAGTTTCCGAATATTTTGACCACTAAGAACAAGGTCCTCTCTTAATTATCTGGTGGTTATTTAGCAGGGGGTAAATTTACTTGAAAAACCAAACCACGTCAGATGTGACCCTCTGTGCACGATTCGAACGACTTGCCTGGCGGGAGTTTTGGAACCCCTCGCGGTTATGATAATGAGGAAGAGGAGGAGGAGAATGAGTACGGCGAGATGAGGATGAAGAAGAAGAAAAAGAAGTATGAACGTTACTGTCGTGTGGTAGTACTCTTGCTTCTGAGTGGTGAGGTCGCAAATAGGCTGCCTTGACCGAATTTTTCGTGCTTTTACTCAGACCCACCAGTCAAATTCCTGGATATTGACTTCCAGTTAAGCCACGACCGTCTTCGTCCACGCACTGACAAACTCATTATTATTGATCATCCTAACTTTGGACGCTTATATTCTGGGCTTCTGACGGCATAATTAAATAAACTGCAAATTAAATTTTTTGTCTGTATGGGTATTAATTCAGCAGTCTAATGGCCAATTACAAATGATGGTGGTGGTGGTGGTGGTGGTGGTGGTAGTAGTAGTAGTAGTAGTAGTAGTAGTAGTAGTAATAGTAGTAGCAGCAGCAGCAGCAGTAGTAGTAGTAGTAGAATATTATTGATTTGAACTCTTTCGTAAAGTCAATTTATGGCAGACCAAGGTAAATCAGTATCATACAGGTCCGTCAAATGGTATGGAAGATGAAATATTTGGATACACGGAGAAACAAGACCTTCTCATACATTCACTGAATACAGTCATTGCAAGAAGGCTTTAAAACTTGTATTTCTACAGCACACACCCACACATGTTACTTGATTTGTATTTATGAAACGAGAAGAAAATACGAAACTTTGTCCTACGCCCAAAAATAACGCGATCTCGGCTCTAGTATAAGCAAACGGGATCATGCATTTCGAACGCAGGATAAGACAGAGGAACGATAATTTCCAAAAATATCTATAAAGTTGACACACCGTCTTACGCCAGCGTTTTGCGAGGAACTGCTCTATCAGTCGCCTTGCGCAATATGGCTCACATCTGGTTTACGTCATCGCAAGGTAAACATGACTTTGTACGGTGATGAAGGGCAAATGAAACGCGTAGTATGTTAGTTATTTACCCAGACAAAGTCTCTGTTTATTCAAAAAATACCCGATTTTATTTATCTCACAGACATGGGAAAGATCGGCACTCACTCGAAAGGATACATGACGAAATTTAGGGGATGTCTGCCCATAAGGCTCTAAGAACGAAAAAAGAGTGACTAGAAGTTACAGATCATTATTATGGTCTTCATACTGTTACGTGTGTTAGGCTGATTAAATCAGGAAGGATGAGTTTAGCGGAACATGCATGACGCTTGACACAGAGTTTAAAAAAGGTGGGGGGGAGGAGGAAACGTTGTCAATTTGGAGATATAGTGTAGATGGGAAGACAACTATAAAAGTGACTTAGGTCTACTGTTAGAGAAATAGGATGTAAGATGTGAGAAGGTGGGAAGAATTCAAATGACTTATTACATGACCCATGTATGATGTTTGTGGTAATTCGTGCTCCACAAAAGCGAGAAATATCTCGACATTTCGGCTGTTCAAGGAAGATACTGAACCAAAAATGTAACCAGTGTTCTCATTAGGTGCATTGCAAAGGATAGATAAATCTAGATATTATAAAAATTTTTGAACCAATACACAGCTGCAAAATATTAAGTTTTAACAATAGGTCTATATGGTTTAAGCTTAGCATTTTATATCTCTGCACTGGTACACTAACGTTTGTAATGTATAGATGTAGCCTTCCTTTGTAACGTACCTCCCTGATAATGGCTGCAAAAGTTGCCGAAACATGTAGGAAGAAAAGTATGTTTATAAGATATTTTTATACCTTTATGTGCATTTGTTAGTTTCGTTACTGTATCTAATTTCTCAATGCACGGTCATGGATTATTTTAAAAAAAATTGTACTCGTGGTTACGCACAAACCTTCAATGTCATAATTTGTCATATCACGTTTGTTTTTCTCCTTTAGTTAGTGGCTTTCTATGTTAATAGTAAGGTATTGTACCCTGCATGGACGATTTGCTGGTTGTTTATATTTCGGATTTGATGTTGTACGAGGGGATGCTGATAAGTCCTTAGCCCGACCACGAAGGAAACAAGCTACAGCAACCAAACTTGGGATTTATTCAATATACTCCCCACGAAGCTTAAGACACTTCTTAGCCAGTTGCTTTAACTTTTGCAAGCCACTCAAAAAAATCAGAACTTTGTCCGTCCAACCAGGTCTCCGCGGCAGCAATAACCTCCACGTCGGACGAAAAATGGCGAACTTTCAATTGTTTTTTCAGTCCAGGGAACAGGTAGTAGTCCGACGGGGCCAGATCCGGAGAATAGGGTGGGTGATCAAGACATTGGAAGCCCAGGTAGACCAGTTTCTTCTGGGTTACAAGTGTCCGGTGAGCCGGGGCATTGTCGTGCAAGAACAAGACACCCTTGGTGAACTTACCGCGGCGTTTTTCCTTCAAAATATCCTTCAATTGCACCAGCAGAGATGAGTAATACTCCGCGTTGAAGTTTGGATCTTTTTAAGATAATCAATGAGACGGATGCCGTCTTGATCCCAAAAATTCGAGGCGAGAACTTTTCCAGCGGATTTTTGGACTTGGAATTTTTTGGGGGCGGGGTGAGCCGCTATGCCGCCACCCCATTGATTGTTGCTTTGTCTCCGAGTCATAGTGATATAACCAGGTTTCTTCCATGGCTACCAATCGCGACAGGAAATCATTTTGATCGCGCCGAAAAAATTCTAAAATTTGCTCAGACGACTGGCACCATTGACGTTTTTGATTCGCGTTCAGGCATTTCGGGACCCACTTCGCAGAGAGCTTGCACAAGTCCAAATATTCATGAATGATGGGCCCAACCCGCTCACGTGAGATGCCCAGTTGCTCAGCTATTGATTTAGCCGAAATCCGGTGGTCTTCCAAGATTAGCTCGTGAATTTGATCAATAATCTCCGGGGTGGTCACTGTTTTGTTTCGTCCAGTA
>Ga0123354_10001921_pt1 | contig 26450 bp, 20 predicted proteins | sample TergutLab28metaG_2_FD_97872 | JGI IMG/M metagenome (GOLD analysis project Ga0123354, IMG submission 97872) | Labiotermes labralis P4 segment gut microbial communities from Petit-Saut dam, French Guiana - Lab288 P4 | ecosystem: Host-associated > Arthropoda: Insects > Digestive system > Gut ...
ATAAGAGGGATTACCGTCAACCGTGCTACACCAATCCGGATTTGTAGTGTTTGGATCAGTTGGGGTATTCACATCATTCTCTCTGCAGGAAGATGCCAAAAGAGCCGTTGTAATTGTTAAAATCAGAAAAATTTTTGCTTTCATTGTGTTACAAAATTAATATTATTCTTATAATAATGAAAATCATTTATTGAGTTTCTGAACGTTTTATCGTAAAAAATTCAGAACCATTAATCCCTGCTGGGCGAAGCGTCTTTCGCTTCGTCCTGATAAAACGCTTGTAAAAGAAAATGAAAACGATAAAATGGAATTAATTGAAAGCGGAGTGGTTTTGACTATTGATATTTATGTAGCCGTATCAACCGAAACTCCGGTTGATCGCCAATATGTATATATAATTCATCGCCATTCATGCGTCTGCCTGCCTGCCAAACGCCATTGACAAATTTTCCTTCGTCATGGGAGAGGATTTCCACAAATTTCTTTTCCCCATTGAGTGGTAAAAAATTTACCGATATATTGCGACCTGTTACATAAAACTCGTTTGGAGCTGTACACAAAATCAACCCGCACGATCCGGGAATACCTTTTCCAATATCGCGTTGCCGGCTGTAACTTACTTCTATGCGGTAATCTCCAAGTTCAAACGTTTCTTTCCCCGAAGAGGTACTTGTAAACCCCACATTTTTACCTTTTCCCGAATTTTTTGCCCAGAAAGGTAGAAATCCCGACAGCGATCTGTAGCTTTCGCTCAACGCCTTTGCATCTTCATCATTAAATCCATCGATGGCAAATGGAGAATAGCAAATCGCATTGCATTGTCCTAAAGCATAGTAAACATTGGCAGACGACCGAATGTCTGGATTAGTTTCAGGAATAAAAAGCGGATTTCCTGCAAAAGTATAATGCGCACATACCCATTTAAAATCATCCAAGTAAATGTCGGGCGCCAGCAAATCAACATCAGGTGCTGCGGCTCGCCAAATATTCATCATCTTGGATAGAGGACCTCCACAGGGATAGTCGTGTTTAAGACTTTGATAATAATTAGGGTCGAGCCACGCATTTGCATACATAGGTAGTGAGTAAATCTGTTTTCCTGCTTTTACCACGTAATTGACATAACGTGCAATATTCCAAGCCATAAAAACCTCATCAGCGCCATAACCGAACATCTCTTGCCAGGTACCGGAGGTTCGATTTCCTGTAGATTGCATCATTTGTTTCAATTCTTCGGTTTTTTCATTTTCATGTTGTTGGAGATAATTCAATAGTTCTTCCGGTACTTGCTGTTTAAATGCTTGTTGTGCTGCGGGCAAATAGTCGCGCGAAGTGCCAAGTACACCTGTTTCATTTTCTACTTGTATCATCAGCACGGTTTGCTCCGCACTGTCGATTTTCTTGATAAAACGCATCAACTCTTCAAAAGCACGCGCATCAGCTTTCATGGTAGCTTCTCCCCAAGCGGATAATGCTTCCGAGTTTTTACCGGGTTCGATTTGCATTCGAGGAAAACGCGTCAAGTCTTTCTTAACCCATTCGGGTACGTAGGTTGACACTGCATTTTTCCATGTACCAAACCAGATGAATACTATTTTCAAATTGTTCTTGCGAGCTTCATTGATTAATCCTTCCACGAGAGAAAAATCATATTTTCCTTCTTGTGGTTCAACTAACTCCCATGATACGGTTGCAATTACTGTGTTCAAGTTCATTTTCCGAATTTTATCCCACATCGGTTTCATGTACTCAAGATTAGATGCACTGGAGTTGTGCAATTCACCGGCAAGCATGACATAAGGCATCTCGTTTACAATCAGTTGTCTGACACCATTGTATTCTTCAATTCGAGGTATGTTCTGTTGTGCATATAGGCAACTATTTAAACATACAAAAACTGTAAAAATAAAGAACTTTTTTAATTCCATAAATTTATAATTTTAAATAGGTATGACAAAAGTACTAAAAATTTTTAGAAATATTACATCTTTTGTTGAACGGTTTTATTAATTTTGCCGGTAAGTAATTAAAAAAATGAATTTCAATACTGTCGCTCCATTCGCTCGACCTTTATATGTGATGTTAAAACCGGTGGGAGCTGTATGCAACCTGCGATGCAAATATTGTTATTATCTGGAAAAGAAAAATCTCTATCCTCAAACAACGGGTTATTTGATGAGCGAGGAGATTTTGGAACGGTTTATTGAGCAGTATCTTCAATCTCAAACCATGAATGAAGTGTTGTTTACTTGGCATGGAGGAGAACCTTTGATGCGAAACCGAAATTTTTTCAAGCGCGCCTTGGAGCTTCAACGGAAATACGGAAGAGGCAGACCCATCGATAATTGTATTCAAACCAATGGAACCTTGCTTACGGACGACTGGTGTAAGTTTTTCAAAGAGAACAATTTTCTTGTAGGAATATCCATTGACGGACCTCAACATTGTCAGGATATTTATCGGCGAACGGCAGATAATCGTCCAACTTTTCTTTCCGTGATGAAAGGCGTTTATCTTCTCCAAAAGCATCAGGTAGATTTTAATGGAATGGGAGTCGTGAACGACTATAATGTGAATTATGCGCTTGAATTTTATCACTTTTTTAAAAGCATCGATTGCCGTTATATCCAATTTTCTCCCATTGTTGAGTTAATCGATGGAAAACCGGCTCCTTGGAATGTATCCTCCGAAAAATGGGGTGACTTTCTGATTTCCATTTTCGACGAATGGGTAAAGACAGATGTCGGGACGTTTTATATTCAGTATTTTGACTCGACCTTGGCGAATTGGGTGGGTCAGGAACCCGGCGTTTGTACGCTGGCTAAGGTGTGTGGACATGCCGGCGTAATGGAATTTAATGGAGATGTGTATTCTTGCGATCATTTCGTGTATCCGGAATACAAATTAGGGAACATCCGCAACCGAACGATTGTCGAAATGATGTATTCCGAGAAACAGATTAAATTCGGAAATGCCAAACAGGATGCTCTTCCTTCGCAGTGCAAAGCCTGCCCATTCCTTTTTGCCTGTAATGGGGAATGTCCTAAAAACCGGATCATAAAAACAGGTTCCGGAGAAGCGGGATTGAATTATTTATGTAAGGGCTATTATAAATTCTTTGAACATGTTGCACCCTATATGGATTTTATGAAAAAAGAACTATTGGCGGAACGTCCTCCGGCGAATGTGATGAAGTTGATTGCCGGTTAATCCATCCATTGGTTTATATTTTCATAGTTTTGTTTTTTGTATTACCTTTGCCGTCAAAATAAAAGTAATTAATCATGACAAATAAAAAAGCATTATTAGTTATCCTCGATGGATGGGGATTTGGCGACAAGACAAAACGGGATGTAATCTCTCAAACTGCAACTCCTTATTGGGATTATCTTTTAAATACATATCCCTATTCGAAATTGGAAGCTTCGGGCGAAGCCGTAGGTTTACCCGACGGACAAATGGGCAATTCGGAAGTCGGACATTTAAATATCGGCGCAGGTCGTGTTGTTTATCAAGATTTGGTTAAAATCAACATAGCTGCGCGAAATAATTCAATTCTCGAAAATCCGGAAGTTAAAAACGCCTATTCGTATGCGAAAGCACACGATAAAAAAATCCATATCATGGGTTTGGTTTCCAACGGCGGAGTACACAGTTCGATGGAACATTTATTTAAACTGACGGATATCAGTAAAATCTATGGTATAGATAAAACCTTTGTACACTGTTTTATGGATGGACGGGACACCGATCCTAAAAGCGGTGCCGGTTTCATCCGAGAACTGGAAGCGCATCTGAAACAATCGAAAGGACAAATAGCTACGGTTGTAGGAAGATACTATGCTATGGATCGCGATAAACGTTGGGAAAGAGTGAAAGAAGCCTACGATTTATTGGTTAAAGGCATTGGAACTTCTACGGAAGACCCTGTAGTTGCCGTTGAACAATCCTATAAAGAAGGTGTTACCGACGAATTTATCAAACCGATAGTTTGTACCAAAGCAGGTAAACCGGTCGCTCTGATTGAAGCAGGCGATGTTGTGATTTTCTTTAATTTTCGGAACGACCGTGCAAAAGAGCTCACCATTGTGCTGACGCAAAAAGATATGCCTGAAGCCGGTATGCAAACCGTTCCTGATTTGCAATATTATACGATGACGCCCTACGACCCTACCTTTAAGAATGTTCATATATTTTTTGATAAAGATAATGTGAACAATACTTTAGGCGAATATCTCTCCAGCTTGGGTTTGCATCAGTTGCATATTGCTGAAACGGAAAAATATGCGCATGTAACTTTCTTTTTCAACGGTGGACGCGAAGCGCCTTACGATGGCGAAGAACGTATTTTGGTCGCATCGCCCAAAGTCGCTACTTACGATTTAAAACCGGAGATGTCGGCTTTTGAAGTGAAAGATAAATTAGTGGAAGCCATCCACTCTCAGCGATTCGATTTTATTGTCGTAAACTATGCTAATGGCGATATGGTCGGTCACACAGGTATCTATGAAGCCATCCAAAAAGCGGTCATCGCCGTTGACGCTTGTCTGAAAGACACAATAGAAGCTGCAAAAGTCAATGGTTATGAAGCGATAATTATTGCCGATCACGGAAATGCCGATTATGCACTAAACGACGATGGAAGTCCGAACACAGCGCATTCCATGAATCCGGTTCCTTTTATATATGTATCTAAAAATACTAACGCACCGGTGAAGAATGGAATATTAGCGGATGTAGCGCCCAGCATTTTGCATATCATGGGATTGAATCAACCTAAAGAAATGACCGGACACAATTTGATTGGATAATTCATGGATGCATCTACAAACTGTGTTCATATTTATTAATCATTGAATAATACCAAATAAAATTCAATGAAGTAAAGAGCAACCCAACCAGCGAAAAAAGCAAAATGCCGGTTTGGAAACGCATCACATAGACGCCTACGCCTAAAGCTCCCCAACGGAACAGAAGATATGCAACTTCTATCCCGAAAGCTATCTTTTGTTTATTAAAAAGAATCGGAATAAAATAAACCGGAGATGCCAACAGAGTCATAAACATCCAAGGCAACAGGTATTGAAAATACAAAGCCGATTCTTTCCATTGGGCGCCAAAAAGAATAACAAATAGCGGGCGTGCAATAAAAAATGCCAATACGAAAACTGGTAAAATAAAAAGACACAATGATTTCCAATATTTTCTCAAGGAAGGTAAAATAGGCTTTCGTTTACGCATCGTTGAGGCTGCATTTTCGAATAAAGTAGTATATAATGAATTTCCAAATAAATTAATCGGGCGATACAAAAGGGTGAAAGATAAAGAATAAAGACCCAAAGACGCTTCTCCGAAAACTCCGATCAAAATCAAAAACGGTAGATTGAGTGAAAAACCGCTTAAAAAAGTTCGTCCCATATAGAATCCAGGGAAATCGATGTATCGCAAAGCCGCTTTTCGTTCGCTGTTCCAATTTCCTTTCAGGGCTTCTATCACTGTTTTTTTTAATGAAAGATAAGGAATATTGCCTGTGATAAAAGATAATAAATTGGAAAAAATCAGACCGGGTCTCGTCAACCTCAAAAATCCGGCGATAAGTTTTGTTGCTGTATTAACGCTATTTTGCGTCAATCCCGAAGCGGCTATCCGCTTGAACTGCTTTTCACGAGTTGCCAGATTATTTAAAAGATAATTCAAACCGGTAAAAAAAACTGTGAATGGAAGATAATACCAAAAGGATTCGATACTTTCCATTTTGAAGATGGGAAAAATGAAATTTCGAAACAAAACAAATCCGGCAAATAGAATGAAAGAAAAGAAAGCGAGCCATTTAAGTGTGAATCCCAACAAGTGAACGGTTTCTTTATCATCTTTAGCAATAACAAGCGATTCTTCATAGCGACCCGTACTTATTGTTGTTAGCAACGTACTTACACTCATAAAAGTAGCAAATACGCCAAAATCCGAATTGGAATATATTCTCGTAAGCACAGGGTAAGCCAAAAAAGCGATGGCTTGTCCCAACACATTCCCACCTAATATAATTGAACTATTGCGAATAATTTCCGACCGGAGTTTCGTTTTATACGAAAAATTTATCATATATAATGAATATGAAATACGCTTTTTTATAACAATCTGCAATAGTAATCATAAAAAATTAGTTACACAAACTTTTGCATTTGAATTTGTTGTTTTGGCACTTTTATAACGTAATAATCAAGAAATAAATAAAAAATAGATTTTATACGCAATTATTCTAAAATTATAGTTATTTTTGCAAACACAATACAACGTGGCATAATTTTTGGGAATGATATTATTATTTAGTTATAACTATAAAAATTAATAATTATGTTTGAACAACTTTTAAATTTAGTAAAGGAACAGGCGGGAACCGCTGTCGTTAATAATCCGGCAGTTCCCAATGAACACAATGATGCTGTTTGCGAAACAGCAACAAATTCTATTATTGATAAATTGAAAGAAATGGCTGGCAATGGAGGCATTGATAAAATTACCAGCATGTTTCAGAGCGGTGAAAATGTGGCGTCTCATCCTGCTGTAAGTAATATTTCATCGGGTGTTGCCGGTGATTTAATGAAAAAATTCGGCTTTGACGGTGCTACAGCACAGAATATTGTTTCACAACTTATTCCAAATGTCATGAGCAAGTTTGCAAGTAAAACCAATGATCCGAATGATAATAGCTTCAATATGTCGAGCGTTTTGGAATCCATAACCGGCAGTAGCGGCGGTGGCGGTATCCTCAATATGATTAAAGGATTTTTTGGATCGAAGTAAAAAATTTCTGTATTTCCGTTTCTCATAATTTTATGTAAAGAGAGGGCATTTAGAATAATCGTCAGATTAACGATGCCCAATGGATTTTGGGTACATTTTATATTGTGCGTTCATTGTGGTCGAAATAATTCATTTCAGAGATAGAAGTGGATTACTTCGAACGATATTTTTGCAATGGGAAGACGCAACAATAGGAAATGTACCCAAAATTTTTTTTAATAAATTACCTTCGATAGAAAAGTAATACGCATTTATTTTTCAAGAAATATAAAAAAAATTATATAAAAAGTAAATATATCCCGAAATTATTCATAGCTTTGTAGGATTATAAAATTTGTTGTACGCTATGAACAATCTTCTTGATGCGGAAAACATTGAAAATGAAAATGTTTCCGAAGAAAACAAAACCGCTGATATAGCGGGTGAAATGGATACCGTTAAAAATGAAAACGGTAAGGACGAAACGATACCGGAAAACATCGAACCGGTAGGTGAATCAACTGTCGAAATAAGTGAAAAAGAAACAGTGGAGCCTAAAGTTGATGAAAAGGATACGGAAGTGTCAACTCCGGCGGACGAAGAATTTGAGATGCTTGATTCTCCGGAAGAAGCGAGTGACGCAAGTAAAATGGACGAAGCGGATAAGAAGGCTTCGTTAGCCGCTCAAACGGAAAAAATAAAAGAAAACAATTTAGCGGCAAAAAAACAAATCATCGAAAAGTTGAAAGAGCTTATCGAAAGTAAAGATGATTTTTACAAAGTGTATAACGAATTTCGAAAATTGCAGCAGCAGTGGAAAGAAACAAAACAAGTTCCGCAAGCTGCCATGAATGATTTGTGGAAAGACTACCAGCATTATAGCGAAAAATTTTATGATTTGCTGAAGATAAACAACGAGATGCGCGATTATGATTTCAAGAAAAATTTGGAATTGAAACAAGCGCTTTGTGAATCGGTAGAAAAATTAGAAAATGAAAAAGACGTTATCTCCGCTTTCTATCAACTACAGAAATTGCATCAGGAATGGCGTGAAATCGGACCGGTAGCCAAAGAGCTACGGGAAGATATTTGGTCGCGTTTCAAAAAAGCGTCTTCGATTATCAATAAAAGACATCAAGAACATTTCGAATCCATGCGCTTACTCGAACAGCGCAATTTAGAGGAAAAGACAGCGCTTTGCGTAGAAGTTGAAGCGATTGATTATTCCAAATTATCCACATTCAAAGATTGGGATGAACAAAACAAACACGTACTCGAATTTCAGGAAAAATGGAAAACGATAGGCTTTGCCCCCAAGAAAAGTAATGTGAAAGTATTTGAACGATTCAGAGCGGCTTGCGACATTTTCTTCCGGAACAAAAGCGAATTTTATAAATCGATCAAGGATATGATGGATGTCAATCTTGATAAGAAAAAAGCCCTTTGTGAAAAAGCGGAAGCATTGAAAGACAGTCAGGAATGGAAAGAAACAACCGACCAACTTGTCGCTTTACAGAAAGAATGGAAATCCATCGGACCCGTGTCGCGAAAACATTCGGATGTAGTTTGGAAACGTTTTATTAGCGCATGCGATTATTTTTTCGAACAAAAAAATATTCATTTCTCTTCTGAAAAGAAAGAAGAATTGGAGAACTTGAAAAAGAAAAAAGATATTATCGAAAAAATAAATTCCATCGACGTCAATCTTCCAACCGCCGAAGCTGTCGCTATTATTAGAGATGTGATAACCGAATGGAATAGAATTGGTTTTGTTCCCTTCCGGGAAAAAGATAAAATTTATAAAGAATATCGTAAAGCTGTTGATAAACATTTCGACCGCTTGAAATTGGATGAATCCGAACGCCGTTTGCAAACCTTTAAGTCGAGTTTGAGCGATATATCGGGTGACGAAAAATCAAAAAACAAATTGCTGAACGAACGTGATAAGTTGATGCGCACGTATGAAAGGCTTAAAAGCGATATACAAACCTACGAAAACAATATCGGTTTCTTATCGGTTTCGTCCAAAGGCGGAGGCGGTCTAATGAAAGAAATGAACCGTAAAATCAGCAGTTTGAAAGAAGAACTGAACTTAATCGTTAAAAAAATAGAGGTAATCGATGAGAATTTTGAAAAATGAAATCCGCATGCGAAATCTACGCTAAAGCGCATGAATATATTGCGGATTTTATCTGACCTTTAAGAAATAATATAAAAAATGAGAATAGGTATTTTATCGTCAGGAGGCGACTGTCCGGGAATTAATGCCACCATTCGCGGGGTCGGTAAAACAGCGGTAACTCACTATGGCATGGATGTAATTGGAATTTGCGATGGATTTCAAGGATTGCTTAACAAAGAATTTATTGCTTTAGATGACAAATCGTTATCGGGATTATTAAGTTTGGGGGGAACTATTTTAGGCACCTCTCGTGAAAAACCATTCAAAAAGGTGTTGGACGGCGATGATACAAAACCCCAAATCATTATCGAAAATTATAAAAAATTAGGCTTGGATTGTTTGGTTTGCATCGGTGGAAATGGCACACAAAAAACGGCTTACAAAGTATCGCAATTGGGATTGAATGTGATTGGCATACCGAAAACTATTGATAATGATGTTTATGGAACAGATGTCACATTCGGGTTTTATTCGGCGGTTGATATTGCAACAGAAGCAATTGACCGCCTGCATTCAACAGCTTCTTCCCACAAGCGGGTAATGGTCATTGAATTGATGGGTCACAAAGCAGGATGGATTACACTCTTTGCAGGCATGGCTGGAGGAGCCGACGTAATCCTCCTTCCCGAATTAGGCTGTGATATAAATAAGGTGAATAAAGCGATTCTTAACCGGGCAAAAAAAGATCGACCCTATTCAATAGTAGCGGTAGGCGAAGGATTGGAATTGAGCGGCAACGGAAGTAAAAGCAGCAACAAAGTTTCCCGCTTATCCAGACTTATTGAAGACGGCACCGGTTTAGAAACTCGTGAAACAATTTTAGGTTATGTGCAGCGCGGAGGAAGCCCTTCGGCTTTCGATCGCAATTTGGCGACTCGTTTAGGCGGTCATGCTACCGAATTAATTGCAAAAGGTCAATTTGGACGAATGGTTGCCCTGAATGAGGAACGGATTACTTCCGTTCCTTTAGAAAAGGTAGCCGGCAAAATAAAATTGGTTACTCCCGACCACGATTTAATTCTTCAAGGAAAACGTATGGGAATTTCGTTTGGAGTATAACTAAAAATAGTTTTTCGTTTCAATAATAATAGTTATCTTTGCAGTCTCAAAATAATAAGATTAGTTTGAATTATATATGGAAAATGTATTCAGTATCAAGGACAAAGTTATTGTAGTTACAGGCGCCGGAGGCGTATTAGGAGGTAATATCTCCAAAAGTCTATCTCAAAGTGGAGCCAAAATAGTGGTATTAGATATCCGTCAAGAAAATATTGACAATCAAGTTCATGAAATAAAAGCTGGCGGAGGGGTAGCTATAGGGTTTCTATGTAATGTTTTAGATACAAAAAGTTTAGAAGAAACTTCCAAAAAAATTATTGAAAAGTGGGAAAAGATTGACGTTCTCATCAATTGTGCAGGAGGAAATGTACCGGGCGCAACTTTGACTTCCGAACAAACCATTTTTGATATGAAATGGGAAGATTGGGAAAAAGTAGTCCGGCTAAACCAGGACGGCACTATTCTTCCATGCTTGATATTCGGAAAAATTTTCGCTCAACAAAAAAGGGGGGCTATCATTAATATTTCGTCAATGGCGACTTATTCAGCCCTTACCCGTGTTCCCGGCTATTCAGTTGCTAAAACAGGTATTAATATTTTCACCAAATGGCTGGCTTCTGAAATGGCAATGAAATTCGGAGACGAAATTCGTGTGAACGCTGTAGCTCCCGGATTTTTTATCGGCGACCAAAACAGAGCTATCTTAATCAATCCAGACGGTTCTTTGACCGACAGAAGTAAAAAAGTATTGGCGAAAACTCCTATGGGACGATTCGGAGATATTTCGGAGTTAAACGGTTTGGTTCACTTCCTTTGTTCCGATTCGGCAAGTTTCATCACGGGAGCTATCATCCCTGTCGATGGCGGATTTTCGGCTTTCAGCGGAGTATGACCCTTGGATTTTGAACTGATATCCGATTATCGACCGACCGGCGACCAACCGGAAGCTATTCGGGAATTAGTGGAAGGAGTGAGGCAAGGTATGCCTTACCAGACATTATTGGGAGTTACCGGCTCTGGAAAAACATTCACTATTGCTAATGTCATCAAGGAATTAAAAAAACCCGTTTTAGTTTTAAGTCACAATAAGACTTTAGCTGCTCAGTTATATAGCGAATTTAAAAGTTTTTTCCCGCATAACGCCGTTGAATATTTTGTTTCCTATTACGACTATTATCAGCCGGAAGCTTATATTCCATCAACCAATACATACATTGAAAAGGATTTATCTATCAACGAAGAAATAGAAAAATTCCGACTTTCGGCTACGTCGGCTTTGTTATCAGGACGAAAGGACGTAATTATTGTATCTTCCGTATCTTGCTTATACGGTATCGGTAATCCGGAAGATTTCAGGGAAAGTGTGGTTTTGATTAAAAAAGGAGGAAAATTTTCCCACAATCATTTTCTACGTAAATTAGTTGATAGTCTCTATTCACGCAATCAAGTCGAATTTACACGAGGACATTTCCGCGTACAAGGCGATACGGTGGACGTGTTTCCCGCTTATATGGATATCGCTCTTCGCGTACTATTCTGGGGTGATGAAATCGAAGAAATTCATACATTTGACCCACTTACAGGAAATTACATTGAGGAATTTGAAGAATTTCAGATTTATCCAGCCAATATATTTGTGACTACTCGCGAACGGATCAATCAAGCAATTGGAGAAATTGATCTGGATTTAGGAGAACGGGTGAAATTCCTCAACAACAATGGACAATTTCAGGAAGCCAAACGACTGTATGAACGGGTTACTTACGATTTGGAAATGATTCGGGAATTGGGTTATTGTTCGGGAATTGAAAACTATTCCCGTTATTTCGACGGTCGTCCGCCCGGAAGTCGTCCTTACTGTTTGATTGATTATTTTCCTAAAGATTTTTTAACCGTTATCGATGAAAGCCACGTATCTGTTCCGCAAATTCGTGGAATGTATGGCGGTGACCATTCACGTAAACTCAACTTGGTTGAATATGGATTCCGGTTACCGGCAGCGATTGATAACCGTCCGATGACGTATGACGAATTTGAATCGCTCACGCCGCAAAAAATATTCATTAGCGCAACTCCCGCCGACTTTGAACTTCAACTGTGTGAAGGAATAGTCACTGAACAAGTCGTTCGTCCGACCGGCTTATTAGATCCGCCGGTTGAAGTCCGTCCCAGCTTGAATCAAATCGACGACCTAATGGAAGAAATTCAATTGCGAACCGAAAGAAAAGAGCGAACTTTAGTCACTACTTTAACCAAACGAATGGCAGAAGAACTAAATGCTTATTTTATCCGGATGGACATTAAAACCGCCTATATCCATTCGGATGTTGAGACTTTGGAGCGTATTGAAATTATGGAAAAACTGCGTCAGGGATATTTTGACGTCCTAATTGGCGTGAACCTTTTACGTGAAGGATTGGATTTACCGGAAGTTTCGTTAGTTGCTATCTTAGACGCCGACAAAGAAGGCTTTTTACGCTCGCATCGCTCGTTGACTCAAACAGCGGGACGGGCAGCCCGTAACATTAACGGGAAAGTCATTTTTTATGCCGATAAGATAACCGAGAGTATGCAGAAAACTATTGACGAAACGGAAAGAAGAAGAGAAAAACAATTGATCTACAACGAGCAACACGGAATTATTCCGCAACAAATCGTCAAAAATACGCAATCTAATTTGCTGAAGTCAGAACTTAAGGTCGAACCGGAAGCCTATATTGAAAAAGAAAGTTATAACATTGCAGCCGACCCTGTTATTCAATACATGACTGGCAAAGACTTGGAGAAACTTATTGTCAAAACGAAAAAAGCTATGTTGGATTCTGCGAAGAAATTGGAATTTTTGGAAGCAGCTCAATATCGCGACGAGTTGATTAAGTTGGAAGAACGGAGAGCTTTATCGTTGTCTGAGAAAACATAAAATGCCTAAAAAGTTGATCCATTCGAATCAATCCTTTTAGGCATCTTTTTGTACATTAATTACCAGCTTTTAGTCGCTGAATTTTGCGGTCAGAAACTCACGGTTCAAACGAGCGATATTTCTGATTGATACACCTTTCGGACATTCCAATTCGCAAGCGCGAGTATTCGTGCAACTGCCGAATCCTAATTCGTCCATTTTAGCAATCATCGCTTTAGCGCGTGCTTTAGCTTCTATTCTCCCTTGAGGTAATAAAGCCAATTGACTTACTTTAGCCGATACAAACAGCATTGCCGATCCATTTTTACAAGCCGCTACACAAGCTCCGCAACCGATGCAGGAGGCTGCATCCATCGCTTCGTCGGCGTTAGCTTTGGAAATTGGAATAGCATTGGCATCCGGCACTCCACCTGTATTGACTGAAATATAACCGCCGGCTTGGATAATTTTATCAAAAGCCTGCCGGTCAACCATCAAATCCCTGACCACCGGAAAAGCTGCCGAGCGCCAAGGTTCAACGGTTATGGTATCTCCGTCGTTAAAATGGCGCATGTGCAACTGACAAGTTGTAATCAAATCATCGGGACCGTGGGGATGTCCGTTGATGTACAGCGAACACATTCCACAAATTCCTTCCCTGCAATCATTATCAAAAACGATTGGTTCTTTTCCTTCATTAATTAATTGTTCGTTCAGTATATCAAGCATTTCCAGAAAAGAGGTATCTCCGGAAATATTTTCCAACCGGTGTGTTTCAAAGCTGCCTTTTGCTTTCGGTCCTTTCTGACGCCAAACTTTTAATGTTATATTTATTATTTTTTCCATTGTATTTATGTTTAGTTACGAGTTACAAGTTACGAGTTATACGAATTTTCTCACTTGTTACTTGTCACTTGTCACTCGTCACTGATTTATGACTTATAATTTCTTTGTTGTCTATGAACAAATTCGTAATCAAGCGGTTCTTTATTAAGCACAGGCTCTTTGTCCTCTCCTTTATATTCCCAACAAGCAGCGTATGAATAGCGAGCATCATCACGGAGCGCTTCTCCGTCAGGCGTTTGAAATTCTTCGCGGAAATGACCGCCGCAGGATTCGTTCCGGTTCAAACCATCGAGCGCCATTAAATAACCAATATCAATGAAATCGGCGACACGAAGCGCTTTTTCCAATTCTGTATTTAATGATTCGGCTTCTCCCGGAATACGAACATTGCTCCAAAACTCTTTCTTCATTTCTTTGAGTCGGATCAACGCTTTTTCCAACGAAGCCTTAGTCCTGCCCATACCAACATATTCCCACATGATATGTCCTAATTCTTTATGGAGTGAATCAACCGAACGTTTTCCATTAATATTCATCAAACGATTGATTTTATCGACAACGGCTTTTTCCGCTTCGACAAATTCCGGAGATTCAGTGCTAAAATGAGGAATCTGAATTTGGTCTGCCAAATAATTTTGAATAGTATATGGAATAACAAAATAACCGTCAGCCAAACCTTGCATTAATGCAGAAGCGCCTAAGCGGTTCGCTCCGTGGTCGGAGAAATTCGCTTCACCAATAGAGAAACATCCTGGAATAGTAGTCATTAATTCATAATCTACCCAAATGCCTCCCATCGTATAATGGATAGCCGGATAAATCATCATTGGAGTTTCGTAAGGGTTATCGGCTTCTATTTTTTCATACATTTGGAACAAGTTTCCATAACGTTCTTCTACTGTTTTTTTACCTAAGCGTTTGATTGCATCGGAAAAATCAAGATATACGGCTAAACCGGTAGTAGCAACGCCATAACCGGCGTCACAACGTTCTTTTGCAGCTCTTGAAGCTACATCGCGCGGAACTAAATTTCCGAAAGCAGGATACCGGCGTTCCAGATAATAATCGCGATCTTCTTCCGCTATTTGCGTAGGTTTTAATCTACCTTCGCGAATCGCCTGCGCATCTTCCAATTTTTTGGGAACCCAGATTCGACCGTCGTTACGAAGCGATTCCGACATAAGCGTCAACTTGGATTGATAGTCGCCGTGAACAGGAATACAAGTCGGATGGATTTGGGCAAAAGCAGGATTGGCAAACACAGCTCCTTTTCGGTAAATTTGCATAGCTGCCGAACCGTTTGAATTCATTGCATTGGTTGACAAAAAATAGACATTTCCGTAACCGCCTGTAGCTATAACTACTGCATGAGCGCCATAACGTTCGATTTTTCCGGTTATCAAATTTCGGGCGATAATGCCATGAGCGCGACCGCCGATGACGACAAGGTCTAACATCTCGCGGCGAGTAAACATTTTTACATTTCCGTTATGTATTTGACGGCTTAAAGCCGAATAAGCGCCTAATAATAATTGTTGTCCGGTTTGACCTTTTGCATAAAAAGTACGGGAAACCTGTGCGCCGCCAAACGAGCGATTATCTAACAATCCTCCGTATTCGCGGGCAAAAGGGACGCCTTGAGCCACGCATTGGTCGATAATGCTATTAGAAACTTCGGCTAAACGATAAACATTACCTTCGCGTGCGCGATAATCGCCTCCTTTGATGGTATCGTAAAATAAACGATATATCGAATCTCCATCGTTTTGATAATTTTTGGCGGCATTAATACCTCCTTGAGCTGCAATAGAATGCGCCCGACGAGGTGAATCCTGAATGCAGAAATTTAATACGTTGAAACCTAACTCTCCCAGAGAGGCGGCAGCCGAAGCGCCTGCTAATCCGGTTCCAACCACAATGATATCTAACCGGCGCTTGTTTGCCGGATTAACTAATTTCTGATTATCTTTATAATTCTTCCATTTATCAGCCAAAAGACCTTTAGGAATTTTTGCATCTAACTTTATCATATCATTTACTAATTTACTAATTAACTAATTATTTTGGTCACTAAAAAGTAAACCGGAACAGCAGCAAAGCCAATCATAACGATTGTTGCAACGATATTCGCAACAACCTGCAAACGGGAAAACCAGAGTTTACCGTTCCATCCCAAAGTCTGAAAAGCGCTCCAGACCCCATGTGTTAGGTGAAACCAAATCGACAACAACCACACAAGATAAACAGCCACAAAAATAGGTTGAGCGAAAAGGTCCTTCACCAAACCGGCGCCGCCAACGACAGCGTCTGGAGAATGAATGAGTTCGGCATACTGCATTTGATACCAAAAATTCCAAAGATGAATAATTAATCCCAAACAGATGACTAATCCCAACACATACATGTTTTTGGACGCCCATTCTGTTTTTGTCTTGTTCGAAGAAGCGTACTTTTCGGAACCTCTTGCTTTTTTGTTCTTGAGCGTAATCCATGTAGCATATACAATGTGAATTACAACTCCCGCCGCTAAAACTAATGTTCCTACAATAGCGTACCAGTTTGCACCTAAAAGTTCACATATCCGATCATAAACTTCTTCTGAAAACAACAGAGTCAAATTCATTGATAAGTGAAATAACAAAAACAAAACAAGAAAGATACCAGAGATACTCATAATAAATTTCCTGCCAATAGAAGAATTTAATAGCCAATTCATAAAATATTCTATGTTATACAGTTAATAAATACAAGGGTAAAAATACGAGTACAAATGTACGTGAAAAAAAACAATTTGCAAAATATGTATGACTTTTTAGATTGAAATATATGGTGCCGAAACAGAGTAATACTCAAAGTTAATTTCCGAAGAAAAAAATGGAGGTATTCAAAATACCTCCATTTTTTTATACCTTTGCCGTATGGTTTACGAATTAGTTACATTATTAGGACCTACGGCATCAGGGAAAACCGCTTTAGCAGCCGCTTTAGCATTTGAATTAGACGCAGAGATTATCAGCGCTGATTCTCGACAGGTTTATCGCGGTATGACTTTGGGTACCGGAAAAGATTTGAAGGAATACGAAGTGGATGGAAAGTTGATTCCGTATCATTTGATTGACATTTGTAATCCGGGAGAAAAATATAATATTTTTGAATATCAATGCGATTTTCATAAAGTTTTTGCATCCATAAAAGAGAAAGGAAAACTTCCTATCCTATGCGGTGGCAGCGGACTTTACATCGAGTCGGTTTTGAAGGGATACAAATTATTGGATGTTCCTGAAAATAGGGAGCTAAGAGAAAACTTAAAAGATAAAACGCTTGATGAGTTAGAAGAAATTCTCCGGTCGTATAAAAAACTTCATAACAAGACTGAAGTTGATTCCGTTCAACGAGCTATCCGTGCAATCGAAATTGAAGAATATTACCTGGAACAAGATCCGGGTCAAAGGGGTTATGAACCCATTAACAGTCTGACTATCGGAGTGGATATTGACCGTGATTTACGGCGGGAAAAAATCAGCCTCCGGTTAAAATCCCGACTTGATGGAGGAATGTTGGATGAAGTGAAAGGATTGCTGGATTCGGGAATTTCTGCCGAAGATTTGATTTATTACGGTCTTGAATATAAATATCTTACATTATATTTGATGGGAAAAATATCATATAATGAAATGTACGACCGTTTAGAAATTGCCATTCACCAATTTGCTAAGCGGCAAATGACTTGGTTTCGCGGAATGGAACGGAGAGGCATTACGATACATTGGCTAAAAGCAGAAATGCCTATAGAGGAAAAAATTGCGAAAGTGAAGGAATACTGGCGAGGCGTAAATTGTAAAAATTAAATTCATTTGGTTTGTGAATTACAGAAAATAGCAGCAATGTTTTAATTTTCTATTTTTACAATTATTAAAGACAAAACTTCTACTGAAAATTTGTGTTACTGCTCCTAAAATTGTATATTTGCACTCGATTCGAAAAGAATGGTAGAGATGATTAAACAACAACTCACTCAAAAGCAACAACAGAAACTTTCTCCTTTACAGATTCAACAGATTAAACTGCTTGAACTTACAGGTCTTGAAATCGAAGATCGAATCAATCGTGAGTTGGAAGAAAACCCCGCATTGGAAGAGCGGTCAGATGCTGTTTCAGAGAAGCCTGAAGAAGATTCTATTTCCGAATTTGAACAAGAAGACAATATTAGCCAAGAAGATATGATGTTAGGTGATTATCGTACGGAAGACGATATTCCCGATTATAAATTGCAACAAAACTATTATTCGGAAAAAACGATGCGGGAAGAAATCCCTTATTTCGAATCGGAATCGTTTCAGGATTTTCTCTTGAATCAATTGCATCTTAAGAATTTGTCCGAAGATAAAATGAAACTTGGAGAATATTTAGTTGGCAATATTGATGAAAATGGATACATTCGCCGAGAACCGGACGAGATAGTGGACGATTTATTATTTCAATACGGATGGGAAATTTCTATTTCAACCATACAGGAGGTACTGCATGTCATTCATGAAATGGATCCTCCGGGAGTGGGCGCCGCAAACTTGCAGGAATGTCTTTTGATTCAGTTGAAAAGAAAAGAACGGACAAAATTAAGGACTTATGCTATCCGAATATTGGAGCATTATTTTGATGCTTTCTCAAAAAAACAATACGATAGAATTTTGCGATGTTTGAATATTGATGAAAACAAATTAAAAGAAGTAATAAAGGAGATTATGTCCCTTAATCCCAAGCCGGGGAACACATGGGAAAGTAATATCATTTCCAAATTAACTCAAGTAACGCCCGATTTTTTTGTCGAATCAACTAACGGCGAATTGCTTTTCTCCATGCAGGAGCAAAATATTCCGGAGTTGCGTATAAATAAGGAATATAGTGATATGTTTAATTGCTATGCAAACGCTAAAGAAAAACAAACTCCGGGAAAAATGGAAGCGTTTGAATTTGTCAAACAAAAAGTAGATTCAGCGAAATGGTTCATCGACGCTATTAAACAAAGAAACATCACGTTACGAAAAACGATGGAAGCAATCGTACAGATTCAGAGGGATTTTTTTCTTTCCGGCGAAGAATCGAATTTGAAACCAATGATTCTGAAAGATGTTTCCGAACTTTGTGGATATGATAAGTCCACAGTATCAAGGGTTAGTAACAGTAAATATGTGCAAACGAGCTTTGGCGTTTATCCGTTGAAATATTTCTTTTCCGAAGCAATGGTGAACGACGAAGGCGAAGAAATTTCCACCAGGGAAATCAAGTCTATTCTGAAAAACTGTATCGAAGAAGAAGATAAATCCAAGCCTTTGACCGATGATTTATTGGTAAAAGAATTGAAAACAAAAGGATATGATGTTGCCCGGAGAACAGTTGCCAAATACAGGCAACAGTTGAATATTCCGGTAGCGCGGTTGAGAAGAGAAATTTAAATAGAATTATAAATTATAAATTATGAATTATGAATTTTCCGGAAAATTTAAAGTACACTAACGACCATGAATGGATTCGTATGGAAGAAAACGAAGCGTATATTGGTATAACCGATTACGCACAAAGTGAATTGGGAGAAATTGTTTATATCGATATTCCAACTGCCGGAGAAACCCTTGACAAGGGAAGTGTCTTTGGGTCGATTGAAGCGGTTAAAACGGTTTCCGATTTGTTGATGCCGGTTTCCGGCGAAGTATCGGAAGTGAATCCGGATTTGGAAGACCAACCGGAATTAGTCAACTCCGACCCTTATGGGAAAGGATGGATTATCAAAATTAAGGTTTCGGAAGAAAATGTGTTGAACGGATTAATGGACGCCGGTGCATACCGGACATATATAGGAAAATAATGAAACCGATAGTAAGTGTTATTATGGGCAGCACATCCGATTTGCCCATCATGGAAAAAGCAGCCAAAATTTTCGATGAATTTGAAATTCCTTTCGAAATGCAGGCTTTGTCGGCGCATCGGACTCCGGCGGAAGTAGAGAAATTTGCGAAAAACGCAAGTGCTCGCGGAATTGAAGTAATCATTGCAGCAGCCGGAATGGCGGCTCACCTGCCGGGAGTCATTGCTTCTATGACAACCCTACCGGTGATTGGAGTGCCGATTAATGCAAGCCTCGACGGGTTGGATGCCTTATTAGCGATTGTACAAATGCCTCCCGGAATTCCCGTAGCAACGGTGGGTATTAACGCTTCGATGAATGCTGCTCTTTTAGCAGTTCAGATATTGGCGGTAAAAGATGTAAAAGTTCGTGAAAAATTAGCGGGATATAAAGAATCGATGAAAGAAAAAATCGTTCAGGCAAATAACGATTTAGCTGCCGTAAAATATAAATTTAAAACGAATTAATAGTTGTCATTGCGGGCTTGACCCGCAATCCCCTTATTATATTATATGCTTACTCGAAGAAAATCCTCTGTCGTGCAAATTGGCAATACCCCGATGGGAGGCAACTATCCCATCAGGGTTCAATCAATGACGAATACTTCAACTTTAGATACCGATGCAAGCGTCAGTCAGTGCATCCGAATCATTGAAGCGGGAGGCGAATACGTTCGTTTGACAGCTCAAGGAGTGCGTGAAGCTGAAAATTTACAGGTAATCAAAGATAATTTACGGGCGCTTGGCTATCAAACGCCTTTGATAGCCGACATTCATTTCAATCCGCAAGCCGCCGAAGCTGCTGCAAAAATCGTAGAAAAAGTCCGCATCAATCCGGGTAACTTCGTTGATCCGGTCAAAAAATTTAAAACCATCGAATATACGGAGGAAGAGTACTGTAACGAACTTGAAAAAATCCGTCAACGTTTCATCCCATTCTTAAATATTTGCAAAGAACACCGGACAGCCATCCGTATCGGAGTTAACCACGGTTCGCTTTCCGACCGGATTATGAGCCGCTATGGGGATACGTCTGAAGGAATGGTCGAATCCTGTATGGAATTTCTCCGAATCTGCGTCGATGAAAACTTCGCCAATGTAGTTATCTCCATAAAAGCGTCGAGTACGTTAATTATGGTGAATACCGTTCGATTGTTAGTGCAACAAATGGAAAAGGAAGAGATGAATTTTCCACTGCATCTTGGTGTTACGGAAGCCGGAGACGGCGAAGACGGAAGAATTAAATCGGCGGTTGGTATTGGAACTCTTTTGTTAGAAGGGATTGGGGATACGATTCGTGTTTCGTTGAGTGAAGATCCGGAAGCGGAAATTCCGGTAGCGAAAGCGTTGCTGGAATATGCAGCGCTTCTTCCTACAAGAGAGAGGAGCAACTCTTCTCTACAGGGGAGAGGGATTGAGGGAGAGGTTATCGTTATTTCCGACTATTCTCAAGCGCAATCCTGTGTGCTGAATCCCGATTTGATTCCCGACTTTCTCTATTTAGGGAAAAACACTGAATTAAAGTATCCTGTTGGACAAAAAGTTATCATCGATTTTCCGGCTTACGCTCCTACAGAAAATAGCTATCCGCTCTTTACCTTGAAAGAACAGGATGCCTGGCTTGCCTGCGATTCATCCTTACAATTTATTCAATTAACATATCAGGACTTAACTACTCATTTAATTGAATTATTAAAGCAAAAATCAGAAACAATTATTATCCTATCATCATCCGAAGGTAATAATATATATGAATACAAAGAATTTATCCGGCGATTAACAGTGGAAAAAGTAATGAATCCTGTGGTTATTCGTTTGCATTACGATGAAAAAGATTTGGATATTTTCCGAATAAAATCGGCTACCGATGCCGGTTCATTTTTCCTCGACCGGTTAGCTGAAGGAATATTTCTTTGTAATGCCTGTCATTGCGAGCTTGACTTGCAATCCTCTTCAAATCCCGTCGCTCTTACGGAATGCAGTTTCAGTATTCTACAGGCAACCGGTCGTCGAATCAGTAAAACGGAATACATATCCTGTCCGAGTTGCGGACGAACCTTATTTGATTTACAAACCACTCTAAAAAAAATAAAAGCAGCGACTGCTCATTTGAAAGGATTAAAAATCGGCGTAATGGGATGTATCGTCAATGGTCCGGGCGAAATGGCGGATGCCGACTATGGATACGTAGGCGCCGGAACCGGACGCATCAGTTTATATAAAGGAAAAGAATGCGTTAAGAAAAATATTCCCGAAGCCGAAGCGGTAGAGGAATTGCTTCTGTTGATTAATAATCCGAAAAATTTTGTATCTTTGTCACAATATTAAAAATTAAATTATGTTCAAGAATCACCCGAAAGGTTTATATGCCTTGGCTTTGGCAAATACCGGCGAGCGATTCGGTTATTATACCATGCTCGCTATTTTCGTTTTATTTTTACAAGCAAAGTTTGGATTTAATGAAGATCAAGCGGGTAATATTTATGCATTATTCCTTGGGTTTGTATATTTTATGCCTTTTATCGGTGGTATGCTCGCCGATAAATTTGGCTTCGTAAAAATGGTTACCATCGGTATCATTGTTATGTTTGCCGGCTATTTGTTTTTAGCCGTTCCCATTCAGGAAAATTCAGTTGCTTTGTGGATTATGTATGCTGCTTTGTTCCTTATTTCTATCGGTACCGGATTGTTCAAAGGCAATCTGCAAGTTATGGTAGGCAATTTGTATGACAGTCCGGAGCTGAAAGCAAAACGCGATAATGCTTTCAGTATTTTTTACATGGCGATAAATATAGGAGCGATGTTTGCTCCAACTGCTGCTACCAAAATAACTAATTATTTTCTTACTAAAAGCGGCTTTTTCTATAGCGCTCAGATTCCATCACTTGCTCATCAATATCTGAACGGTACGATTACGTCTGAAGGCGCTGAACGCTTAACTCAATTAGCTTCCGCTCAAGGCGCATCATCTACCGATTTGGGTGGGTTTGCAGCTAAATACATTGATACGCTTTCGGGCGCTTATAATTACGGATTTGGAGTGGCATGTATCTCTCTGATTGTTTCTTTGATTATTTATCTGGTATTTAAAAAGACCTATCGTCATGCCGATTACAATTCTAAACAACAAGCTCAAACGAATGTATCTGCCGAAAAACTGACTCCTGCACAAACGCGGTCGCGTATTATCGCTTTGGTATTAGTTTTTTTTGTAGTGATTTTCTTCTGGATGTCATTTCATCAAAACGGATTGACAATGACTTATTTTGCTCGCGACTATACGGCGAATACCGCTAAAGGCTTTGATTGCTTCGGGTTTGATATTTTTAATCTGGTTTTAGTTATTATTGGCGTTTACGCAGGTTTCAGCATTTTTCAATCGGAAACCTCCCGTGGAAAAGTCATTTCGGGAGTAATAGCGGCGCTGTCAATAGCCGTTATAATTGCCCGTTATTTGGGAATGCCGGAATCAATTTCGATTGAACCGCAGATATTCCAACACTTTAATCCATTTTTTGTGATTGTACTTACTCCTATATTTATAAGCATGTTTACCATGCTTGCTAAGAAAAACAAAGAACCATCTACCCCGCGAAAAATCGGTATGGGCATGATTATCGCAGCTCTTGGTTTTGTTATTTTAGCGTATGGTTCTTATAATCTTGCAAGTCCTGCAGCATTGAAATCAGTTGGCGGAGTGAGCGATACGCTGATTTCTCCCAATTGGCTAATCAGCACTTATTTGGTTCTTACGTTTGCCGAACTGTTTTTAAGTCCGATGGGAATTTCGTTTGTATCAAAAGTGGCTCCTCCCAAATTCAAAGGATTAATGATGGGCGGATGGTTCACTGCAACTGCGATTGGAAATTATTTAACAAAAGTGATTTCCAAAATATGGGGAACCGGAATGGAATTATGGATGATTTGGGGTGTCCTAATCGTCATCTGTTTGCTCTCTGCTCTGTTTATTTTCTCCATTATGAAACGTTTGGAAAATGCGACAAAATAACATTATAAGAGGATTGCGGGTCAAGTCCGCAATGACAATTAATTCATAATTCATAATTCATAATTCATCATTAACAATATGTCAGAAGACAAAAAATTTGTTCCGTTCGTATCTTCGGATACAAACATGAAAGAGTTTACCGTTCGGGCGTTGCTCATCGGGTTGGTATTGGCGGTAGTTTTAGGTGCTGCCAATGCATATTTGGGCTTGAAAGCAGGGATGACTATCGCTGCCACTTATCCGGCTGCAGTGATTGGAATGGCTCTCTTGCGTTTCTTTAAAGGAAGCATCTTAGAAGAGAATTTTACACGTACGGTGGGTTCTATCGGAGAGTCGGTAGCGGCAGGCGCAATTTTCACCCTCCCGGCATTTTACATTGCCGGAATATGGAACGGTGAAGATTTCAGTTCATTAAGTAGTTATCTGACCGCTTCGTTGATTTTGATTACCGGCGGTATTTTAGGTGTGTTGTTTGTCGCACTGCTTCGTCGCGTTATGGTAGAAGATAAAGAATTACCTTTTCCTGAAAGTCAAGCGGCTGCTGAAATACACAAAACAGGACAGAGTGGGGCAGGGGGGTCAAAATACCTCTTCTCGGCAATGATTGCCGGCGCTTTGGTGAAAATTGCCGGCGACCTCCGACTGTTTGCTACCGAATGGACTCATTTTTTCAAATCGGCTCCTGCTACATTGGCAAATGGTAAAACCTTGCAAGGAGGATTTTTAGTCGGCGGACCTTCCATCAGTCCCGCTTATTTGGGCGTAGGCTATATCATCGGTCCTCGTTTATCCGCTTTGAATTTCAGTGGTTCGGTTTTGGCTTGGGGATTAATGGTTCCGGCTTTGTTAGCCGTTTTGGGCAATTCGTTCGTGACCGGGCTTCAAGTAAATATCGACAAAGGAATTAATGCGGATTCTTTGATAGCTTGGGAAAATGCCGCCAATATTGTGTGGAAAGAAATCGTCCGCATTATCGCAATCGGCGGAATGTTAGTTGCCGCCACCTTTACGCTCTACCGGATGCGCAGTAGCCTCGGCACAGGTTTGAAGCGCTCGATGAAAGATTTGAAACGCGCCGCTCAGGGTTCCGGAGAAAACGTGGAACGCGCCGAAAAAGATTTGAAATCCGCTGTGATATTGATCGGTATTTGTATTGCCGCAATATTAACGTTCATAATAACTTTCTTTATATTTAAAACTTCCATTCTGGTAGCAATCGTCGCTTCGACCGTTATGATTGTTTTAGCATTTTTCTTCGCCGCCGTATCGGGCTATTTAGTCGGCATCATCGGTTCGAGCAACAATCCAATCAGCGGATTAACGCTCACCGCTTTAGTCGTCACCGCTTTGATTTTGGTTGCTTGCGGCGTATCGGGACACGAAGGCATTGCCGCCGTTTTGGGTATTGCCGCCATTGTGTGCGTAGCTGCTGCTGTTGGCGGGGAAATGTTTCAGGATTTAAAAGCCGGGCATATTTTAGGCGGTACCCCTTGGCGAATGCAAATCGGCGACATTATAGGCGTTATTCTTGCCGGATTTGTGATGTTTGGCGTATTGATTATTCTGAATCAAGGCGATATAAATATGGGACACGAGCAGGGATACATTGGCGGTTTCGGAAGTAAAAATCTTTCCGCTCCGCAAGCCGGTTTGATGGCTGCGCTTTCACAAGGCATCGTGGGTGGACAAATGGCGTGGTCTTTGATTATTGCCGGTATGATTATGGGAGTAGCATTTATCCTTATGGGTATAAAAAGTCCGATGTTGATATTTGTAGGAATGTACCTGCCGTTCAGTACGGTGTTCGCTATTTTTGTCGGCGGTTTGATTAAGGGGATTCTTGATTGGTATGTAACCCGCCGAAAATTTAATGAACGACAGTTAGCAACGGCGGAAAATACCGGTGTATTGCTTGCTTCGGGAATGATTGCGGGAGAGGCGCTCATGGGGTTGATTATTGCCGGCTTTGCAATGTTTAATATATTCTTTTCAAACATGCTTGACATACAAAATCCGTTATATATCATAGGATTAATTATTGTCGCAATTATTGCCTACTTCTTTGTAACAATTCCGTTGAAAAAAGCGGATGCGATTAAATAATCGTAATACGCCCGTGAAACAGAATTTATTTGATTTGGTTCCGTTTATCAGCGAACATATTACGACTGAAAAAGAGGGAGAGTTGTCGGTGATAACTTTCCCTCGATTCAGGAGCAAGTTCATGCAGAAATATTTTATTCCGAAAAACAAGCCGGCAACCATTCGCATTCGTTTGGAGGAGCATGGTACGATCGTCTGGGATTTAATCGACGGAAAACGAACAATTCAAACGATTGCGGAAATCTTGGCAGACCATTTCCAATATGAAGAAAATTATGAATACCGCATTGCAGTTTATTTTTCACAATTGTATAAGCAAGGATTTGTGAAATACAGAAAGTGACGATTATTTTTGCTATATATTTGCCTTAGCAACTGTAAAATGATTTTTATTTTTTCAATCTAAATATTTTATTGTATTTTTGTACTGTAAATTTGTAATGAATTTGCATGTTATTTGATTTTAAAAATTCTAATTTTTAACATAATTATTTATGAGTTATTCAAAAGAAAAACTTTTTTCGGAATTTCCGCCTATATCCACTGAACAGTGGATGAATCAGATTATTGCTGATCTCAAAGGCGCTGATTTCGATAAAAAATTAGTCTGGAAAACAAACGAAGGTTTCGATGTTCGTCCATTCTATCGCACGGAAAATATTGAAAAT
>Ga0123354_10001922_pt1 | contig 26446 bp, 12 predicted proteins | sample TergutLab28metaG_2_FD_97872 | JGI IMG/M metagenome (GOLD analysis project Ga0123354, IMG submission 97872) | Labiotermes labralis P4 segment gut microbial communities from Petit-Saut dam, French Guiana - Lab288 P4 | ecosystem: Host-associated > Arthropoda: Insects > Digestive system > Gut ...
ATACCAAGGCTAGTAGTGCATACATTTTTCAAAGGTGCATCCATACATCCAACACATATGTAAATTCCAACAATCGTGAAATAATATATATAATATTAATACTGTCTAGTTGTTTATAAAATTACTGTTCCACCACTTACAACACTTAGATTCTGTGGGAGAAAAACATGCAAACCGACTGAAGAGCTGGGTGGGTTGTAGAAACATGATCTAAAGGGGATGGCAAAAATACCAACACATTTTATTTGGTGTATTTCATGGTGGAAATGTGATGTGATCTAAAAGTTAAAAGTAGTGTGCCAGCTGCAGAAGACAAGATACTGTAGTTTTGTTTGGAATATATTATGTTCTGTAGGAGATGTACAATGTATAGTGATGTATGCTTGGTTGTTCTAGTCTGTAAATGCTGAAGACAATGAGGATGATGGAGGCTCATTAGCACAGAAACAGAAGATTAGTTTCCTTGAGAACAATTTGGACCAGCTGACAAAAGTTCACAAACAACTGGTGCGAGATAATGCAGATCTCAGATGTGAGCTGCCGAAACTGGAGAAGAGGTTGCGTGCAACAATGGAGAGGGTCAAGGTAGGTTCTGAATTCTCAGGTTCTGCTTGTGCGCAAGAGTTTAACTTACTGACTAACTATCTTACTTACTTACTTACTTACCATCTAATATGCTGCAGTATTTGAATATTTTGACTGAACATGAAAACTGATAAAATCTTGGAGGACCACGTTTGTTCAGACTTGGAGAGATCTGTCTTTCTGTCCCTAGAGAGTGGTGTATTGGTAAAGCATTGTTGTAACGTATCATCAAAGCCCCACAGCAGTGAGTGGAATCAAATACAAACTAGTCTCTGCATTTTACAAATCAGCCTCCCTTAATCAGATAAGGTGTTTGAAGGTGAACAGCTGCAAGATGCTACACTCTTTCATCTGAAGTCCAGTAAACATTCCAATTTGTATGGTGTCAGAGCGTTGCATAACCTAGCTCCCCATTCAGCCCGTCCCCATGTGGATGTTCTACTTCCTCTGACAGCCTAACCAGGCTTTCTTGAGTGTATTGGTGAGTGGATACCGTGCTTGGGTAGGAATGAGACTGTTACCTGTTGAAGGTATAGTAGAGCAGATGGATATCGTTGGTTTGCTTCATGAGATTCAGCCCATGTACCCCTTTCATGTAGGTAGTATAACCATTTCTCTGAAATTTGTTCTGTGGCACTTTCCTATATTAGTCTGTTCTTCTGTATGCTTACCTCATTAGTAGAAGTGTGTGTGATGTGCATGTTTTTATGGCCTCTGTCGTATGTTCCATCTGCCATCAAGGTATGTCCAAGCAGGCAAAACACTGTAGAAATGGGCCACACAGTAGATTTGAAGGAAATATTATACTGGCTCAGGCAGTGGAAACTTTTGAAAGAAGCCATCCAGCTGTCTGCATATTCATTATAGATATGGTTTCATCCCAAGCTGGATATGACACCTGAATATCGACATACTTAAGAAAGCCTTGTTAGGTTGTCATAATGAGCTAGATGATTCAAGGTTCGAACCATGGTGGGAGTAAGATTTTATGCACCCATCCAGCCTTTCCCCAAGGTCAACCCAGCCTATTGTGCAATCGGTGCTGGGTCTCCTTCCCCCGGGTAAAGTGACCAGAACATGGCATTGACCACACACTCCAATTTAGCACGTAAGTTAAGCATAGGTAGAGCTGTGCCTTTGCTTCCTCCTCAGTGCCTCCAGTGGCATGGTATGGGGTGACCTCTACCTTTACCTTCCCTGAGAGCAGTTTTAGAGCAGGCCTCCAGGATGTTGGGACTTATCTCTGATTGATGCCTCTGGTTGCACAAGAATACTTCAATACTTTCATCCCCAGGAAAGCTTGAAGTCATGTCAAGAATCATGATATTTCTGCATTTTTGTATTAGGACAGTGATGCCTTCACTCTTTGTTCAACTAATTATCCTGCTTGTTCTGTTTTAGAGACAAGGAGGGAAGGAAGGCAGTTCAAACCCCAATGACTGAGTGTAAAAACTTGCTTATTAAGGTTCAGTTCTGCAAATGTAATTAGCATTTAATGTTATTTGACAGGCATTGGAGTCTGCATTAAAGGATGCTAAGGAGGGTGCTATGAAGGACAGGAAGCGCTACCAATATGAAGTGGATCGCATAAAGGAGGCTGTGCGGCAGAAGAACTTGGCCAGGAGAGGGCCTAGTGCACAGATAGGTTAGTGGTGTCAGCACTAGAGTGAATATTTTCGGCTGACTGGGAATTTTCTTCAGAGGTTGCAGATATGAAGCAAAACGTATTTATCATGAGTCCCAACAGAATGAGTGTTCATATAATGACTGGGGCATAACAAGATAGCATATGTTTATATTAGTACCTTTGATGTAAATGTATGTGAAAACTGTAGTCTTTTGAGACTTGATTTCTTGATTTATTTCAGTTACTTGACTTCTTCCAGATTACTGAGAAATTTTGTTGTAGTTCAAACTCATGGTTCATATAAGAAGTTGAAAATGTTGTTTGTTGAACAGCAAAGCCAATCCGTGCAGGACAACACCACACCCATCTGGGAGCTCCAGGTGGCTTGCGAACAAATTCCGTGGTGCCTGGAGCTTATGGTAGGCTCATATCTGATGATGAGATGAGAAAAAAGAAGATCATGGCAGGTGGCAACAGAGGTATGAATGAGTGAGGGGTGATTATTGTGGGTCAGATGATACGCAGGGACATTGTTTTATGCTAGCCACACATTCAACTCAGGTCACTCTTCACAAGAGTGTATAAAGTTTTTCATCTGGATTGTCTGTATAAGTAAATGTCACATGAAGAGAGAAAGTGACTAATTTATTTTGTAATTCCTTACGTTGATTTAATTGCATAAATGTTACTGTACTGATGTTAAGTAATTTGGACCATTGATGTTAACTCATTTGGACCCGTGATTGAAAACGGAGTTTAATTCCTGGCAATAGGTGTCCTCAGAAATCTTTAGTATGGTACAGGGTTAACATTTGTTATTATAATTTGTGTCATTATTCCAAAGTGGCAGTTAACAGTATTTGTATATTGACAGTAAACAAATCAAGTAATAAAGGAAATCACAATCTTGCAAATTGATAGTATTAACTGTTCATAAAGCATGCTACTGGGATACAAATGGTCAGACTGCAGGGGTAGTTGTTTTGCTACAGGGTCTGTACATGTAAAGATAATTACATTTGTGGCAAAGTGGAAGTAACTGACCATGACTGTTGTATAAGAAGTAATGTTTGCCGATTTGAAGTAATTGAGTTACCTGTATGAGCAGTGACCAGACATGGTAGCTTCTTATGTTGATGTTTGTGGCATTTTTCAGAAATGAATGAGAGCTGAGTGGCTTCAGATGAGATCTAGGTGCTACCTGTAGGAGGAATAACCATTGTAGGAAACAACACAACATGCTAAAAATCTTGTATTATTAAATGCAACACTCAATTGTAATGTAATTATATTTCACTGTAACTTTATCTTATGTCTCCTTGCAGTGCGAAGGCTATACGCACTTGAAAAGTTTCTCTCATTCATTTTTTTGGCAAGATGAGAGTTAAATTCACTTTGCAGATCATCTTATTTATGATGTCAGTAGATCACAGAATCATGATACAGCTGCTGATTGGTGATTCCATTTGTGGTATATTTATCTCCCAGTCATTGGGTGGTAGTGTGGGTGGTTTGTTATGAATGAAAATGGTTCACAGTTGTCATTTTTTTAAGGTATACTTAAATGATGATAATAATAATAATAATAATAATAGTAATAATAAATGCTTTGTTGTGGCTTTGTATGCAACCAAAGAATGAAAGAATAAGTGCTGCTGCTACAGTGTAACCTACTCAGTTTCTTTACCCACTTATGATTGTATCTTATTCCTGGCTTCAGGTAAAAGGGACACAATAAATACTGTGTATAATGAATACATCAACTTTAGGCAAAACTCACATTTATGTGTTAATTAAACACTACTTGGCATAGAAACAGTTAAATAGTGCTTAATAAAAATTGGGAACTCTCATACACATTTGCCAGGTCAGAGATGTTCAGGTTTTCTTGTGTCAAAGCAACGAGACTCCAAATAATACCGCACCTGTAGAAAAATACCTCCTCTTTTCTCATAGTATGTATGTGGAACTAGTGTGTGTGTTTTGTGTCTTTGCAAGTGTAGTGCGGTTGTGTCTATTTTTACAGGTTAGCTTTGTTCTAGTCTTAGCTTGTAGGGCCATTTCCTCAGTAGATCTCATTAGTTGCATGTTTTACCTTACTGGTGAGTTAGAAGTCAATTCTCATCAAGTATACTAAAACAAAGCTGTCTGTTGGCCACTGATTAATGTGACAACACATGTTACCATTCTCATCTCTTCATCTAGTGGACATTGAAGTAGGTTTTGGTTTTACATATAGGCTCATTTCTTCACACATTGAATAATTCATACCTCATTGAAGTGCAATAGCCAGGGCAGCAGGTATGTCATTTTGGCTTGAAGCACAGGCCCGTGATCATTGGATAGTGAAGAGATCCAATCTTATATACATACGTACATACAAACAAACATACATTCATACACACATCATACATTCATTCATGATAATTTATTGCAAAGTTGTGCAGTCAAATAAATGATTTCTTTTATTTATATGGTGTGCCAGGTGCATAATTTGTAAACTTTAATTATTCATAATGAAATTCTGTAGGATAAAAAAAATATGCATTTGCAGCTGTTGTGATTTGTTTTTTGGAGTGGTAACTGTAAAAGTACAGGCATTAATAGCTTCTGTGACGGTATGTCTGCAAAATCCTACACTGAAGGACATGAGACTGATATAGTCATACAGGAACCAGAGGGAGAAATTACTGTGTACAAGTTTATTTGAATTTTGAGCTTAAGAAATTTATGAATCCTCTGTTGGTAAATTATGAAAAGGCTTCTCCATTTGTGGACCTGAATAAGTGTCCTGTTTGTACTTTGATTCATCTCATGTGTAATGTGCTGTGATTTGTCCATAATGGCCTGTAGTGCTCTTATGCTTTTTGAATTTGGTAATACATATTTGCCTGCTGAGGGCACTGGTTTTCTAAATCCAACATTCATAATTGCTTTTATTTTTTTAGGTGTTTTATTTATGTTGCTGTTACTTGCTAAGGTTATGTAGTATAAGTGATATGTGAATGAATGGGTATGGGTAGTTGGTGGAATGATGCTGATAAGGGAATAAACCTGTCCCAATGCTACTTTGACCAACACAGTTCGTACATGGACTGGCCTGGGATCAAACCTGGGCCTCCACAGGGACAGGTCAGCGACTAACCGCTTGAACCCTGGCATAGTTCATAATTGTTTGTAATATTGCCATTCTTCTTTTACATTTTGTAGGAGTAATATCACTACACTGAATTCCAAGCTGTAGAACAATCTTCAAAAAGTAGATATGGAATAAATAGGCACCCTAAAAATGTAACTTCTTGTAAGAATTATTTTAGATAGGTGTATAGAGTCTTGTTGCTTTGAGTTTTGTGGCTTGAGATCAACCAGAATGCTGGCTTGGTTAATGCCAAGTTTCTATGTGCATTTTTGGTGTGAATTGCCTGAATGCTATCCAGATTGTTGATGTGATTTTCCAGCCATTTTGTTATGTGCAGCTGTGACCACTGGGCAATGACAGTTATTTGATTACATTTAAGAGTTGTAAACTCTTGCCGGGAGGAAAATGGTGGTGAGTTTTCAGTGTGTTTTGTTGTAATAATTTTATTTAAGTTATTTAAGAAGCATCAGCAATAGTCCTTATATTGGCAAATTTTGATGTTTCTGTTATTTTTGTTATAAATTTTTTATGTGACTATATATGGAGTGAAAATTTATGTTTTACATGCTGTAATGATTTGTCAGAAATATGGAAGGGAAGACTTTTTAAAATAATTTATACTCTGATGGGTGTGGGTACTTTTTTGTGGAATGCAGAATGACATGCTTTGTGTAGTATTTTTATTACATGATTTGTGGCAGTTCATTTGATAATTTATTTGCTAGTTTTATATGAAATGTGATAAAAGCATGTTTTAAATTAATTAAGGATACTCTTAGCTTCTCCTCCATCACGTTGACTTGGTAGGATGAAGTGGGACACTTGAAAGGAATGAATTATGGATAGTAAATTCTGTGTAAGAGAGAGTGATTTTTATTGTCAGTTGTTCGCTGTGAACATCATTGCGTTTGAAATGTAGTTTTATTTGCTGTTATGACTTCCTGAAATATGGATTTGGGCACATAAAATGTATGTCATATGCAATTAATCTGATGGTTGCAGCATATATATATATATATATATTTAAAGAAGCAGAACAATAAATGTAGCTGTAAAATATGATAACTGCTTGTTGCAATGCTTGGAAATTTTGAGCTTGTCCACTACCACCACCAACATATTTGTATGATAAATACACGATGTTATTTTCGCAGAATTTGTAGTGCACTTAGTTGTAACATATTTTTCAAAACAGCACTACAGGAGTTGACTTAAAATGAATAATCAGTGTATGGGCATATTTGTGCTACATCACATGAAGGAAGGGCTGTTCCTGCTTTTGTATGCTCATGGCAGAAACATAATGATTCAGGATGTGCCACAATTTTTTTTTAAAATTTTTAGTGAAAATGGCTTCCTTCAGCACCTGAGTAATTTCTGGACAAACTTTATATTATATTGTGAACCACCTAAATGGATTTAATGATCATATGTTGTGCTAGCAACAGCTGTTGTGGCTTTGCGTTATCTGTAAGTATTGTTCAGAATGTCCCAGTGTGATATGTAGAACTTGTATTCCTTTCGTTGTTCCTAATGACATGCCATTGGAATGAACTGCAATACGTATTCATTTACGGCAGTCAGATTGTGGAATGAAATTGTACAGACTGTGTTTTCATTTAGCTACACAGAGAAAGTAATTTTTTTGATACAGAGGGCTTTATTTTACAGCATTTTAATGATGTTCCTGATCTTTTGAGAGAAAGACAAACATGGCATTAGTGTCTGAATTCTTCTGTTTACTTGTTGGATGAGTAAGTATACTGTTAACCATTTTCAGAGTTGCATTTCTTTCCTTCCAAAAGCCTCTATGTATGTTGTTTGTGCACACTTCTTTATGGTGGCTTTATTGCCTTCCCTATGTAAAAAGAGGATTATTTTATTGCAGGGTTTTGCACAGACTGTATTTGCAGTACATAATGGTAGTATTTCATAAAACTCTGGAATTGTGTAGTTTGGAAAGTTATTTCCAAAACTGGTAAATAAACAAAGCATTGCTTAATATGTACTTTTACATGTTGATTCACAAAAGGATTATACCTTTAGCAGTTCCCATACTTGGGTAGCGCAACAGTGTTCCCCTGTGATTTAATTGTCTAAGCTGCTATAAGTTAAGGATAATGTAGGTCGAACACAACTCGTTTATTAGCTGGGTGTTAATGGAACAACATGTTTCAGCCTACTCAGAGGCCATCATCAGGTTTAAAGTGTTGGCTCTAAGAGACAAATAATAATGTGAGTAGCATATGTTGAGATCTCATCATCATGCTTTACAAAGTATATATGAGAAAAGACTGTGTGTAGGAGGGTGCTGAAATGTGGTGACTGGAGTCACCTAAACAGATAAGGCAGATAAATAATTTTTACAGATCATAATCATTTACTGGTGGTGGTTAATAGTGTTCGCCCTAAAACGTGAGTCTGATCTGAATAAAGCAACTCGGAAGACTTTCTGTATTTCAAGCGGAAGTTGCAGAATATGGCTGTTGTGTTCTTTACTGACGGATTGTCATCCAAGAAGGTTGGTCAGCAGAGCTGTGTGCATATGTTTGGTTTCTTAAAACTGGAAATTGGAACGCGTATGGCAAACTGAACTGGGCCACACATGCACAGTGGAAGCCAGAAACATAAATAAAATTTCAATACCTGGGGCTTATGCTTTTTAGTGGGAACCCTCATGTTGATGAACTATGAAGCTTGCAATGTGAGGCATGATGAAATACATTTTCATGGGTTAGAACCAGACCAAATTTGTGTTTAAGCTTCATTGAAATTTCATGGAAAAAGTGTCACACCTAGCACAGGCAGGTACTGATGACTTGAATTATCAGTTGTTCAGGGTCGGTTGTGGTAAGTCTGACACTGTGTTAATATATACATAGTTAAATATGAAGATTGCATAGTTATTAATAAAAAGTCCAAATAACCTGGTGCTAACAGTCATGAAATTTGCTTAATATTCAACAAATAAATTAGACTCTACTTGATATGCTGTCAAGCTCAGTTAAGGGATCTGCACAATACAAAGGTAGATTTTTTAATTAAGTATCAACAAATATTAAGAAATTAGTAAGCACTTAGTTCTGTAATGTCAGTAACATCATCTGATACCCCACTGAATTTACCTCATTCATGTGCAATACTCGTGCCATGTCAAAGCATCTTCATCCAAAACACTTCTGCACAGTTTTTCTGAATTTATCTTGCTTCATTTGTCAGCAACCATCAAGAGGTGATAAGGGTGATAGTGTGATGATCTTGCTTGTCCACCATAGAGAGAAAATCCCATCATGACATCTTGAAACTTTTGTATTATGTTGATTAGGATGGTCATTGAATCCCTGAGAAACAATAAGAGAACCGTTTCCAGACTGCCACAAATATTATTGCACCCATGGAGGGGGGAATGTTCTGGGCCTCAGTCCTCCCCCTCTCGCGCCCCAATGCGAAATTTAAAAAACGCATTTTTTTATAGACAATGATATCAAAGGTTTTGCATGATTTATGTTTGGCTTAAATCAACCACTGAAATTGACTGATGACTACTGAAAAACATAATACACATGCAGATTTCTATTTTATTTTTTCACTTTTAATAAAACCCTGTAACCCAACTAGAAGTCGGCTTGGAGCTTTTGGGATGACAAGCATAGCATGGTTTTTAAAATCAAACTATATATAGTCTCAGGGTCAGCTCCCCCCGAGAAAAACTGTGTGTGCGCCTATGGCCACAATTGATATGGTTGTATCTTTTATCTGCGTTCCGACGTCAATTACCGCATTTCCATCGCCCTATTTTGTACAATTAAACTCCCAAATTTCAATGTTCATAACTTCATATCTGCAACCACAGATCATAGATGGATGGTGACTGGTGAAACACTGGAAATGAGAAAAATTAGAACGGTAAGCGTAAAAGTGTTATGTGCCCGCCATCGCTCCACTCATTCTTAAAGGAGGCACTAGATGGAGTTCACTGTGTCCCATCTGAGAAGACTTTAATATTCAGCAACACCACTAATTTATGTGCCCGCTCTGAAAGCATGTAGGGGGAGTTAGACCCAGGAGTAGATGGAGTCCACCGTGTCCCATCCCAGAAAATTTGAATATTAGCAAGACCGCTGTTTGAACCTCAAGTCTTGTATTAATTAAAGTTTGTTCTTTAATAGTTGTCACACGTGGTAGGGGCATGGTAGTTGAAATTTTTATTACTCCGGTTCGGCAGGTACAATGCATGGCTGTTCTCTGACATTAATTTTATGAGAGTCGTACATGCTATTTGATGCCTACCTCCTTACAGTTTTACACACATGCTACTCTCTTAGCACGCTGTTATTGACTGTCAATAACGCAGACCTGGAGTCGAGTGGTTGGGATTTTGAAATGACGTAACATATAATTCATAAGCCCCATGCTCACTGTGTGATATCCATTTGTATGATTTTATGAATCAGTTACATGAAAGGAAGTTGGCGCAGACTCGTTTCGTTCGTCTGTAATCCACTTTTATTTTTCTTCCCCTGTGCTCAACCGGGGTGCTGGGAAGTGATAAAGACTGTAAACAATGAGTGACGAGCAGTTAAAATCCGTCCTGTTCAACTTGCTGCGCAAAAACCCAGGTACTGTGCAGCTCTGATCAGCGTCGCCACTAAAACATGAAACTATGCGTGAGCCTCTGTTACGGTGTGTACTACGGTCAAGGACCATTGCTTTTGAAACAACTGCCAAATGTTGGCCGCATAGATTTTACCAGTGGATTGAAAGCACGGATTACCTATCGCAGAGGTTGCGGTAGGTTAAGACGATTTGTGGCAGGTTATGTCTGTCCGTTGTTAAACGTGTAAATGGCGTTCCACGTTTTCACATGTGTTTCACGTAGTCCTTCAAGCACGAATTGAGGATTACAGGTTTAAAGTAACATACTAGTATATTTTTATTTTCTTATATTGAATGTAGTTTACGTTGATAAGATTTCTTTGTGGAATACTGTGAGGATGATGAAGGGTTATGTCGTACGATGTGGACTGCTGTTTAAACGATCATTTCATAGGTGTAGGCGTTATTCCCAAAAGAGTGCCATAGACGGTAATGGAGAAGTTAAAGATCGTGTTTCATATATTAGAAATTTTGGATTGTTGGCACACATAGATGCTGGTAAGACGACTACCACAGAGCGGATGTTGTTTTATGCCGGGTCTATTCGTGCTATGGGAGAAGTTCATCATGGAAACACAGTTACAGATTACATGGAAGAAGAGCGCGTTAGAGGAATTACAATCTCGTCAGTTGCGGTCACGTTTCTGTGGGATAAGCACAGATTTAATTTAGTGGATACACCAGGTCATATAGACTTTACTATGGAAGTGGAACAAACTCTTGGAGTTCTTGATGGTGTTGTTATAATTTTAGATGGTTCAGCAGGGATAGAAGCACAAACAATGACTGTATGGAAACAAGCAGCGAGGTATGATCTTCCCTGTGTAATATATGTGAACAAAATGGATCGCAGAGATGCAGACTTTTCCATGTGCCTTGATTCTATTCAGTTAAAGCTGGATACTCTGCCAATGGCAGTGCAGTTACCTTTTTATGAATTTGGAAGTAGTCATAGTTTTCAAGGTGTCATTGATCTAATCACGTTGAAGAAATTGGTTTGGGATACTAGCAAGCAAGGTCTAACATACCAGCAAACTAGTTTAGATTCTGCAGGAGAATTGTGGCAGGAAGCAACACGTGCACGAGCAAAATTAGTTGAACAGTTAGCTGATTTGGATGATCATCTGGCGGAGCTTATCATACAGCAAGAAAGTGTGGAATGTGTGTCATCTAGTGAACTTGTGGAATCTCTGAAAAGAGTAACTCAAGCAAAACGTGGTGTTCCAGTTGTTTGTGGCAGCTCATATAAGAATATAGGTGTGCAGTCACTGATGGATGCGGTGATTCACTACTTGCCTTCACCCACCGAACGTAATAAGCATCTAGTTGACTGCTTTGGTTCCAGCCTTTCTGCTAGGGCCTTCAAAGTCATTCATGATGATCAGAAAGGGCCAGTAACATTCTTTCGAATATTCTCAGGGAAATTTAGTAAAGGGCAAAAGATTTTTAACATTCCTCAAGAGAGGACTGAACAGATTGGGAAAATGATGGTTGCATTTGCTGATGAAAGTGAGGAAGTTTGTGAGATAGAACATGGCAATATTGCTGCTGTTACAGGTCTTAAACACACTGTAGTGGGTGAGTTGGTCACAGCTACTGCAAATACAGCTTCAGCAGCACGAAAGAAGTTGATGATGCTCAAGGGCTTTGATGGCAAGAGTAATACAAATGATTTGTTTGTAATAAGCACCAAAATTCCTGAGCCGGTATTTTTCTGTTCAGTAGAGCCTCCATCAAAGTCCTATCAACTCCCTTTGGAACATGCCCTTCAAGAACTGCAGAGAGAGGATCCCAGTCTTCGTGTGATCCAGAATGAAGAGACAGGACAAACTGTTCTGGGTGGAATGGGGGAATTGCATCTTGAAATCATTAAGAATCGTATTTTATCAGAATATAAAATAGATGTGGAACTTGGAGATTTACAGATTGCGTACAGGGAAACGTTAAGTACAAAAGTGAAGGACACACACACAATAAATCACAAAATTGGCTCTAGTATTCACAATGTTACTGTAACTCTGTCTCTCCTGCCTATGGAAAGTGATGATCAAGAACTCCTTTTACTGGATCAGAGTCCCGATAATGCAGCCAACACTGCAGCGATTTCATTTAGGCAATTAAACGCTGTGAAACTGGGTGTAGAATCTGCCTTGATGCATGGACCAAAGTTAAGTTGTCCCATGATAAATGTTCAGGTTATGCTGCATTGGCTGGAAGTGGGTAGAGGAACTTCTGATACCATAATCTCAGCTTCTGTTGCACAGTGTATCCGCAAGCTTCTGGAGGTGGGTAAGACCCACCTTCTGGAACCTGTTATGAACCTTGAAATTGTTACGAATGAAGATAATTCATCTGCAGTGCTAGCTGATCTTTCCCGTCGCAGAGCGGTCATACAGGAAATATCCAGTAGAGGCCGTTCAAAAGTTCTCCACATACTTGCACCTCTTTCTGAACTTTTGGGTTATTCCACTGATCTTAGAACTATAACATCAGGCACAGCATCCTTTACAATGGAGTTTCATTTTTACCAGCTTATGTCCCAGCAAGATGAAGAAAAGGCAGTTAAAAGCATTACAGGTTTTATATGATTTTTACATTGTTGCCCATGGTTTAGAGAGCCAAGTCACTATTTCCCATAATTCTGTGGTTCGTAACTGTTTAATTGTGTAATTTTTGTTAGTATAAAATATGTTGGCTGCATAAGTAATGCAACTTTGTGACATTAAATTACATTTTTTAATTGCACTAATGCAAATCTGCAGTACATCATCATTTGAACTTGAATCATGTGAGTTCAGCAGAAACTGGCTGCTAGCATGCCTGGCATCTTTGTGAAAACTGCAGTACCATGAAGTTTGAATTCACAACTGCTTAAGTTCCGTAGAATCCAACTGTTTTGCTTTGCATTATTGCAAGCTCTGCTACTATAGTTTTGACTAAGAAGGAATTTGGAATATAACAATGACAGTACTGAAACTGGCTACTAGCACACCTTGCATCACTGAGAGTTCCACTACTAGGGAATTGTATGAACAAGTTCAACATGCTGTTATGTTTGAGTATTTCCAAGCATCCAAAGAAAGAGTCTGTTCCAAAACTTTTTCTGTTTTTGAAGCACCTAGATATCATCGTGCTGTTTGCTGAACAGCATGAAAAATCAATGTTTATACCATCATTTAAACTAAGAAGTAATAAAAGTAGTGGAAAATATGTCAATATTACATACTTGGATAGATGGAAATTATATTTCAGGCTGTGACAAAAACATAAATGTAGGAATAGTCTCTGTTTTTTTTTTTTCAATTGGAAAAGATCACTGTCACATGATTTCAGTGGTAGAACAATGGGGTTTGGCTCACAGAATACCAAGTTCTGTGAGAGTGTAGTTAGGGAACCATTGCAGTCAAAGTAAATTACTGTTACCATGCAGCATCAGCTGGGAGACAAGAGAGAGAGAGAGAGAGAGAGAGGTTTTTGCTGCAGAGATCTCCAACTTGAATACTTGTTAGGTTATAATGGAAAACCTATCACCCCGTCTATTGTCTGAAAGTTTATAAATCTTCATAAATTGTGAGAACTGACTGTTGTTATTAATTTTTGTTGAATAAAAACATTGCAACATTGCTTGGTGCTTCTGCTTGAACTTTCTCTTGCTATCAGTGTACTGAAGTGTGAATGGAATACATCAGGATGTAACAATGAAGTTTTTGAAGTAGGATATTTTTAGAGGTTTTGGACTTTTCAAAGGATAAAAATGAATTAAAAACAATTTTTTTTTAGCCTGTTTTCCTTTCTGAAAAGTAAGTAGGTAGGTATTTGCCACTGTTATGCCACAGTCCCTGTGGCACATGTCACACACAATATGGCCAATATAACAGTGCATCAGGTTGTGTTTTGAGCATAATCGTGCACATACAGTTCACTTGCACTGTGGCAATTTGTAGTAGCAGTATGGTCACTGTAGTAGTGTGTTCAATGAAAACAATGCGCAGCTCTGTGTTAGGGTAAGTGTTCTTGTTGGGGATTTGGTTATAAGGCTTTTTACTTGTCAGATTTGGCCATAAAGTCTTAAATCCCAAAATGTGTACCAAGTTGACATTATACCAAGAGTTCATGGCGTGAATCCACACACACACACACACACACAGCAGAAAGTGTTGGGAAGCAGTGGAGTAGTGGAGGTAACTCTCAACAAGCAGGAAGTATTAGTACTGTACTTGATAGTGCAGTAGTGTTGTTGTGAGGTGATCAGCTTTGCATGGCGTGAAACAGCAGGCTGACCTTCACCTCTGTGCTTTCTTAGCCAGATGGACTTGTCCATCTGTGTAGCTGTGACTGAGGGGAGAGAGAACAGTTTCTGAATGATACCTGCTAGGCTATTGGAACTTGAAATAATTGGCAGTTACCTTAATATCAAGGTACCAAGCCATTTTTTTTTCCTGACAGAAATTTTCTTATTGACCTTTATGTATCATTGTAGAGCACATGTATACTGATGGCAGTATACATGTCTTTATGATTTGGCAGTTTAATTTTGCATCTTACTATAGTCCAGTTTTTCTTCTATGCACTCCACCTTGGACAGACAAACAGTGTTAATGTAAGATACTCTGTCCTCACCATACAAGTAAAGGAAATATTTATGTCAGCACTGAAAGTATAAGTACATGCATATTTTATTCATTACACTTCATCAGCTTTGAAACATACACTTACTTCCTGAGATAATGTACCATACATGAAACATTTCCTGTTAGGTTAGCTGTAATTGTTGGTTTCAGTAATTGTTATATAGTTCTGCTTCTACTTCTGTATGTGTAAGCCTGCAGTATCCTGTATCACAGTAGTAAGACAGGCTGCAGTTTGTATATTTTTGTGGCTGTGTGTTTAGTCAGAATCTCTTTTAGAACTAAACACAGTACATGCAGCATCTGTTACATAAATGTCTGGGTGGCATTCAATGGTTTTTATGTCTTTCTCAAGCTGCTTCAGTTCTTCATCAAGTTTGGTTTTATGCTGTATCTTTGGTATTGTGTCTGTAAGAATCGGTAATAGCTGGTATGCTTTTTGTAGTTCTTCCCACTTGTGCTTCAGGTCCTGAAAATTTGATACATAACTGTCATTACTGGCCAAATCAAGTGCTGAGGTTAAGGATGAGTAGAGCTATAATTCTACTTCCTCCTTGCATGGACAAGAACAACTTTACCTGTACCTTTTTACTCTCACTTACAGTATCAGTAATTACACGTATGATATTGATAATATTCTACTTTAGTTTACATGCCTCATAGTGTGTAGGAATGGCTTCAGAATTATTTGAAGTATGAAGTATAATTTATTTTTTGTATTAGACTAAAGTTACTGATTCACTTCTGGTCTTAAGTGGGAGTGGCAGTAATGTAGTCAATGTAGTGACTAAACTCTGGGTTGGATGATCTGTGCCTCAAATCTGAGCAGGGGCAAGAGATTCTTCTCTTTTCCAAAATGTCCAGACTGGCTCTGGGGCCCACCCAGCCTCCTATTCAATGGGCATGGAGGACTCTTTCCTCAGGAGTGAAGCAGGTGGGACATGAGGCTGACCACTTACATCTGTCTACTGCCAGGTAGTGGAGCTATGCCGACACACCCTATATATGTCTTCATAATGTGTGTAGGGAATACTTTTTTACCTCTACTTCTAGTCTGAAGTCAGTTTGTCCATATTTATAAGCACCATGCCGGATTTTATATTCTTAGCTTTTGCATTGAATGGAGATGCGAAGCCCATTGTATACTCTGGTTATTCTCAGGGAAAGAACTACCAGAGCACATTGGCCAGGAATCTGTGTAGGCCCCAGTGTCAGTCTGGAACAGGGGCAAAAGACTGTCCCTAATGGAAACAACCTCAATCATCCAGCCCATAGACATCCACTTTGCAGTTGGTTAATAATTTGTTGTGTAATACCTTTTTGGTCGCATTAACTTGGCTACCCAAACAAGCTGCACATGGCTTATGTACAGAACATGTATTATAGCATAGAAAATGTATTTTCATTTGACTGACCACTACCAAGGTACAATAACCCAAACATGTTCAAACAAATAAAACATAAGTTGTTAAAATAATAAGTCCTAACCAATCTACATGTTCTGTCATACCAGTCTTGTTTTGTTGGTATATTATATGGGTATAATCGTCTCCACTGACATTGAAAGTGGCAGAGAAATAGGTTGTCACCTTAAGGAGTGCCTCTCTTTCTGGCCCTGTAATGTAATGCCCCTTGGGTTTGAACTGGTTGGTTTCTGTTTCCTTCTGTGATGCTTCTGATTGTAGCTGTTGGCAGTGCAGGTAATTTGGAATTTTTCCAAAAGTCTGTAAAAAATAAACACTCTCAGATGAGGAGGTCAACAAGTAATATCTGAAGTATGCACCAGAGACTAGAAAAATGAGGGTTTTCATTACTATCATTGGTGTTGTGGACAAAGCCATTAACTGCTGTTGTGGTAAAACAATATTCACTGGCACATTTTACTGTAATTTTAATAGAGGAAATTATTTTTTTTAAGTACTAAACCCCTGATTCAAGTTTTTATACCACAAAGCAATGCTTTGGCATGTATATTCATTTAAATATTATATATACTCTGTATGTATGGGCATCCCTCACTTAATGCTCATTTAATTTGTTTCAGAAAAAGCCAGCACTAAATGATAAAATACTGAGTGAGGGGACTTTTTTATTAATAAAAATATATTCCATTTCTTCCCTACATTACACAGAATCCAACTAAATGCACTTATAATGAGTTTGAATTTATTACCATTACATAGTATTAGTGAAGTTGCAGTACAATAGAACATTTGCATTCACACATCTACTGCATTTTTTCAGTCTGATTGTATGTTTGTATGTGTTAATAATAATGTTCATAGATCTAATTTGTACAGTCAGCTTATACTTCAGCTATAATTAATACCCAGCATCAGGTATGTTTCAGTATTGCAATCAGATTTAAAGTAATGAGGAAGTATTTAATTTCCCAGCCCTTCAAGGATTTCCTAACTCTCCACACTAATGGATTTTGCCTTATTTTGCAAAACAACTTGTGATATCAATAATGCAAACTAATGCTCTGCAGCACTGAACTGGTATTCTCACATCTAATGCCATTCAGCTTCACTGCTAACAACAGCATGTTCCTATTGACCTTTACATCAGCTTGTTATTGTGCTTTTCACTCGTCATGACTAATTGTGGTTCAGAGAATCCGCCTAAAGAAAACCATGCTACAATAATCACGCAAGACAGAATGCAAGTTATACCCCTGCAAACACAAAATTAAATTATGTTTGTGTGGTGGTGTGATTTGTCACACCTTCCTTGAAAAGTGTAGTCATCAGCCAAGCACAGATCATACTGTACCACCTGTATGGAGCTCAATAAATTGCTTGCTTTCAGCTACTAATGCCAACCAACTGTGCTGAGCCATTAGTTAATGCATGGTGGTGCCAGTGAACACAAGTGCAAGCACTCAGAAAATTGTTCAACTGCGTGATGTTTCCACTCAAAGTTAAAATACAAAAACAGTTGGCAAGAGTATTGTAGCGTCCAGCACCAAATGCAGCACGTTATAGTTGGGAGGTGCCTGTGTGTGCATATATATATATATATGTTTATTTCACCATAAATAATAAAACTAGTTTTCTTGAAACTTTTTGGAATGTAGTTAATGTCTCTTTACTAGAGTCTAATGATATATTCATATTGTGAAGAATGCTTAAAGCAGGCCTGGTCAACCTGGTATGTGATACAGGCATATTTGGTGAAATTCAGTACACAAAATGAATGTGTAAATATGTGGATATGGATGGGTGTACATTTTTTCTTGTATTTCATAGTTTGCTAGGAAGGGAATTGCTTTGGTGCTGTCTCTCAGGTTTCTCATTTCTGTCATGGACAACATGTTACCTGTGAGCTATTGGTTGATTGGGTTTGGCTTAAGAAGTCAGTGTGATAATATCCCAAATTGATTAAATCATGGCGTTCATAGTAAGTGGTAATATCCTTCTAAACAAACTATGAATGATTCGCCCCTTTACATGAAGTAGGTGGTTGGATTCAAAATGAATGTAGCATCGCATGTTAGTGAATTTCACTGAAATCGTTGTGGACAAACTTTTTGGATACTAGGTGTCCATGAAGAGCAGAGTATTTATTGTTGCCATGGAATTTTTTTGATGAACTTAATTGCAAGTCTGTGACTATTGATGTGACTGAAAAAATTTTGTAACCACTCTGAGCCACATGACACTATCAGAAACTTACCATCTTCATGCTTGAGCCACATGGTCAGTTTGTATTGTGCTGTATCTAGAACTGTTTTCCAAAATGCTTCATAAGACCTGTTATTAAGTTCATGATTGAAATAGAAGCCAACAGTGCTCTGCCTTTTCTTAATGTCCTTATTATAAGAAAGGATAAAACTCAGTCAGCGAAGTCATTTGGAAAAGCCACACATATTGAATGTTACCTCCATGTTGATGGCAAGAGTACACCTCATGTAAAAAAGGTGATTCATTTGTATAATGTTTAACAGAGTAGCTACCATTTCCTAAGAGCAACATGTTTTCCTCTTCTAGGTTGGGTATATGAGATGCCATCTGGCACTCAGTTATTATCTTCATTTGTGTTGTACTCTTTTTATCAGCAGCTTGCAGGATACACCTCACCTTTATATAGACCAGATTTGGGTATGAAACGATTCTTGCACTGCAATTATCTTTGGTATGTTGTGCATAATTTCATTATATGCATTGGTACCTTCCTTAGAATATAATGGGGTTCCAGACCAGAGGATTGCAAAGTGTGACTATTTCCATTTTTGGTGTCAACATAATTTCGTTTTGGCTGGCATGGAACAAGTTTCTTTGCTTGTATAACATTCTGATAGCAGTAATTGTGTCCATCTTTCCTTTGCTCCTTAACACTGCCTTCATTTTGCTGTAGGTGTTGTTTTGCTTCCTTTTCCCTTTTTTGTCCCTCTTTTGGAAAAGAACAAGGGGAAGGATCTGCTGCATCCTACAAAATAAGAAATTTAAAGTGTAGGTGTAAGAAGGAGTAATTTTGTTTTATATTCAAACTGGTTTTTGTGCTTTGAAATATGTCACATTTCAGGTTTTATACTTACACCATTCCTTAACAGCGTTTAACCCCATGGTAACTAAAACATTCCAGAGTCAAGCAGAGAAAAATCTTTATACAATATACCATTATTTAAGTATGATATCTGAGATTAAGCTGTTTGGTGCAGCAGTAATGTGACTGACTTACATTCATACCAAAGTGTAGATACTGGCTTTGCAGTGAACATTTATCACGTTTTATCTCTCTTACCACAGAAAAGTACCAGGAAAGCGCCTTAATATAGGCTCTGTTTTCTTATTTCCACTTCCTCATTCCTCAGTTGCAGTAATGCTGACAAATTTATAGTTATATCATCTTGAAACAGCTGAGTAGAAACATTTATGTAAAAGAACATGACAAACATGCAGAAGTCAAGATCTGTTGGAATCATGCTGACACTAACACAGGCTGAAGTCATTACTTGATAATCATATGTTATGTCACTAATAGTGCCAATTTCAAATTTAAATATCACTGTTGGCAGTTAACATGCAACACACTCTGATAAGGAACAAAAATGCTTTGTGCTTGAGTTCCTTTACCATTTTCACAGTATTTACTGTTTTCAGTAAGTTAATGAATTGAAGGACAGCTTGTTATTTATATTGTGAATTAAATAATTTATATAGACAGTTATAGTGTAGTCCAACTTATCAATGCATTGTTTGTTATTTTCACATTAAATTACATGTGTGTTAAATACCATGTATAGTGCAGTCAGTGTAGTGGTTAGGCTTGAGCTGGACGGTCAAGGAATTGTGGTTTGATTTTCGGCAAGAGATGAATCTTTTTTCTTTCAAGGATCCAATGCAGCTCTGTGGCCTACCCAGCCTAAACCTAAATTGGCTGAGTTGTAGAGGTGACTGTTTATCTTCATACAGAGCCTAGGTTAAGCATGCACAAAGCCATTACTCCACTGCCTTCATAATGTTTTGGTTAATTAATCACAAGGACGGTTTCATCTGTTACTGCTATCAGCAGCACTATCCATTGCACTTGTGTTAGTGTGACTTTATTTAATGATACTTTGTCAGTGGCGTAGATTATTTAATAAATAATCAGTATTGGCAGGATGAATACAAATGTTGAGTTGGGACAGATGTGATACTGAAGGTTCTTCCTGGAAGAGCTCTGTAAAGTTACAAAAGTAAGTACTTGAAATGCTATGTGAATGGTACAGTATTTTGAACTGTCAGGGATGTCTAACACTATCCAGATTGAAGTAAAATAAAACTTGTCCACTTCTAATATCACTGCGCTGAATGGGCAGCCTTTTTTTTTGATTACTGCAATTTAAGAGTGGTTTTTGACGTGAATCTGTGGTCATACTGGCAGATCCTTAATAAAACATCTACTACAATATTTTTTTCTCTCACCATCTCCGCACCCCAGTGTCCACAGTTTCAGTTTAAAGCCAGAGTGACTGACAACTGAAAATATTAACACATATTATAGTAATTATGACATATAAAAAATGTGCCAGCAATAATGATAAACAATGAAATGACCTGCCTTTGTAGTCTTAAGGATTCATAGAACATTACATATACCATTTCTAAAAAAGAAATTCTATTCATTTTCTCTTTTGTAGAAAACAGATAATGTGAGTAGTGAAAGTAAAAGTCAAATCAGAACAAATGTGTACACAAACTACTGCTTGGTAATACACCATTTTATAACATAATTGGTTACACACTTGTGGAAATTAGACAGGATTGCAGAATGGTGACCCCAAACTGAATTATTTCTGGTACACTGTTTTCTCTCACTCATTTTCATTACTGTAATTTACAACACATATATGTTCAGCCATTGGCAGTCACTGTAGTTTATGTGCAGTCCTTTGTGGTTTCAAAAGTAAAGATACTTCTTGGTTATATGTGTGTTACTGCCAAAGTAACTTGTAGTACAATTATGTGAATGAAATTTTTTGTTATTAACCAAAATGCAACTGTCTTGCCTTGTCATGGTTGAGTTTCTTGGTAGCCTGTGGGCGTGGTGGAATTTTGGGACGACGCTGGGAAAGCAGACAATGTGGCTGTTCTGAAAATTGAAGAATATGTTGCTGTTTCTATTTGTTGTTTTATATTATCTGATTATATTACAATGCACAGTGCAAAAGACATAAAATTTGTAAAAAAATATTTGGGTTTACATGTCCATGAAAAATATAAAAAATTTAAGCTCTAAATTAAGTAAAAGTTATGTAATCTCATCCCTTGGAAGCTGTAACTAGTTGTAGTTTCTAAAGTTTCTTTTTTTTTGGCAAATTTTCATTTGCCTTTGTAGAATAGTGTTATGTTTTGGGGGAAGGGGTTGGGCAAAGTGGGGGGGGGGGAAATTAAAATACAAAGGAGGGTGATCATGTAAACCAGTGCTGTGGGGAGAGTTACTTTATGCAGGTAAAAGTGTAAAACATTTGATATACTCAAAATGCCATGTATATGTGACGGAAGTTGTGTATTGCATGAAACTGAAGATAAGAATGTTGTAAAAAATTTAGTGAGGCATGGTTGTGATACACATCAATGATCAAACTTTCTGTCTCAGTTTTTTAGAACGGGTGTTTAAAAAACCAAATAACATGGGGATGAAATATATAATAAATTACTGAGTCAAAGAGTTTAAATAAGACACAACTTTGTTGAAGGATACTGAAGTAGTTTTTATTGCAACAGACAATTTGCATATGACTGAGTGGAATGCCTCATGATCATTTGTGTATACATATATATATATATATATATACCCTATATATATATTGTATTGATGTGCCCTATATAATTTTATCAAGAAGGATGAATAAAATACAATTACAATTCACTTCCTATAAAATGAAGTTTTTTGTAAGTTGTGCTTTGCTCGGGGTTATATGATAGCATAGTTTCAAGTATGTACCTACATCGTGCATCATAATCTGTTGTTTGTTACTGGCTAGAAGGAAATACTCTATGTTTCAAAAGTGACTATACACTGCTTATGGTTTTACATACCAATCTCTGGGCAAGGAGGTAATGTGCGAGAATTTTTTTTTAGATATTCCGTTGGTTTGTTAAGTGGAACTTCAGCAAGGCCAAATGTTTTGTGGCAGTGTTTGTGTGTTTTTCCTTCAACCTTGAACAATTTAGCAATGCGTTGTGATGGAGCACTGGAACAAACAGCAACAAAATGGTATTTCAACACCTTTCATTACTATATCCTATCTGAATTCATTCATTTGGTTGAAAGCTGTGTATGAGGTGAGCTACACCACAACTGTGTACCAGATAACTGAAAATATTTCTGTGGGGGAATGTCACAATGAATTTCACATATCTACAACTGATATAATGGGACATTTTATTACAACTGCAGTTGATTTTGTTCTAAAAGAGATCTTAAAATTCTATGATCAACTTTCATACCTTACGGCAAAGCTGGCCAACTTCAACCAACAGGAGGTCCACATAATTTTTAAGGACTTACCTGACATTGAAAAGGGAGAGGGAGGGGCAGTTGAATTCACTGGAATGTTGTTATTTACCAACAATAAGTTCTGCTAAAAGTACAGTTGATTCACAAGGTAATAGACCTTCCTGAACTCAATGAAACTTGAAAAACTGGTTTATTGTGTGCTTTGTTAAAAGTGATGAGTTTGTAAATGTTTTCTTTGCTAATAAAGTTGCCATAGTATGTTCTGTAGACTTTGTTATGTTTGTTAAGTTGCATTACTGAATCTTTTCAGGTTACTGAGGGCTGCATGTTGGCCAGCCTTGTTTTGAACAATGCATGGATGTCTAGCTGGAGAATACTGACACATACACATCAGGTTGGTGTAGCAGTACAGCTATAGACAACTTGTTAGTTATCTGGTACAGAGTAAATTATGAATGTGACTAATACTGTGCCACACTGTTGTAAAATTTTCATAATGTTTTTCTGATTGAAAACAGGGCCTTATAAAGAAATTCCTAGTTTTGTAAATATGAAGGAGTAAAATGGGCCAACCATCATTGTTCCAGCACTGATGTGCTGATGGTACCGTGCGACACAGCACCATCAGCAGCGTACACACGACCTATGCAGTGGCTCTCAAGACCACCACCCTTTCAAAAATTCGGTGCAGAAAATCATATGCTATAACTCAACATCTAATGCTCCTGATGATGGGTGTATGTACCCAAAACATGTCAAGCTAAGGATACATCAATAAAATTACCTAGTTGCATCAAGTTGGCATTTCACTTTATTTCTGTACCTTTCTATGCATGTCGTGAACATTATCTCTTAGCCTACTCTTATGTTCTGTAGATTTTTTTTTCATTTGAAATCATAACTATTACATCTATTATTACATGACTTTTGACACAAGTTTTGGTCGGTACATGTAATATTTTATTCTTACTAGAATACTATACATTTTGCACATATTACATATTTCATATTTGAATCATATTATTCATAGTATGACATGTTATACGTCTATTGTACAAAGGATGTACAGAACTTTAAATTCCAATCTCTATGCTATTGTCTGATTACCCTATTTGTGACGGTTGCAATTCAACTTCCTTTTTAATAATACTGTATATGTTTTCATTATGATTTGTAAGCAGTATTGTTGACATTTTTCTAAGTATCTGTCCCACTCTTCAATTCTATTTACAAAAGCACTTTTTGATAGAATGATTTTTATATTTTGTTGTAGGATTTGCGTTTAAAATCGTAGTCTAACACAGAATTTTCGTTCCATAGCTTCCCTTGAAGTTACCTACTACCAGAACTGCTTTTCCTATTTGTCAAAAGATGTTTGTGTTGCTTAGCAACAGCATTCATTGACTGAATTTGGCAGCGTAAATACAGCATATGCGGAGTTAAATGACACTGGGCCTGTTATGTTTCTTTCGCTGCGGTTGTGTCTAGTTGAACATGACGCAATAAGGGTCTTGTACGTAGTTCGTACAATTTGCCGGTAGATGACATTTGGTTTCGTATGTGTTGCTGTAGAATGCGCAATAAGTGCCGTGCATTGGTTTTATGTGGTAGGAGAATGAATATGTGTGCGTTTAGCAGAGCGATTTTGTTTTCCTTTTTGTTGTGGGGGTTATCGGAAGACGTCAAAGTTGATATATTTACAAATGGTTTAGTTATATTATTTAGTGTCACAGTGTTTCTGTGATTATTAGTTCAGCAATGCTGTTTCTAGGATAGATTTCAGTAGGTGAGACCTGGACGATAATTTCGCTGTCAAATGTTTTCATGTGTCAAATATCAAGATGTGTAGAAGTATGGTGTATTTGAGTTTGTAGTTACGTTATCATTGATTGATGGATGAATTTGATTTACTCGTAGGGGTTATGGATTTCAGGAGTGTGTGAACTGAACTGTCAGAGCCCATGCATGTTGTGGGAGGTGTTACTTTAACACACCACGAAGAACAAAGTCATCCCGAAGATCCACCACCTCCAGAACAACAGAGGAACAATGCACATATTTCAGATTCATGTAAGAATATAATTATTTCTTTCTTTCAGTATTCATTTTGTTCATGTTTAATGTGTTGATGCTGAGAACTCAACGGTGATTTAGTTCTAAGTGTTGAGGTTATGTGATTCCTTTAAAATTCAGCGAATAAATTAAATGGGAACTTCTGATTTAATTTAAGTTATGAATACAACATTAATGTAGTTGCTTAAGTTGTATATGTTAAATTCCAACGATTCTCATGGTTGTGTTAATTTTATGTAAGTTACATTTGAAGGTGTGATGATTTGTACATAAACAGATTTTATTCATTATTTATTTATTGATTTAGATGAATGACTGTAGCATATAGCAACCAAAATGTAATTAAGGGCACTAGTTTAAGTAATAAGAGTTCAACGTTTTTCATGCAGATTTTTTGTACATTTGGTTTATTCATTCATTCCATTTAGTCACATGTTGACATTGGGCATGTCATATCCAATTTACAACTTATATGTCATGTCAGAATAATTTAAAAGTTACATATCAGGAAGAATCAACTCACACCACAACCATATTACAACAACAAAATGCAATATAATATGGTGTAAAATATCACTACTAATTAAGACAGATAGGTATGGCAACTTATCAAACTTACATACTCGTCTAATCCGTATGTAATCAGGATGACACAGATTCTTTCACTCAAGAAAATACATGTTGTAACAGAAAGGATTTCAATTTTCTTTTAAAAGGTTGGGTCTTATCCCGTTTTTTTTAATGTGATCTCCCACCTTATTGTAGAGTCTAATTCACATATTCGCCACACTTTTCCTGGAAATGACTGTATTGTAAAATTGTACAGTACATACACTTTTCTTAATGTTTTGTGGTATTGAATTTGTACATTATGCTACAGTGAATCTCTGTATGTTTACATTTTCTTATTATTTGATAATATATATTGAATGATATAGAGAAAGCTAAAATTGTGACAGTGCGTGTCATGAAGACGTGGGTGATATTATGTTAGTGCTGGATGGAAGCAAGTGGTCAGCTGCTTTACCCCCAGGGAAAGAACCTCCAGTACCCTGCAAGTAGGAGGGTAGGTTGGCCCCAGAACTGGCATGGATGCTTTAGAGAAGAAAAATCTCTTTAACTTGTTCATACCCGTGAATTAATATCACTATATAACATAAATACTAATGAATACACACATATTTAATAATGTAGGTGTGCATTAATTGGTACTTATTCGATATAAGAAAAATCTCATTTTCTTGCTGGGAATTGAACCCAGAATCATCCACGCCATAGCCTAATTGCTATACCAACTACACTGTAATGGCCCCACACATTTTGTGATAAAGAAGAATAAATAAGTTTTAATTGTCCTGCTGCAAGATTGGCTTTAGCAGTAAATCATCTTCCCAAGGACAGTAGGGTATATAAATTTGCAAGGAACATATTTGGAAAACATGTTTATACCAAACTGGAGCTACCTTTACCACTTCCACTTCTTCTATTCCAGAGTAGGAGTGTGACCGAAGCAAATAACAAACAGATATGGCATATGTTCCATATCTGTGCATTAAAGAATATTTTATACTATGTAACAAACCAACAAATGTACTGCAATGAAATATGTTTTACCATATATTACTACACCCAGACATGTTCTGGTCACAGAAGTGACCAGAACATGTTGCCACTACATGCTTCTCATGTATCCCTCCCGATGTAAATTTAGTAGTACAGCTTCAAGTTCTTGTATATGTGTTAAAAACGACTGCCACCGGGTGAAAACCCAATTGCAGTTAAATAAAT
>Ga0123354_10001923_pt1 | contig 26445 bp, 12 predicted proteins | sample TergutLab28metaG_2_FD_97872 | JGI IMG/M metagenome (GOLD analysis project Ga0123354, IMG submission 97872) | Labiotermes labralis P4 segment gut microbial communities from Petit-Saut dam, French Guiana - Lab288 P4 | ecosystem: Host-associated > Arthropoda: Insects > Digestive system > Gut ...
CAGATGCAACAGTATGCAGATATTTATTTACTGCAAAGTCACTCTACATGTTTCGGGTGTCACAACACCCATCATCAGGAGTACTAAAAACTGTAACCGCAGCCTCCGGTACAGGTCATAATAATGGTACAGCTACTTCCCTCCAACGTGATCAGGCCACGTTGGAGGGAAGTAGCTGTACCATTATTATGACCTGTACCGGAGGCTGCGGTTACAGTTTTTAGTGCTCCTGATGACGGGTGCTATGACACCCGAAACATGTAGAGTGACTTTGCAGTAAATAAATATCTGCATACTGTTGCATCTGGTTTGATTTTTTATTAACACTGTGTCAGTACATGTCTGACTTCCACAGTCTGGCTGTCTGTGATTGGGCTCACATGCCTGCTGTCATTGTTATGATTACGTTTCCATGACCACATTATGTTTAAAATATAATGAAGTGCTCAGCTGTATTTAAAACACACTGGTAGTGTGACAGAAAAACTAAACTCCCTGAAACTGAATTTTAAAAACCTCTGTCACACAAAGACTGTGGGGGATAGAGCATTTCTAATAACAATTTTGAATTCAGCGTGGCAAAATACGTAAGAAACACATATTCGCTTTCATGTGACAAAAACTATGTATGTCAGTGTAATAAGAAATGTACACACGAGTTGGAAGTGTTGCTAAAGGGAAAAAATCCCTCTTTATTATGAGAAATATATTAAGCTCATAAATAAAACACGTGTGCAAAATGCTTACTCTGTGATTTTAAAAGCTGGTATCATGCATAGGTCAGCAGTATGCTTTGAAGAACAGCCACATTCGTAAGGCCTTTGTAACCTACCTCGCCCCCAAAACAGTGATTGACACTCAATGATTGCAGTCGTGCAAATACAAAGGCAGAGTGAAGTCGAATATTTACGTCACTTAACCTTGCGTTTAAGAAATATGTAGGGATTTTTTTAAGTACATAAAACCAACAAACGCACAAGTAGTAATATTATAATGGGGTTTAACTCCCATCCCTTACACTTCTTTAATCCCAGAGATAACCTCAGACGTAACTTTATATTATCACATAGAACGAAATACACTGTTCCTAGGCATTATTATTTTAAGCTGCTTTTGGTCTTGCAGTGACTTTCTTTACTGCAAATGTATTTTTGCTCAAACGGAGAGAATCCGGACACGCGAGAGACACGTGAGTCCTTGCATCAGAAACGAGTTTTATCACCAAGCCTTCTACATTACTGTGGACTTTAGTGTAAAGAATCTCATGAAAATTGAAACAAAGGTCTCAACGTAAGCACGAGTCAGGCTAGGGCCTCATATTTGTCTTTAATAACGGTCCTAGTTTAGAATGAAAAATAAAATCCTTTGTCAGTTAACAAAGCAGGGGTTTTATAAAATATAATGGGATTAAAATGGGATTAAACGGCCGAGCCATGAGTGAGAAACCGCAAGGAAATTCCTTGCTGTAACGAACATTCAGAGTTAAGCCTGCGGACATGGATCAGAATTTATAACAAAACACCTCTATGTAAATACAGTGAGTGAGACAAATGGAACGTTGCCCTACTTTAGATTAACTGTCCAATAAAGAAACAAGGTCAGTGAAGACACATGTAATGTTAATATAAATACAAAATGAGGTAAGCGAAAATATATTACTGACATGAATAAACAAGATAGGCAATCTCAGCATTTAACCAACTCGATGCACAAAATTTGTTTCACAATAAGTCTTATTTCATGCTTCTACATGTTTCGAGCACATATGCTCATCATCAGGAGGCCAAAATTGCATTACACAGCCTCTGGTATCATCACACCTATAGGTGTAATGATACCAGAGGCTGTGTAATGCAATTTTGACCTCCTGATGATGAGCACATGTGCTCGAAATACGTACAGGCATAAAATAAGACTTATTATGAAACAAATTTTGTGCATCGAGTTGATTAAATGCTGAGATATATACTGAGATGCACGGTCAGCAAAACGTCAAAAAAAGATAGGCAATGTGAGTGTAACGCAACACTGCGGCCCATTTGAGTAATCACTGTTGCCGTGGAAAAGTTAATAAGTATTAAAATTTCTGAGTGTGCATTTTTAGGGCTACTTATCCAGCATGCAAAGCGCATACGCCTTATTATATTTTTATTTGACCTGTCCGGCTGTGCCACATTTTCCACATAATCTAAAAAACAGCACGATTTTCGGGAAAAGGGGTTTGATCATAAAATGTTTGTTTTTATTTTATCTAAAATGTTGGTCTTCATGTAAGTATTCTTGCCAGATAAAAAAAAACTTGAATTTTCCCGACAAATTTTGGAAAAATACTCAAATACCAAATTTCACAAAAATCCGTCCACTGGGAGCCCAGCTGCCTCAAGCGGACGGATGGACAGGCATGATGAAGCTAGTAGTTGTTTTTTGCAACTTTGCTAAAGCACCTAAAAATGAGGTTCTTGAAGATACATGTGCTACTGATATTAATATAAAAACGATGTCGGTTAAGAATATGTACTGTTTTTATGAACACAACAATTAGGACACAGAAGATATAATGTACTACTGACACGAATTCCGTAATACTTCAAATATTTATTTACACAAATTAAGTGCTAGTGTAGCATAACAGAAAATTCTGCGGTACTTAATACCCTCACAGCGGTGTTAAATATTTCCGAGTCCTATGGGATGTCACGTTGCTTCCTTCCCAGTTAACATGGCCCAAAATCCCAGATACAGTTTCTAAGACCAAGCTAACTACGATAACTATACGCCGGGAAACAGGACCTTAACAGCCCACACGACTTGGATCTTAAGTAGAAAATTAGCTCTTCGGATGTTTTTCTGTTCCCCACGATTCTGTGCTGACTAGGTTCTGTTACTTTCTATTTCAGCACACAACAAAATTTTCTTCTTTCTCTCATAAGCCACTGTTTTATTTATGTAATTATGATCATCATATTTTGCAAATTTATACAAATATCCATGTTCTGCGCTGAAGTTCATTAGCTTCCTTCAAAAGTAAATACAGTAAGATTATATTATAAAGTTTCCAAATAGGCATTTGGCTTGCAGTTCTTCATACCATCTAGAATTTTGTGGGGACTTGATACTAAAAAATGTTTTGGTTACTTTCGTTAAATATACCGCGTTTAATCATCTATAATGAACACTTCCCCAGTACAGATACTCCCTACAAACGTGAAATCCTTCGTTCACCAAAATGTATAAAATACAACGAAATATATTTCCTCTACACGAAAATTGTAACGAAGATTCAGCAAAATAATGCACAGTCAATTCATGGATTTCCCTCATCTAAACTCGAGCTGGCAGGTGTAGAATTTCTTATAATGCCAAGGCGTTCTAAACTTGTTTAACGTCGGAAAATGTGACGACGTGAATTTCCTTGGCTGACCCACATTGCAGCAGCTTATCCCTGAACAAGGGAGCGGGCATTTCATACTCGTAATATTACTGAAATATTTTAAAAAATCAGGTCAAAAATATATCATGCACATGAAACCATACAACATCCAAGTTTGAAGAATTCAACTGTGATATTTACAGGCTATTCAAGTAATTTCACACATCGCCTTCATTTCATAACAATGCTCCGAACAACGAATTTACGAATTATGTTACAGGCGATGTATACAGATGACTACAGAGGAAGCGGTCCGGCTGTTTTGTATAGCATACAACGATGTGGTAAGGAACTAACCGTCACTACCAACGTTGATAAACAATGAACTAAAATTTATTTTAAAGTAATGTTACGCAAATATTTAAATCTGAAACAAACCAAACCAAATCTAACCTAACATAAACTAACATAACAATTACTAAACTAAACTAAACTAAACCAAACCAAACTAAACTAAACTAAACCAAACCAAACCAAACCAAACCAAACCAAAACCAAACCAAATCAAACCAAACCAAAACTAAGCAAACCAAACAAAAACAAACCAAACATAACCTAACCTAACCAAACCAAATCAAACAAAAACAAACCAAACCATACCAAACCAAACCAAACCAAACCAAACCTAACCTAACCTAACATAACCTAACCAAAATTAAACTAACCAAAATTAACTAACCAAACCAAACCTAAACTGACCTAACCTAAGCTTACCTAACATAAACTAAACTAACCTAACCCAACCCAACCCAACCCAACCCAAACCACCCCAACGCAACACAACCCAAACCACCCCAACCCAACCCAACCCAAACTAACCTAATCTAACCTAATCTAACCTAAACAAAAATCAAAATAAAACCAAGCAAAACCAAACCAAACCAAACCAACCTAACCTAACCTAACCTAAACTAACCTAAACTAACCTTACCTTACCTAACCTAACCTAACCTAACCTAACCTAACCCAAACCATACCAAACCAAACCAACACAACCCAACCCAACACAACCCAACCCAACATAACCCAAACCAACCCAACACAAACCAACCCAACCTAACATAACCTAACGAAAACTAACCTAAACAAACATAACCTAACATAACCTAAACTAACATAACATAACCTAACCAAAACTAAAACAACCTAACCCAACCTAACCGAACGCAACCCAAACCCAACAAAACCCAACCTAACTCAACCCCCAACACAACCCCCATCCCAACCCAACACCCAACCCAACCCCAACCCAAAACAACCCAACACAAATCAACCCAACCCAACCCAACCCAACCAAATCCAACGCAACCCAACACTACCTAACCTAACATAACCTAACCTAACCTTGTGTTTTTACACAAATATGTGGAGTGACAACACAATCAGAAATGGTTTTTTCAGGAATTCTTTTAAAATAAGCACGACAGGCAAAATAGTAGAACGTAATATTGTGGCGCGTTCGTTACAACCAATGTTGCAGATGAAAAACAAAAAATATTACACATTTGGAGGGTGTGTGTGTGGCCAGAACTATTCCGCATGCAGTACGCATGCGCCATAATGTCGTTTGTGACCTGTCCGGCCCTTCAGTATTTTACCACATTATCTCATAAACGGCACGATTATCGGAGAAATGGTACTGAACTTAAAATGTGTGTGTTGATTTTATCTACGGCTCTTCCTGAAACATTTCTAACTAAGAAGATATGAGGTAGATATGTTCAAAAGTGCATAATTGAACTATATATAAAGTACATGGTATTCTTGTAAGAGTTTAATGAAACGGCAATTTTCTCGAAAGATTTTCGTAAACACTCGAATACAAAATCATGTAACTCCGTTCGGTGAAAGCCGAGGTGTACTATGCGGACACAAGAACAGACATGACGAAGCCAAGAGTCGCTTTTAGCAATTTTGCGAACGCGCCCAAAAGTGTACAACATATCCACCATCATAAAGTGAATTTAGGCGATTAATTTGATAACATTCATTTTTTTAATGGTTGTTGGACCGTGCATCTTCCTCATGAAATAAAGTGAAATGCCAACTTGATGTAACTAGATAATTTCATTGAAGTATTCTTAGCTCCACATCTTTCGGGTACACACGCCCATCATCAGGAGCCAAACCAAACCAAACCAAACCTAACCAAAACTAACCAAACATAACCAAACTTAACACAACCTAACCAAAATCAACCAAAACAAACCAACCAAAACCTAACTTAACCTAACCTATCCTCACCTAAAGAAACCAAACCAAACCAAACCAAACCTACCCTAACCTAACCTAACCTAACCTAATATAACCTAACCTAACATAAACTAAACTAAATTAACCTATCCTACCCTTTCCTAAATTAGCCTAAATTAACCTAATCTAAACTAATATAACCTAACAGAAAATAACCTAACCTAAACAAAATCAAAACAAACCAAACCAAAACCACCCAACCCAAACAAACCCAACCCAACAGAAACCAAACCAACACAACTTAAAACAACACAAGCCAAACCAACCCAATTCAACACAACCTAACCCAACACAACACAACCCAAACTAAACCAAACCAACCCAACCAAACTCAACCCAACCCAACCCAAACTAACCTAACCTAACCTAAACTAATTTAACCCAAACTAACCTAACCCAAACAAACCCTACTTAACCAAACCTAACCCAACATAACTCAACACAAACCAACCCAACCCAACCCAACAACCAACACAACTCCCAAACCAACCCAACCAAACGCAAACCAAAACTACCCAACCCAACCTAACCCTACATAACCTAAACAAAACTAACCTTACCTAACATAACTTAACCTTGGGTTTTAACACACACATGTGAAGTGTCATTACAAGCAGAAATGGTTTTGTCAGGAAATGTTTTTAAATAAACACGACAGGCAAAATGGTAGGACGTTATATTGTGCCGCGTTCGTAACAACCAATGTTGCAGATGAAAAGCAATATATATTACACATTCTGGAGGTGTGTGTGTGTGGCCAGAAGTATTCCGCATGGAGTGCGCATGCGCCATAATATCGTCTGGGAATTGTCCAGCCCTTCAGTATTTTCCCACAGTATCTCATAAATGGCACGATTATGGGAAAAAAGGTACTGAAATTAAAATGTAGTTTTGATTTTAACTACGGCTCTTCCTGAAACAATTCTGACTAAGAAGAAATGAAGGAGATATGATCAAATGTGCATATTTGGTCTATATTTAAATTACATGGTATTCTTGTCAGAGTTTAATGAAAATGGAATATCTTCGACAGATTTTAGAAAACACTCCAATACACAAACTCATGTAATACCGTCCAATGAAAGCCGAGGTGTTCCATGCGGAAACACGAACAGATATGACGAAGCTAATAGCCGCTTTTAGCAATTTTGCGAACACGCTTAAAGTGTGCAATATATCCACCATCATAAAGTGAATATGGGCGAATAATTCAATAATTTTATTTTTTTATGGTTGTTTCACCATGCATTTCCCTCATGAAATAAAGTGAAATGCCAACTTGATGCAACTAGGTAATTTTATTGAGGTATTCTTAGCTCAACAGGTTTCTGGTACGTAAGCCCAACATCAGGAGCCAAACCAAACAAAACCAAACCTAACCTAAACTAACCAAGCCAAACCTAAACAAACCAAAGCAAACCAAACCTAAACAAAACTAAAATAAACTAACCAAAGCATACAAAACCAAACCTAAACAAACAAAACCAAAACTAACCAAACCAAACCGAAACAAACCTAACCTAACCTAACGTAACCTAACCAAACCAAACCAAATCAAACCAGACCTAACTTAACCTATCCTAACGTAGTCTAATCTAACACAACCAAAACAAATCAAACCAAACCAAACCAAACCAAAACATACCAAAACAAACCTAACAAAACCTAACCTAACCTAACCTAAGCAAATCGAACCAAAACTAACCAAATATAAACAAAACCAAACCAAACACAACCAAACCAAATCTAACCTAACCAAACATAAGTTAACCTAACCTAACCTAACCTAACCTAACCTAAACTAAACTAACCTAACCTAAACTATCCTAAACTAACACAACCCAACCCAAACCAAACAAAACCAACTCAAACTAACCCAAACCAACCCAAACTAGCCCAACCAAACCCAACCCAACACAACCCAACCCAATCCATCACAACAAAACGTAACATAACCCAATTTATCCTAAACTAACCTAACCTAATATAACCTAAAAAATCTAACCTAAAACAATTCAAACTTAACAAAACAAAATAAAATCAACACAACCCAAACCAAACTTACCCAACGCAAAATAACACAAACCAACCCAAAATAACCCAACATAACACAACCCAATCCAAACTAACGTAACGTAACCTAACCTAAACTAAACTAAACTAACCTAACAAAACCTAACCTAACTTTACTTAACATAAAATAACCTAACCGAACCTATGCTAACCTAACCTAAAGTAACCGAACCTAACCTAAATTTACCTAACCTAACCTAAACTAAACTAAGCTAACCTAACCTAACATAACGTAACCTAACCTAACATAACCTAACCTAACCTAAACTAACCTAACATAACCTAACCTAACCTATCCCAACCTAACCGAACATAACCTAACAAAACCTAACCTAAAATAACCTAACCTAACGTAACCAAAACTTGGGTTCCTACCCAAACAATTGGAGTGTCATTACAAGCACAAATGGTTGTCAGGAATCTTTTGAAATAAGCACGAGAGGCAAATTAGTAGGACGTAATATTGTAGCGCGTTCGTTACAAATAATGTTGCAGATGAAAAGCAATAAATAATACACATTATAAGGGTGTTTGTGTGGCCACAAGTATCCAGCATGCAGTGCGCATGCGACATAATGTCGTCTGTGACCTCTCTGGCGCTTCAATATTTTCCCGCAATATTTCATAAAGAGCAAGATTATCGGAGAAAGGATACTGAACTTAAAATGTTTGTTTGATTTTATCTACGGCTCTTCCTAAAACATTTCCGACTAAGAAGAAATGAGAGTGATATGATCAAAAGTGCATACTTGGTCTAAAAGTAAAGTGCATGGTATTCTTGACAGAGTTTAATGAAACTGTAATCTTCTCGAAATATTTTCGAAAACTTTCGAATAAAGAAAATCATGTAATTCCGTATGGAGAAAACCGAGGTGTTCCATGCGGACAGACTTACAGACATGACGAAGATAATAGTCGTTTAGGAAATTTTGCGAGCACGCCTAAAAGTAACAAAATATCCAACATCATACAGTGAATTTAGGCGAATAATTTCATAACATGTATTTTTTTATGATTGTTTGAACGTGCATCTTCCTCATGAAATAAAGTGAAATGCCAACTTGATGCAACTAGGTAATTTTATTGTGGTATATTTAGCTCTACACGTTTCGTGTATACGCCCATTATCAGGAGCCAAAACAAACCAAACCAAACCAAACCAAACTGACCGAATCAAACAAGACCAGACCAGACCAGAACAGACCAGAACAGACCAGACCTGATCTGAACTGACCTGACCGGACCTAACCAAACCTAACCAAAATAACGTAACCTAAACTAAACTAATCTAACCTAATCTAACATAACCTAAAATAACCTAACCTAACCTAAACAAACCTATCTGAAACTAACCTAACCTAACGTAAACTAACCTAAATTAACCTATTATAAACTAAACGATCCTAACCTAACCTAACCTAAACTAACATAACATAACCTAACCTGAACTTACCTAACCTAACCTAACCCACCCTAAACTATCCTATCCAATCCTAACCTAACCTAACCTGAACTAATCTAAACTAAAATAATCTAAACAAATCTAACCTAACATAAAGTAAACTAAACCAACCTAACATAACCTAACCTAACCTAAAATAACCTAACCTAACATAAGCTAACCTAACATAACCTAACCTAACCTAAATTATATTAACCTAACTTAACCTTGGGCTTTACCCAAATATGTGGAGTGCCATTACAAGCAGAAATGTTTGTGTCAGGATTTTTTTTAAATAAGCAGGACAAACAAAATAGTAGGACGTAATATTGTGGTGCTTTCGTTCAACCAATGTTGCAGATGAAATGCAATAAATATTACACATAATGAGGGGGTGTGTGTGGCCAGAAATAACCCGCAAGCAGTGCGGATGCGCTATAATGTCGTCTGTGACCACTCCGGCCCTTCAGTATTTTCCCGCAGTATCTCGTAAACGGCTCGATTATCGGAGAAAAGATACTGAACATAAAATGTGTGTTTTGATTTCATCTACGGTACTTCCTGAAAAAATTCTGTCTAAGTAGAAATGAGGGAGATATGATCAAAGTGCATACTTGGTCTATATGTAAAGTACATGGTACTCTTCTCATAGTTTAATGAAACTGGAATTTTCTCGACAGATGTTCGGAAACACTCGAATACAAAAAGTCATGTAATTCCGTCCGGTGTAAACCGAGGTATTCCATGCCGACATACGAACAGACATGACGAAGCTAATAGTCGCTTTGAGCAATTTTGCAAACACGCCTAAAAGTGTACAAAATATCCAACAACATAGAGTGAATTTAGGCGATTAATTTGATAATATTTATTTTTTGATGATTATTTGACAATGCATCTACCTCATGAAATAAAGTGAAATGCCAACTTGATGTAACTAAATAATTTTATTGAGGTATATTTAGTTCGACAATTTTGTGTAGATACGCCCATTATCAGGAGCCAAACCAAACCAAAACAAACAAAAAAAAAAAGGAACCAAACAAGACCAAACAAAAAAAAGAAAAAACCAAATCACACCACAGCAGACCCGAACAGACCAGACCAAACCGGACCAGACCTGACTAGACCAGACCTGACCTGACCTGACCTGACGCGATCTGACCTAACAAAACCAAACCTGCCCGAACCTAACATAACCTATCCTAACATAACCTAACATAACCTAACCTGAACTAACATAACATAAACTAACCTAACATAACCTAACCTAAACTAATCTAATCTAACCTAACATCACCTAAACTAACCGAATATAACCTAAGATAAACTAAATTAACCTAACCTAACCTAACCTAAACTAACCTAACCTAACCTAAACTAATCTAACCTAACCTAACATAACCTAACCTAACCTAACATAACTTAACCCAACTTAACCTAACCTAAACTAACCTAACATAACTTAACCTAATTTATTCTAAAACAAATCAAATCAAACACAAAACAAATCAAACCAAATCAACACAACCCAAACCAAAACAACCCAACCCAAACTAACCCAAACGAACAAAAAATAACACAACCTAACACAACCCAACACAACCCAACCCAATCCAACCCAACCTAACCTAACCTAACTTCACCTAACTTCACCTAACCTAACCTAACCTAACATAACAGAACCTAACCTAAATTAACAGAACATAACCTAACCTAACTTAACATAACCTAAACTAACCTAACCAAACATACCCTAAACTAACCTCACCTAACCTAACGGAACTTAACCTAACCGAACTTAACCTAACCTAAACTAACCCAACCTAATCTAACCTAAGCTAAACTAAACTAACCTAACCTAACCTAACCTAAACTTACCTAAACTAACCTAACTTAACCTAACCTATACCAACCAACCTAACTTAACCTAACCTAAACTAACCTAACCTAACCTAAGCTAACCTAACCTAACCTAACCTAACATAACTTAACCTAACCTAAAGTAAATTCACATAACCTAACATAACCCAACCTAATTTAACCAAACCTTACATAACCTAACCTAACATAACCTAACCTAACATAAACTAATCTAATCTAACCTAAACTATCCCAACTTATACTTCCGTAACGTAACCTAAACTAAACTAACATAACTTAAATTAACCCAACCTAACTTATCCTAACCTAACCTAACCTAAACTAACCTAACCTAACATAACTCAACCTAACCTAAAATAAACGAACCTAACCTAAACTAAACTAAACTAAACTAACCTACTCTAACCTAACCTAAACTAACATCCTAACCTTTCCTAACCTAACCTAACATAACCTATCTTAACCTAACCTAATCTAACCTAAACTAACCTAACCTAACCTAACCTAACGTAAACATGGTGTATTACACAAATATGTGGTTTATCATTAATAGCAGAAATGGTTGTGTCAGGAATTTTTTTAAAATAAGCACGACAAGCAAAGTAGTAGGACGTAATATTGGGGTGCGATCGTTACAACGAATGTTGCAGATGAAATGCAATATGTATTACACATACTGGGGGTGTGTGTGGCCAGAAGTAACCCGAATGCAGTGCCCATCCGCCATTATATCACCTTGAAATCTACGGCACTACAGAATTTTCACGCAGTGTCTCATAAAAGACACGATTATCGGATAATAGGTACTGAAATTAAAATGTGTCTTTGATTTTATCTACGGCTTTTCGTGAAACATTTATATCAAACAAGAAATGAAGGTGATATGATCAAATGTGCATACTTGGTCTATATACAAAATAAATGGTATTTCTTCATAGTTTAATGACACTGGAATTTTCTCGACAGACTTTCGAATACACTCGAATACAACAAGTCATGTAATTCCGTCTGTTGAAAACCAAGGTGTTCCATGCGGACAGACTAATAGGCATGAAGAAGCAATTTTGCGAACTCCGCTAAAAATGTACAACATATCCACCATCATACAGTGAATTTAGGCGAATAATTTGATAACATATTTTTTGATGATTGTTTGACCGCGCATCTTCCTCGAGAAATAAATTGAAATGCCAACATGATGCAACTAGGTAATTTTATTGAAGTATAAGTAGCTCGACACGTTTCGTGAATATATGCCTATTATCACGAGGCAAACGAAACGAAACGAAACCAAACCAGAACTAAAATAACCAAACTAGACCAAGCCAAAAGAGATCAAACCAAACCAGACAACACCACACCAGACAAGACCGGACCAGACAAGACAAGACCTGACCAGACTAGACCTGACCTGTCCTGAACTAAGCAAATCAAACCTAACTTAACATAACGTAACCCAACCTAAACTAACCTAACGTAAACTAACCTAACCTAACTCAACCTAACCTAACCTAACTTAACATAGCCTAACCTAACCTAGCGTAACCTAATTTATCCTAGCCTAAACTAGCTTAATCTAGACTAACTTAGCCTAACCAAGAATAACGTAACATAGCCTAACTTAGCCTAACCTAGAAGAACCTAACCTAATCGAAACTAACCAAAGCTAACCTAACCTCAGCTAACCTAATCTAATCTAACCTAACCTAACCTGACCTAAACTAAACTAAGCTAACTTAAGCTGAACTAACAAAACCTAAACTAACTTAAGCTAACCTAAACAAACGTAACCTTAGCTAACCTAACCCAAACCTACCTAACGTAAATTAACATTAAATAAAACAACATAACGTAACTAAACCTAACCTAACCTACACTAAACTCAAATAAAGTAAATTAAACAAAACCAAATTAAACTAATCTAACCTAACCCAACTTAACCTAATCTAACCTAACCTAACCCAACTTAACCTAATCTAACCTAACCTAACCCAACCCAACCCAACCGAACCAAACGTAACCAAACCCAACTTTAACTAATCAAACCTAAACTAACCTAACGTAACCCAACATAACATAACACAAGTTAAAATAACTAACATATTCTAAACTAACCTAACACAACCTAACCTAAATTAACCTAACCTAACCTAACGTAACCTAATTTAACCTAACATAACCTAACCTAAACTAACCTGAAATAACCTAACATAACGTAACCTAACCTAACCTAAAATAAACTATACTAAACTAAACTGAACTAACCTGACCTAACATAAACTAACCTAACCTAAATTAACCTAAACTAAACTAAGCTAAACTAACCTCACCTAACCAAAACTAATCTAACCTAAACTAACCTACACTAACCTAACCTAATCTAACCACAACTGGACTAAGCTAAAGTAACGTAACGTAAACTAACCTTAACTAAGCTAAACTCACCTAAACTATCCTCACCTTAACTAATCCAACCTAATCTCATCTAACCTAAACTCACCTAACCTAATCTCACCTAACCTAACCTAACGCAACCTAACGTAACTTAACATAACCGAATATAACATAACCTAAACTAACCTAACCTACTCTTATCTAACTTAACCTAAGCTAACCTAAGCAAATCTAAGCTAACATAAGCTAACCTAAGCTAATCTAACCCAACTTAAACTAACCTAACATAACCTAACCTAACCAAACGTAACCTAAAACAAACTACCACAACCCAACACAAACTAACCCAACCCAAAATAAACTAACTAAATCTAACCTAACCTAATATAACCCAACATATCATAACCCTACCTAACCTACACTTACCTATTCTAAACTAACCTAACACAACCTAACCTAACATAACCTAACATAAACTAAACTAACCTAACCTAACCTAAATGAACCTAACATAAACTAACCTGAAATAACCTAACCTAACCTAACCTAACCAAAACTAACCTAACCTAAACTAACCTAACTTAACCTAACCTAAACTAAACTAACCTAACCTAAACTAACATAATCTTACCTGACCTAACCTAACCTAACCTAAACTGAACTAACCTAAACTAACCTAACCTAACATAAAATAACCTAAACTTACCTAACCTAACCTAACCTTACTAAACCTAACCTAACCTAACCTAACCCAACCCAACCTAAACTAACCTAACCTATCCTACCCTACCCTAACGTAACTTAACCTAACCTAATCTGACCTAACTTAACGTAACCTAACCTAAACTAACATCAACTAACCTAACATCACCTAAACTATCTTCACCTAACATAATGTAACCTAACCTCACCTACCCTAAATTCACCTAACCTAACCTTAACTAACATAACCTAACCCAAACTAACCTAACCTAACATACCCTAACCTAACATAACATAACCTAATATAACCTAAACTATCCTAACCTAACCTAACCAAAACTAACTTAAACTAAGCAAACCTAAGCTAACATAAGCCAACCTAAGCTAACCTAAGCTTACCTTACCTAACCTAACCTAGCCTAAAATAATCTAACCTAAATTAATCTAAACTAACCAAACTTAAACTAACCTAATTCAACCTTGGGTTTTTAACAAAAAAAAGAGTGGAATGTCATTACAAACAGATATGATTGAGTCAGGAATTTTTTAAAAATAATCACAACAGGCAAAATAGTAAGACGTAACATTGTGGCTCGTTCGTTACAACCAATATTGCAGATGAAATGCAATAAATATATGAACATTCTGAGGTTGTTTGCTTGACGAGAATTATCCCGCTTGCAGTGCGCATGAGCCATAATGTAATCTGTGAACTATCAGGCAGTTCAATATTTTCCCGAAGTGTCTCATAAACGGCACGATTGTCGGAGAAATGCTACTGAATTAAAAATGTGTGTTTTGATTATATCTACGGCTTTTCCTGAAACATTTCTCTCTAAGAAGAAATGAGGGAGATATGATCAGAATTGCATACTTGTTCTATATTTAACGTACATGGTGTTCTTGTCCTAGTTTAATAAATTTGGAATTTGCTCGACAGATATTCCAAAACACTCGTATACAAACATTCATGTAAATCCGTCCGTTGAAAACCGATGTGTTCTATGCGGACAGACGAACAGATATGACGAAGCTAATAGTCGCTTTTAGCAATTTTGCGAACACACCTAAAAGTGTACAAAATATCCAACATTATACAGTGAATTTAAGCGAATAATTTGATGACATTAATTTTTTGATGAGTGCTTCACCATGCATCTTCCCCATGAAATAAAGTGAAAGGCCAGCTTGATGCAACTAGGTAATTTTATTCAAGTATAATTAGCTCGAGAAGTTTCTTGTATATACGCCCATTATCAGGATCGAAAACAAAGCGAACCAAACCAAACCAAACCAAAACAAACCAAACCAAACCAAAACAAACCAAACCAAACCACACTAAATCAAACCAGACCAAACAAAACCAGACAAATCCAGACCGGACCAGACAAGACAAGACCAGATCAGACCGGACCAGACAAGACTTGTCCAGAAATAACCTGACCTAAGCAAATCAAACCTGCCCTAAACTTACCTAACCTAATCTAACCTAACTTAACCTAACCTAAATAACCGAACCTAACCTAACCTAACATAACATAACATAGCCTAACCTAACCTAGCCTAACCTAACCTAGCCTAGCCTAGCCTAGCCTAACCTAACCTAGCCTAACCTAACCTAGACTACTATAAACTAACCTAACGTAACTTAGCCTAACCTAGAATGACCTAACATAGCCTAACCTACAATAACGTAACCTAACCTAAGCTAAACTCTCCTAACCTAAACTAAGCTAACCAAATCTATCCTAACGTAACCTAACCTAAGGTAACATATCTAACCTAACATTTGCTAACCTAAGCTAAACTAACCTAAACTAAACTAATCGAAGCAAACCTAACCTAACTTAACCTAACCGAACAAAACCTAACCCAACCGAACCCAACCCAACCTAACGTAACATAACTTTATCTAACCTAACATAACCGTACCTAAACTAACCTAACCTAAACTAAATTAAACTAAATTAATCTAAACTAAACTGAACTAAACTAAACTAACCTAATTTAACCTAAGCTAAAAAAACCTAAACTAATCTAAACTTACCTAATCTTACCTAATCTAAACTAACCTAACCTAACGTAACTTAATGTAAACTAACCTAACCTAATCTAACGTAACGTAACCTAACATAACCTAAACAAACCTAACACAAACCAACACAAACCAACCCAACCCAACCTAACCCAACCCATCATTACCTAACCAAACCTAACCTCACATAACCTAACATAATCTAACGCAAACTAACCTAACCTAACTTAACCTAACCTAACCCAACTTAAACTAACCTAACCTAACCTAAACTAACCTAACCAAACCTAACTTAACCTAACCTAACCAAACCTAACTTAACCTAACCTCACCTAACCTAACCTAACCTTAACTAACCTAACCTAACGTAACCTAACCTACCCTAATCTAAATTTACGTAAACTAACCTAGCCTAACCTAACCTAACCTAAACTAACCTAACCTAATCTAACTTAACCTAACCTAATCGAAACTTACCTAAATTAACCTAGCCTAACCTAAGCTAACCTAACCTAATCTAACTTAACCTTACCTAACGTAACTCAATCTTACCTAACCTTTCCTAACCTAACCTAACCTTACCTAACCTATCCTACCCTAACCTAAACTAACATAACCTAACCTAACCCAACGTTACCTATCATAACCTAACCTAACCTCGCCTCACCTAACCTAATCTCACCTAACCTCTCCTAACCAAAACAAAGCTAAACTAATCTAACCTAACCTAAGCTAAGCTAAGCTAACCTAACCTAAGCTAATCAAACCTAAACTAACGTAACCTAACCTAACCTAACATAACCTAACTTAACCTAAACTAACCTAAATTAATCTAACCTAACCTAACCTAACCCAACCCAACCTAACCTAACCTAACCTAACCTAACCTTGGGATTTTACCCAAATAAGTGGAGTGTCATTAGAAACAGATGTGGTTGCGTCAGGCAAAAAGTAAGAAGTAACATTGTGGCTCGTTCATTACAACCAATTTTAAAGATGAAATGTATTAAATATTACACTTTCTGAGGGTGTTTGTTTCGCCAGAATTATTCCGCATGCAGTGCGCATGATAGATAATGTTGTCTGTGAACTCTCCGGCACTTCAATAATATCCCGCAGTGTCTCATAAATGGCACGATTATTGTAGAAATTGTGCTGCATATAAAATGTGTGTTTTGATTACATCTACGGCACTTCCTGAAATATTTCTCTCTAAGAAGAAATGAGGGACTAATGATCAGAAGTGTATACTTGTTCTATATTTAAAGTACATGGGATTCATGTCATAGTTTAATGTTATTGGAATTTTCTCGACAGATTTTCGAAAAAACATCAATAAAATATTCATGTAATTCCGCCCGGTGAAAACCGAGTTGTTCCATGCGGACATACGAACAGACATGACGAAGCTAATAGTCGCTTTTAGCAATTTTGCGAACACGACTAAAAGTGTACAACACATCCAACATTATACAGTGAATTTAAACGAAGAATTTGATAACATTAATTTTTTTTTGATTGTTTGAACTTGCATCTTCCTCATGAAATAAAGTTAGATGCCAACTTGATGAAACTCTGTAATATTATTGAAGTATACTTAGCTCTACACGTTTCGTGTATATACGCCCATTATGAGGAGCCAAACCAAACCAAAACCTACAAAACCAATACAAATCAAACCAAACCAGACCAAATAAAACCAGACCAAACAAAAACCAGAACACACCAGACCAGAACACACCAGACAAGAACTGACCAGACCAGACGTGGCGTGGCCTGACCTGACCTAAGTAAATCAAACCAAACCTAACCTAACCTAACCTAACCTAACCTAACCTAACCTAAACTGAACTAACCTAAACTAACCTAACCTAACCTAACGTAACATAACCTAACATAACCTAAGCTAACATAAGCTAACCTAAGTTAACCCAACCTAACCTAACCTAACCTAATCTAATCTAAATCTAACCTAACACTAAATTAAGTCTAACCTAAACCTAACCTAACCTAAGCTAACCTAACTTAACCCAACCTAACATAACCTAACCTCACCTAACCTAAACCTAACCTAAACTACTTAAACCTAACCTAACCTAACACCACCTAACCTAACCTCACCTAACCTAACATCACGTCACCTAACCTCACCTCTCCTAACTTCACGTAACCTAACCTCACCTAACCTAACCTAAAATCACCTCACATAAACTCACCTCTCCAAACCTAACTTCACGTAACCTAACCTCACCTAATCTAACCTAAACTAACCTAACATAACATAAACTAACCAAACCTAAACTAACATACCCTAACCTACCCTTAACGAAACTAACCAAAACTAATCTACCCTAACCAAAACTAATTTAACCTAACCTAACCTAACATAAAATAACCTCACCTAACCTAACAAACCTAACCTAAACTAACCTAACCTATTCATATCTAACCTATCCTAACCTAACCTAACGTAACGTAACCTAATCTAACCTAACCCAAACTAACCCAACCTAGCCCAACCTAACCCAACCTAACACAAACTAACCCAACTTAACACAACCTAACCCAAACTAACCCTATCTAACTCAACCTACCCCAACCTAACACAACCTAACGTAACCTAACCTAACGTAACCTGAACCTAACGTAATCTAACATGAACCTAACCCGAAACCAAACTAACCTACAAAATACTTAACCTAACCTGAAATAATATGGGTTTCTATCCAAATGAATGGAGTGTCATTACAAGCAGATATGGTAGTGTAAGTAATTTTTTTAGAATAAGCACGACATGCAACAAATAAGACGTAATATTGTGCCGTGTTCCTTACAACCAAATTTTCAAATGAAATGCAATAAATATTACATATTCTGAGGGTGTTTCTTTGGCCAGAATTATCCACAATGCAGTACGCATGAACCATAATGTCGTCTGTGACCTCTCCGGCACTTCAGTATTCCCGCAGTATTTCATAAACGGCACGATTATCGGTGAAATTGTACTGTACTTAAAATAAGTGTTTTGATTTTAACTACGGCTCATCCGGAATCATTTCTGTCTAAGAAGAAATGAGGGAAATCTGATCAAAAGTGCATATATGTTCTATATTTAAAGTACATAATATTCTTATCATAGTTTAATGAAATTGGAACGTTCTCGACAGATTTTCGAAAACACTCGAACACAAAATGTCATATAATTCAGTCCGGTGAAAAAGGAGGTGATCCATGCGGACATACGAACAGACATGACAAAGCTAATAGTCGCTTTAACAATTTTGCGAACACGGCTAAAAGTGTACAACATATCCAACATTATTCAGTGATTTTAAGCGAATAATTTGATAACATTTATTTTTTGCTGATTCTTTGAACATGCATTATCCGCATGAAATAAAGTGAAATGGCAAATTGATGCAACTATGTAATTTTATTGAAGTATACTTACCTCGACACGTTTCGTGTATATACGCCCATTATCAGGAGCCAAACAAAACCAAAACATACCAAATCAAAAACAGACCACACCAGACCAGAACAGACCAGACCATACCAGACAAGAACTGAACAGACCAGGCGTGACCTGACCTGACCTAAGCAAATCAAACCTTCCCTAACCTAACGTAACTTAACTTACACTAACCTAAACTAAACTTACCTAACATAACCTAACATAACCTACCCTAAACTAACCTAAGCTAACCTAAGCTAACCCAACCTAACCTGACCTAAGCTAACCTGACCTAACCTAAATTGACCTACCCTATCGTAACCTAAACTAACCTAACCTAAACCTAACCTAACCTAACCTAACAAAAGCGAACCTAACATAACCTAACATGACCTAACCTAACCTAACCTAACTTGACATCAAATAACCTAACCTAAACCTAAACTAAACTAACTTAAACATAATCTAACCTAACCTAAACTAACCCCACCTAACCTAACCTCACTTCACCTCACCACACCTAACCTCACCTACCCTCACCTAACCTAACCTAACATAGCCTAAACTATCCTAAACTAACATAATCTAACATAACTTAACCTAAGTTAACCTAACCTAACCAAACCTAACCTAACCTAACCTAAGCTAAAGTAAGCTAACCTAACCTAACCTAAACTAACCTTACCTAATCAAACCTAATCTAACGTAATCTACCCTATCCTATCCTACACTAACCTACCCTATACTAACCTAACCTAACCTAAACTAACCTAATATAACCTAACCTAACCTACCCTAACTTAACCTAACCTACCCTAACCTACCCTAACATAACAAAACCTAAACTATCCTAACATAACCTAACCTAACATAACATAACCTAAACTAACCTAAATTAACCTAACCCAACCTAACATAAACTAACCTAACCTAACGTACCCTAACCTAACCTAACGTAACCTAACCCAACCTAACCAAATTATCCCAACGTAACCCAACCTAACCAAATCTAACCCAACCTAACCAAACGTAACCCAACCTAACCCAACATAACCGGAATTAACCCAACTTAAAACAACCTAACCTAACCTAACCTAACGTAACCCAACCTAAACTAACCTAACCTAAACAAAACTAACATAAACTAACCTAACCTACCCTAACCTAAGCTAATCTAACCAAACCAGACCTAACCTAACCTAACCTTGGGTTTTTATCCAAATAAATGGAGTGTCATTACAAGGAGATATTGTTGTGTCAGGAATTTTTTTAGAATAAGCACGACAGGCCACATAGTAAGACGTAACATTGAGGGCGTTCATTACAACCAATTTTGCAAATGAAATGCAATAAATATTACACATCCTGAGGGTGTTTGTTTGGCCAGAATTATTCCGCATGAAGTGCGCATCACACATAATGTAGTGTGTGACTTCTCCGGCACTTCAATATTTTCCCGCATTATCTCATAAACGGCACGATTATCGGAGAAGTGGTACTGAACTTAAAAAATGTGTTTTGATTTTACCTACGGCTCTTCCAGAAATATTTCTGTTTAAGAAGAAATGAGATAGATATGATCAGAAGTGCATATTTGTTCCAGATTTAAAGTACATGATATTTTTGTCATATTTAAATTAAATTGGAATTTTCTCGACAGATTTTCGAAAACACTCGAATTCATAAAATCATGTAATTCCGTCCGGTGTAAACCGAGGTGATCAATGCGGTCATACGAACAGACATAACGAAGCCAATAGTCGCTTTTAGCAACTCTGCGATCACGGCTAAAAGTGTTCTACACATCCAAAATTATACCGTGAATTTAAGCGAATAATTTGATAATATTTATTTTTTTATGATTGTTTGACAATGCATTTTCCTCATGAAATGAAGTGAAATGCCAACTTGATGCAACTATGTAATTTTATTGAAGTATACTTAGCTCGACACGTTTCGTGCATATACGCCCATTATCAGGAACCAAACCAAACCAAAATATGCCAAACCAAACCAAAACAGAGCAACCAAAACCAGACCAAACCATACCAGACCAAACCAAATCATACCACACCAGATAACAACAGACCATACCAGACCAGACCAGACCAGACCAGATAAGAATTGACCAGACACACGTGACATGACCTGACCTAACATAACCAAACAAAATCTGCCCTAACCTAATCTAACCTAACCCAAATTAACATAACCTAACCTAACTAAACATAACCCAACCTAACCTAACCCAACCTAACCTACCCCAACCTAACCTAACCCAACCTAACCCAGCCTAAACAAAACAAACAAAGAAACCTAACCTAACCTAACCTAAACTAAACTAAACTAAACTAATCTAACCTAACCTAACATAAAATAACATAAACTAACCTATCATAAACTAACCTAACCTAACTTAAACTAACCTAAATTTTCTAACCTAACCTAACCTAATCTAATGTAAACTAAACTAAACTAAGCTAACCTAACATAACCTAACCTAAACTAACTTAAACTAACCTAAACTAAACTAACCTAAACTAAACCAACCTAACCTAATCTAACCTAACTTAACCTATCCCAACCAACCACAACCCAACCTAACCTACCTTAACCTAAGCCAAGCCAACCTAACCCAAACTAACCGAACGTAACCTAACCTAACCCAAACTAACACAACCAAACCCAAACTAACCCAACCTAACCTAACCCAACCCATCCTAACCTAACCTAACCTAACCTAAACTTTCCCAACCTAACCTAACCTAACCTAACATAACGCAAACTAACATAACCTAAACTAACCTAACCTAAATTAACGCAACCTAACCCAACATAATTCAACCTAACACAACCCAACCCATCCCAAACCAACCCAACCCAACTCAACACAACCCAACCCATCCCAAACCTACCCAAATCAACCCAACCCAACCAAACCAAACCAAACCAAACCAAACCAAACGCAACCCAACCCAACCCAACTTAACCTAACCTAACATAACCTTGGGTTTTTACCCAGTTAAGTGAACTGTCATTACAAACAGATATTGTTGTGTCAGGAATTTTTTTTAAATAAGCACGACAGGCAAAATAGTAAGACGTAACATTGTGGCCCGTTCGATACAACAAATGATGCAGATGAAATGCAATATATATTACACATTGTGAGGGTGTTTGTTTGGTCAGAATTATTCCGCATGCAGTGCGCATGAGCCATAATGTCGTCTGTGACCTCTCCTGCACTTCATTATTTTCCCGCAGTATCTCAAACGGCACGATTAGCGGAGAAATAGTATTGAACTTAAAATGTGTGTTTTGATTTCATCTACGGGTCTTCCTGAAACATTTCTGTCTAAGAAGAAATGAGGGAGATATTTAAAGAAGTGCATATTTGTTCTATATTTAAAGTCCATGGTATTATTGTCATAGTGTAATGAAATTAGAATTTCTCGACAGATTTTCGAAAACACTCGTATAAAAAAAAAATTCATGTATTTCAGTCCGGTGAAAACCAAGTTGTTCCATGCGGACATACGAACAGACATGAAGAAGTTAATAGTCGCTTATAGCAATTTTGCGAACACGCCTAAAAGTGTACAACATATCCAACGTTATACCGCGAATTTAAGCGAATAATTCGATGACATTTATTTTTTTATGATTGTTTTATCGTGCATCTTCCTCATGAAATAAAGTGAAATGCCAACTTGATGCAACCAAGCAATTTTATTGAATTATACTTAGCTCGACACGTTTCGTGTATATACGCCCAATTTCAGAAGCCAAACCAAACCATACCATACCAAAACAAAACAAAACAAACCAAACCAGAACAACCACACCAGACCAAAAAAAACCAGACCACAGCAGAGCACACCTGACCAGACCAGACAAGACAAGACTTGACCAGACCAGACCTCACCTCACCCTACCTGACCTAAGCAAATGAAACGTGCTCTAACCTAACCTAACCTAAACTAACCTAGCCTAACCTATCCTAACCTAGCCTAACCTACACTAAATTAAACTTACCTAACCTAAACTAACCCAACATAACCCAACCAACCAACCAACCAACCTAACCTAACCTAACCTAACCTAACCTAACATAACCTAACCTAACATAACCTAAACTAACCTAACCTAACATAACCTAACCTACGCTAACCGAACATAACAAAACCTAACCTAACCGAACCTTACCTTACCTAACCTAACCTAACCTAAACTAACTTAACCTAAAATAACCCAACCTAACCAATCCTTGGGGTTTTATCCAAAAAAATGGAATGTCATTACAACAAATATGGTTGTGTCAGGAATTTTTTTTTAAATAAGCACGACAGGCAAAACACTAAGATGTAACATTGTGGCGCGTTCGTTACAACCAATGTTGCAGATAAAATGCAATAAATATTACACATTCTGAGGGTGTTTGTTTGTTCAGAATTATCCTGCATTCAGTTCGCATGACCCTTAATGTCGTCTGTGACATCTCGGGCACTTCAAAATTTTCCCGCAGTATCTCATAAACGGCACGAATATCGGAGAAAAGTTACTGAACGAAAATGTGTGTTTTGATTTGAACTGCGGCTCTTCCTGAAACATTTCTGACTAAGTAGAAATGAGGGAGGTATGATGAAATGTGCATATTTGTTCTATATGTAAAGGACATGGTATTCTTGTCAGAGTTTAATGAAACTGGAATTTTCTCGACAGATTTTCGAAAACACTCGAATATAAAAATCATTTAATTCCGTCCATTGAAAGCTGAGGTCTTCCATGCGGACAGACGAACAGACATGACGAAGCTAATAGTCGCTTTTAGCAATTTTGCGAACGCGCCTAAAAGTGTACAACATATCGAATATCATACAGTGAATTTCGGTGAATAATTTGATAACATTTATTTTTTTGGTGATTATTTGACCGTGCATATTCCTTATGAAATAAACTGAAATGTCAACTTGATGCAAATAGGTAATTTTATTGAGGTGTACTTAGTTCGAAATGTTTCGGTTACATACGACCATTATCAGGAGAGAAACCATACCAAACCAAACCAGACCTGACCAGACTTCACCTGACTGGACCTGACCTCACCTGACCTCACCTGACTAATCCTGACCTAACCTACCTAACCCAACCCAAACTAACCTAACCTAACCTAACCTAACCTACCTAACCTAATCTAACCAAACCTAAGCTAACATAACCTAACATTACCTAACCATACCTAACCTAACCTAACCTTCGGCTTTTACCCAAATATGTGGAGTGTGTCAGGAATTTTTTTAAAATAAGCATGACAGGCAAAATAGTAGGACGTATCATTGTGGCGCGGTCGATAAAACCAATTTTGCAGATGAAAAGCAATAAATATTACACATTCTGAAGGTGTGTGTGTGGCCAGAAGTATCCCGCATGCAGTGCGATGCGCCATAATGTCGTCTGTGACATGTCCGACACTACAATATTTTCCCGCAGTCTCACATAAACGGCAGGATTATCGGAGAAAAGATACTGAATTTAAAACGTGTGTTTTGATTTTAAATCAAAAGTGCATATTTGGTCTATATTTAAAGTAAATGGAATTCTTGTCAGAGTTTAATGAAACTGGAATTTTCTCGACAGATTTTCGAAAACACTCGAATACAAAAATAATGTAATTCCGTACAGTGAAATCCGAGGTGTTCCATGCAGACAGACGACATGACGAAGCTAATAGTCGCTTTTAGCAATTTTGCCAACGCGCCTAAAAGTGTACAACATATCCAACATCATACAGTGAATTTAAGTGAATAATTTGATAACATTTATTTTTGGTGATTGTTTGACCGTGCATCTTCTTCATGAAATAAAGTGAAATGCCAACTTGATGCAACTAGTTAATTTTATTGAGGTGTATTTACCTCGACATATTTCGGGTACATACCCCCATTGTCAGGAACCAAACGAAACCAAACCAAACCAAACCTAAACTAACCTAACCAAACCAAACCTAACCCAAACTAACCTAACTTAACCTAACCCAAACTAACCTAACTTAACCTAACCTAACATAACCTAACCTAAACTAAACTAACCTAACCTGACCTAACCTAACCTAACCCTACCTAACTTAACCTAACCTAACCTAACCCAACTTAACCCAACCTAACCTAAACTAACCTAACCTAACCTAACCGAAACTTGGGTTTTTACCCAAATATGTGGAGTGTCATTACAAGCAGAAATTGTTGTGTCAGGAATTTTTTTAAAATAAGCACGACAGGCAAAATTGTAGTACGTAACTTTGTGGCGCGTTCGTTACAATCAATGTTGCAGATGAAATGCAATAAATATTACAAATTCTGAAGGTGTGTGTGTGTGGCCAGAAGTATCCCGCATGCAGTGCGCATGCGCCATAATGTCTTCTGTGACATGTCCGGCACTTCAGTATTTTCCCGCAGCATCTCCTTAAACGGTACAATTATCGGAGAAAAGGTACTGAAATTAAAATGTGTGTTTTGATTTTATCTACGGCTCTTCCTGAAGCATTTCTGACTAAGAAGAAATGAGGGAGATATGATCAAATGTGCATATTTGTTCTATATGTAAAGGACATGGTATTCTTGTCAGAGTTTAATGAAACTGGATAGTTCTGGACAGATTTTCGAAAACACTCGAATACAAAAATCATTTAATTGCGTCCATTGCAAGCTCAGGTGTTCCATGCGGACAGACAAACAGACAAGACAAAGCTAATAGGCGCTTTTAGCAATTTTGCGAACGCG
>Ga0123354_10001926_pt1 | contig 26438 bp, 18 predicted proteins | sample TergutLab28metaG_2_FD_97872 | JGI IMG/M metagenome (GOLD analysis project Ga0123354, IMG submission 97872) | Labiotermes labralis P4 segment gut microbial communities from Petit-Saut dam, French Guiana - Lab288 P4 | ecosystem: Host-associated > Arthropoda: Insects > Digestive system > Gut ...
ATGTAAAACAACGTTATCCAAATAAGAAATTTTGGATAAACGATTTGTATTCGGAATTATACAAATTTTGGGCAATGACGCAAAAAGATGTAAACGCTTTGATAGATAAAGTCTATGAATGGCAAAAACAATATCCGGTTGGAAAGGAATTATTTCAATTTCTGAATAAAAACATGACTGGCTTTAACGATTTGGAAAAAGCCGCTGCATTTTTTATTTTCAATCGTGTAACTTTTTCAGTCACAACGTTAAGCGGAGGATATAGCGAAAGCGCTTTTACAGGGCGTTTCACCGAAAGCAGTATTAAAAGGCTAAATGATTTAGCAAAGGTTGTCAATGGTTCTACCATAACAAATTACGATTATGAAGAACTAATAAAAAAAGAAGGGAAAAACGTGTTCATTTTTCTTGATCCACCCTATTATTCTGCAACAAAATCGGCATTGTATGGTAAAAATGGCAGTCTTCACAAATCGTTCGATCACAAACGTTTTGCCAAAAATATGAGAAATTGCAAGCACAAATGGCTCATTACTTATGATGACAGTGAATATATCCGCAATTTGTTTTCTTTCGCAAACATAATTCCTTGGAATTTAACTTATGAAATGCGAAATATTACTGAAAATTCAGACCAAACAGGTAAAGAATTGTTTATATCTAATTATATTTCAAGAAATACGCTTATAAAAAATGAACAATTACAGTTATTTGAGTGATATTATGAGTAACGAATTGAAACTTAATTTACTAAAAGAAAGAGGAAAGTCGCTTTTTAGAGTTGTACTTGGAATAATATTTTTCCTGATTGTAATTGGATGGATTATCATTATAATTATTAGAAAAGAGGAGATAAAACCGTTTGAGTATTTATTATATGGACTTTTTGCACTGAATGGTATCGTTCAGTTTGTTGAAGGATTAGGATATCCGTTTGAGAGTTTATTTGGAAAAGCATATATTTGGATTAACGATGAATTCATTTCATTAAAAGCAAGCGTATTTGCTAAAAAGCAATTTGTTAATTGGAGTGATATTCATATAGTTGACTATAAACTTAATAAATTTATAATTGAAAAAACGGACAACACGATTCTGATTATAGATTTATCCAAGTTTGAATATATAGTAAACATGGAAATTAAAAAAGTTATTTTCGATATAGCGAAAGAGAAAAATATACAAGCGAATGCATAAGTTTTTTTACTTTAACAGAATAATTTATTGTTCCAATGGCAAGATACTCTTTTGATTTATTGGCAGCAAAGTCACGCAGTGACGATACTTTATTTGAAAGCATAGTACCGTCCCTGCGGGACTTGGAACGTAGTATAGGATGCTTGTCCGTAGGTTACGCTATCGCTTCACCTACGGTTAATAAAGTATTGTTCCATGCGGGACATTATTCCACTAAATTAATGTGTTAAAATAAAATTAATTAGACATTATATATAAATTATTTACATTAAAAATTATGGCAGATCACAAAAAATTAACTGTTTACGAAGAATGCCAAAAGAAAGGCGTTTCTCGTCGTGATTTTCTGAAATTTTGTACCGCTACTGCTGCATTGCTGGGCTTGGAGACATCCGGAATTGCTCAGGTGGTAGAAGCGTTGGAAAAGAAATCACGTCTTCCGATTATTTGGCTGCACTTGCAGGAATGTACTTGTTGTAGCGAATCGTTTATCCGTACTTCTCATCCTATTTTGGCTACTCTGCTTTTTGACCAGATCTCATTGGATTACACTGAGACCTTGATGGCTGCTGCCGGCGAACAAGCAGAAAAAAGCATGCACGACACCATGGAAAAATACAAAGGTGAGTATATTCTTATGATCGAAGGTTCTATTCCTGTAAAAAATGAAGCTTATTGCTGTATCAATGGAAAAAGCGCTAAGCAAATTGTGGAAGAAGCTGCTAAAGACGCTAAAGCGGTTATCGCTTGGGGTAATTGCGCCTCAGCAGGTTGCGTACAGGCAGCTAATCCGAATCCGACGGGAGCTAAACCCGCTCATAAAATTATCAGTGGAAAACCGGTGATAAATGTTCAAGGATGCCCTCCCATTGCTGAAGTAATGGCAGGAGTTTGCGTTCACCTACTCACGTTCGGTAAAATTCCGCAATTGGATAGTCTCGGACGACCTAAAGCATTCTATTCACGTCGTGTACATGATACCTGTTATCGCCGGGCGAATTTCGACGCAGGTTTGTTTGTTGAAAGTTTTGATGACGAAAACGCCAAACGCGGATACTGCCTCTACAAAATGGGATGCCGAGGTCCCAGCACCTACAACTCTTGCGGTATTATCAAATGGAACGAAAGCACAAGCTATCCGATTCAGAGCGGACATCCTTGTCTGGGATGCAGCGAAGAAGGATTCTGGGATAATAGTCCATTCTACAAACGCGAGCCGGCGCTCAATACTTTTGGAATTGAAGCGACAGCCGACCAGATCGGACTTGCCGTTGGAGCTGCGACAGTCGTAGGAATTGCCGCACATGCAATCTCTACGAATATCCGTAAAAAGAAATTGATTGAAAATGAAGAAGATTAATCACATTAAAAGTTGAACAATATGTCGGAAAGAATAGTTGTTGATCCCATTACGCGCATTGAGGGTCATTTAAGAATAGAAGCCGAGATTGAAAATGGAAAAATCAAAGACGCCTTTAGTTCCGGAACGATGGTTCGCGGAATAGAAACCATTGTCCGTGATCGTGACCCTCGCGATGTGTGGGCTTTTGTCGGACGTGTATGCGGCGTTTGTACTTCCATGCATTCGCTTACATCTGTACGTACCGTTGAAAACGCTTTACATATTACAATTCCTAAAAATGCGGAATTGGTGCGTAATATAATGGAGTGTACGTTATATATGCACGACCATGTCGTCCATTTTTATCACTTGCATGCCTTGGATTGGGTGGATGTTGTTTCTTCGCTCAAAGCCGATCCTGCCGCCGCTTCTGCTGCAGCACAAGCGATTTCAAATTGGCCGAAAAGTTCGACAGGATATTTTCGTGATATTCAAAACCGCATCAAAAAGTTTGTTGAAAGCGGTCAATTGGGTATTTTCGCGAATGGTTATTGGGGACATCCCGCTTACAAATTGACTCCCGAACAAAATTTGGTTGCCGTCGCCCATTATCTGGAAGCCTTGGAATGGCAACGCGAAGTGGTGAAAATTCAGACTGTTTTCGGTGGAAAAAACCCGCATCCCAATTACCTTGTCGGAGGAATGCCCAGCAGCATCAATTTAGACGAAGCAAATGCCATCAATTCCGAACGATTGGTTTTTGTTAAAAAACTGCTGGAAGAAGCAAAAACGTTTGTTAACGAAGTGTATATCCCCGATTTAATAATGATTGGCGGTGTATATAAAGACGAATGGGGAAAAATTGGCGGCGGAGTTGTGAATTATCTTGCTTATGGCGATTTTCCGACGGAAGGATACAATGTTCCGGAAAGTTTCAAAATGCCTCGCGGTATTATACTCAATCGCGACCTAAGTCAGGTTCATCCTGTAGATGTTACTTCTCCGGATGAAATTAAGGAATACATTTATCGCTCCTGGTATAAATACAGCAAAGGCGATAATGTGGGATTGCATCCGTATGACGGAGAAACCGAGTTGAATTACACAGGACCTAAACCTCCTTATGCAAACTTGGATTTCAACAATAAGTACAGTTGGATAAAGACTCCGCGATGGAAAGACCTTCCAATGGAAGTTGGTCCGTTGGCGCGTATGTTAGTCGCTTACGCAGCCGGAGCGGAACCACAAAAAACATTAATAAACAATACGTTGAAAGCTTTGGATTTGCCGGCGGAAGCCTTGTTCTCAACTCTTGGTCGAACTGCAGCCCGCGGATTGGAAACAGCCTTAGTTGCCGATTGGGGATTGGAATTTTACGATGCCTTGATTAAAAATCTTGAAAGCGATTCGCGGATGGTCAATCATCAATCATGGTCGGAAGAAACATGGCCGAAACAGATGCAAGGAGTGGGATTAACGGAAGCTCCTCGCGGCGCTTTAGCTCATTTTGTTAAAATCGAAAACAACCGGGTGAAAAACTATCAGATGGTTGTCCCGACAACATGGAATGCTTCGCCGCGCGACGAAAAGGGAAATCTTTCGCCTTTCGAAGCGTCGCTGATAGGAACTCCCGTACATGATCCGAAACTTCCGCTCGAAATCCTCCGCACCATTCACTCGTTTGATCCTTGCTTGGCTTGCGCCGTTCATCTTTACGATGAAAAAGGAGACTATGTGCATCAAATGGATACTTTTTAACTATTAAAACGATTGACAAATGAAAAATCGCAGCAGAAAATTAGTTGAAATGTATGTTTGGGAATTGCCTGTGCGATTCTATCACTGGGTAAATGCCTTATGCATCGTTATACTATGTATTACCGGCTTTATCATAGCGAATCCGCCTGCCCTCATGAGTGGAACCGAAGCTTCTTTCGCCTTTTGGTTTGGTAAAGTTCGTTTCATTCATTTCATTACGGCTTTCATATTCCTATTTAATTTCATGTTTCGAATCTATTGGGGTTTTGTAGGAAATCGTTTTTCAAGCTGGAAAAATTTCATTCCGTATCGAAAATCACAATGGAAGGAAATTCTTGAAGTTATCAAAGTCGATATTCTTCAGTTGAAGAAAAAACCGATTGAAAGCATTGGTCATAACGCTTTAGCTGCTATTATTTATTTTTGCTTGTTTCTTGCGTTTTTGTTACAGTGCCTTACCGGTTTCGGTTTGTACGCCCAGATGAGCAAGGCGTTTCTGCCTAAAATGTTTGCATGGGTAGTTCCTTTGTTAGGAGGCGATTTGCAAGTTCGTTTCATCCATCATTTGTTTATGTGGTTTTTTATCGTTTTTGCTATTGTTCATGTCTATTTGGTATTTTATCACGATTACATCGAACGTCGTGGCATTACTTCTTCCATGATAGGTGGTTGGAAGTTTATCGAAGAGGATATGATTACGAAAGAAGATCACGTTGAGTTTGATGAAAAGAAAGAAGGGGTTGTGAATGCATAGCGATTAGAGATTGTCGCAAAAGAACGCAAATGACATAGATAATGCGAGATTAAAAACAATACAAAAGATAGCGTTTACTTGCGTTATCTATGTTATCTTTCTATGTTCATTCATCGCTTCACCTACGATGCAGGATAATTCGTAATTACAATATACGCCTGATAATTCGTTGAATCTGTGATCGGACAAAGATTGAAATAGCCGCTTCGGATACGTTCCTTTTCAATAATGAGTGGATGCTTTTTTTGCAATTGCCTGTGTTTTTGAATAGTCGTTTGTGATTCGCGATTATATTCAATAATGAAATCTCCATGCGATTCGGGGTGAAGATATTTTTCAACCAGCCGGATAGCTAAATATCCCATATTTTTTCTCATATTAATTTCTACGCAAGGATGTAAACGGTAGGAATCGTCGGTTTTGTACAGCAACATATCAACTCCGATTATACCTTCATAATAAGGAGCAACCATTTTTTGAATCATCTCGGTTAAAGTCATTTGTGTTTGAAATAGTAATTTCTTGTCAATGAATCCCGTAATGTCTTTTTCCAAACGCTTTTGGCTATCTAACCGGCTCTTTTCATAAGCGCCTTTGTTGTTCGTTTGAAAAATCGAATAGCCAACGAATTGTGTTTTTCCCGTGTGGGTAATCTCGAACTGCATGGAAAAGTCCAACTGTTTATCCAGCGCTTTTTCTATTGAGACTTGTTTTTGCTTTTTTAACATTCCATTAATTATTTGCTTTTCCGATTGTGTCAATTTCGCAGGAGACAGCCAAATCAAACCGCGTCCCGAAGATGAATAAGGCGACTTGATTAAAAGTCTTTCTTGCCTTTGTGTGATTTGTTGTTCTATTGCTTCAATAGAGGAAACAAATTGCGGAAGAATTTCCGGCTCGATTCCGGGAATACGGTCTTGAAGTGCGGCAAGAAGTTTCTGCGAAGCAAATCGACTTCCCAGAAAACGAAACTCATCTTTCCATGAAGGAATGGCAAGCGACAAATCGCATTGCTCATTGAGTTTTTCAAAAAAATAAACGCTTTGCGGAGAAATTCCCCACAAATCAACCGTTGACATTGCGAGCTTGACCTGCAATCTTCCGCTCTCCTCAAAATCGACAGGAGTTACCGGTTTTACCCGAAGATTGAAAGGTTCGCAGGAAATAATAAAGTCGTCCGGCGGCGGCGTTTCCATAAAAACAAAATCACCGGCGGAAGCATACCATGCGGGAAGAAAAGCTAAATCGGCTTGCATTTTTGCTACATGCGTCGGTAAATGATAATGTTTTGAAGCATTCAGGACAGCCGTTTCGTGACCCGGATTAAAATAATGAATCATACTTATACTGGCTTGATTATTCTAAAAAATCCCGTTTCTCTGTCGAATGTAGCGCCATCGCATCGGAAAAAGTTTTCGATACTGCCATTCAGTCGTAATTCGTCGGGAGTTCCAACCGTCATTCCTTTTTTCTTTTCCATCAGCCAAAGCGTATCGGCGGTTTGCAAGGCAAGTTCCAAATCGTGGGTAGAGAGAAAAATAGTTTTATTCTTACGGCGAGTCAAATCAAGCAGCAATCGCATGATTTCTACTTTACTTGGGAAATCAAGAAAAGCCGTTGGTTCATCCAAATAAATAAGTGGTGTTTCTTGAGCTAAGGTTTTGGCAATCATAACTTTTTGCCATTCTCCATCGCTCAGCTTCAAAACAGAGCGATGGGCTAATTCTTCAATTCGAATCCATGAAATAACTTCTTTAACGACCGTTTCATCGATTGAATTTAAGCGTCCCCAAAAGCCGGTGTAGGGACTTCTCCCCAAGCCAATCAATTCGGTGACGGATAAATCACCTACGTTTGGTCGTTCCGTCAATACTACGCCGATAGTGCGGGCTAATTCTTTATCAGAATATGCGTCGATTGATTTTCCAAGGATATGGATTTCTCCCGCTAATCGGGGTTGGAAACCCGAAAGCGTTCGTAGCAAAGTTGATTTCCCTACTCCGTTTGTTCCCAGCAAGCATGTTAATCGTCCTCCCAGCAGCGTTGCATATAGGTTTTCGATGAGGGGGTTGAAGTCGCTTTTTGTTTGGTAGCCTATCGATAAGTTCCGGATTTCAACAGTACTTTCTTTCATAAAAAATCAGTTCACATTATTGCAAAAGGTTATTCATCCGTCATTGCGAACGATGAAGTAGCGAAGCAATCCATTTTTATTTCTTAAGCAGAACCTCGATATCATTCATTACCGAACGAAACGACTTATCTATGTCAATGAGGTCTTGAACAGTACGACAAGCATGCAATACAGTAGCATGGTCGCGCTTCCCCACGATACTGCCTATATGGGCGAAAGAATAGTTTGTGTATTTTTTACACAAAAACATGGCAATCTGACGCGCTTTTGCAATTTCCTGCTTCCGAGATTTGGAATGGAGGTCTTTCAAATCGATATGAAAATAATTGCTTACCGTATTTTGAATTTTTTCTGGAGTGATGATTTTATTATCTACCGAAACGAATTTGCTTACTACTTGCCGCGTCAATTCCCAATCGATTTCTTTGTTGAAAACTAAGGCGTGAGCCACCAAAGAAGTGACAATACCTTCCAAATCGCGTACATGATCGGTAACATTTTCAGCAATGTAATTGATTATTTCTTCCGAAAGATTCAAACCGTCCTGTTTAATTTTATAGCGGAGAATTTGTTTTCTCAGTTCCAAATCCGGTTTATACAACTCGGCGGTCATACCCCATTTCATTCGGGTAATCATGCGTTCTTCAAGTCCTTGCATTTCATTGGGCGCTTTATCGGACGTTAAGACTAATTGTTTTCCAAGCAAATGCAAGTGATTGAAAATATGGAAATAAGCATTCTGAGTTTTTTCTTTTCCTACAAATTCCTGAATATCATCAATAATTAAGACATCGACGCCTTGATAGAAATTAACAAAGTCGTTGAACGTATTACTTCTGGAAGCGTCTGTAAATTGTACCTGAAACAAATGGGACGAGATATAAATTACTTTTTTCTCCGGATAAAGTTCTCGAATTTTGTTGCCAATTGCGTGGCACAAATGCGTTTTTCCAACGCCGGTACTACCGTAAACATACAGAGGATTAAATGTTTTGCCGGGTTGTTTAGCTACCGATTCACCGACTCCGCGAGCCAATATGTTGCTTGGTCCTTCAAAAAAATTATGAAACCCCAAACGATCATTCAGATGAGAGTACCACTCCTGAGACGGTGTAAGCGGGTCGGGCGATTTGTTTATCGCACCGGTAGGCTTTTCAATGTTTACTCTACGATCGCTTTGGATTGTTGTGTGATTGGAATTATCGACAAATACGCGGTAATAAATAACCATGTTTTTACCGGTTAAACGGGTCAGCGCTGAATGAATTAAATGCGCATACTGTTCTTCTATGTATTCATAGAAAAAATGGCTTGGAACTTGAATTGTAAAATCATTCCCTTCATATTTTATGGGAACAATCGGACGAAACCATGTACTGTATGCTTTATCATTAACATTATCTTTGATAATTTCTAAACATTTATTCCATAAATTCTCTGATTCCACGATGATATACTATTTAAATACGTTTGCCGAATGGATTTTCTTTGTTTATTTTCAATGCAAATTTTGGGAAAAAAAATCAAATAAAAAAACGTTCGTTTACTTGTTTTTTTTATTTATTTGTTAACGCTTGTTTTACAAATCATTAGAGCAAAAGACGTAATTTATTCAATTTCAATAGAATAAAAAATACTGATAAAATTCCAAGTCTTGTTATGAGCGATTTTTCAAAATTAATTATTTCTCAGAACAAGTTCTTTTGGTAGATTAAGTATTTTTATTTAATCTCGTTCGTTTTTTATAATAAATCTAAATAGCTATATTTCCAATACGGCAAAAAATCATTTTTTTCCGAAAACCGAAAAATGAACATAGCGTTTGGGATTCAATTTCAAATCAAGTAATAAATTGGAGGCATTGGCAAACGTACTGTCTAAATGGTCATACATGGAACGGTCATGAAGCATAAGCCCCAATGAATTATCTTTACTGTTGAGTTGATTCGTCACTTGTTCGAGATTTTGAATCGTATTATCCACGTGACGCATGGTCGCGTTCAAATCCATTTGCTTGAGTTGAGAACTGACCCCTGTGAAGTCGGAAGTCGCTTGATTCAAATTAGACATGATTGGAGGAATATCTTTCGATAAAAGCACGTTCAATTGCTGAGTCGATTGCTCCAGATTGGCGGTCGTTGCCGAAATATGTTCGAGCGACTTGGAAAGCGCCGGATTATTCACCAGGAGTTGAATCCCTTGTAAAATTGAATCCAAACGAGGCAGTATGGATTCGATTTGAGGCAGCAAATCTTCGGAAACCTTATCCATAATTCCTCTTTCGGAAACTCCGTCGATGGTATCGCCCACTTGATAATACGTGCTGACATATTTATTAAGCACCATATTTAGGTAGGCTCCGGAAGTTAATCCCGATTTAATTTCCACGTGCGAGCCTGTTTCTACTCTCATTTTCTTATCCAAACTGATTTGAACGGTGATATTCTTTTTGGTTTGAAAATCGTAGGAAATATCTCTGACAATGCCGACTTTGAATCCGTCCACGTAAACAGGGCTGGAGTTTTGAAGTTCGCTGACATTCGGCAGTCGCACGTAATAGTGATTGGATGGCTTAAAAATATTGGCTCCTTTCAAGTAATTTAATCCAAAATAAAGAAGTCCTAAACTGATAAGGGTGATTAAACCAATTAAAATTTCTTTGCTAAAATATTTTTTCATCTTTTAATTATTTATAGGTATTTTTACTCCATTTTCAAAAGCGATAATAAACGCCTTATTAAAATCTTTGGCTATTTTTTGTCGCAATTTATTGATTTCATTCCAATCCGAAGATTCGCCATAGGTGTATTTATAATACTTCCCTTCTACAAAATAATCGGTTTTATATCCTTTTAATTCAGGGGACTTATCCGGTAGTTTCGTTACTGAAGCCAGAATTTGTATTTTATAAATTCTGCCGGTAGAAACGGTTTTTTCCGGTTGCGGTGCAGGCGCTTGTTCTGTTAAGACCGGTAGCCGGTTCGTGTCCGGTAGAACGGCTGCTTGTTGCTTACCCGAACTTTCTTTTGCTGAATTATGTTCTTTGTTGTCAAATTCTTTTTTATATTCGGTGAAAGCATTGCTGATTGCGCGAGCTAAACTTTTTTGTCCTGACGTACTTAACAAATAATTTTCCGCTTCCCTATTGCTGATATAATCTAACTCAATTAATATGCGAGGCATCGACGATTTCCTGAGAACCAAATATCCGGCTTGCTTAACGCCTCGATTTTCCCTGTCAGCCGTTTTAACCAATTCTCGCTGAACCATTGAAGCGAAATTGAGGCTTTGTTCGGCATAAAGATTCACCATAAACTCAAAAATAATAGACGATTCCGCAGAATTGGGGTCATATCCTTCATATTTTTGTTGGTAGTTATCTTCCAACAGAATCACGGAGTTTTCTCTTTTAGCTACTTCCAAATTTTCTGCACTACGTGTAACTCCAAAAACATATACTTCCGCTCCTTGAATAGGCGATCTCCTGCTTGACAGCGCGTTGGAATGAATCGAAATAAAAAGATTAGCGTTTGCCTTATTGGCGATATCCGCCCGTTCGTCCAAGCCGATAAAGACATCTTTCGTGCGGGTATATACAATTTTCACATCCGGATGCTCGTCGGCAATGTATTGTCCTGTTAGCTTGGCAACAGCCAGATTGATATTCTTTTCTTCTCCTCTTCTCCCCATCGCTCCGGTATCTCTCCCTCCATGTCCCGGATCAATGACAAGTACAAACGCATTTACCGAAACAGGATATAAAAAAATACTCCATAGTAATATGGACAGTATGTGATTAAGCTTTGCCAAGAGACTTTATTTTTTCGTTATTTTAAAAGACAAATTTACATGATTATTTTTAAATATTCATAAAATATTGCTTTAATTATGGGAATACTATGGGATAAGTTGTCTGAATCCTTGAATTATTTTTATCTTTGTAGGCTAAATTAACGTATGGCACCCATAGAGATTATCAAAAAATATTACCAGGAAGGAACTGAGTTGTATGATATTTTGCTTGCGCATAGTTTTTCTGTAGCAGATAAATCATTGCACATTGCTCAGATGCATCCTGAATTGGACTTGGATAAGGCTTTTATTCATGAAGCAGCAATGCTGCATGATATTGGTATTTTTAAGACAGATGCAGAAGATATCTGTTGCTACGGTGAATTTCCCTACATTTGTCACGGATATTTGGGCAGCGATTTAATGAAAGAGGAAGGATTTCCCCGCCATGCCTTGGTTTGCGAGCGTCATACAGGCACCGGCTTAAGTTTGGAGGCTATTCTCAAAGATAATCTTCCGCTTCCGAAACGCGATATGTTGCCGGAAACTCTGGAAGAACAACTGATTTGTTTTGCCGATAAATTTTATTCGAAAACTCGTCCTCAAAAGGAAAAATCGATTGATAAGATTCGTAAAAATCTTTCCAAACACGGAGAAAATTCGGTTCTAAAATTTGACAATTGGTGCAAGTTATTTTTAGGTTAAAAACAACGGCTGAATGGTAAAAATACCCTTTTATGTGTGGATAATTATGTGTCTCCTGCTTTTTGCCGGGCAAAAAGTATGGGCGCAGGATAGTATTCCGGACGAGCGGAAATCTGCTCTTACCGATTCAATTGGCGCAACTAAAATCGCTAAAGATTCAGTAGCTGTTCCCGCCGATTCTGTCAAAAAAGATAACCTCGACGCACCGGTAAATATGACGGCGAAAGATTCCATGGTGATGGTCATGGATGGAGGGAATCTCCTTTATTTATATGGACAAAGCACAGCCAAATACAAAGATATTACGTTGAATGCTGAAAAGATGAAGATGGATGCCGATAGCAGCAAGCTTTATGCAGCGTTCGGATTAGATTCGGTGGGGGCTAAATTTGGTTTTCCGGATTTTAAAAGCGGCAATCAGGAAATGGAAACGGAAGAGCTTTGGTATAATTTCAAAACAAAAAAGATGTTTACCCACAATGCGATTACCCAACAGGGCGATGGCTATATTACCGCCGGAATTGCAAAAAAAATGCCGGACAATACTTTCTATATGGAAAATGGACGATATACTACCTGCGATAATCACGACGATCCGCATTTCTATTTTAATATGACAAAAGCCAAATTTCGACCGGGAAAGAGTACGGTGACCGGACCAATTTATTTGGTGCTGGAAGATGTTCCTTTGCCCATAGCGCTCCCTTTTTGTTACTTTCCTGCTTCCAAAGAATATTCTTCCGGTATATTAATGCCTACTTACGGAGATGAAATGGCGCGAGGATTTTCGTTGCGGGATGGCGGTTATTATTTTGCCATAAACAAATATGTCGATTTGGCGCTCACAGGACAAATTTATACGAAAGGTTCGTGGGGGCTGACTGCTGTTTCGAGTTACGTGAAGCGGTACAAATTTTCCGGAAATTTTAATGCGTCTTATTTGGTTACCATCACAGGCGACAAAGATACAAAGAACTATCCTAATTCCGATTATAGCGAATCGCGCGACATGAAAGTATCTTGGACTCACCGACAGGATGCGAAAGCCAATCCTTACGGTACTTTTTCGGCTTCTGTCGATTTTTCAACATCATCCTACAACCGGAATAATTTTACTTCGATGACGTTGAACGATATTACGCAAAACACAAAGTCTTCATCGGTCAGCTATTCCTATCGTTCTCCAACGCTTCCGCTTTCAATCAGTACGGCGGCTTCTATCAATCAAATTTCTCAAGATTCAACGATGTCGGTTTCTTTGCCGGATATGACCATATCCTTGAGTTCTATTTATCCGTTCAAGCGGAAAGAGCAAGTTGGGGACGAACGTTGGTACGAGAAAATCTATTTGAGCTATACGGGAAACATTAAAAACAGTATTACTAATGTAAAAGAAAATCAATTTCTAAAACAAAATGTAATTAAAGATTGGAAAAATGGAATGAAGCATTCCATTCCTATATCGGCTTCATTCAGTTTATTGAAATATATAACAATAAGCACTTCTGCCAATTACAATGAAAATTGGTATTCCAACCGTTCTACTTACGGATATGATTTCCAGAAGCAAGCAATTGTCCCATTGGATACTTTGTATGGTTTTTTTCGGACTTTCGACTATAACGGAAGCGTTAGTTTGAACACTAAATTGTATGGAATGTACAAACCTTGGTCGCTGTTTGGTAAATGGACGAAAGGCGTGCAAATTCGCCATGTGTTAACTCCTTCCGTCAGTTTCAGCGGAGCTCCTGATTTTTCAGATCCGAGATATGGAATGTATCAGAATGTTGTAGTTCCCAATCAAAGTACTGTGATTCCCGGTAATTCATACGTCCAAAAAACCATCACGCGATATTCAATTTATCAGAATCAGATATTCGGAGGACCTTCGGCAGGGCGGACGGGAGCGGTTACTTTTTCGTTAGACAATAATCTGGAAATGAAAGTCCCGATTGCAGGAACCGATTCCGCTCGCAAAGTTAGTCTTATTGACGGTTTAACTTTAAGCGAGTCCTACAATTTTTTGGCTGACTCTATGAATTGGTCGAATCTAAGCGCTTCTATACGTCTTAAGTTATTTAAATCGACTTTAAACTTGAGCGGACAATTCGATACCTATACTTATGATGAAAACGGAAACCGGATTAATGTTCCTCGTTGGAAAGCAGGAAAAGGAATCGGTCGTTTTATGGGAACTTCCACTTCGTATAGCTACGCGCTTAATAATGAGTCCTTGAAAAAATTATTGAAAAAAGGCGGTGGAGATACTTCAAAAACAAGTGGAACGACCGACTCGCAAACTCCTCCGACAACGACTCAAGATGGAACAACGGATAATAACGAGAATACCGATCAAAACAACAACACGACAGATGGCTCTACGCCGGCTCACAAATCGTTATTGGGAGCTAAAAAACAAGAAGGCAGTTATGATCCCGACGGCTATCTGATATTTACTATTCCATGGAATTTATCTTTTAATTATTCTATCAGCTATGCATACGATATGAATATTCAAGATTTCAATAAAAGAACGCGCGAATATCCTTATAAATTCACACAGACGTTAGGTTTTAACGGAGACATTTCGCCAACCAAAGCGTGGAAAATGTCTTTTAATGCAAGCTACGACTTTGATGTTCATCGCATTGTTAATATGTATTGTTCTCTTTCCCGTCAGATGCACTGCTGGTCGATGACTGCTTCGGTTGTTCCTTTCGGACCTACTCAAAATTACAGTTTTACCATAGCGGTTAATTCATCGCTGTTGCAAGACGTCAAATATCAACAAAGCAGTAACTACAGGGATGCTATGAATTGGGGATACTAAGTTAGTGATAAATGATTAGTTGTGAATTTTAAAATCTAAAATATGGATGTAAAGATTGAACAGTCGTGGAAAGAACAATTGGCTTCCGAATTTGAAAAAACATATTTTCGGACGTTAACAGATTTTGTCAAGCAAGAATATGCTACTCGTACGATTTATCCCAAAGGAAACCGGATTTTCAACGCCTTTGATAAAACGCCTTTCGACCGTATCAAAGTTGTTATTTTGGGGCAAGACCCTTATCATGAACCGGGGCAGGCGCATGGTTTGTGTTTTTCCGTCAACGACGGCATCGAACTTCCTCCTTCGCTTCAAAATATTTATAAAGAGTTGGAAGACGATTTAGGTATTCCTCCTAAGACTTCCGGCAATTTGGAACGATGGGCGGAACAGGGCGTTCTGCTGCTGAATGCAACGCTAACCGTTCGCGCGCATCAAGCCGGTTCCCATCAACAACGAGGATGGGAAGAATTTACGGATGCTGTCATTCACCGTGTTGCCGAAGAAAAAGAGCATGTTGTTTTTATCCTTTGGGGAGCCTACGCTCAGAAAAAAGGGGCGTTCATTGATCCTTTCAAGCATTTGCTCTTGAAATCGGCTCACCCTTCCCCGCTTTCTTCCTACCGTGGTTTTTTCGGTAGTAAGCCTTTTAGTAAAACCAATCAATACCTTATTCAAACCGGACAAACTCCGATTCAATGGTGATGCGCCGGAGGAACAGAAAGAAACTTTCATCTTTAATTCGTTGATAGAGAACGAACCATTTTGTCATCTCATTTTTTTTTATTATTTTTGTTGATAAATCAAATCAACAAAAATGAAAAAGAGCTATTTTAATTTATTCGTATTATTCTTTTTATTATCGACTGCGTTCACGTTTGCTCAAACGAAAAAATCGGACTTTGAAATTAAGAACGGTCAATTTTTACTTAACGGAAAAGCAATTTCGATACATTCCGGTGAAATGCATTATTCACGTATTCCCCATCAATATTGGCGACATCGCTTGCAAATGATGAAAGCGATGGGATTGAATACGGTAGCGACTTATGTTTTTTGGAATCTTCATGAACCTGAACCGGGGAAATGGGATTTCAGCGGCGACCGTAATTTAGCTGAATACATCCGGATTGCCGGAGAAGAAGGCATGATGGTCATCCTTCGACCGGGACCCTACGTATGTGCCGAGTGGGAATTTGGAGGCTATCCTTGGTGGTTGCAAAACATAAAAGGATTGGAAATTCGCCGCGATAATCCGGAGTTTCTTCACTACACTGAGTTGTATATTAAGCGCTTGTATCAAGAAGTAGGCGACTTGCAAATCACAAAAGGAGGTCCCATTATCATGGTGCAAGCCGAAAATGAATTTGGTTCGTATGTGTCGCAACGGAAAGATATTCCGATAGAAGAACACCGTCGTTACAATGCTAAGATAAAGCAACAATTAGCTGACGCCGGTTTTAACGTTCCTTTGTTCACTTCCGACGGGAGCTGGCTGTTTGAGGGCGGCGCGACTGAAGGCGCTTTGCCTACCGCCAACGGCGAAGGTAATATAGCCAACCTCAAAAAAGTAGTCAATCAATACCACAATGGAGAAGGACCTTATATGGTAGCAGAGTTTTACCCCGGCTGGTTAGACCATTGGGCGGAACCTTTTCCGTTAGTAAGCGCATCAAAGATTGCACGCAAAACAGAAGAGTATCTGCAAAATAATGTTTCATTTAATTTTTATATGGTACACGGCGGAACAAATTTTGGCTTTACTTCCGGAGCTAATTATGATGATGAACATGATATTCAACCCGATTTGACCAGCTACGATTATGATGCTCCGATTAGCGAAGCGGGTTGGGTTACACCGAAGTATGATTCGATTCGCAATGTTATGAAGAAGTATGTTTCATATCCGGTACCGGAACCTCCCAAAGCGTTTCCGGTGATTGAGATACCGTCTATTCCGCTAACGAAAGTTGCCGATGTGTTAACCTATTCCGGAAAACTTCCTAAAGTTCAAAACTCTCAACCTTTGACCTTTGAACAGTTGAATCAGCCTTATGGATATGTGTTGTATGAACGGAATTTCAATCAACCCATCAGCGGAACTTTGGAAATTAAAGGTTTGCGTGACTATGCAGTCGTATATGTAAACGGTAAGCAAATCGGCGAACTGAATCGGTATTTCAAGAATTATAGTATGGAAATCAATATTCCATTCAATGCAAAATTATCGATTCTGGTAGAAAATATGGGACGAATTAATTATGGCGCACAAATTATATACAATACAAAGGGAATTATTTCGCCGGTAACGATTAATGGAGTAGAAATCGATGATGATTGGGAGATGACACAACTTCCTATGGAACAAACGCCCCCAATGAACTTTCTTCAAAATACTACGGCTAATGCACAGACTTTAGCTAAAAAACCTGTTGTTTATGAAGGAACGTTCCAGTTGAAAGAAACGGGCGATACTTTTTTGGATATGTCGGGATGGGGAAAAGGCATTGTATTCATCAACGGAATTAATCTTGGTCGCTATTGGCACGTTGGTCCGCAGCAAACCTTGTATGTTCCGGGAGTATGGCTGAAAAAAGGTGAAAATACAATTGTGATTTTTGAACAACTGAATAAGGATCCAAAAACCTCAATCCGGACGGTGAAAACGCCGGTATTGCAGGATTTGCGGCTGTGAAATAATAGTGACGGGTGACAAGTAACAAGTAACCGTTACTCGTCACTTGTCACTCGTCACTCGTTACTATCTCATTAATACCCCGGATTTTGTTGTAACAAATTGTTTGATGACATGATTTGTGCCGAAATCGGGAATCGGTTGAGGTTGGGATTATTGCTTGGCGTATGATCCCACCATGATTCGGATTCGTATGCATCCCACCGGATTAAGTCGGTACGTCGCCTCGCCTCGCCAATAAATTCAATCAACCATTCATCGAGCATGCGATATTTATCTAAGTTGACAGAAGTGACCGGATTCGGATCGGCGCCATTAGGGAAATAGCGTTTACGAACTGTATTAATCAAATTTGCTGCGTCAGAGGTATTTCCTGCACGCATTTCACATTCGGCAAGCATGTAGTAAATTTCCGTCAGGCGGATGATTGGAATATCCGGATTATTTCTGAGCAGTCGGTCTGTCAAGTTGGGTAGCGGACTTCTTTTCATCAGGCGCACACCCGAGTTTTCTTCTGCCGTAGCAATCGTAGAGGGGAGATCATTGATTGTTGGATAATCCGATGTTCCCAGCTTTTTGAAATAGGAGATTTGATCGACCATAGTAATTGTATCTCCCGTATATTCACGGCTCCCCATGCAAACGCCGCCATCGATCGGATTCACTAATTTACCGACAATAAACATTCCGCGATATTGTCCGTTGCCAAGATATACGTATTGTTGTTTCCTTATATCCGTATCTTCATACTTCGAATAGGCTCCTCCCAGCTTATAATCGTATAGTTGTCCGTTGGGCTTCAGAGAAGGAACAATAGCATAACCGTTCCAGCAATCCATATTATCAAGGTGACCAAGAAATCCACTGATATTGTAATGTCCCCAATTTTGATAATATCCTCCGTCTGTCTCTAACTTGGCATTTTGGCTGGGGATTGTCCAAATGATTTCCGGACAAGTTCCATTGTTGAATCCGAAAATATCAGTCCAGTCCGGATCCAATGCATATTTTCCATAGACTCCATTGATGATGTCTTGGCAAATAGCTGCACATTCGGTGAACATTTCCTTGCCGATGTACGATTTGGCATTGAAGTAAAGCCGTGCTTTTAAAGCCGCTCCTGCCGCTTGATTGATGCTCCCGTTTTCCATTGCGCCTAATTCCGTTTTTATCGGTAAATTGGGAATAGCTTCATTTAGCAAAGAGTCGATAAAATTAAAGGTTTCCAAGTCGGTCGATCTACCTTTAACTTCCGAGTTGGTGGAAGTATAAAGCGGAACACCTCCGAAAAAGTCGAGACCGTCTAAATAGAAAGAAGCTACCAACGCTTGTTGCTGACTTAACATGGATTCTTTAGTTCCTTGAGGAAAGCCCATAGCATCAAAGTCAACGTATTGATCCAAATCTTCTAAGGCATCCCATGCCAATGCCACCCCCATGGCAAATCCATACCATCCATTATAGAATTCTCCCATTTCAGGCGTAAAAACGTGGTGATGAAATTGTTGATATACACCCCCATTGTACCAGTCGCTTCCTCGCGTGGGTTGGCAAATTTCATCTGTTCCTAATTCCTGCATTTCCCATCTGGAATTATCTGAGCAAACATACCAGCGCCAATGGGTGAACGGGCGGTAAAAACGTTGCCATACATTTTCCTGAGAATCGTAAAAGGTACTGGGAACGGTTTGGGAGTAATAAGAAGGCTCCACACTGCATCCGGCAACCGTCAGTATAACTGCCAGACATACGATATATTTTAATAATTTTGTACGTATCATAATTTTTTAATATTAAAATGTTAGTTGAACTCCTAATGCATACGAACGTGTTTGAGGATAAAGACCATCGAACCATTCAACTCCTCCTTGATACCCGGTGATGTCCACTTGAGGATTAGCGCCACTGTACTTGGTAAGGGTTCCTACATTGTTGATTGTTAAGTAAAAATGAGCTTTATCCAACAATTTGGTATATTTTTTCAGATTCAAATTGTAAGCGATATTGATGTCCTGAATTTTCAGGAAAGTTCCGTCTTCTAAGAAATAATCGCAAAGTTGCTTTTCTCCATTAATGTTTCCATATTTCGTATAAGCATCTTTTAATACATTCAGATTATCGCCGGCGTTGGGAAGTCCCATATACATATTGATAGTGTTATATACATCAAATTTAATCCAGCTAAGAAGCGTCATGCCGAAATCCCAATGCTTGTAGCTCAAAGTATGACTCCATCCCACTTTTACCTTTGGTATGTAACTACCGATGAATTGTTTATCTTCCATTGTTTTATTAGCGGCAGGAATTACATTTCCGCTTTTGTCGTACAGCAAAAAGTTTCCATCATTATCAAATCCGGCAAATTTCCATAGATAAAAGCTTCCAATAGTTGCTCCTTCTTGGATGCGAATAGCATTGCCGGGATTTCCGGGCGCCGGAAAACCTGCAAAATCATAATAGGTTTGATTTCCCCAAAGCGTTAATATCTTGTCGGTACTGTGGCTGAAATTAATCGATGTCTTGTAGTTCAAGTTTTTCGAGCGAACCACATCGCCGCCAATTTCAAATTCCCAGCCCTTGGTTTCCATATTACCGATATTTTCATACATTTGCTGTTCGGTATAAGGAGGTTGTGAAACTTGCACATTATAGATCATACCCACTGTTTTACTGCGAAAATAGTCGGCTTTGCCGTAAAGTCTATTGTTGAAAAAAGAATAATCCAATCCAAAATTCCATTCGTGCTTTTCTTCCCATTTCAGGTCATTGTTGATATTCTTTGTCTTTCCGTAAGAATACGCCCATGAACCGTCCGGCAATAGCCAATATACGTCGGATCCGTACATAGTTGCTGCATAATCGGCGCCGAAACCGTTATTTCCGGTGATTCCATAACCAACCCGTAATTTGAGATCGCTGATCCAATCCACATTTTTCAAGAATTTTTCTTTTGATAATCTCCATCCACCTGAAACCGACCAAAAGTTACCCCAACGATTATTTATAGCAAACTTGGAAGAGCCTTCATGCCGTATGGTGCCTGTTAACATATATTTGTCCTGAAAAGCATAATTAGCGCGGGCGAAATAAGCCGTCAACCGTTCGGTAATATCTTTGCTTGAACTCATTTGCGCCTGACCATCCTGAAGATAAGTACCCTCGCCTATATTCCAGAATTTCACTAAATCACTGGTGAAATTATAATTTGTCATGTTGAAATCTTCTCCGTCGTGCTGATAATAGCTATATCCTAATACAGCATTGATAGAATGGTCGTTAATCGAATTGACATAAGTAAAATATCCGTCCGAATTAATGTTTTGAGTTTTATTGAAATCTAAGTATGCTGTACCGGTACGGCTATTCAATAATTCATTCCTGCTGTATCTCGATTGAAACGTATGATTTTCCCATTGACGATAATCCAATGCTATCGTTTGTTGGTAAGATAATCCGCGAATTGGTAAAATATTCAATTTCAATACTGCATCGGGCATGAACCATTTGTCGAGTCCGTAATTAGTGGACAATGCCGCATCAGCAATTGAATTATAATCAAGGGTTTCATTCAACCATACATTATACCCTGTTTGACTGGTAGGATCATAAGGCGAGCGTGTCGGATTGTTACGTAAAGCTTGTTGCATATTTGCCACATTTTGATTTCTGGTAGCTTGACGATAGTCAACATGGGTACTGACATCCAACCAACCATCTAATAATTTGAAATTGGCATTGAAGCGTCCCATATAATCTCTTCGTCCATCAAACTTAACAATTCCTCGATTGTCATCCCAGCAAAAAGTAGCATACAGTTGAGCGTATTTACTTCCTCCCTGTAAGTTTACTAAATGTCTCTGCGAAGTTGGATTATCGGAGAGTGATTCATTCCACCAGTCCACTCTGGAGCCATAATCGGTTCCTCTATTGTGAGCGACGTATTCATCTCCATTGAGCATGGAAGGTTTACCATACGCTTGCTTGAAGGTGACTTCGCTCGTAACGGAAGCTTTAACTTTTCCTGATTCATCTACCTGGGCGCGTTTGGTAGTAATCAGAATTACGCCGGTAGTAGCGCGGGTTCCATAAATAGCACCGGCTGATGCATCCTTTAGAACGTCGATCGAAGCAATATCTTCCTGCATGATTGAGCGGATGTCCCCGCCCGGAACGCCGTCGATAACAATTAAAGGACTTTGTCCTGCATTAATAGAAGAAATACCTCTTAACTGAAAGGTATTACCTGAGTTCGGACTGTCTGTCCCTGAAATTACCAACCCGCTCACTTTTCCTTGCAGTGCATTGGCAATACTTGAACCGCCAACACCTTCCATCAAGTCACTTCCCTGTAACGAAGAGATAGAGCTGGTTACTAACCTTTTTTGCAATGTACCATAACCAACAACAACAAGTTCTTGAAGGTTTTGTGTATTTTCCTTCAACTGGACGTTGATACTATGTTGCCCGCTTACCGCAACTTCTTGAGAAACATAGCCTACATAAGAGAATACAAGAATTGATTGAGCATTTACTTGCCCAATCGTGTATTTTCCATCCACATTAGTAACGGAGCCAATTGAAGTTCCTTTGATGGAAACGCTTACGCCAATCAACGGGTCGCCGCCCACATCGGTGACAGTACCTGTAACTGTGCTGTTTTGACCAAAAGCCATAGTTACGCATAATAATAGAAAAGCCATCAAGGATAAAAGACTTTTCCGCATTTTTGAGTGTCTAATAATAAAAGATTCTTTCATAAACCTACATTTAATTTTTTGTAATAATGTTTTTTGTGTTTTTTTCTTTAAACGGTCGTTTAAAATAGTAACTTTTAATAAATCCGCTGTGTTTAATAAAAAAACGTACAAATATAAGACTTTATTTTAAACTATGCAAATAAAATTAAAAATATGTGAATTTATTTTTTAATTTATGAGAACTAGACTATTTCACTATGTCATTTAATATACTTTAGCTTTCCATCGCTTCCAATAGTTTAAAATATAGAAAAGAGAGTACGTAAAAATGATAATAATTGGAAATTGATTTTATATTTTTGTATATCGCCGAAGCAAATAAATGTGAATAAATGATCCTTTGCATTATTCAGAAAATTTGAATTATTGTATAAAAAAAACGACCCTTTTTTCTTTATTTTCAACTTCTTTCAACTTTTCCCAAGTTTTTTATACTAAATCGAATTTTGTCGTACACTCGAACAAATGTTGACTAATTCATAAGCCGGACAGTTCTCAGGTGTGTTTAACAAAAAAAGAGGAGATCAAACGGTATAACTGCATTTTTTCAGAAATTTTTTGCACCATAAAAGGGAAAACCTAAAGTTTATGCCTATTCTATATCTCCCCTGTTTGTCATTAAGGTATTTTGGACTCATCCTATATTAAAAAACATAAAAAACGGGTTAATATTCCATGAAAAATAAAAAATAATTCACATATATTTGAAATTATTTGCATAGTTTAAAATAAAGTCTTATATTTGTATGTTTTTTTAATAAATGCAGCGTATTTGTTAATAATCACTATTTATAAGGTAGGTTTATTGTAGAGGTTAATAACAAGTTTAAAAAGAGATAAGGAGATAATATGTTAAGGTTGCAAAATAGATATATTAAATGTACCATTTTTTTATATAAAAAATTAATAATAACAAATTTAAATGCTTATGGAAGAAAGGAATGTTTCTTTTACCCAAATTAATCAACGAAGAGAATATGGAAAATCTTCATCAAATCAAACAACTATTAAATTATTTCGTATGCAAAAATTTACTAAAGGTTTATTAGCATTGATGCTAATGTTTTGTACCACACTGGCATTCGCACAAACTCTTACGGTATCAGGAATCGTTACCGATGAAACGAATGCACCATTAATCGGCGTGAATGTGTTAGTGAAAGGCACATCGAATGGCGCAGTTACCGATATCGACGGTAAATATGCGTTACAACAAGTCCCGCCCAAAGCGGTGTTAGTCTTTTCATACGTGGGATATCTGCCACAGGAAGTTGCAGTAGAAAATCACGGAAAGATTGATATGGTAATGAAAGAAGATACTAAAAGTCTAAACGAAGTGGTTGTAACAGCTCTCGGAATCAAAAAAGAATCAAAGGCTTTGGGTTATTCGGTCAGTACAATTAATGCGAGTGATTTAACAGTAACCTCAGCTCCGAATTTGGGTTCCGCTCTGTATGGAAAAGCTGCCGGCGTGCGCGTTCAAACGTCGCCGGGTGGTATTCAAGGAGCTATTTCTATCAACATTCGCGGGATAAATTCTCTTACTCAGACGAACATGCCATTGGTTATCTTAGATGGCGTGCCTATTCATAACGGTGATGCCAATCTGGACGGCTATTGGACGAACCAACGCATACAATCGAATGGATTAGCGGATATTAATCCTGAAGATATCGAAAGTTTGTCGGTATTGAAAGGCGCTGCCGCTTCTGCATTGTACGGTTCGGAAGCAGCGAATGGAGTTGTGATGATTACAACCAAATCGGGTAAAGGCGCTTCGGGTTATGGCGTTGACTTCAATGCCAGTCTGACTTGGGATCCGGTGGCTTATATGCCTGAATATCAAACAAAGTATGGTCCGGGTTATCCTGTAGCATATCGTACTTCCGATTATGGACTGGATGCCGATGGTTGGAGAACTGACGGCTGGACTGCAAGAGATGGTAATGTATATCGGAGAGGAACTTCGACCACGATGTATTGGGGTCCGAAATACGATGGACAGGATGTTATTTATTATGATGGAACGTTGCGCAAATACTCTCCGATTAATACTCAACCATGGAATGATGTATTCAGGACAGGCTTCACTCAACAATATAATCTGGGTATTACCAATGCAACCGAAAAAAGCAATATGCGTTTTTCCTACACGTATGTGGATAATTTGCCTACTCAGTATAATTCTACGTTCAAGAAGAATAATTTTAATTTGACTGGTAATTACAATGTAACCAAAAATATCAAATTGGGTTATGGCGCTACCTACATCGTACAGAACGTTACGAATCCACCTTATCGTCTGAGCCGTTTATTGAATAACTTCAGCGGGATGTTCGGCGCATTCGATGATATTAAATATTTACGTAAATCCACCCAGACAAGTTTGGGATACATGAACCAGATTTATTCGGATCCAACCCAACTTACCCCCAACGAAGGTTACGAGTGGACGCCCGCTTGCTATTCATTAGTTTCGGAATATTTCTGGAATATTTTAGACAAAACATATACGGACGAAATGAACCGATTGTTGGCGAATGTTACTCCCAGTTGGGAAATCATTAAAGGTCTCACCCTCAAAGGAACGTTAGCAACGGATTATATGACCGATAAAATTGAGGATAAGGAAAATGTGGCTCAGTCTATAGTTTTCAATCCAAATCAAGGATATTATTCGGCAGCAAACAATAGTTACAAGATTATCTATGGTAATATTATGTTGAACTACGACACTAAATTGACCGAAAAATTAGGAATGAATGTTAATGTCGGCTGGATGGGACGCACGGAAGATGAATATGACGTTTCTGCCGGTACTAACGGTGGGCTTTCGGTTGAAAACTGGTTCAACTTAAATGCAAGTAACAGCAATCTAAGTGCAAGTCAGACCATTTCACAGTTAATGAAAACCGCCTTTTTTGGAGACTTGAGTTTCTCATACAACAATTGGGCATATTTGGATGGAACCCTCCGTCAGGAAAAAACTTCGACTTTAGCTCCCGGACATAACACATTTTATTATCCGTCGGTGAGCGGAAGTCTTATTTATACCGAATTATTCAAAGATAAACTACCTTCCTGGTACGATTATGGTAAAATCCGCGCTTCGTATGGGATTGTAGGAAATTGTCCTCCGCCTTATAAAGCTTATCAAGGTTATACGCAACAGACAGTTGGAGGTCAATGGATTTATAATTCGATGGGTACTGATTTAAATAACAGCGCTCTTGTTCCGGAAAAGAAATTCGAATGGGAGTTCGGATTGGAAAACAAATTCTTTAAAGATCGATTGGGTTTTGAGTTGACCTATTATACCAATCAAATAAAGGGTCAAATTCTACAAACTACGATGCCCGCCTCTTCCGGTGCAACAAGTATTTTTCTGAACGTTGGCGACTTGAAAAACAAAGGAGTTGAACTCTCTTTATATGGAACTCCTGTTGCAACCCGGGAATGGAGATGGGATTTGCGCGGTAATTTTGCATGGAACAAAAACACCGTAACCAAACTGATGGAAGGCGTCAGCCAGATCGAACATACCAATTGGGATAACGGTTCCGCATTCCTTTACTCAAAAGTAGGACAACCGGCAGGGGATATTTATTCGCTGGCGCCGCAGAAAGACTCTAATGGCAATTATATTATTGGAGATGATGGATTTTATAAACTGACCGATACACCGGTGAAAGTTGGAAACGCTCTTCCAAAAGTTGTTGGAGGTTTCGCTACTACATTGACCTATAAAAACGTTGGCTTGGATATTTCGTTTGATTATCGCATCGGCGGAGCGGTAATGAATATGCCTTACCAGTATATGATGGGTCAGGGAGCTATTAAGGAAAGTTTGAGATATCATGACGGCGAAGGCGCCGGTATGACCTATTATTTCGATGCAGACCGGAATTGCGTTCCTTACACGGGAGCTCAAGGTCCCAACGGAGAACGAATTTATGATAACGGTATGATATTGAAAGGAGTCACAGCCGACGGAAAGCCCAATACAACCATGATTCCGGGCGATTTATTTGCTTATTATACCTATAATTGGGGCGGTTATGATCCAACGAGCCAAACTTATTACTCTCACGGCGTATTTGATAATTCGTATGTGAAATGTCGCGAGTTGTCCATAGCTTACAACATTCCACGAGCAGCTCTCTCGAAAATCAAATGCAAGAGCTTACAGTTGTCGGTGTACGGACGTAATCTGTTCTATCTTTACAAGAACCTTCCGATGCTCGATGCCGAAGCGTCAGATGGAACGTCTTGGATAACGCAGACAAATATTGGAGGCTCTACTACGACCACCCGGTCGATTGGGGTTTCTCTACGCGCCACTTTTTAATTTTTAATCAATCAAAAAATAGAATAATATGAAAAAGATATATTTATTTCTCATCCTATTGGCTACAGCGCTTTCTTTTGGTTCCTGCTCCGACAAAGAGTTTTCAGACAGATATCCAAATCCGTC
>Ga0123354_10001928_pt1 | contig 26432 bp, 11 predicted proteins | sample TergutLab28metaG_2_FD_97872 | JGI IMG/M metagenome (GOLD analysis project Ga0123354, IMG submission 97872) | Labiotermes labralis P4 segment gut microbial communities from Petit-Saut dam, French Guiana - Lab288 P4 | ecosystem: Host-associated > Arthropoda: Insects > Digestive system > Gut ...
GCCACCTGTCTCTATCCTGGGCCAGCCCAATCCAGTCCATATACCCACATCCCACCTCCCGGAGATCCATCCTAATATTATCCACCCATCTATGCCTAGGTCTCCCCAGTGGTCTCCTTCCCTCCGGTTTCCCCAGCAAGACCCTATACACCCCCCTCTCCTTACCCATACGCGCCACATGCCCAGCTCATCTCATTCTTCTCGATTTTATCACCCGCACAATATTGGGTGAGGAGTACAAATCATTTAGCTCCTCGTTATGCAGTCTCCTCCATTACCCCCTTATCTCATCCCTCCTAGGTCCAAATATTCTCAACACCATGTTCTCAAACACCCTCAACTTCCTTTCCTCCCGCAATGTCAACGACCAAGTTTCACACCCATACAAAACAACAGGCAAAATTATAGTTCTATATATCTTGATCTCTAACTTTTTGGATAGCAACCTGGAAGACAAAAGATTCTGCACCGAATGAAAGCAAGCACTTCCCGACCTCAATCTGCTCTTAATTTCTTCCGCATTTTACTACCCGTCCATAATGGTAACAGGCGTGACAAAGCATGTTACAAGACTCGTTAACATAAGTTGCAACTATTCAAGAACTAATATAAGACTTTTGGTACAAGACGTTCCTGATCCAGAGTATTCAAGATTCAGCGGGTTTGTTCTTACCTTTGGCAATTCTCAAACGAAAACCCAGGCCGCTCGAATTCTGCAACCATCACAGACGCCATTTTCACGGTATACCTATCACCAGAGATCATCCTATAACATATCCCACATGGGTGACTTGTGTTACTACCTATGTTATCTGTGCTACCCACAAATCATGATACCCTTCATTGTTATTGTCGGTTTAGTTAATCCGAGGTGAATAGTCCGTGGCGTGCAATGAAGCATGGCCACGTACTAACACCTATAAGTAACTGTTGTGCATGGTTCAGTAATACGTCATGAGCAAATGTTGGGGGAGTGGTGTTAAAGAAAGGCATTGCATATTTTGTGGAATATATGAATGCGAGTGATCAGTTCCGCATCCTAAATATGACTGGGTGAGCTGTACAGCTGATCTGAAGTTTCTATTACTACCAGGGTTTGAAGCCCTGTCATCTTTTCTCCGGTCAGTGAACATGAGTGTTACAGATTTAGCGTGCTTTAACCTAAACGTAATCCAGACTAACGTAAAACGGTCGTAATCTAACCTAACCCAACCTATCTTATCGTTAAGTATCCTGTTCGAAACTAAGCCGTATGTTACTGACCCTAACTTACCCTAACCTAACAAGGTATCATACAGTCGTAACCTGACTTAACCTAAAATCGACGCTTTCAGGACCAGCACTTGGTATTCACTATAGTACTGAAGTGTGATGCTGAATATATGTACATAGTCCAAATGAAGTGTAATGTGGACGATGTGCAACATAGCGTGTACAGTTGGCAGGAGGGTGGTGTGGGTAGTCAATGATTTTTGGTGATGATAGTGGCGATCCACTGCGGATGGATAGAGTAATAGCAGTGTGTGTGTGTGTGCGTGCGTGTGTGCGCGCGCACAACCTAAACTTAGTGAATGTTATCTGTGTTAGCACTGTCTGAATAGTTGAAAAACTGAAATATTTACTGTGAGATTGTAAATACATACCTTTTTCTGTGGCAGAGAGATAATGCACAAGAACCAAAGAAGTTCACCTTCTTTGGTTTGCTGGTGTTATGATAAAGTGCAAGGCATTTCAGAAGGTGAAATTTATTCTATTTGAGACTGTTTAATGTATGATTATCTTGTTCAGATACATTTTGATTTTTTATTTGTCTCTGTTTTGCAGTTTGTGAATTTGGAATGCAAGTAATTCTATCTGGAAGATGAAAAATGGGAGTCAAAGTTGCTTACCTGACTTTGTTTACTCTTCTTGTGCTAGGACTTATGTTTTTTTGTGAATTCCTTATTTACTATTTTGTTCTGCTGCAGGTAAGTGATACACATTATTAACACTGGTGCAGGAATCAGCATTTGTTCTTGTAGTTTACTTAAAATTTGTAAATGATTGTCACAGAACTTTAAGCTTCAATCCAGAACAGTTGAGGCAATATGAAAAGGAAGACACCTCACTAACATTTCAGTATTACTTGAAGACTTGCATTCTGTAATAAGAAAGCGAGGCTGCAGAGTTTTCTGGATGTGTATGTGTTCCAGTCAGATGGTAGACACTAAACATGCTATATACATCTTATTCTTGGGTACTGAATGGAGGTCTTTGTATCCTATATAAGTGAGGCTCTGTGGGCTTCCAAGCAGTTACAAAGGCAGTACTAAAAGGAAAATATCACTTTTGTTGCCAACAGTCAGTCCCTGCTTTTCTCCCCATAGCCTTTGGGGCTAGTACTGTGTGTCTTCACTGCCAAGCCTTAGGTATGCTTTTGCTAACTGGAAGCTTGTTGAGTAATTTAATGAAGAGGTCTGTATCTTGCCATGTGGTCACTTTAATTCATCTCCTGTAACTGGGGAGCATGGGACTCCCAGAGAATGATAAAATGGTTGTCCCTCTAGGCAAGAAGTTGACAAAAATAACATCTTTTTTTATTCCAAGGGACTGTAGCCATGATTTTCCTTCTGCCAGTTTACTCTTGAATGTCTTTTTCCTGGGTGTTGTGTGGTGCAAGTCCATCAGTTGTTGCTTAAATTTGTCTTCAAAATGGTCTATACAGGTTTCATCTCCCATGACAACATGTAGTTGCAGGTCCAAATCTTTCCTGTTTTAGTGAAGCAGAATATCTGTGGAAGTTGCTTTCCTAGCCTCTTTTTGCAACATTTATGGCACATAACAAGCAGGGACCTTGGATTAGATGAGTTCTTCAATGATTGCCCCTATACTGCCTTTACCTGTGGGTAGGATGGTTGAAAATTCATTGGTTATTATGCAGTGATTGTGGCATGTCTGTTCATCAGCTTCACAATACACCTTAAGCAAATGTTGCATAACTGCAAGTTGGCTTCTCATCATCAGCAACCAAAAACTCTATGAGTGCTCATTTTAAAAGCACAATCTCTGCAGTTTTAGAATCAACTGTGGTGCTGCCATCAGGTGAGTGAGACAGTTACTACTACTGGAAAATGATTGAGTATATTCAAGGACTTCACTGATGTGATTATTTCATTAAGTAATGCTGGAGGAAAAAACGAGAGATTTCTTAGTAACCGCCTTTCGTGCCAGTTCAATACTTTCTGTGCATTTTTATGTTCCATGTTGGTTGCCACAGTTGGATTTATGAAGGACTGACAAAACTGTTAGTAATTCACTTGGGGTTATTTGTCTGTTTTTTTGTGTCTGGCATTTGTAGTTGCAGTCATATCCAAGCAATATTGAAAACACCGTAAGTTTTTAATAGACTTTGGAATTACTTCTCTGTGTTCTTATGTCTAGTGTTCATGGCCAGTGGATACTGTCATGACTGGATTACATGCTGGATGACTGAGGAATTGTGCTTCAGTTCCTGGCAGGGCTTGATATTTTTCTCCTCTGCAAAGCATCAAAACTGATTGTGGGGCCCATTCATCTGCTGTACTATGGGTTCTGGGGACCCTTTTTCCACAGTAAATAGTCCAGTGTGCAAAGCTGCCTGTTGACCTCCATTTAGGGCCATTAAAAATGCATGAAGCTGTATCTCTTCTCCCCAGTATGCCTTCATGGCATGCACAGGGACCATGTTACCTTGGTGTTCTTGGCCACAGCTAGAGTGAGCATAACTGAAAACAATACATTTGATACTTTAGTGTTTGCTGTGGTGTTATGTCCATGTTTATGCCTACAGTTGGATGAAACAGGACTCAAAAAACATCATTTACTTTTCCTTTTTTTGTGTTCTTATGTTTAGTGTTGGTGGCCAAATTTAGACCCAAGCAAGGCAGATGACACAATTAATGTAAGGCAAGATGATCAACCAGTTCATGCTCTTCTGCTGGCAGACACACATCTTCTTGGATCCCGCAAGGGCCATTGGTTTGACAAGCTGAGGAGGTAATTATATTAGAGAGAGTCCAGGTGTGATAGAAACTAATTTTCTGACCCTTGTGGTTGTCATGTATTGGTAATTCATGAAAATTGTGTCCAGTTTGTATGCTTGTAATGATGAAAGTGCCATTTTCTTCGATGTTTTTGTGTTCGTGTTGCGTTAAGAAAGTTATGATGCCATTGATTCTTTTTTCTGATTGATTTCCCCTTCTAAGTGTTACTCATTCAAATGTGGTTACACTGTATTTTGGTATCATTTTACATCAGAAACAAGGAGTTATGGATGTAACTCACATGACCATACTTCTGAATCTTAGACAAATCTAATTTTCTTACTGCTTACAACTGGAAATATGTTTTTTGTTTTTGTAACATTTTTACCATCACCATCATTTTTGTTGGTTTTGTCATCATCGTCGTCGTCGTCGTCGTCGTCGTCATAATAATAATAATAATAATAATAATATTCAATTCTTTATTCATTATTGCACAAACTTAACAACGTAATAATCAAATACATGTCAGTAGGAATCAAAACAAAGAACAAATGACTAGGTAAGCTAAAAGTTATCCCTGTACATGCCTGAAAGGCCCTTATGGCCCCAGAAGGTTGAGGCCCCAGATTTCCTGGACAGTTGGTGCATGAATATGGTAAGGTTGTCAGCCCTACACACCAGCTGCTGTTACCCCGCAGGAGATATCCCTGGTCCTTATTTCTTTTAGAGACTGAGTTGACCACAGGGCTATAAGGTGGTTGGCAGATTAAATCAATGAAAATTCCAAATGACTCCATCAGGAATCAGACCCATAACCTTCAGGCTTGTAGTGCAATGCCACAATCAACTGCTGTCACGTACCATGAACAAATGAACAGTTAAGACTGAAGTCCAAGGGGCAGGGGGTGGGGGAGAAATACAAGAGAACCCCCATTTAAGATTCGTCTAGGGGACAAGCTTTTTGTACCTTAAATCAAGAGAAATCTTAAATTGCGGTGTGTCAGAATCAAACAGAAAACTACTATTGCAGTTACAAAAACATATTTACTCTAATTTTAACCCGTATAATGTTTCCCTTCATTCCATTTTACACTTCTAACTTTATATGTTTTTATGGGACTCTAAAAAAAAAACTTTCGCTTTACCTGCACTAGAAGTTCTGTGAGTCCATTCTTCTGTCAGCATGGTGTATGATGATTGTCATAAAGTAGCTTGTGGTTACCAGTTGTAATCAACTAGTAGCAATGTTGAGTTAGAAATATGCTGTATGTAAGTGGCTCCATCCACATACTCTCACCAGTCACATTCAAACTTCCATTCAAGAACTGATAGTACACTGCTGTGATAGTTTGCACTAGATCTTGATATCAGTTCACTTTCATTGTTCATAAATCATGGTGTTATTTACATAACCAAAACTCCAGGACTGTAAACACAAACCCCAAATTGAGGCTCGAAAACAGTGCAGGTGCCAAGTATCGATGTCTGTAATGCTTGAAGAACCTGAAACTGAGAAACCTTAAAATTGAGAACAGTTGTGCATTATTTATCTGGGGATTTGGCTGGGACCACAAAATATGGACCGAAATTGCAGGGTAATATTAAATCAGGACTCTTCTTTGTTTTCATTGGTGGCTATTGATGCAAAAATTCCCTTTCTGTTATATGTGCAGATTTAGAGAACAGATCCTTTCTATTAATTATAGTTTATGTTGGATGTGGTTATTTTTCTGTTGTTGTTGTTTTTGTTGTATTTTCATTAGTATTAATAACTGTAGTACTTCATCTTTTGGAAGAACTCATTACTACAGTATGAATGTGGTTTAAGTTAAAATTATCAGACAGCCTTACAGATTCGGCCATCGCCATGTTTGTAATTGCTGAGTGATAAACTGTATTTTCCATTCTAAATTTGTGGGTACAGTTTTCCTCTATATCCTTATCTAGTTTTATGTGCCTGGTTGTATTGTACTATTTCTGTAGTTGTTGTCATTAGCATTTTTTTTTTTTGGTTTCTTTTGTGTCATTGTCACTTTCTTATACTGTGTAATGTCAAATGGTAGAATGCCTGATGAATGATGAGTCGGAAAAGACCTGAAGAGAAATAGATGTAGTCTCATTATTACCATGAAACCGCAAGCTAAATATAAAATTACCCTCCCAGAAGTTCACATATTTGAAACATCTGTTTTAGATGCCATACCATGATCCTAGATGAAGTGATCCTGGTGACCCTTCCACCTTCTGAGGTCGTAAGTCCACTGTATTTGTTTACCGGGTGTAGTTAGTTAAGGATTGTATTTTGGGGTGGCCCCATATGGCATAACTTTAATACCAGATTTTGTGAAAATTCATCGATTGGTTCAGTAGTTGAGATGGACGCACAGATACGCACATTTACAGACAGTATGGTGATCCCATAAGCTTGCTGTTTTTTAGTAAGTAATGGAAGTGAGCACAAAGAATGCTACAAGCAGTTTGGTGAGACCTGCACTTGAGCTGTGCAGTATAACATTGCTTGCTGCTAGTGGAGGTGGACAGTAAAGAGGCTTTCTGTCTGCTGTTCACTGCAAAAATCATAAGTAGAAATTGACATGTGTCCTGTGGCAAAATGTGGTGTTGTTCATTTCATGATGTTTGATCTCTCTAGGTTGATTGGTTTGTGCAGTATTGAATATCAGATAAATATAACATCAATATCAACTAATACACAATTGTGCATATGCTAGTATTGATATTGATATTGAATATCGGAGTTTTCATAATATGTTCAAATTCATCCAGCATGTGATGTTTCGAATATGGTATCACCAGGACAGTTTATGGCCAAACTCAGTATTTTCATTTACATACCTGACACTGGTAGCTAACAAATTTTCATTGAAGTCTGTATTGAGCTTGCCAACTGCTGCATTACTTTGGATTGTGGGACAGTTTGAATCTGTTGTTAAAAAATTGTTGGATTAAGTATGAGGTTCAGGCATAATTTATTTTAAAGCTTTTGCTCGGTCTGGCAAAACTGTGTAGTTTAGTTTTCAGTTTATAGTTTATTATGGTTCAGAGCTCTGTATATATGTGATGGTAACCTGTCCATGTGTGAATATGGGATGTATCCAGAAATTAGTTAAAATGAAAATTCATTGTACTTGTAACAAAACTATTAGGATGTTAGAGAAATTTGCCAGTTTCAAGAATATGAATTGATTTGTGGACAGTTCCAAAATCTACCTCGAATTGGTTGGTAAAAAGAAATGTGTTGTCATAGTGCCAAAGCGCACACTCAGTAGTAACAAATAACGTTTGTTATCGCTGAACGCCTACCCTCATACATTTTCTCTGCGTAGTGTAGGAGTAATTACTGATGAAACATGGACACTATCATTGCAGCTCCCACCAGCTGTGAAGTATGTGCTGTAATTCATTTTCTTCACGCAGAAGGACAAAGCACGGCTGAGATTCATCGTCGATTGTGTCGTGTATATGGTGATAATGTTATAAGTGACGGTTGTGTGAGAGAATGGTGCAGAAAATTCAGGGTGGGCGCACAGATGTGCGTGATGAAGGTGGTCAAAGACGACACTCAATTGTGATTGATGAACTTGTTCAAAAAGTCAACCAATGCATATATGGAAAATGTCGTTCCACGATGTCAGAACTTTCTGAAGAATTTCCACAAACTTTTGAGGACTACTTTTTATCGAATTATCATGGGCAGATTGGGTTACCACATGTTCTGTGCATGGTGGGTACCAAAACAACTGACTGACTTGCACAAAACTCAAAGAATGGGCAGCCTTGACATTTCTTCAGCGCTTCTGGGAAGAGGGGGATGAATTTCTTGACAGAATTGTGACTAGTGATGAGACTTGGGTACAGACCAAAGAGCAATCTAAACAGTAGATGCACACGTATTCTCCCAACAAACCCAAGAAATTCAAATGAACACTGTCAAACAAAAAAATGAAGGCTACAGTATTCTTGGACCGTAAGGGAATTTTGTTGACCAGAATGCATGGCACCAGGGACCACAATATCATCAGAGGTTTATTGTGAAACGCTGAATAAGCTTCGGAGGTCAATTCAAAACAAACTGCGGGATGCTCACTAAAGGCATCATTCTCCTGCACGACAATGCTCAGCCCCACACCGCATCTCGCACAAATGCTTTAATCAAGCTCTTCAACTGGAGATTTTTGACCACCCTCCTTACAGTCTGGACCTGGTACCCAGCGCTTCCACACCAACGAAGAGCTCATGGATGGAGTCAACAACTGGCTGCATAATTTGGCGGCACTGCTCTTTGACGAGGGCCTACAAAAACTAGTATCACGGTAAAACAAGTGCCTAAATGTGGATGGCAACTATGTGGAGAAGTAATTCAGTTATATATGTAACTGTTGCATATAATAAAGTTTTGTTCTCTATTTTGTATTTTTTTAACTAGCCAATCGGAGGTTGTTTTTGGAATTGCCCATGCAGGTTGCTGCAGAAATTTATTGAATGTTTCAGGAAAAATTCATCAGGAAGTAATGACTAATAATGTAATAAAATGGTGTACTTTCAGAGAATGGCAGATGTATCGTGCTTTCCAGACAGCAATGGTAGTGCACAAACCAGATGTTGTTTTTGTATTGGGTGAGTTCCTTATTAAATTTGGCAACCTAAACCATATAGTAACAGGAGTAGTGGTTCTTGATTGAGCTTTGGAGAGTCCATTAGCTCTTGCTTGCATGCTCATTTTTTATTTCAAAACTGTGGGTTTTGACATATAAGACCAATTATCATAGTGGATTTAGATAGTTATCATAGTCCACAATCCTTGAAGCAAAAATGTGGGGTGTATGATATTGTGTTACTTAGGACAATGACCTGGGGTGTCTGAGTCATTAGAACTGCATGTAGACTGGAGAAACAGGGTTAGATTCCTAGCTGGGGCCGGAATTTTTCTTTTTACCACTACATCTGGATTGGCAATGGGATCTAGCAAACATCCTGTCTGATAGAAGCTGGGGGCAGTTTGCCTGTAATAAAGTGGCCCGAGTCTGGGGATTTTAAGATGATGTGGAACATCACTTGTGCTCCCCACACTTCATAGAATGGTACTTGAGCAGAATCACATCTTTGCCAGGTTTCTCAGTTTTACTTCTTTTCCAGATTTCTGGTACAAAGTGTGCATGTGAGTGAGTGTGTGTGTGTGTGTGTGTACGCTTCTCTACAGAAGCACTACACCATTGATAGCAAAGCAGGCGTGCATCATACATCTGAAATACCAGTTTCATATCCTGGCAATTTAGTTCCCTAGAACGAACCCTTTGATGCATTTGTATGTGTTTTGTGTGTATTTTAAGACATATATTTTGGTAGGTATTACAGGATTGCAGCATGTTATGAACTTTATACTTCGAGTATATTTTTGTGGGGATATTTTTCTTCCATAGAAGTTATTAAAATGTATTGAAAAATTGTTATAGCAAGGATGTTGCGTAATTAATGGTATTACAGAGTTAATTCTGTGGGCATTTCTAAAACATTATTGTAGTCTTGATCGTTATTGCCATTTTTGCCACTTACCCTGTTATTTAATGTTGTGCCAATTTTAATAGTCACAGATAAACAGAAAAGGGGTGGTAAAAATTTGTGACTTGTGAGTTGGAAAGAGTGTGACAACTGTTGCAGCAGGTTGTAAAGTTTTTCCCAGTATTTACCTGGTTGGACTGTGGATGTCTCTGTGAAGACTACATACATTCCATACAGATGCTGTCTGTACTGCACTGTACAATTTTTTTGATGTCAGGGGACCAAACAGTGTCACAAGCAAGTTGATACAGCAGTAGTGTGTATGACTTGGCCTGCAGTGAGCTATCCTTTGAGGTTTACTTAATTATCACACTTCGAGTCACATGCAGGGATAAATTGTTAAAATGGCCACGACCATGTTCATATCCCTCCTGCTTCCTCATTCACTGTTCCATTATGTCTCATTCACCACTCCCTAACTCTGTCATAGATACAGAAGCATAAAGTAAGAAATGAAAGTTATCTTACAGAAATAAATGGCACATAATTGGTCTTCATTTTGAGGGAATACTCTTTCTTCTTCTGTAGGGGATCTGTTTGATGAGGGCCTCTGGTGCAGTGAGAAAGAATTTGCATACTATGTGAACCGGTTCAATGATTTGTTCAGGGTGCCAGCAGGATCGCAGATGTTTGTTGTGGTTGGAAATCATGATGTTGGTTTCCATTATGGGTGAGTAAGCCTTACATTATGACACTCCAGGTGAGGAGCTGCTCGTAATGGGAATCCAGTCCTATGGTGTCTAGTTGTATGCACTTGTCATACCTTAATGAAGGACTCTTTCTTTGGATTTTTGTTGTTGTCATAATTTTAATAAAGAACAGCGTTTCAAAAGCTGGTGCTGCTTTCGTCTTCTAGGACCTGAAAAGTCCTAATCTGATGGACACCTGATAAAAGTTGTTCTCAGTGACTGGTTAATTAACTATACATTCTTATAACTAAGAATAGCTTTTTCTGGGGGGTCTGCCAGATCAGACACTTTCCTTTTTGTAAATACTGAAGCGGAGTCTGATCTGGTGGACCTCTTAGAAAGAGCTGTTCTCAATCACTAGGCTGCACAGTTATGTAACCAGAGACTGAGAATAGCTCTTTCCTACTTGCATACATACTTACTCCTTGGTTCCATGGCTATCTGAGAGCCTTGGCCTCCTTCTTTAGAGATGCCCATTCTTCCCTGTCCACTGCTTCAGTCACCATCTTTTAACCTTCGTCTCCCAAGGATCCTTTTCAGCTTCCTCCACTACCTCAATCTGGGTCTTCCCATTCTTCTTTTCCCTCCCAGTTTTCTCTCAAATATTTTCTTATCTACCCTTCTGTGATCCATTCTTACTCGATGTACTATCCATTCCAATCTATTCTTTGAATGTCTGCTACTGTGTCTGAATCTTATGTAGCTTTTGCAATTCCTGATTAGGTCTTATTCTCTGTATTGTTTTTTTCTGCCACTGGTCTATATATCCTCCTTAATATTTTCCTGTACCATGTCTTCTGCATTTTCATATCCATCTCTGTTATAGGCCATGTTTCAGTGGCATGCAGTACAACTGATTTCATCATTGTTTTGTATATTTTAATTTTAACTGCTTTGCTCTTAGCTCAAGATGTAAATATTTGTCCTAGGCTATAGCAGTATCTATTACCTGCAGCAATCCTTGATTCTGTTTCTTCACTTACTACATTTTTTTTAATCATCAGGGTACCTAAATATCTAAGAGCCTGAGCTCCTTCAAATACTTGTCTATATATTATCAGATCTTGCTCAAAAATTGTTATATTTCTGTGTATTTTCATGTCTTTTATTTTGCTTTTGTTGTATCATTAATCCAGCACTTGCATTCTTTCTAAGGGGTCCATCAGATTAGGTCTTTCCTTCACCTGAAAACAGAAGCAGAATATGCTCCTGGAACATTGTACTTTATTAAAATTAAGATGATAGACAAAGTCCAGAGAATCCTAAGAAAGCGGATTACTTTACTAAGTTATGTACCATCGTCAGAGCCCTATAGACTTGTGGCACCTGTTCAGTGTCCCTTTAATATTTTGGATTGTGTAGGCCACATTTTGATTTCCTCATTGATGATTTTAATATAAGCTCACCTGATGTGGTTACATGCGGCTGTCTGCTAATCAAGACTTTGATGTAGTTTCAAAACCTGAATTAAATATAAGATTTCTAGTTTTCATGGCAGTGAGTATTGTGGCTATGATCTTCTGGAGGGCAGCATCGTGTACTGTTACCAATAGACACTGTTCTGGAAGAACATGCTACCTCCATCTTCAGGACTGAAATATCACCTCTCCCTCTCCAGTGGTTTGAATTACCACCTTTTCTGTAACCTGATCACATTTCACCCCATGCTCTATGATGCTGAATATGGAAGGATTGTCCCTATGAAATGTTGTTTTCCACGTGCAATGTTCTATAATGTCACACCCAGATGACAAGAATATGAATCTGTTTATGGCCTTGTGGGATGTAATGCTGTATAGCTTCTAATGGAGAATTGAAATTCTTTCATCTCTAATTGATTAATTTGAAAAGGTAAATAGATGGTGTCTTACTGGGTGATACCTGTGTCACAAGGTGTGATGTCATTCAAAGTAATCCCAAACAGCATTCCTAATGGCTAATCATGTCAAAACAATTTGACTTAAAAACATTTCACTTGTGTAATATGGACCTAGCATACAAAAACAGCCTGCAGCACTGTGGCCATTTGAAAGTGTCATGTGCTTGTGCATGCAGGATTAGCCCTTATCTGCATGAACGCTTTGCATCGGCTTTTGATGCCCAATCTGTCCGGCTGGTTTCGGTCAAGGGCAACCACTTTGTGCTGGTGAACAGCATGGCAATGGAAGGGGATGGCTGTTTTTTGTGCCGTCCAGCAGAGTTACAGCTGCAGAAAATCTCAAGTAAGTTCCCTACCATCATTGAAGTTGAGCCGTTTGAGTGATGGACAGTTATGGACTGCACAGCTGGGGGTAGATCCTTCTTAAGGATTTCGGTATTTTTCTTTTCACCACATTGAGAATATTGCTTGACATTATAACAATCTTGCTCACCTTCCTCACTCAGTCATTTTGCATGAGACCTACTTTACAGGGGCTAAGGTGGTTTGAGTGTTGTAAAATTAGTAAGGAAGCACTATTAAGACGATTTCTGTGTAATTGATAATCTGGAGTATCTTTTTTTTGGGGGGGGGGATAATATGAGTCAATGGGCACTAATTTATTACATGTTCTGTTGATATGAGATAAGCGTTGCATGGACCACTTTGTTACATGGCGTCTTCACTGCACATTAACATTTGTGAAATAACAAACATTTATATGGTCCAAAATTTGGTAAAACCACTTAAATCTGATTTGATCACATATTTTAACATTGTACCCCCCCCCCCCATGTAGTAACACTTATTTGTTTCTTTTTAGCAAATTTAGTCTGTATGTCTGTCCTAAATGAGGAGTGATGCAATCACATGTACTTCCTCTGTGAAAACCGAAAAACTTGTGCATCATTTGCTGCAATATGTGAAGCAAAGTTGGTTTCCTTGTTCAAAATCCCCCTACTCTAATTTTACAAACTAGTCTGATTGTTCCCATCTAAATTTAGCATTCTCATAATAGGCCCAAAACTTAAAATTTGTGTATCCTATTTCCCCATTTGTTCCTAATAACTGATGCGTCATCACTTAACATAATATATGTAAACCCTGTATGAGTCTCATCTATTGGACAATTGTAATGTGCTACCGTAACTAACATGGTATCCACCCTGTCTTGATTTACATCTCAGAAAAGTGTCAAACCCTTGAATTTTGACTGTCCAGCGAAGTTCAAAACCCCATTCAACTTGACATTGACAAAAGCCTAACAAACTAAAATCCCCTTTGTAAATACATGTAGCCTCTTCTATCCTATGCTAACGTCTGTTTCTCTCACTCTCCAGCTCTCTGTCTGTCCTTCACATGTGACTCCATCTCACACTCTGCTCTTGTAACCTATCCTTCCCCTGCTATCATACAGACCTTTTGTATAAAGTACCAGATGCTACTGACCTCTCTCTTATATAAACATTGCATATCACTACATTTCAGTAAATTAATTTTGATCATTCTAATTATAGTAATTCTTTCCAGTTGTTATAACATTTTGGAGAAATTGTGTATGCATATTCTGTCCTTGAACCACTAAATGTATTTTGCTAAAATTGGCTGTTAGGGAATGTACATGAGAACTACCATATCCCATATTGCTTATGATTTATGTAAAGTTTTTTTAAACTTTGGAAGCTTCTTTTTTTCTCATTTGCTTTTCTTTTTTTGGTGACTACTGTATGCTGTGATATAGACATTTTTATCTGTTAGAGGGGAAGTTACGTGTACATTAACAAACCACTGTGTATGCACCAGGACTGTCCACATACCACCATTTTTCAACATGCATATGCTTGTATATTTCTGTGGTAGCTAAGGCTGCCTTATGAAATGTGAACAGGATTTAGACTTGTCCAACTAGCAGTCTAATTTAGAGCTATCACACAGTTTCCGGTGCCCAGAAAAGTGTTGCCAGTAATCATCCATATCCTGACCCTAGACCTATAAGGAACCTATGAGTAGGTGATGCCTGTGATAAAAGTGACTTTTCCCATTTAAAATAGGTTAGGATAATACATTTAAGGGGGATCATAAAAAGTGAGGAAGTTAAAAAAATAAACGTGTAGTTTTGTGGGTTCAATAGGAAGATACATTTCAGTCATGCAACACTTGTATTGGCATAATATAAAGTAACATATAAAATGAATGGCTGGATGTTAGGCAAAAAGTAAGTTTATGTGTATGATGCAAGATTATTTATTGAGTCTGTCATCCAGAAGGGCCTCCAGCCCTTTGGGGCCCTGATGCATTGCTGGGCCCACAGCCCCAGTCATTTTGTCCATGAAGAAGTGACCGTTTCACTGTAGATATGTATGCTTAACAAATTAACATCAGAGTCAATGAAATACACACACTAACAAAGGACAAACATGTTTTGAAAATATTTGTTAATCATAGGTATTCACCTTTTCACTAATGTTGGTGTTGTAGGCAAGAGCATGCTGTAACATAATTGTCAGTTCTGTCATTACATTAATTATTTTACAGGGAGGTTAAAGTGTACTAAGGGAGTAGGCAGGTGTGACCGAGGTATGGATCTCACTCAGTTCAGTCGCCCAATTTTATTACAGGTCTGTATTAGTTTCTCTTTTCAAAAGTGGGTTTGGTACATCAGCTTTGAATATGCATTTAAATAAGTTGTTACTGTGCTATGAAATTCCTATAAAAATGGTTCCATAGTCTGATATAAAATATCTTTTGTCAAGCATTTTATAACCTTTCTATAGTGCCAATGTTATAGAATTTATTTTTTGTGTGAGTGTTTTTAGGCTACAAGAAATTGACTTGTGTGTCTGCAGTTTGCCCACTTTATTTTAAATAATGTATTATCACAGTGTCAATGACAGATGCCATCAGAACCACTTAACAATCTTTACGTTTTGCATAGAAGTACGCTTGTGGTGGTGATAATGATGTTTGCCATGGGAACATGTAGGTGCTGTGAGATGCAACAGAGCTTTTGCCATTGTATTATGTTTTGTTTCACTCAGTATAATACATACTAGAAAGCAGTAATACAAGTTTTTATAACTTGATGATTACTTCCAAATTATGTGTATGTTCTCAATGTGGTTTTCTTTGTGGCACTATTGTAATTGTTGGAAAAACTATAAATATGAAATATAAGGGTGTAAACATGGAGGAAGCTCAGACAAGAGTGTAATATTAAAATGTTTGACAAGAAAACTGTGTTAACTTAAATCAGGTTTGGTTGGGTTCTTATCAACTTGGTGGCAGGAAGTTGCTATGGTACCTGTGAGGTAACAGTGTGACACTGTGAGTGCAGAACTCTTTGGAGGAGTTTTTTTTTAGAATTGTGTATCTGATGTATCTGAAATCCTTCTAATAGCATTTCCCAATGTACCGGGAGTCAGATGCTGAATGCAGTGGACCTGACCAAGCACCTGAGGATGAGAAGACACAGAAATTTCGTGAGCGTTGGGAGTGCCTGTCAAAAGAGTCCTCAGAACAGGTTTGTTCCTGTCTAAAAGCACTGCATTTACATGGGAAGAAGGTTGACCCTACTTACATGCATATACAGGGTGTCCCAGGAGGAAAGGTCGATATTCTGGGAGGTCATAGTAATCGGTCATTCTAAGCAAAAATATTTATGTGAACATGTGTCCTATTCCGAACAGTTTCTGAGATAGAGCTATTTGAATGTACAACCGTAAAATTGTTGATAAGAAAGAGATATTATGTGTATGTACTGTTTCTAATACCGGTATTAATTGTTCAAGTGACAGAGTTGGTGCAGTTTATAATAAATGTTTGAAAATTCCACCATCAACATCATTGCACTTTGCAACTTGTGTGAAGACATGGCGTGCTCTTCGTCTGAGTGCGTCTTGACGTTCCTTTATGCAGGCGATAACATCCAGTATGTTAACGAGCAGTTCGTCTCGTGTATCCACTTCTTTCTGTACACTTCTTACATTTCACTCATCAAACCCCCATAAACAAACATCTAACAGGGTTAAGTCTGGAGATCTTGGTGGCCTGTTAATGGTACTGCCACGACAGATCCACCTGTTAGGGAAAGTGTCATTAAGGTGTTGTATCACATGTCGGGTATATGAGAAGGGGCTGCGTCGTAGAATAGATATTGTCTGGTGGCAGTGATTTGTGGTTTGTAATGTGCATTTTATAGGGTGGGAATTTTGTAGAATAATTCCGCTCAGTGCCGATCGCAGTATTAGTGTAGGCGCACTATACATGGGGGCACTACATAAACATTTTTGCTTAGAATGAGCGATACTATGACCTCCCAGAATATTGACCTTTCCTCCTGGGACACCCTGTATATAAAATGCTTTTAGAATTTTGAATCACTTCACCAATCTTCCTCTTTGTACCGTACATAATTGTGCATAAGTTGGACAATAAAATATTTACACTTCACCAATTTTTATGAAGTTTAGTATCATTTTATGGCATAGTAACTTTTGTTTTTAATAACTGACTATATATATTTAAAAATGGTTCTATAACATATACCTCAAAGGGGAGGGGGGGCGGGGGCACAGTGATGCAGAATGGCTAAATTGCTACGCTTATAATCTGGGGGTGCCTAGTTCAGATTTTGGGAAGTTGTGCCAAATTTTTTTTATTGTTTTCCTGACTCCTGTCAGGCAGACACAGGGATAAGCCTTCAGCTATGCTATGACTACCACCTGCCACATCTTTACCTATTAAGTGTTTATAATCATCTTCCCATTTTGTCTGGTGACGTATAATTCCTGTAGTTAGAACATTGTTGTTAATTAACCCAAGAATGATTCAGTTAACCAGATCATGGGATACCAATTTCTGTTTTTGTGTCACATGACTGTTGCGATTTGCAGCTGATGGATATGTTGAAACCTCGTCTTATTGTAACGGGTCATACACATCATGGGTGCCATCGTGTGCACAGAGAAGATATACATGAGTGGACACTCCCATCATTCAGTTGGAGAAATAAGGACAATCCTAGTTTCATACTCGTAAGTACTGCTTCTAATAATTTAGCAGTTGCAAGCCTGCTGTAGCTGAAGTTACCTCTGCATGTCTTGCAGTGTGCAGAGGAAACAATAGTCAATTCATTGTTCCTCTAAAGTTTGAGTGGGGACACCTTAATTCATAATATTTTTATTTTTATGCATTCTGTACATGAAGTGCATAAAATGAATGGTGATAAGAAGGTTGTGTTCATCCACATTTAAACCAAGACACTACTTCATCCACACTGATGAAATTTGATAATTGTGTGTCTGTGCTGAAGGTTGACAGAAAAATTTACTTATGTGTATCTGTCACAAGTAATGCCAACTTTATGCAGATGTCAGTTTTGTGTGGTGTGACTTGATTTTTTCATGTAGCTGACTTTCATTTGGGGTGTACTCAGTATTAATTATGACTTGGCTTTCAAGGTCGATTCTTTGTATAGTTTCATATACCTCCTGATTAATTATTCTACTATATGTAGTTTGGTGTTAGATGGCCACAACATGTGGTACAGCATTAAGTAATGTTGTGTCCTACTGTGATAGGAATGGGTCACCTTATCTTCAAATTCCACTGCAAACTCCACTTATTATGGGGTAACAGCTACTCCTGCATGCCCTGATTCTACTGGATACTAATCACCAAGCTGACAACACTGCCAAATGGGCACTAACTTGACTAAATCTTGCTTTTGGTTACGTGACCCACAGTAGATAAGCCATGTGGTTAAGGCATCAGGTCACTGAAAATCAGACATAGGTAAATAGAGTTAGTTGTTCTATAATGCAATATTTGCATTCTTGGAAAATTGTATACTACATATTGGATCAGATCAGGAAAAATTTGGCTCATCATTCAACCATATATTTTCATGCTGGTTGCTGAATTTGCATAACAGCCAACACGGGTATGCAGAAGTTTGCATTATACAAACAACATTCACCTCTTCGTCAGTTACACGTAGCAAGTTTGCGTTAGCAGAATGTGTGACAGCAGAACTGTGTGTACACAGGAAACATCAGTAACTCAAGCACTTCTTGCTGTGTACTAATAATTGGGTGGAATATTGATATAATGAGAATTTGCAAGTTTCATAAAAGTACTTATTCTAATGGGTACTCATCCAAATATGGGTGGAATATATAACAGAGTCTGTCTCTTAACTTCTTATTAATGTATGTTTAACACCACACAGAACAAGGGTTTAAAAATACTCTAGTACAGCAATATTTCTTCTTCCTTGAATTGGTAATCACACATATGTGAAAATAATGAAGAATAATTCTGCATTCTGGTTATCATTAGCATTGTCTGAACTGAGAAGTTTATACTTTCTGATATCTACGTAACCTCTTGTAATTGCAAGTGATGGCAAAGTAGCAGCCATCCTTTAAATTGTGAATTCTACTGACTACTTGCCGCGTGTTCCCATGTCCTACCTGCAGTCTGCTCACACTGTTGCATGTGTCTATGTGTGTGAGAATAAATACACTGACTTGTACATGACACGAATAATAGGCATAATATGCGAAGAACTGGATGTCACAATGCTACTTACGCTTCGCTGTGACTGAATGCCTTCAAGTTTTTGATGTTGCCTATTAAGAGGTGACTGTGAATCAGTCATTTTGGTGATTGTGGAGTGTATGTTACACATTTGAGTTGAAAGTGAAGCATTTTGGAATATGACACTATGTGAGCTGGTAAGCAGTTTTATCTTTAGGCTCTATTTGGTGAACAGTTGTCGGTTATGGAAATGACCAAGCCATTCGCCGAAGGTGTGTCATTGTCCTTAAAACTGCATGCATTTTCACTGTGATATTTGTGTGTATGTAAGTATGCATGGTTTGTGTGGTGAGTATATGCATATGAGTGCACATACATGTGTGTGCGTGAACATAATTAAAGTGAACATGGATTCTGTGACTAGCATTTGTCTTTGCAGGCAGTGTTTACTCCAAACAACTATGCCATTTCCAAGTGTCCAATGCCACGGGAATCTACTGTAATATTCTTGTACCTGCTTGGAGTGACCCTTATAATCTTCTGGATATCTGCCACTTATCGGCGGATATGCCGGCGCTCACGATGGTTCAAAATCAGTTAGAAATCCCCCAAAGTTGTCATCTGTAACCACTTCTATTTACTTTTGTGTTTGTATCATTCATACATGATTGTTAGAGAATAGTGTATTGATGTGTCTTGCAAGGTACAGAATTGTCATGAGAGTAAAGCGTCGTTACAGATTTCTGACAGTGGCAAAAGGGAAAGCAAAGATTGTTGTCAGTCATAGAACTTGTATGTGTTGTGCTGTGGACCAGATTAGGTTATTTATTGTGTAAGGGAAATTTATCTTGTAATAATACTTTGCTCAGAGGCATGGTTAGGACATAATGTAAGGTAATAAAGATCAAGGTGCTCAGTTCAGCTGATCTGATACATGAGAAAGTTTGTTGAGCATTTTGAGGTTTGGAATTGTCATAATATGTCATATTCATTTCAGCTGCTATGTCATTTCTATATGCTTTCTGCTTTATCTCAGCTGGTATGTGAGTAGAATTTGACAAGCCTAGTCACATTTCAAATTTCCATAATTTCTCCAGATCATCTCATGTGATACTGCAAGAAAAGTTTGACAGCTGTCAGGGATTTTAAACTTTGCAAGTACCATAATTGTTTCTGCAAGAACTATCATATGTTGTTTTTAAATAGGCATGAGGTCCCTGATGTGCATCTGAAGTTTGGGCATCCCTTGGAAATATGTGTCTGATTATAAGTATTTCTGTTGCACGGTAGCCTGACTCAGTAATGTCTGGGGTTGGGTGTTTGTAGCTTGTGAATGCTTGTCAACAAAACACAGGTGGGGTGAACTGGATAATTTTGTACTACATTTCACACAGACACACACACACACACACACACACACACACACAACACACACACACACAAAATGCAGACACAAAACTAATCCTTTCTTGTTACTGAGTATACAGTATATGTGAAGGGTATTTTTTATTGCACTAAATGGATCATGTTTAGAGCATGACATGGCTACTAAAATGAAACCCAAAAGTGTGGCCAATGATTTTCATTTATGCGGCAAAATGAGTGATGTAGATGACACGAACTATAACTGTGATAATTTTTATTTTATTCCCTCATTCACTGCATATGAAGTGAATGAGTTTTGGCTTGACTGTTATTGTTTTTAACTTATATTTGGGAAGTGCTGATTTTTAATGTTGGCAAGGAAATCGACTACATTGATGAAGTTGTTGTGGATATCTTTGGCCTCTTCAGGCCCATATTTGGGTAATTTTTCAAATAAGACCTTGAATGCTTTATGTTAGGTCCTTACCAGTTCATTTTTTATTAATTTACTCTGAAGAAAACCCACCTCCATTCGAAAGCGGTTAATTTGAAGTACCATACAATTTCAAGCATGTAACATTATGCAGCTGTTTATTTAATATAATTAATTTCGGTTATGGTTATTTTGTAATTTGAAGCTGTATTACAGCCTTTTGATTACTGATGTTGAATAATATGAAATGCATTAAAACTCCATTAATTTTGAATGCAATGGTCAGGCACTTCTGACAGTCTGGCGTAGAAAGTGGTGAGTGTTACTCATCACCATCTCATGTGATCTCAGGCTCCCATTTTTTGTTGTTGTGATTTGAAGTGTTTATATTGTCTCCACTGTTATTGACTTGTGTTTTGTATATTTTTACCCAACAAGGTGTAATGATGACATAAAAGGCATATGAAGGTGCTAGTGGTAGTAAGGGTGTGAAAAACATTGTGTAATGTTGACAGTGACAAAGAAATGATGACATTTTAAAGAAGAGGCTCCTGGTAGTCCATACTATTGGAAGTCTACTGTATTATATTCTCTTGGCAGTTTGCATACAGATTCATCATTTCTAAAGACTGGGCACCCCTGGAACAAAGGTCGGTTGAATCTTACTGTAAGAAACATTTGAGATTAAAGTTTGACAAGTGTGAGTTATTGTTTGCTGGTGTGCATTTTGATGTAAATTGTATTAAGTTACATAGTATGTGTTTACAAATAACACAGGATGGGAATCATCTTTGTAATGAAGTAAGTAAAAAAATCACAGCTTACAACATACAACACGTGGACTTCACCTGACCATTTAACAAGCAAGTGTGCATTGAAAAAATTGGGTGGTTTGAATGGCATAGTTGGAAGCCTGGTTTTTCAGTCCTGAGTACTTCAAATTAACAAGGTTTTACTGTATATATTCATTACTGTTTGCATTGATGAATAAACCATAAGTAAACAACCGTTTAAGCATTGTTTCAATGACTTGTTCACTGTGTTTGGTGGTAAATTCAAAAGTTCCTGGACAGTCAATGACAATATATGTGCCTACTAGGGTTACTGGTTGTTGTAGCCCCTTCAGTGTAGTGCATGTCTAAGTTCATGCAGAGAGTCTGGTATTTCTGCCATAGGGTGATGTCTCAGTGAAAGTGACATTTTTAATCACTTGTAGGACAATCAGCAATTATTCCTGAACTTCAGGGACATCATGGAAATGACACTGTTTTAGCTGTGATTTCATTCATGGAAACAAGGGGAGATTATAAGAGGCCATATCAGCTGATTAATGAGGGTAGAGGATCGTGACCTTGTATTTAGTGACTTGAAATTACTGCACTCTCAAAGATGTGCCTATTCATTGTCATGATGTGTCAGTGATTCATGGTTCTGCCATCCCAGACATTTTTGGTTTACTTGCTCCCTCAGACATTGCATACCTAGTTGTAGTGCATGATAATTGTTTGGCTTGGGGGAGCAAATTCCTGGTGAACAAATGCCTTCATTGTCAAAGTTACAAACATGGTCTTGATGCTAGACCTGACTTGCCTTGCTTTCTTCAGTCATGGAGAGGATGGACTTTTCCAGTGAGAAGACTGCTGATTGGTTTCTAAGTTGTAACATTAAACCCAGGTTTCATATTCTGTATTTGTGGTGCAGTTTTTTTCTGAGTTTGAGGTGAAATTTAATGCAGATGCATTTTCCTTCAAGTCAGGGATTAGAGTATCATGTCTTGCTCAGTACGTAAACAGTAACCACCTGATGAGAAGCAATGCAGAGGATTGTGGCTGCAAAACTGACTAGACTGACTTAGAAAATAGGGCTAGTGATTGCCACTGTTGGTCCAAGTGGTGAGTTCAGGAACTGCTGGATATGACCTTTGTATGACTGAGCACATTGCTTTGAGTGATAACACATTTGACTTGTATTTAGTTGGTGCATAGATAAAATCTCAGCCAAGGCCCTGATTTTCTTGAAAGGTTTGTCATGGTTTTCTTTAATCTGTCTGGGTAGGTCCTGGAATGATACTCAAATTAGACCATGGTCACATTCTACTTCATCCTGTAAAATTTGTTGTATACCCTGACCATTCACTTGATCCTTCTATTCTGAATAATTTGGTTCTGTTATTTTGCGGGACCAGTTATTCCCACTGAGATTACCAACTTCTGTTGGTGAGATGTATGTCAGAAGAAGGAAGAAACTGGGATGCTGTAATTCCCTGTTGAGAGGAAGATTGAATGGGGCCAGGAAATTGCAGCAAGATATGTTAGTACATCTTTTTGGCTTGAGGACAGTGCAAGAACAAGTATGGAGTGGCAAGGTAGATTGTGTGATTGTGTTGGTAACCCTTCCTGAAAAGAATACTACACAGACCTCAGTGCCTGAGTGTGTTATATCAAGTCAGCCTTACTTACAGTGTTCACATTTCAAAGAATATCTTGGAATTTTAATTAAACTGTAGCTGTATTTGGAAATTGACTGTTAGCCAGTTGGAATAATTTTACTTATTCAGGTCGTGAAATTGAGGAAGTGGATGAATAATTTCTTTCAGTGGTAGGTTATGAGGGCATACAGTATGTTTGCCTGAGAGGGAAGTTAGTTTCTGCATTTCGGACAATTCCATTGTCGAAAATCGATTGTGAAGGAAGTGTCAGTGGAATGGATTAATGTATGAAATCACTTTAATGTGCTTCACGCCTTCTGAATTATAAATCCAGTTCTGTGGAATGTACTGTATAAAGGCAGATGGCATACTGACTATAAAACCTATAGGAAAAGGAGGAAGTGGTGGAGGAACATTTCATTGACATTTCACTGTGGGTAATTTTTTGGGTTATCAGGTTAATATGCCGACTGTTAAGATTACTGAGTGCTTTTGATGGGAGTTGATCTCCGACAGTAGCCCTGTAGCGTGAAACGTGATTTTTGTATAATGCAGCAAAGGGTATTTAGGCATGCTATTTGCTGTCATTTTAAAATACTCAGTTTCGCAGATTTGAGCGATGGCCACCTTTCGTAAACCTGCGTTGTAACAGTTCCCTTTATCGTGTGTTCGTCATTCTCCAGGTTTTTCAGTGATACGTGAGCACCTGCCAATTCTCAGAAGCCATTTCTGTCCCCTGGTCTGTTACTGGAAGACAGACGAAGTTATGAACATTTCGGGACTGATCCGTGTAAGGTGGTTTCGAAGTACGTTGTGAGCCACGATGTTTAGTCCCAAGTAACCACATTCAAAGGTCAATGGATTAATAATTTTTAGGGGGAAAGCCGTTTAGTCTGAGACCCAAACGCGACTCGTGCACTGTGGGGTTAATTGTGATATAAGGGAAGTCGGAACAGGTGACCAACGTACGAGTATGTGACTGTTGCTGTAAAGATTTCATACCTGATGAAATTAGCTCCGTTAAGATTAATTTGTGATCGTAGTCAGCTCGTGTTTATGATTGTGATGAAATGCCGATTTAAGAGGACGTGATTTGTGCGAAGGATGTACAGGGATACCGCATTGTTGCGAAAATCACATTTGAAGCCACCTTTTTTTAGACAGATGCAGAGGGAAAGAATTTAAAATTCAAGAAAATACCGACAGATGCACTGTATTACAATATAAAGTTTTTACGATTAAAGCACTAGAACTCTTGACATGCTTCAACTTTGTGTGAGTCATCCTCAGGGATTATAAACAGATAAAATTAGTTAAAATTATATTAAAATCGGTTTTAATACAATTTTGACTCATTCTATCTATTTATAATCTGCGTTTTATTTTTAATACAATTTAAACTCATTTTATCTGTTGTCTTGTTCTAGTGCTTCATTTGTAAAAAAATTATATTGTAATATGATGCATTTGTTGGTATTTTCTGGAATTTTAACAAGCAGTGCACGGATATGAATACTATTAAATTCTAATAAAATTTAATGTATAAAAACCAACGAATTTCTATAGCTTAGTATAATGAATCACTGTAGCTGATATCGAGGTAGACTGGCAGACTTGCTACAAATTCTGTATGATATACTGCTGACTAATCAAATATTACAGACATCGTCATGGGATGTTTGAGGTTATGTCCGGAAAATTTAACGCGCACAAAATCTGTAGATCCAAAAAACGTGACTAATAATAATAATAATGTAATGACATTTTTACAATTGCAAGCAACTAAAACTTTACTACGCTAGGATTCCGTCCAATGGGGAAAGCGCGGAAACCCTTGCGCTAAATCGAATTTTATTGTTAAATGATAGATCTATATTGTTTAATAAAGCCTGAGATTTTTAACACCACAACGTGTATAGGTCTGGGATAAGACAATTGAAAATTATGTTTCTATGAGTTCCATAAGCAGCTCCTCGTATACTAACATAAGCAGTATTATTGTTACAATTACTACATTTAATAGTGCATCACGTATGCAAAGACAGGAGGCCAGCTGTTGCATTGCACAGCTCATTTCGTGAAATCTTATATTGCAGCACAACCTGTCGTCTGTGGTGATGACCGGTTTTCTGCAGTCTGAAGGTAGTCTTTGAGGTTGTCGTTGTAGACCACAGTGTGTCATGCTGCGGTTATCATTCGTCGGATTGTGTTGTTTGGAAAGTAGTTGAATGAATACAGGGGAGAAGAATAGATTAAAATTTGGAAATACGAGTTGTTAGGCTTTCGCAACGGTAAAGTTGATGGTCTCCGTCCATCTGGAATATTGCGGCTTGTCACTGTGTGATGATGTCCGACGTTTCCAGACAGCTTAGCGATCTCATTTTCACGGGCACAATGAATATTTGGGCATTTGACCCTTGAAGATGACAGCAGTACGGTCTCGAAACGCCAGGCACTAATCACCCAGTGATGAGGCACAATATCCCAGAAAAACGGAAATTTAAAAAATGTGGAATGTTTTCTGGGACAAATACGTTATTGGAGAAACTTCAGGCTTTCTTCTGTCTTAAAGCCAAAGATCAAAATTTGGAGAATGGTTGGGATAGAGTCTACCAAAGTTCGTACGTACACCAATCGAGAAATTGTGAGTAATATTACACTATATTGGGTCTTGTGGCATCTTCTGTACTTCCTTATCTGATCTGTGAAGTTGAAGCTTATCAACATGACTCTGATACAGCAATTACGTAGCCGGCCGGCTGAAGTTCAAGTACAGGAAACGTGAAGGCTGCAAAGTATGAGCTTCCTATATCTGAAGCAGACGTGTTCGTCTGACCGCAAGTACAATGACCCTGCACATGGAGGTCGCGAAAACGTCTTGGTTCGTGGCCCTTTGTGTGGCTGCAAATTCTGAGAATTAACCATAAAATAAACCGGGAGGGTTAATTATCGACCTGGATAGATGTAGAGTTGTTCGGTGAAATATTCGCGCATTTTGATAAAAAGAGTTTGCGGCAAATAATTCATAGAAACACGGTACTTGTTACATGTAGAGGCAGTGGTTTTGTCACATGGTTGTGGATATTTTTGGCAGTCGTGCGAGTTCTTGCAGCACACCCTTTGTCCTCATCTGCGAACATGCAGGTTCGTTCAGGGTCGTCATTTCCGTGCATGCCACATATTGCCGACATTGCTAGCCTAATAGTTTTAGGTGCTCAGATATGCATTAGTGTCTTCTATTAGCATGGTGCATTCCGATATATTTATGATATTAAGCTGCATAATTAACCCTTTAAAGGCGAACATCATCTTCGATGGCGCTACAGCCCGGGGTGGGCCTTGGCCTCCTTTACAGTACGCCTCCAGGCCTCTCGATCCCTTGCTCTGTCTCTCCATTCGTTTATTCCCATCTTTCTCAGGTCCGTGGACACGTCATCCAGCCATCTCATTTTTGGTCTTCCTCTTCGTCTTGTTGCAC
>Ga0123354_10001929_pt1 | contig 26426 bp, 21 predicted proteins | sample TergutLab28metaG_2_FD_97872 | JGI IMG/M metagenome (GOLD analysis project Ga0123354, IMG submission 97872) | Labiotermes labralis P4 segment gut microbial communities from Petit-Saut dam, French Guiana - Lab288 P4 | ecosystem: Host-associated > Arthropoda: Insects > Digestive system > Gut ...
GGTGGATAATATTAGGATGGATCTCCAGGAGGTGGGATGTGGGTATATGGACTGGATTGGGCTGGCCCAGGACAGAGACAGGTGGCGGACGCTTGTGAGTGCGGTAATGAACCTTCGGGTTCCATAAAATGCAGGGAATTTCTTGACTAGCTGCAAACCAGTTAGTTTCTCAAGAAGGACTGTGCACCATGGAGTAAGTAAGTATGATCCTTCAATATGTCGGTAACTATTTACCAGTCGACGCAGTGTAACATCCCAGAAGGCTTGAATCTGCTGCTTTAACTCGCTACCTCACATACATCACACATTCTACTGCAAGCTTCATTTCTATACCCTGTCACTGACAACATAGTCTACAGAGATGTTGTTTGTATCATGCTATGATAAAATAAATGGAGTCTTTTATTTTGTACCACTGACAGACAGGGCCAATGACAAAGACTAGAAATAAATAAATGACACTGTAACACTGTAGTCATTATGATGAGGTCTTCAATACATCATAAATTCATGGTGTTTTAAAAGAAGTTCTGGATGAAGATGATGATGGGGGGCACGGGGTGGCACAGTTGGTTGAGGCACTGCGCTAAAGCCAGAAGGTCGTGGGTTTGATTCCCAATGGTGTCATTTGAATTTTTAATTGACATAATCCTTCCGGTCACACTATAGCCCAGGAGTTGACTGAGCGTCTGATGAGTACCAGGAATACTTCCTGGGATGTAATGTTGGCTGGTACATGGGGCTGACAACCTTAACACCTTCATGTGCCGAATGTCTTGAAATCTGGGAGTCTCAAACTCCTGGAACCCTTAGGGCCTGTCCAGGCCTGTGATGGGATTGCGTTTTTATGATTGTGATAACATGAGGGAATTTATAACATGCAGATGTGGCCTGAATTCATGTGAATCACGAAGGGTCCAGTGGTGGACTCTCACAAACATGGTAATAATCCTGCATGTGCTACCAGGAGCAGGAAATTTCACGTCTAGCAGAACCACTACTAGCTTCACAAGAACAGGTGTTTTCTACGAGCTTAATTAATACCTTTTGGTAGGGACCACTGTCTTGCTTTTCCATTATCATATCTGGTGGTTTATTTTCAAAAATTTTGTACGTTTCTATTATGCGTCCTGCCTCCTCAGCACTCCATGCCAACATCAGTGTTACATCTGTCAATATGCTGATTCTTGTTAGGTTCTTGAGGGCATGATGTGGGTCCTGTGTGTCTACCTACAAGAGAAATGCAAACATCTATCATACACAATTACAGGAACAATCATTATCAATCAAAACAATTCTGTAACTGACTAATTCTAAGGTAGCACAACAGAATGTGCATCCTCTCTGTGCCCTAAGTATTTCAAGTCCCACCTAATGCACAGGAGGTCATGCCAGCTGTTTTCCTGAACATCAATGGATTGCTGATGCTGGCATATTCAAAGACTCTGACATCACCATCAGTTCACACAGCTACTCTGAAATCCTGCAGGACATCCATATTGTCATCAAAAAGAAGTATTCTAGAATCCTCACGAGGGATGTCACCATGTTGCATAACGATGCCTGTCCCTTGTGGCATGCATTGCCTAGGACTTGCTGCACTCCATGTGCTGGAATTGTGTGACTTCCATATGTTCAGCCCCCTTAAAAAAAAACATTAAAGAACCTAAATATTTAGGTCAGGTAAAGATGTTAAGTGTGATGGTGCAGTAGTTGCAGCAGCAGCCCACAGGCTTCTCTGCAGAGGGGATGCATCAGCTGATATGTCAATGGGATATCCACCTCACTGCCCATGGGGACTATTTTTTACCTCTACTCATCTGCCCAGTCTCCAAATGGGTTTCATTTTTACAGGCTTCATACAAACCATCAATATTCTCCGTCTTCTAACCGATCAATCCCAAGGCACATCCCCTTTATAATTACATTTACAGTTTTCACACGTTACTTGACCTGACCATCATAATAATACATCATGGGTTGTATATATTAAGGTTCTTAATAACATTTCCTGTTCACAATCTATTGCATCTCTTTTTTAAAGATACCAACTCCTCACTTTATGAACAATTTATTAATAACTTTTGTTCCTTACAATAAAACGAACTAGATGCACTAATTTCTCAAATTTATTTTTGGAATAAAACTTTACATGTTTCAGACAGTTCCTCTGTCCATCATCAGGAGTTTTTCACTGTACACACAGCAATGGTATATGTCATACAGGTTTGCTGACAGCTTGCGAGCAGGATCAGGATGAAAATGGTTCCGTCCTGATCCTGCTCACAAGCTGTCAGCTTGTTATTCCACAAGGCATTTCTACCACCAGAAATCCATACAGCAGCAGGTTTGCTGACAGCTTGTGAGCAGGATCAGGACGGAACCAGTTCCATCCTGATCCTGCTCGCAAGCTGTCAGCAAACCTGTATGACATATACCATTGCTGTGTGTACAGTGAAAAACTCCTGATGATGGACAGAGGACCTGTCTGAAACATGTAGAGTTTTATTCCAAAAATACATTTGAGAAATTAGTGCATATAGTTGGTTTTGCATGGTCACCTGAACATCAAACTTTTTTTAATTGAAAAACCACAAAAATTAATTTCCTTTTTCAGTTCCCATAACGAAGAGTGAATCTGAGATTCCCACAGCAATGTTCACAAATATCCAAGTTTTTTGGGATATAACATTGCGTCAAGCAGCAAAAAGTTACAGACATTTCTGAGGAGCTAACTGCCTCCATTTTGTTGTCTAAGCAGTCAAAAAAAGTAGATTCACAATAAAAATTGGGTATATTACACATACAACTATAAATGGAGTGGGGAGCCAATGGGAATGGCAGTGGTATGCAATGGGAAGGAACAAAGAAGGAACAAGCAGGGAAGAAAAGGGAAGCTGATGGCTTGTAATATACTAATTTCTTCTGGCATAGCTCCTCTTCTTAGACACTAATGATACAGACATACCAACATACCAAAGGATTATAAGAAAAAGAATCTCCAATTTATAATAAAAGGAAAATGCCTACTGAGTGGCCATATTTTTTTAATTCAATGACGGTGTGCGGCCATGCAACAGAGACCACAACAAGAATTTCTATTTGCGACAATGTGTGGAGAGCTGGACTGCTATGGAAACTTTCAGACAACAGTCACTCCACAGAAAAGGGACACAACTTTGACACTAGGGGAAAGGACAAGAAGAATAAAACCGTACAATAAGTAACAACAGGATGCACTATTTACTTTCAATTTATTTCAATAGTTAACCTCTACATGTTTCGAGCATGCTTACTGCTCATCATCAGGAGGTATTGCTGTGTATATACAGCAATTGGTATATGTCATGCATTTATGTTAATTCTGTCAACAGCCAGTCAACATAAATGCATGACATATACCAACTGCTGTACATACAGAGTAGTACCTCCTGGTGATGAGCAGTAAGCATGCTCAAAACATGTAGAGGTTAATTATTGAAATAAATTGAAAGTAAATAGTGCATCCTGTTGGTTCTTATTGTACGGATATATCTTGATGCATCAACAAAACATTAAAAAAGAGAATGAAACCTTTGGGTAGTAAGACACACCTGTACTAGGAGCACCCGCAGCTCATACTGCCTCCCCAGCTGCTTCAGTCTCTCGTTTATGTAATCAGGATTCAGGTTATGATAACGCAGGCTGAGAAATAGGGCGCACGTTGTTCTTCCCATTACATAATCTGGGACAATCTCTTCATATTCCCAGGGCACATTGAAGATTGACTTCAACAATGGGTTCCCTCTCTGAAGATGCAAGAAGCATAAATTAGTTAAGCCAAGAAGCAAGGAGCTCTGATTTACCAACATCTCTGTATTTATATAAATTCAATTATAGTTTTGTTACATGCTCCTATGGAAAAGACAAATGTTATTCCATTCTGAGGGATGAACACAAAATTGAACTACAGAACAGCCAGATAGTTCGCTTATGATGCTACACCATCTTCCTCCCATACTCCTCAAGCTTTGTAACACAAGTACAAATATTATTATATTATATATTATATAGTATTATTTGTTGGACGGTCCAGGATCGAATCCCGGTGGGGACAAGATTTTCCGCCTGTCCAGACTGGCCCTGGGGCCCACCCAGCCTCCTGTATAATGGGTACTGGGTCTTTCCTGGGGGTAAAGTGTGGCCAGGGCGTGCTGCTGACCACTCAACCCTTCTAGTGCCATGGTCATAGATGAGTAGAGCTATACCTATACAAACCCTCTGGGTCACACCTGGCCTGTAACAGGATCACCTTACCTTTTTACTTTACTATATTTGCAAGAGAGATGTTTCTCATACAATTCCTCATAAAAACTACACTACAGTGTGGACAACCAAGAAACCATGGTTAGCTTCCTGCTAACAGGAAGAAATATTTTTCTTCCACAGAACATCTAGACTGGCTCCAAGGCCCACCCAGCCTGTTATCTGCTCAGTGCTGGGGACTCTCTCACTGCTGGTAAGAGAGCTAGAGCATACAGGTGACTACTCACCTTCACACAGTGCAAAGGCTAAAAATGAGTGGCACTATACCTCCAGTTCCTCATAAGCCTTAATGGAGCATACAAGGAACAAGTTTGCCTTTACCTGATACACAGACACTTTACACACACGCACACACAGTGCTTCTTGTGATGGTATGCAATGGTACAGCATAATGACATCTTCATTGATGGAAATGCAATAGATAAATATTTTAAATATAAAACTGAGGAAAAACAGGTCTCGTACGTTGCTTTAGTCCAACAGTATTATCACAATATGAAACAACAAAATCAAAATTTTTTCAATACAAAAACGAGGCACAGTCTCAACTTCACTAGCTGTCAAGGAGTAGTTACTGGCACTTCCTTTTACAAAAAAGCATATATATATATATATATATGAATTACCATTACTGTTTTACTTCTTGTGACATTTACATTTTCACTTGCACTGATTACGTTTCTTACAGTTATTTTGAGAGTGTGGGTATAAAGGGGGAAGAAAAAATGTTTAATTTCAAACAATATTATCAGTGCAACACTTTGTGTGGAAGGTAAGAGAAGTTGGAGGGGACAGTAGGAGGGAGAATATCCAAAACTAAAAAAGTGGAATTAAACACTTCAATGGAGAGAAATACTAAATGAGCTGCACCAATGACCTCATCACAGCAATTATTATGGTGATCAAATCAAGGAAAACAGGATGGATGGGGGAAAAGGCCATGTGGGGAAAACAAGGATTACGATATAGCTGTCTCTAAGAATCAGGCCATTTAGGCATATACACAATAATCATCAAACAGCAAGAAAACTACTGTGTTGTTTCACCACACCTTGTGTAGGCCTTCCAGACTCCAAAAATGGGCAGTGTCGTGCAGAAAGTGGGTATAACAGTATTTATGAAAATAAGTCTTGTATTGATAAAATAAAAAGTGCATAATTCACAGAGGAATAATTATGATTCTGCTGTACATCTTTCAAGTACACTACCATCCACAAGATACATGTGTATCACAGTCATCTCAGACATTATACTACAACTACTGAGACTTTACCTGTCGTGGACTGACTAGTATTGGATTTGATTTAGTGCCGCTAGGTCTAACTGCCTTTGATGAACCACTGGTGCTAGCTTTATTGTTGCAAACATCATCTGGTTTCCTGTAAAATTCGGAGTTTTTCAGGTTGCCAAATGCCTCTGAAAAAAAAAAAAGTTACATTGAAACAGTGACCTACAGCAAAAAAAATGAAGACCATATACTACGTTCTATATAGATTAAATGGATACATCTCCCATTCAGTTCTTTGAAATGCTTCCCTTGCATTCTGACTCCTACACACATATACATGCAAACAAACTATCGCCCTAGTGTATTATAGTGCCGTCATCTACCGTAGATTTGGCGGCATAAAAGACAGGCTCAGCCACGTTGAAGTGCAAATATCCCTAACGTTGCCACTGAAAAATTATAATGATTATTGTCTTTGCTTGCTATCTATATTTTACTTTTACACTGCATTTACAGTACGGACACACAATTCCCCTCCTAGTTTCAGTGGTGGCCCTGCGCTTCACGTTCAATTTCACTCCTCACGAGTTTTATTTATTTTCACTTTCACATTACAGTAGTTTATGGTGGCTTCAGATGCGTTTGATTTCGTTACGATACTTTATATCACAGGCTAGAATAGGCCAGTTTATGTTAGTTCACCATAACTTGCAATAGCATTTGTTAGGTTAGGTAACGCAGAGTTGCTTATGCTGACATCATCCTGCCGTGACTGCACTATTATACACTAGTTCCCAACATGTATTTTCGTCCTACTGTGTATTCGAAGATACCGAACGTCTCGACAACATACCAACAAACGTCTGTGGTTTCGTAATATTTTCAAAACATTTTTCGGGAAGAGGATCGTCCTCGTTATCTGACATTTTGAACGATAAATACACCAACACTGCCCACACAAGTGTGTTATTTACTCTCTTTTTGTCTCTTGGTTAGTATGCGCAAACAGTTCAGTTCTCAAACCACCACAGTTAATTTCACGTTCGAAATCACCGCGAAGGACAATTCTATCAACCATATTCATGGCTCCATCTTAAAAACCATAGATCATTTATATTAAAAACCGTATATTGAATTCTCATGCCACGGATAATCGAATGAAAGATCATACTACAGTTCAGTGGACCACTGGTATAATGTAAGCAACACGAGGGCATATAGTGCCAAGTAGCAAAACCACCGTATATACACGCTCCTGAATTATTTAGTCGTTTCTGAATAGAGCAAAGGATGTATACAGCGTATTTTTCCCCTCTTGAATGGTTCGATGGTCACAGTGAACAAGAGCAATATACCGGTGAGAACACTACCAACTGCGGAAACGTTAAATTGGCACACCAATACGGGAGAGCGACAAACCCAATTTGGTGCCAGCTGGTGTACCTGTTACTATAAGGATGGAAATATCTCGAATTAAATTCATTTCTACCACTGAAATTCTGATTGAAAAAGCGTAATACATTGCGACGTTCACAAAGTAGCGTAAACTTGTTGCCTTACGGCCTTCTTACATCATTTAAATATTAAAATACGTTTCGCGAGCAGAATCAGCACCCATCTTCAGGATTCCTTGCAAAACAACATGCAACTGCAGATTTACCGTATATTCTCGAATCTAATCCGCACCCTTTTTACAGTTTCAGAGGGCTCAAAAATCAGACGCGGATTAGAATCGCGGTTGTAAGCTGGATTTTGGAAAAATGATAGCCTCTGTACGTGCCATAAGAACAATGCAATAATTTATTTGTAATATTATGTAATATTTATAATTTATTATTCATCAGACTCGCTGTCATCACTCATAACTGAATCGTTATCTATCACCCAGTCACCATCATCCTCCCATAGAATGTCATCTGCAGATCTGTCCAAAGCATTGCTTATGCAACACTTCTTGAAAGATCTGACAATAATGCTCTCCGGGATGGCTTTCCATGCAGCCGAAGCCTGCCGCGTGACTTTTGAAGGCGGTTGAAGGAAAGGCGTGGATTAGAACCGCAAACTAACTTTTTTTTCGTTTAAGAAATCAGCAAAAACTAGTGCGGATTAGATTCAAGAATATATGGTACATGCACCATTAACACAAAGTACAATGAAATCAGTGAACACGTTATGTTCCATATACACTTTAGAAACATGTCACTAAAGATGTCAAGAGTACTGTCCATCAAAAGCTCGACAAGGTTTGTCTTCAAGAAGAATGTAAATAATTCTGTGGTAACATTATGTGTTAGAGGCAAGCCTGAGGAATGGAGCTGACCCCATCTATGAAATGCAATGAATTTTAATGCATTAAACAGTGTCCATAAAGTTAGTACGTTTTGATGTATTGGCATCAGAACCTTACAGAAATGTCCACACAGTGACACTGCAGAAGCAATCCTGCTTGGCCCTGCAAAGCCACCATGATCTGTAAAAATGTCAGAACCCACTTTCCAAGCACAGCCTATGCCAAGTCTTATGCAATATATTCTCTCAAAGCATCTACTGAATGCATAACAACTGGAAGCTATTAACCATACAGTACATTTTGAAATATTTTGTGATTTAGGAAGAGCTTTTGATTGAGTAAACTGAAATCCTGTTTCAGTTCATCTATCTTGTCTGTGGAAAACACAATTTGGAAATAACATCATCTAATCCAACTCAGAATTCCTTCTCACTCAAACTGAGGGAACAGTAAAATATGGAATCCTACAGTTAAACTTAGAACCTTTGATTTAAAAAACATACATAAACCATCATCTTCAAACAGCAACTACTATATCAGAAACAATGATATTCACTAATGACAAAGGCATCATGTTTCCTAATAAAAATGTTGATTTTTGTATATGGGCAAATCCAGTTATCTTTCTTATTAGTAAATGATTTACTATTAAAAAGCCAGCCATATACCTAGAAGAAACAAACATAATAAAATTTCTCATTAACAATTCAAAACATACACTAAATATGTGGACATGAAATATATTAAGAGCGCTGTGAAAACTACAGAATATACAAAAGATTGGTATGAACATGTAACAAGAATAGATCTGGATAATATACCATGTACACTTTTAGAGTGATGTATGGCTTTATTTCTTCCAGTGTAGATTTTTATACTTCACTCAAACTGAATCACACAAGATGACAGACACACTCCTACATCAAACGTGTGGTGCACACAAAATTAAATATCGGCTTACCACGATCTAGTTTTGCACAGGCCAGTTGTAAAGACTGCAGCATTTCAAACTACATACCTACAAATTAACACTCTTGTAAACTTAGTTATTGCTGTTTAATACTTTTATTCAGGTCTGCAATGCTGCCATCTCATTTAGAGACAGCTGAGTCTCTTAGTCAGTTGGCAACATCAGTCCAGCAGTACTTCCATCCAAAATATTCATGTAATTAAAGGGAAGAAACAGTGGATAAGGACACAAAACCTAAGGAAAAATAAAGAGAACCTTAAATGAGGGGAAGTTGAAAATGAAATCACTGGGCAGACATTGCACAAAATAAATACTTACTAAGGGAAAACTCCTTAAAAAAGAAACATGAAACAGGGATTAAAAGGTAGCTGTTTACATGCTGCTGTTGAAATATGCTGAAGTATGTTTCAGTTCATACACACTCTATTGCATATAAAATATTTCAATGTTGCATTCGCATTTCTAAAACCAATTTATATCCATATTAAATTTTATGTGAAATTTCTCATAATGAAAGGCTGATGGTATAGAATTAGCAATGGTTACCAAACATGGTCAATCCTGCTTACATGGGCATGCTTTGAGCTTTACTGTTACTGACATTCTTGTTAAATTTACACTTATCAACAATATGCAACAAAAATTGTACAGTATGCACAAAATTACCAGAACTATAACAAAATGGATAAAAGGTAAAGAAATATGTTTGTCAAAATTCATTCTTCACAGATGCCTTAAAAAATATTACCATTCTTCCATCTTTATATATTTACTTTGTAAGTAGCTATTTTTGTGGGCAGGTTTCACCCCTTTTTATAGGGCATGCAGGCCCTTAAGGTGAGTAGAGGTACAGCTCTACTCTTTCTAGCACCTTGGCACCAGATGGGGGTGGGGGGGTCAGCCCCACGCCCCGGCCACCTCTACCCCTGGGAAAACCCGGTACCCATTCCACAGGAGGCTGGATGGGTCCCAGGGCCAGTCTTGATGGGCAGAAAATCTTGTCCCAACCGAATTCGATCCCAGACCATCCAGCCCGTAGTCAGTCACTATACTGACTGAGCTACCCGGCCCACAGTTATTTTTGTTAACATACATATTTTTCCTCAAGGTTCTAGGCTATATCATCCAACTTACATTTGTGGCATTCCACGTACATGAGTTTGACAGTTGCCAATCCCTGTGGCTGTGCCGTCTACATCATGGGTCTGTGGCCACTCACTGGGATTGTGGGTTTGAATCCTGCCAGTGGCATGGATGTCTGCTTCTTGTAAGTGTAGTGTGTTGCATAGGTACAGGTCCCTGCATTGGGCCAATCCCTCATCCACAGAATTCTACCAAATGTGTGTGTGTGTGTCACCAAGTGCCACAGTAACCTCTACACCCACAATGAGTGGTAGAAAGAGGTCAGACTAAGAAAGAGAGTCTGACAGTTCACTAATCCCAAAATCAATTAAATGCCCACATACAGCAGTCAAACTTCTTATTATGACACTTATACAATGACAGCAAACTACACAACCTCAGTTATGTCAGCTGTTCCGTAGGGATACAGCATATTCAGTGATTTCCGGGGTTAACTGAACCTGAGACACCGTGACAGATCGTAAACCCATCACAATGGCATAAACTTAATAAAAATACATTCTGAAGAAACTATCAGTCTACTGTAGACATTCACAAAACAGGTAAATGGAAACTGATAAATGGTGAGGTGATATTAACTTAGTTCTTCAGGCTGATCCACTAAGACCCATTCATTTGTTAACATTTACAGTCATGCAATAATAAAATACTAGCATCACACTTGAGCTGCAAAAATTAAAATATTTGATTGATTAATATTAAACAATGATATACTAAATTTCATTCTCTATCAATGACAAATGCACTGATGCTGTTTTTTTTTTCATTTGTCTGTGCTTTGTAAGATAAGCTGTGTCTTATATGCATGGAACTGGCAAGCTGAATAGTAATGTGACCACACTTTGTATGATGAACATGGCTACAGGCACCAACTGTCAATTTTCTTCACAAACCTACTACACATTATAAAAATGCAGTAATGAATCTCGACCAGAAATGAATTCCATCATACAAGAGACAGCTGAAACAAAAAATACCACCCATTTTGACCACTGCTTCAAGCAACTCTCACAATTTTATGCTTTTATTCTATTTCTGTAGCTCAGCCCTCTCACTGGTAGCCAGGTTGTGATGGAGGTCGACTGTAGGAAGCACCCTTGCTGTAGGGATTGCCAGTTGTAGGAGGTTGTGTTTGCTGTGCAGCAGGGAAACGTGGAGGTGGAAAGCCACTTTGTTGAGGGTTATAGTCCTGAGGATAGTTCTGTGGTTGAGTTGGTTGAGATGGGTTGCTTGGTCGGTAACTGGCAGGAGATGTGCCACCCTTCTGAGGCCCAGAGGGATACCTTAAATGAATCAAATACCTGATATCAAATGATGCCATGACACCCTTCAACATTACTATCAGAAGTCTCTGCAACGTAAGTATGAAATACGAACTTCAAAATAAACCCAAAAGAACCCTGCGATGTTCACACAACCACCAACAATACACATAACATCACAATCAACATAAACAGTAATGCTATTAGAAACATTAATACAATACATAAGACTAAAAAAAAAGAAAGTGAAGCATCATATGACAAAACTAAAGTGTGACTGGAGAATAACACAGTTCAAGCAAGTTTGCCCTTATACTTTTTCAGGTTTACAAGGCAACTTCTGTTCAACTGAGGGTTGTCTTGTGGGTTGTTACATCATGTCACGTACCGTGCTTGTGCCACCATTTCAGAGAAAGATACTGCATCCATCTTCAGCTGACAGAATTCGTTCAGGAGAATTCAGTGGTAACTGAAAATATGTCAGTTATGTATGAAGGTTCTAAGGCACTGGGCCAATCACAACTAGAGAGGTGGGACTTCTTCCTAAATAATGGCAGTTCCGAATTCCAAAATAGCTCTTCGTTATTAACAAACAATGACAATGGCCAAAATATAAATATTTATTTTTGTGATATCCTGCATTTTTTAGCAAAAATGCTTGGCAATTTCAGATATATTTTTGCTGTTTAGCTCCTGCACTAAATGGTTAGGGTACATCACTTACCCAGGTTGTACTGGTCCATAAGTTTGATACGGTGTTGTGGGGAAGCTAGGCTGAGCCATCGATTGCTGCCCATGCACCATCATGCCAGGAGTTTGCTGCCCCATAACTTGCCCACTCATGAACATTGGTTGGGCAGGATAACAAGCATATCCTGCAAATATTACCTTTATTCGATCTTGTTTGCAACAGATTTTTACACCATACCTTATATACCTGAATATGCAGTATGTTCTACTTGTGTATGAACACTGTATCTACGTATCCGTACACCCACGCGGGCAAAAACTTTTACCCATTGTACGGTTTACAAGCTGGGACTAGACATCAAACTTACCTAACTGAAAACACATACTAACACTTCCTTCACTAAGTGATACCTATAATTCAGTGGGTATAAACATTTTCTGTTGCCATGAAAACTACACGCTCATTACCAAGCCTGCCACAGCACCCTATCTTGAGTCAATTCACCACTTCACAACACCTCTACAATAAATAATAATATTATCCTCCCAGCTACTCCTAGGCCACCCACACAGTCTCTTCCACAAACTTTTCTGACCAAAATTTTGTGTTTCATTTTAGCCCCATACATATTACATGCCCTGTCAATCACATCTTCCTGATATAATTAGCCTAACAATATGGGGCAAAAAGCACAAACTTTGAAGCTCCTCACTATTCAGATTTCTCCACTTGTGAATTACTTCATTCATCTTTTAGGAACACAGTTTAGACACTGTAATAAACCACAAAAGGAAATCATGGGTCTCCTCTGTCGCAGAAAATAAACTCTTAAGACAAGGAGAATTTTATCTCTACGGTGAGCTTTCTGTCCCAGAAAATATGACAAAGTATTGAATAAATGCTATATTAAATTCCAACCTGAGATACAGTACCTTGTTGTTGGTATGGTTGCACAGACTGAGGTGGGGGTTGTTGATCAGAAGGCTGATAGCCCTGTAAATTAGGCAGCTGCTGTTGCGGAGGTTGCTGTGATGACGATGGTGGTTGTGATTGGAAGCTTGGCTGCTGCTGTCCACCAGGCTCAAATCCGGAAGAGACTTGCCGAGAGCCTGAACTGCCAATGCTGTCAGGTGTACTTCCTCGTCCAGTTTCAGAAACAGGAGCTTCAATACATTACCACACCACATATGAGTTCATTAATTTGTAATATCATGTAAAGCGTGTTTAACGTAATTCTGTCATAGACATGTGTAACTGTGACTACACATCAAATGCACCATTTTGTCTGAAGTGTGTTGTTGAGACTTGTGGGTCAAGATACCATACTGTGTTGTCATTTCTAAACTTTACAAAAAACACTTTTATTTCCACTAACCAGACACAGCCTCTTCTGGAAAGGATCTTTGGTTTATAAATGCTACTTTACATTCAAAGCTTTGAACCCAAAAAACAGAACATTAAAATCTTCCATGGTGTTCCAATCCAGAGTCACTTCACAATGAAGATGAAGACTGAAAATATTCCCAACATGCTGGGGAAACTAGCACACCACAACACAGTGCCGCCATCAAACAATCAAAACAGATGTCTCATCATGTCCGTGTTGCAAGATCAAGCCTTGGGGCCTAGTGGGTTTATGAATGTCCTGCTGCTGTCTGCCAAACAAACAGCAGCAGGCATATTTATCTGCCAGCATAGAAACAAAGTAACAGAACATTTTCTTCATATAATTGTATGATTTATCACAGGGCTCATGTGTGAATACAAAGTGTAACCAATATTAAGATGTAATATTAAAGTACTTCCAGTTTCCACAGTATTTCTTACTGTAAATTCTGACATTCGCATCACATGAATATGTTAAAAGTTTATGCATGCAATGTAGAAGGAAAGGCAACATAAATAAGTCTGGGGCCTTAGTGGAGACAAAATTAGCTGCTGTGAAAAATCAACGACAAAGCAAAAATCTATTTTTAAACTGCCATGTGTATCAAACAACCTCATAGCACAGTCACTGATAGTTTGGCAAAGTACACTAGACATACACATAGTCACTGAAGCTGAAGACACTGTCTTATCTTCTGTACACACACCTGCCATCAGACAGAAATGAAAAGTACAATCTTTACTGAAAACTTACGGTGAGTGTAACTTGTCCTTAATACTACTACTGCTGCTGCGACTATTACTAGTACTACTAACACCATCAACACCACTACCACATAACACACAAATTTTGCCTATAAGCACACATTTTGAGCTGTTTCCACGTATACAATTACCTTAGTACCAACCATACATTTATGTACATTTGTATAATGATAATTTTTGGAAAAAAAACATTACTACTAACAAATTCCTTGTAACTGTGATGTGAGGATGACCATCTAGTCCTGTTACAGCAACTAAATCAGGAGGCTGAACTGTCTCAGACATGCAGGATGTATGAGGAAAAAATGCATAAAAAATCTGAGTTGAAAATTTAAAAAAGAGTTACTTTGTAGACCACTGTATATATTAAAGCCTTTTAATAAAAGACAACTTGCAGAAATATGTGGATATGGCCATTAAACTGGTTCAATATATGGTCTAAATGCTGACTTACATGACTGATTATGACTTTTTGAGATATCAAATCAATTTTTCAATTGATACATTGAAAACCTGAATCATTCACAAGTGTGTTAATTAGTTAAATGGTTACTTCATCAGTGTGTCAGTAACTCAGAGAAATGTACCACCATGTTCTGACATTCAGCTTGGAATATGGCAAGAAACACCAACTGTGAAAAAAATATGTTAATGTGACCAAAGTACCATTCATCTACTGAAGAAAATGGTTTCCTCCAATTTTTTTATTTCTCTTTTGATAGACAATATGAAAGGAAGCAAAGGCAGATGGAAGGAAGGAAGGAAGGAAGGAAAGAAGGGAGGAAGAAAGGAAAGAAAGAAACAAAATTCCACCATGGTGGAACCAACTATAAAGTTCCATCAAAAAACTACAAAATGAACTTCAACTGGTGACAAAACACAGTGACTATCACCCATGTTAACACTTTGCTGTCAGGTCACATAAAGATTTGATTGCTATTCCATGCATTGTCAACATGTCACATATCTTGACATTTTTATGCATGATATCTTACACATGCATTTCTCAGCGATTATGTCTCACTTATCACATCAAGGTTATCAACACCTTGAAGCTGGATGTTTGGGTCTCAAGTTACAGACACAAAGACCCACATTCCTAGAACCATATGACTGCAAAAAGGCGACCACATATTTACACATCGTCTCCATTTCCTGACGTAATTTCTTCCATTAGAAATCATGGCTTTGCACAGAAGTGTCATGAAAGATGGCAATATTTTGTGATTTATATGCAGATACATATTCTGGAGTCTGATGACTGTGAAACTGAAATTTTGGACAGTAACAGTGACCTGCCCACAACTCCTCCATGTAAATAATAATAATCTGTCTTATTTTTTACCAGTGAGAGTGAAATAAGAACTGTAAGAGGACAAAAGTAGTGAACTGGACAGCTCTGACGACAAAACCAGCCAGGAAACACAAGATGCAGACAGGATATTCAAAATATGGCCTATGTATAAATATTTCATACAGAAATTCAGGTCTCTTTAAAACCAAAAGAACAGTCATGTGATGAAGCCACAATCTCACTGCAGGATCACCTGAAATTTGAGATGTGCAATTCAGGGAAAATAACAAAACATGTAGTGCCGGTCAGAATGGTGTGCGAGGTGGTATCGGGTTATAGCTGAAACATGACGATAAAAGTTACAGAGGGACAAAAGTTGGAGGACACAGCTTTATCACTTTTAGGCAGAAGCTTAGGCCAGAATCATCACATCTATCAAGCCATGTTTGACACAGTGTGAGATTAGCTAAACACTGCTAGACAGAAAGGCAAGAGTTTGTGGTACGATGAGGACTAAGAAGGGGCATTCCACCTGACCTAGAAAATGAAGTCAACCACTTGAAAACAGGGCAGTCAGTATTCCAGAGGAATGGTGACATAATAGTCCAAATGGACACAAGGGTTGTGCAATTGAAAAGTATGATCTATGATGCAACAGTAGTGGAGGGAGGAAGGAAAGACAGAAGAACAGAATTGGAAATAAAGAAAACTTACACTGTTTCCCAGTACAATAAATTCATGAAGGACAATTATATGGCACACAAGTACCTCAGTTATTACTCAGTTCTGAGAAAAACTCTCAAACGACCAAATGCATCTGTTAAATTGTGCACTCTTCAATGCATTTGTGTATAAAAGACTAAACACAAACAAAAAATAAAGTATAAAAACTTCCTGCATGAAGTGCAAGGTCTCAGATATCAGAATCCAGAATCTGAAAGAGTCCAGTTCTGATGAATTGCACTGGACACAGAAGCACCCAACATCCAGCGGCCTCAATAGGAGCCCCCCAGGCAGACTGTACAGGTATTTCAGCAAACACAAACTGGACAAAAACTGTTGCAGGTGGGAAGTGCAAGATGTTTCCTGCAAGACAGTTTAAAGTGTGTGCTGCACATAGGAAGCAAAGTGAAACTAGATACATTTGTAAATTCTGGATTGTTCCACTTCACAAACGGTCTTGTTTTGAGAAATACCATTCAATTAGGAACTGCTACACACTCAATAAGCAGTTTCTTCAGTAGTTGGTTCAGGAGGATCATCTATACAGTCAAACTGTAACTAAGAGTATACTGAGGGGTTGAGCATTTCAAGCATACAAAATGTCCAGGAACTGGGGGTATTTACTTAAGGGGTCATCTGGTCAGCAATATGTTAACAGACTCCACTGCCTGCAGACACGTTTCAGCAAGAACTCATACTCTGCATTACCTTCAGGTTGAGCTTCCTCTTTCACACCACCAGACCCAAGTGTCTCTCCATTGTGGTTCCTCTTCACACGTGCTTGTTCTTGCAAGGGGTCGAACTCCCTAGAACTTAGTTTTGATGCAGCACTATTTCTGTCTGGAACCCCATCTGTAACACAGGTAGACAGGTGTAAACAATCCTTTTGGTGCATAAAACATCAAAACCTTACTCCTTCACTCCTGTCAATATTCCACGTGAACAGCACCGGCTCAGAAGTAAACACACTATTGACAAACAGGTTCCTGTATTCAGGTACCACCTAATGATACACGTAGTTCAAAATCTTGAGATATTTTTATAAGATTAATTAACTAGTGTCAATTGGCAGAAGCCAGTTTAAATCAAACGTGGAGTTAAGAGGGAGAATGGCATTCTTTGGTGATAAAGTCCATACAGATACGGCAACCAGTAAAAAGAATCTGGACTAATTTATTTACTGTGTACTACTACTACTACTAATAATAATATAAAAATGCATGAAGTAAGTGTTGCTAGTCCCATAACTGCCATTCTGAACTCCCACATTCAATTAATCTATGCCATCTGGGCAGATATTATGAGCATTTCAAATATGATTATAACATTTATAGTCATGGTAACTATGTCTCAACAGAGTGGCTTTGAAAACTGGCATAAATATGGTTTAAGATTTCTTTCCCTGTTACAAAAATGAGCCTATTTGCCACAAAATAAAATGTTTAAACAATTACAGTGAACAGGTAATAGAACCTTAATGATGCATTACATGCCACTTCCAACTTGCTGAAGGAGTATACTAAAAGGTAATGGTAAAAAGGTGAAGTTCCCTCTAGAACAGGCCATGAAGGTGCAGAGGGGAAGTATAGCACTACTCTTTCTTTAACCTCACACTAGATTGTGGTGGGTGGTTAATACCATGCCCTGGCCACTTTTCCCACAGGAAAGAGACCTGCCACCCATTGTATTAGACAGACAGGCCCCACGGTGGGTCTGGATGGGTGCAGACAATCTCGCCCCCACTGGGATTTGATCCCTGAACCTCCAAGCCTGTAGCATATCGCCATATTGAGTATGCTATCCCAACCCACGAAGGAATATACTGCCATCCTCATAAAAAATGATCTGGAACATGACATGGTACATTGCTCTAAAGAGGGCAATCTTGTCTCTTAGATTAAGCCTATGCATGTCATTGGACATACATAAAAATGTACCCTCCCTCAAGGCTCTATTCATTTCCACAGGCCAGGACATTTAAAATGGAAGTCTTCTCCAACACAACAGTGTTAAGAATGTAAGGACTCGCCACTACTTTTACATGTTTTTGCAAATGGTGGTTTCCAGTACAACCACCTGAATACTTCAAGAAAACATGTAATAAATGTCCAAAGTCCATTCTACAGCCATATTCAAAAGGGTTGAGACTTGTTAAAATAATCTCTAAAATGTCTGGTAATGATTCTTAAAGAAGTTCTTTTGTCTGAGAAAATTTAGTTGGGTAATGTATGCATAGTGAAGGTGACAATGCATGTGTTAAACATACAACTGATCTGGTAACATACTTTCTAAAATGATCTTCATTTTCCCAAACTTACAGCAATGATCCACAGTAATATCTGTTCTTACAAGGATGACAGTCACCATGTTACAAGCGTTTGTATTTCAGGAAAATCACATCAATGACGTTACTGCAGTCATATGGAACATATCACTGACCTTAAAGAACAGAAAAATCTCCGTACTCACTACGGTGCTCTACTGTGGAGCTGCTCACTTCCACAGCTCGAGGTTCTATAGAGTCCAAAAGGTGATTCACTTGGTCCCGGATGTGCTGGAGTTCACGTCGGATATAATTCACCTGCACTGGCTGCAAGCTCTGGCTGTGCTGAATTGTTTTATCTTCTCCCCCAACCAGTATCTGAAGCTTTAGGATGCGACTGTACTGAACAGCAAATGCCAGGTCTGAGCTGTCGAAAATGGTGATCAGGTCTCCATCTATCACAACACAGCATTCGAACTCTTTATCTTATGCGTCTTTCTCAAATGTCTAAAGTAATGATGAAAACACTATCACTAACTCCAACAGCAGCTACTGGTTTAGATAACAACAACAAAAAAACTTACTGACATAAGAGCTCTCAGCATCTAAACTCATCCAATTATGTGGTTCAGTTCTATTGATAATGATGTCAGGTGCAGTTTTCACTGTTACCAGCACCTTACTGTTTGGCAAGTATAAAGAAATGCACTTCTATTGTGGAAGCACCAATTCCATTTGCTCCCAGCAATAAGGTGGAGATAATGGATGGCAGTGAGGAACCACACCTGATCATGGACTCTTAATCACTTTAATGGCTAAGTGGTACTCTAAACACCAATACTCATAGTACAGTCTTGGTTATCACGCCCCAGCCACATTGCTTCACACTACAATAATGGCATCTATAATTTTCACTGCAATAATGGCTACTCCCACAGCAAATGACAGCACAGGATTTCGAAGCAAGGTGCCTTCCAACAAAGTCCATGATCATAAAAACTGCAATTTACTGTAACTAATTTATAATAATTCAGCAACAAATGCGCAATTTTTTATATTACATTGTTAAAAGGTAAATGTAAAGTGATCCCGTTAGAAGCCCATGTGGCCCAGACAGTGGGTAGAGGTATTGCTCTATTCTTCCATGACCACGGCACTAGAAGAGGGTGAGTGGTCAGCTGTACACCCCGGCCACACTCTACCCCTCGGAAAGACCCAGTACCCATTTTACAGGAGGCTGGGTGGGCCCCAGGGCTGGTCTGTACAGGCAGAAAATCTCGTCCCCACCGGGATTCGATCCCAGACCGTCCAGCCCGTAGTCAGTCACTATACTGACTGAGCTACCTGGCCCACATATTACATTGTTATTTTCTATTAACAACAACAAAAACTCTACAAGTTTCGATCCCTGAGGGATCACCATCTGCAAACTTCTGATTTTGTAAGAGACAAAGAATGGGGAAGGCCTGAGGAAAAGTCTAGAAATGAATTTAGCCAACCCCAAACACGAGATCTTTGTAATGGACCTCAGGGTCCCCTTCCGTTTCATCGTGTCTCACACGGATATCTCACCAATGGATGAAGTGAATGTGTCACTTACCTTCATCTTTATACTTGATGGTAATTTCATCAGAGCTGCTAAGCTTCCCCCTGAATACCCGCTGCATCATAAGTACCAGCTCATCATATGTTATTGCTTCATTATGTATTGGAATACGACGAACATCATCACCCAGCTGGGCCTGCAAGTGAACCAACTAAGTTAATGAATCAGATTCTACTGTGCTGCCATTATGGGTTCCACATTATATTAAACCTCATACATAATGTAACTGAGCTGACGGCTGAGGCTAGTTCTAGACTGCATGCAGTCTGTAATATAAAATTCAATTAATTCAAAAGCATTAAACAGATGTGTGGCATTAGAAATTCCATTATTTCATTACAGTTTATTGTAAAAAAAAATTGAGTGTTGAATGGCCATGTGCATGCCCATGCACACATGTGTAAGCACGCGCGTACACACACACACACACACACACAACTTATTATTCTTATTCAGAAATGACACTACCTGGCAACCGCCCATTAATAAACACTGCCAAATACCCCCATAGGGTTACATATTTCTTGCTCTTTCATTCACTTTTGAAAACAAGCCTGTACTATATGAACAGGATATTGGGCGAAGGAGACACTGCTAATGAAACAGTACGAAATATAACATTTATTGTATATTTTGCACATAAAGTACTTAACTGAATTATAAATATGGAATAAGCATGGCAAATATTATGTAGCAGAATCACCCTATTTGTAATAAAACCATACTATTACTTAGCTCCAAAACAATTTCTATAGTGTTGCCCTGAACTTTCTGCAACCCAATCATGTCCCAGCATCCTGTGAATGATGATGTGACATACAGAATTAAACGTATTCAGTGCTGTGGTTTTCAGGGTTATTATAATAACATGTAGTCTGGTGAACCTGCTATATATGTCTCCGAAGTACAAGTGACTCATATCTACCATGAATACTGAGGCAGCACATTCCGCTTAAATCGGGCTACACAGGGTCATAATCGACAAGACCACCAATCCAGATGCTGGAAATGTGTGTAATCTTGAGATGACCCCTAGCATCTTACAGCATATCTTGATGTATGCTGGGAGTGGAAGAATTTGGTATTCCATTCACCAGTAGTTGGTAAACATTTTCAGCACAGGAAGTCTTACACATTTAGAAATCTGTCAGCCAAGGCAACCGCCCGTATATTTGTATAAACAATTCAATGTCCATCCATCTATCACACTCTGTATCCCAAAAGTAACAATGAAGACAGTAAATTGCAAACTACAATGCTGTTCATTTTCAAAAGATAAACTCAAAGAAATTGTTAGCTTTACGGTTATATGCACGGGTTCAAGTCAAAGTAAAATTATTTCCCAATTATTTTATATAATCCCCAAGAAAACCAGAACTCATGCTACTGCTAAGTATGAGAAAAAATGAAATCAGTATTCCCACTCGGTTACAGAAAGAATCCACTGGGGGGAAAACCTAAACTAATGGCATTGCCAGGACATGGAGAAAATCTGCACAGACAATCCCTTTTAAGCTTCAGAGAAACCAAAACATTCAATTACAACACTTTTGTTGAAATATGAGAAACACAAACTCTTGAGTTCATATTCCTTGCATGAGAATGGTTATTATTACTGTAGTGCCTTGTACAGAACACTTTATTTTATTCTATATAATTTCATTTTATATATTTCATATATGTTGGTAGTATTATAGGGACGGCTGGGTGCCTCTCCCAGTTGAACAAACAGGAAGTCCAGAACACCTATCATTCACATAGCAACAGCAAATAGTTGAAGCTGCACAAAACTGTTGCTAGGTGAATGCTGGAAATGCTGACCTTGGCTTAGAAGTGTGGTGTGGTTTTGTAAAGCGACGAAAGAGAGTCTTTGTTGAACCTTCGGTAACGACAGACACCTGGGGGAGCAGAGAAGGAGCAAAATTGATAAGATGTGGGCTTTGTTGCTCATCATTGTACCAGGTAAGTGTGGTTAGGTTGTTCTGTACCAAATTGAAGTGTAGAAACGATTTGGATTATATTTGGTTTTATTTGAGGTGATCAGACTTTCCTTATGGAAATTCCTTTATAGGAAATTGTAATCTTTGTGGTGAAGTACCCTATACCGTGCCTTAGATTTTGATTCGGTTATTGTGCTTCCCTTAGTGTTGTATATTTATGTAATATGTTGTAGTGTCGTAGAATATATTATTTAGTGAAATACGTCACAGTAATGTCCAAAGTGGTGGCAACGAATACCCCTTCTAGGTAATGGTGTCGGTGGTTGGGAAGACCGCCACATCCCATTACAATACAGAAGATACCTGGGCACCGAAAAGCAATAAAATAATGGCACAAACGCACATGCACACAAAATCAAGCATCAGGAGACATACACAAACACATGCAGCTACTAATATGCACAAATATAAACGTTGCCATAAAGCACTTAATCTACCAATTTCTCTATATAATATGCAGCCCATTAAGTGTATGCTTTAGGAATGAAACTGAACTGACGACAATACATTACTCCAAATTATTACTTTGTATTCTATTTATTATGTAATCTAGGGTGATGGCAGCACACACAAGTACCATACCTTAATTATTAGCTTTCCACTCAGGTCCAGTTGTGGGTACGACTGTTCCTCTCCTCCACCCTTCGAAAACGTGGAATTCATTCTTGAGGATGAATCTACATGAAAAGAACTTCGTTTTATAACAGGCTAAACATTTTAATTTAAAATTTTAATCAACTGCGTACATAAAAATAATAATTTGAATCCTAAATACAAGCAGGTTAGTCAGCTATTAACACACCAGCATTCAAAAGGAAACACTAACAACAAGTGAGTAAAAATGAATCGTTGATTTTATGGCCGACTGCCGATCCAAGAGAACTATTGTCCATATTTGATCCACTGCTTACCTTTGAACAACTGCACCACAAGACTTTCAAGCGTAAGCTTCTTTATTGTCTAACAAAACTGAAATGTAAATAAATTACTGCACTTGTTAACGAATTACACTATTATCATGCCTTACAATGCCAACCCGAATTACACTATTATCATTCCTTAAAATGCCAACCCCGACATCGCGCTACCAGACGTCAAAGACCGTCGCAGGGACTCGAACACTGGGTTGAGTTGTAATCTTGAGCAGCACAGATCATCTAGCTGGAGCAGTTCGTGTTCTTTTCGGTACAGCAGAAGCACCAGGGATTACAACATAATAGCGCAGAGTACAGTACTTCATGTTACAAGTAGTTGTAGTTAACTTTGACAGGAGAAATGTGAATGGGAGAGTGAGGATACGTTACCAGGCGACCGGATGAAGCCTGTCACTCTAAAAGTTAATGATTTCCAGGCTCTTTAACACATACCGGTGTGAATGCTGACTCTGTGAAAACTAACAGAAACGGGGTGAAAATAATTTACCTCCCAATGATCGCGACATCCGTGAGCAGGCTATCACCGCTCGTCTTTCTGTTGAGAATAGTATCAAGATTAGCATAGAGTATTGATGGACTGGCAGTGACAAGGAAAATGCGAAATTCTCGGAGAAAATTTTGTCTTCGTGCCATTTTTGCAACCACAAATCTTACACAGACTAGCGTGGGATCGAAACCAGGCCTCCGCAGGAGACCGGCGAATAATCGCCTGACTTATGATACGACCCATGTAAAATGTCAGTTCTTCTCAATTGCATGCAAAACTTCTGTGCCCATCCCAGAGATGAAACCGTTTCTGCTAGACAGAAATGAAGATAGATTTGATATGGATGCGTTGCATATATTGTGTAACTGACTGACGTAAGGTTTAAAATACTCGGGATTTGAGGTCGTCACAGCGGCGTTGCTGGCGATGGAGTTGGCTGAAATATAGTGCTCTGTCGTTAATTTCCCAAAACACAAGGATGTATTTAGTCTACGATGCAGTGCAATCCCAGAACAGTTCAATATTCAAGGTGCGTTGCGAATTGAAGGCTGTAAAATAATACATTCAACAAGCACCTATACATGTGGTGTAGTAATACAACATATCCCCATAACAAAGTACAATCGCATTGTTCGTAATTACTTTCCAGTTACGGAGCAAAATATTTACAGACAGCTGAGATTAATCTACCCAAGAGTATATTAAATAGATGACTGTACACATAAAACGTGACTCACACATGCAGGTTATTTTTATATATATATGTTTATGTAAATTTTTATCATTTTGAATTGATATTATATCATTCTTCTTTGATTTGAACTACAGATTGGAACGTACGTGGCAATTGTTTGGAGTACGATAAATCGGGAAAAGGAAAGCGTTCCATCCACGAACGCTAAGATTGCCAACATTGGTTGATGTGAACGAAGAAATTGACACGTGTTGAAGCCCAACGCGTTAGAACGTATGTGTTGAGGTTATAGTTGGATACTGTTTTGAAATGATTTGGTTGCTGTTACTGTTTTTTGTACTTCTTATGGGTGGAAGAGTTATGTATCTTATTCATAGTATACACAAGGGACCAAGGAAAACGGTTGCGAAACGGATTCATCCTCTTAGGACAGGAATCGTTATTGGCTCGGGAGGTCATACAGCAGAGATTTTAAAATTGGTACAGAATCTTAATTCTGTGAACTATTCGCCCCGAATTTATATAATGGCCTCAACGGATACATCTAGTGAAGTTAAAATTCACCAAACAGAAGAAACCTACCTCTCACGAAATGGGTCAGACTGTTATGAAATTGTCAAGATACCGAGAAGCCGTAGTGTCGGCCAGTCGTATATTACATCTGTGTTCACAACTGTGTTTTCCTCACTTGCTTCTTTACCAGTAATGCTCAGAAAACGACCTGAACTCATTTTATGTAATGGGCCTGGAACTTGCATACCTATTTGTGTTGTAGGGTTTATGATGAGAGTTCTGTGCATAACAGACACAAGAATTGTGTTTGTTGAGAGTATCTGCCGAGTGAAAACTCTGTCTCTATCTGGCAAAATATTGCTGCTCTTTGCTGATGTAATTCTTGTGCAGTGGCCAAAGTTGCAGGGGCATTACAGAAGGACTACATATATTGGAAGACTAACGTGACTGTAACTCTAGTATGTGTTTCTGTGAGCAATAGTGCCTAGCACTCATACAGCTATGCATAAAACGCTCATACCTCAAGTGGATTTTACATTCTTAAAGTTGATTCAACTGCTGTCTTCCTAAAGTTACCTTTTAAGCACCTTCTTTCATTATATATAGGGCATGTCCAGTTGTCACAGTAGCTTACTGCAGTCCATCTATATAATGAACCTAAGGCTCAGTTGCTTATAAAAATTTTTCCATACTTGAAGTGGATTTTATATTTGGTTGTTTTAAACCTGACTCTTCTGTCCCTTCCCTACAGTTACTTTTATGATAAGGATCTGAGGATATTGGGAATAATAAATTGACATAAGTAACCAGGAACTGGAAGAAATGGAGAATTGTATTGGAAGCCAGAGTCCACAGCAGACTGTAGTGCTTGAGCAGAAGGAAAGAGAGAAGAAATTACTCTTAAAGCACTTTCCTTCAGTATATTCACTGTATGCCCACAGCTCATATATTCTATAGAGCCCCTAAGCTTGAACCAGCATCTTCCTAGTAGTCTGCTATGGATTTGTGTTTTGTGCTGTGCTAATTACATTTGTTGAGGGAATTTTGTTTTCATTTTCAAGATAAGCTATTTGAAAAAGTGAATACCACATGTTAGACATAATGAATGGGAATAGTAGAATTGGTAATAAATGAGAAAGAGTGGTTGTTCAATATGATATTGAAAGCTGGCTTGGCTGCTGTAATTGTGTGGAATTTCCAAATTCACAGTCCAGACATCATACTATGACCTTACAGGTAATCTAGTAGGGTTTTATCCAATGATACTTTGTGAAGTTCTAAACTTGCAACTTGAAAATCTCATATGCAGCCAACATTTGGTTTGCGTATGATGATAAAATACTTTCTTGCTTATATATGCTCTATATCCATGCATTACAGAATACTATGTAATGAATCAACACATGCACATTTGCATTGGTTGGTTCATTGCATAGTGTAAAAACTCTCTTGACTATTTGCAGATTAATTAGCTTCTAAATTCATGCATTTATTTTAGAAATACATTTTCAGACTGCTTAAAAATTCAAGTTTAGTAGTATATATATATGTCAATATCAAAGTGTTAAGAAATGATTTCCGATGTTTTATGAAGTAATTTTAGGTGTCATAGATATGAGTGGACATTCTTTGCTGTGTACTGACCCTATATTTTGTTTGGGAGGGGGGTTGGAATTTGAAGCATCTTGTATGAAACTAAATTAAGTGGAGCTAGTATCTTTTCCAATGACCGCCTCTGTGGTCTAGTTGTCAGAGTTTCTGGCTACAGATACAGAGGTCCCGGGTTCAATCCCCGGCGCTACCAGATTTTCTGAGTAGTAGTGGGTCTGGAACGGGGTCCACTCAGCCTCGTGAGGTCAATTGAGGAGCTA
>Ga0123354_10001930_pt1 | contig 26423 bp, 19 predicted proteins | sample TergutLab28metaG_2_FD_97872 | JGI IMG/M metagenome (GOLD analysis project Ga0123354, IMG submission 97872) | Labiotermes labralis P4 segment gut microbial communities from Petit-Saut dam, French Guiana - Lab288 P4 | ecosystem: Host-associated > Arthropoda: Insects > Digestive system > Gut ...
AACAAAATATTAACCCCACCTCCTGAATCACCCTGTTTTTTTCTGAGAAAAAGTCACAACAAAACAAAATATTAACCCCACCTCCTGAATCACCCTGTTTTTTTCTGAGAAAAAGTCACAACAAAACAAAATATTAACCCCACCTCCTGAATCACCCTGTTTTTTCTGAGAAAAAGTCACAACAAAACAAAATATTAACCCCACCTCCTGAATCACCCTGTTTTTTCTGAGAAAAAGTCACAACAAAACAAAAAATCTCAAAGAGAACTGCATCATTCGAAGGACATTATCTTTGTGCAGAGGAAACAAATAGTGTTCTGGGATATGACGCAGTGTAGACTGGTTTATAGATACCAATATTTCGGAGGAGCTTGCTGCCTCCATCTTCAAAAGGGTATAAGTGCTATCCTGCTGGTAGTGGATGAATGCTCTTCTTAAGCCCTGGCACCTACATACAGTCCACACGGTCCCATATTCTACAAGACTGAAATATTTACCATCAACGTTGTGAGTACTTGATATAGAGTTGTCGGAGTGGTAAAATTTTAGAATTATTTATCACAATTTCATCCAAAAGTGAGGTTTATAGCATCACAAGAGACAGAAGCTTTTATTAGGACGTACCGTAGTTAATTTCATAATCAAACTGAGATGCCAACAAAGTTTAAAGAAGGTGAAATAGTAACAGCGTTCAGTGAACACGAAAGGGACGAAGAGGAGACGACCGTGACCTGTTGCAAAAGACACATTAATTTTTTAAAATGCGTATATTTTTTAGGGGGCCAGGGTTAGTTGCCGACACGCAAGTAACTCTTCCAATGGCACAAACGTGCCACATAGCTGGCAATCTCTGGCAAATAGGAATTTCGTCTTAATCGTTTTAATAGGAGCGTGGAAGGGTACTCAACGCACATAATTCCTCCTCCTCTTCCTCCAGCCTCTCATGAGTCTCCATTTCGTTGAAAACAAGCGTAAGGTTGTCCTTGTCGGAGGTGAGGACACGGTGACAAGGAAGGCCGCGCAGACACTGTCCATCCTCATCCAGTTCGCTCTCCATGACGAACGGCGGCGCTAGAGCCGTCACAATACGAAAGACGCTCCGCGTCCGGGCGGACAGTCCGGCCACCACCAAGTCACCGCCAGGCCACACGATAGTATCAAGCCTCACGGCTCGCCCAGTCACTTCGCCCACAGTCCTCCATGCGACAGCGACACTCTCGCCTGCAACAACCAAAACGTTCAAATTTGGAACAATTCAGAAATTTCTGCAGCTAAATATAAACCCTCATTTGTCGCGGGTGTTTCCCATGTTGCCGATTTATCACGCTGTTCTCTGACGTGATGCCGATGACTTAACAAACCTGTAACAGCAGCCATATTTCCATGACTTCTGCTACTAGCTGTAGGACAAATTGAGAACAGCGCACTGTGACTCTCGTTTGGTCCAGATTACTACGTTGTCATGTCAAAGGAGGAGAAAATGTCTCTCTTCACGTAATAAATGGCCTTCTCAGGTCAGTGGCTGAACATAAAATTACTAATGACACAACAGATTATGTAAAGTATTTGACGCGAATCACCGTGATTGACCTTTACTGCATATCGTTTCAGATAAAGTGAACACTAACTTATCTGAAAACATCGGGCCAGGGACGCTGTCCTTTACTTGCACGTGTTAAGCACAGCTTTTCGGCTTACACTTGTAGAACTGGTAGTTTTCCAGCTGTGCCGGTTTGCTTGCCTGTGACAAGATTGCAGCCCCGCTAATATTCCTTGTTCGATTTAGTTGTACAGTTCAGGGCTCAGCTTTGCGGCGCCAGACGCTGGCGAAATATTGGAGACATGTGTGGGACGATTCTAAGAAGAAATTCTTCTTACAGGGGCTCCGAGAACGAGAGTAGATGGTGTGGTACACTGTCTGAGAAGATCTGTCGCAGCAGCCGGTGTGAGAACACTGACGACGGCACAACATGAATATATGCCTTTTGTACTGCTAGTAGGGTGAACTACACCGGTTAGAAGAGGAAGTGTGTATTGCAATTCCTTCCGAAGAATCAAATCACTCCCTAACTACACTCTCCTCTTTTTCTGTTCGGTTCGCTGGGTTACGGATGATGAATAAAGGCGTACTTGATACTATGTAGCATGAAGTAAGTCTGTCTGAAGAATTCATTGCTGAGAAGACACTACGAACCTTTTGTAGCTCACAGCACATATCTGATCACCCAATACACTTTTCTTTAACATAGAATTTTAAATTTCGCGTACCCACTCGTCACCAACAAGCTCTGTCCGCCCACCTGTTTGTTTCCCTTTCTTAGAACAAAAAAGGCTCAGATTTTTGTAACAGACCATCAACTGTCTTTTGGTGTAAAAAGTCACCATTTGAAACGTTCGCTCGTTTAAACGACACTGCAAGTGAAATGTAATTTACGAATTTGGGGTTTCCACAGTGGTTTTGTTGAGCAATAAGATTTCTAGCATGTGAGTCAGTGTCTGGGGTAGCGTCGTCCGTCGATTCGAAGGAACGTAATGTCGTCGAAAGGTCATGAAACACTAACACAGTGACATAGTCTCTCTCACAACCCATAAGAGCTGAATCCTCTAAAAGTAAATTCTTTGCCAGTCTAGGTAGCGTCCTGAACGCAAGGCAACCTACTGTACTGCTGGGTCACAGCACTAACCTAGCATTGCTTAACTCTCAAACTTCCTGTCGGTCTTCGGCTCTAGTACGCTTCTACTTAGCGGTTTGCTACGTAAAACAGTCAGCACAGAACTCATAACGTTTAACGTCAGTCATCTCTTGTATGTGGAAAGACAGTCCGCTACGACTGTCTGAAGCAACGATTAAAGTGAAGTCATTAGAATTCCTCAGGGGTTTGTTTTTTTTGGGGGGGGGGGGCGCAACAGCCCCCAGTGTGCCAGGGTCTCCTTATTCACAAGGTTTCTATAGCGCACACAACTACGCACCACAGTCGGTAGGACTCCTCTGGACGAGTAATCAGCTCGTCGCAGAGACCTCTACCTGACAACACAAATCACTCACAACAGACAGACATCCATGGTCCCGGTGGGATTCGAAACCACAGTCTCAGCAGGCGAGCGGTCGCAGACCTAGGCCTTGGACAGCGCGACTACTGGGACCGGCTCCTCCGGAGATTACATCCACAAAAATGTTCAGAATTTCACCACGATCTGAAACTAAGGGTTTAGCCGGACACTTTTTTTGTTTCTGTGCATTGTTACTTGCGAACCTGTTTCCACTGGATTCGGTCCCGAAGTTTCTAAAGATTATTTACAATTCTGGGGATGTTATCCCTATTCTGGTTTCGAAAAATGTCTGTTTCTGAGCGCTGTATCAAAACGAACTAAAATATTTTATGAATTAAAATTAAATAAGAACGTCACCACATATACCTCAACACTATGTATATTCAGTGGGTATTTCTGTAAGTGTGGCACCAATGTAGAAAAATGTATAAGATCTTATATTTTCATGGAGATGAAAAGGAAAATAATGATTTTGTGTACAATGAAGTAAAGTAATATTTTGATTTGAATGGAGTACGTCGGTAAAACCGTCCAAAGTCTGTACAGTGATTGTAATACCTAGAACAACATAGCTATAGAACGACATATTACACAGTGGTTAATATCCAGTGCGAACGTATAGACACCTACGCTGAAGACTACTTCTGGTCGCAAGGACTTACATCAACAACGGAACCAAAAACTCAACACTTAGGTGAGGAGAAAATCGTAACTGGACGCTTATCCGTCCATTAACAACATAACAATAGAAACAAGCAACGGACCTTACCTGACAATACTATCCAATGTTTCAGCGTGCAAGATCATTTGACAACACACCCACTCCCACGGAACAGCAACAAAGACGTACTCCGACGTCACCAGTAAATATACAGTATCCCATAGCTCCAAAAACAACCAGACGATAACGGGACTCATATTTGCAAATGGAGAACAGCAATACACCATTAAGAATTTTACATATTTTAACTTTTTAAACACAATTTGTATAATACATTTTACGAGACAAATGATCCAATTTTATGTATCTCACTCTTGTAAACACAATTTGCACGTCACGCCCTTAGAGACAAACGATTTAATTTGTTGTATTCCATGGATGTAAACACGATGGGATCCCAAAGTTTGCATTGCATCTTGTGACACAATTGACAAAATAGGCCTGAGGATGACTAATCTATAGTCGAAACATGTAGCCTTGTAATTACCTTGAGTAATAAAGTGATTGTGCTGACGTGTACTGTTTAATATTATATTACGTAATCTTCTGAGCTGAAGACAGGAGATTGGTGGCCACCTATAAAAATGCAGATTTCGTACTCCGAAATCCACAATATGAGTACCATTGTTATTTGCAGAAAACCAAAATTCACATGCGATTAAACGTAACTTAATCTACTAGCTTCGAAAATGAGAGGCCTATTATGAGTCAGTGTGTGACCTACTCTGAAACTGTTCCGCCTCAGGCTTTCATTCACTATTGGGCACCGGGAGTCTTCATCCGAAGGTAAAGCGGCAGGAGCTTGTAGCTCACCTCTCACCTACATTGAATGTCGAGACTAAGAATTCGCGAAGTTCTAACTCCGCTTACACGCACGTCTTCAAGTTGTGTATGTGGAGGACTTTACTTTGCTTATGATGTGTAAAGGCTAAGTCTCTACTCTGGCACTGAACACGCAGTTTGCGAATTATTTAAAAAGCCATTTGGAAAAGTGGAGATATAGCTCCACTCATTCTCACTTGCAGTATTAGATGGAGGTAAATGATCAGTTTCAAGCTTCAGACACTTCACCCCTGGGAAAAGAAGTCCCGGTGCCCTTTAAATAGGTGGCTGAGTGGGCTCCACAGCGCATCTGGGTTCTAAGGGGACGAGAGAAAACTCCTGCCTCTGGTCCGAAAAACCTATCCGTTTGCTGACTACAGAATTATGTAAGGATGATATTGTGCACTCTCAGTATATGAGAACAAACGTTATGCTGTGAGATGTGTGGATCTGCAAGAACCCAGTCTTGATATACGTAGGTTATTCGGAAAGTAAGTACCGTCTGCGCATATCTCTCGCGCCTCTTCGAGACTGTCAATTTGCGCATGTGAAGTGACTTCCTCTATCAGTTGAGAAGCCACAGACGCCATTTCGTGAAATTCGTGTTATGTTTATGTTTGTTCCTGTGCGTTAAACATGTTTAAGACAACTGAAGGGGCCGCTGACTGTGAAATACGGTCTGTAATTCGTTTTTTGAACGCTAGAAATGTGCTACCAAGTGAGATTCATCACCAGATCTGTCAAGTGTATGGTGACAATGCGATGAGTGATGGCATGGTTAGGAAATGGTTTCGGATGTTCAATGAAGGACGAGAGAACGTGCATGATGAGGCGCAAAGTGGGCGTCCATCTTTGGTGAATGATGATTTGGTGCGTAAGGTCAACGAAAGAGTGCGTAACGACAGATGTTTCACAATTTCTGATATGTCCCTGCACTTTCCTCAGATTTTAAGGACTCTACTCTATGACATCGTTAGTAGTCATTTGGGTTATCGGTGGCCGCATTCTATGAGGACGGTACACATAAACTTGTGCCCAGCTACGGTAAGTGCCTCAATAATGGCGGCAAATATGTGGAAAAATAGTTTGAAGAATCTAGAATCTGGTAACAATAACATTTTATACGAAACCTTACCGATTTTTTTTTACAGCGAAACGGTACTTACTTTCTGAATAAGCCTCGTATTTCAAGAAGCTATTTCTGTTAGTCAAAAGAAGGGAGTAAGGAAATTAAGAAGGAATAAAAACAGATTGACAGTCGTCAAAAACACAACTTTATGAAAATAAGTCAGCCACTAAAATGTACATAGCTTCTTCAGTCTAACGCAACTGTTATTGTTAAAATTTGTGTTAGACTGAAGAAGCCATAAAGCCATATGAATTTTATTGGTTACTGAAAACACAACGGGGTGCCTCACCTAAAAATAATGTTAACCAGCTACATGTTTCGACCGTCTAGGGTTCATTCAGTCTGATAATTGAAACATTTGTGGAAGTATACAAATCAGCAGATGATCTGTATACTTCCTAATATGTCTCAAATATCGGACTGAAGATGAAACCTAGAGGATCGAAACATGTAGCTGGTTAATTTGTTATTTTCATAAAGTTGTTTTTTGGTGGTTGTTAACCTGTTTTTATTTACTATCCAACACAACGGGATGCATAAATTAAAAAAAAAAAACTTACGAAGAATTTACGTCAGCAGCGCTCTCCATCCGTTTTCGTGGTCAAGCACCCAAATGCTATGTTCTACAAACACATCTTACGTAAAAATGTGTTCTGTATGTCACATGCAACTCCTCGTCTTCGTTGCATAGGGTCAAAGTACCATAAACAGTAGGCACAGACGTGTCAAACTTTGACGCCCTTTTCGATTTTTTAAGTGGTCCGAATCATTACGGCCAGCATCTGGCGATTTCTGATTGGGTTCTGGGAGAATGCTCTCTTATATGCGTCTAAATGTAAAGGTACATTTAACCCAATAACACGCCCTAAAGGCCCAGAGTGGGAGTAGGGGTAAACCTTTACTCTTTCTTTAACCTCTGCGCTAGACGGGGTGGGTGGGCGGGTTGTCAACGCCACGCCCCGGCCTCTTTACCCCTGGGAAAGAGACCCGGTTCCCATTGTACGGGAGGCTGGTTGGGCCTCACAGCCGGACTCGACTGGCAAGGAAAATTCGCGCAAATAGTGTAATAACACAAAATGCTGCCATTTCACTATACATCAAGATTTTGAAAAACAAGCTTCATATATGTTCACAAGTTGTGCCTCAACACCTTGCATACATTACGGATGGGTCATTTTCATCTAATGCATTTCTGTACTGTACATTAGGAAACGAGGGCGACAGAATTATCCACGATATGCAGCAGTGTCATGACCTGGCTCGATTCACGTTACCCAGATGTCGACATTATACTTTACAGTCGATTAATGGTAACGTGCTACAGCGATAACTTGATGCAGCAATATTTATCACGGTGTATCTCAGACTGTTTTTATCTCTTGGCTAGTGTGATTTATGACCAGTGCTGCAGCAGGACGCTGGGGGGAAAGGTGAATGGACCATGGATTCATTTCATTTGACGCACAGTCGCCAGCTCCTTTTGGTGTTTCCCTTCAGGTTTTTACATCATTTTGCTCTGTAACAAATTCAGACGAATCACAAGGCTTATGTCGAAATAAATTACTTGCAAAAATCGAAGAATCGAAGAGCTATGTCGTGTTTTAAAGGAGTAATGGAAATCATCTCATATCTTTATCTCAGTAATTAACCAACTTGATGCACAAAATTTTTGTTTTACAATATGTTTATTTCATGCCTCTACATGTTTCGAGCACATGTGCTCATCATCAGGAGGTCAAAATTGCATGACACAGCCTCTGGTATCATCACACCTATAGGTGGCCGTCTCGTGCACGAGCTATCTATCTATATTTCAATGGATCTGTTTTCCCAGAGGGCCTGAAGATGACCTATTAAAGGTCGAAACATGTCGCCCTGACAATACACTATTTTTAATGTATATAAAATAAAGGGTTGTGTTATTGACTGACACGTTGTATTTATATGTTGTAACACTTCGGGATGGAAAACATTTAAAAAGTATTGAACAGTAAGATGGGTCGGCCCCACAGCCGGTCTGGACGTCTTTTGGAGAACAATAAAATTTCTTGTGCCTGTCGGGAATCGAACCCCTGATAGTACATCTATAATATCATCTTTAAATCTATACTTTGGTCATCAGGCAGTCCCTTTCCTTCGAGACTTCCCGCAAAACCGCTGCATGAATTTCCCCACTTCTCATGCATGCCACATTTCCCATCCATCTTATTCTACTCGACCTCACCATTCTATCAATATTACGTGAAGAGCACGTTTCATGCGTTTCCTCACTATGCGAACTTATCCATCATCCTGTTATTTCCTCCCTCTTTGGCGCAAATACTTTCCGAATCACCCTGTTCTCGAACATCCTCCGTCTATGGTGTTTCTCCATAAATCAGAAAAGAAGTTTTCCACATCTATAAAAAAATAGGTAAAATTATGGGCGATTATAATTAAAATTTCACTAATTTCTTACTTTTCAGTCGGGCGAAGACTAAAGCAAAATTCTTAGTGCAAATAGCACTCTTCTAAACTCGTGTTATTGGGCGTACATCCAACGGCTGTCTCCAACACTCTGAAGAGGATTTATCTTTTCTTAGGGCTCCGTTTTCCTTAAATGTAAAGGAGGCTGTTTTTAAAGTTAAAGCGGTACGATACACCGGAGTATCTTTAACTATCTAACAGTTGACATGGCCTAACATCCAACAGACATAAATTTGTAAAAACGGCGTTTTCAAAATCTCAATTCTCGCAGACAATTTCGTCATCAACTGGCTGACATTTAGCTTCCACCACAGAGCACTCTTCTTGAGAAGTTCCAGCTGCTGCAGAACAATAATGTAATCGTATCTTATATAAGGAACGCTGTCACTGCTATTCATCCTGTCCTTCATCATACGACGACGTCCCTTCGACACAAAGAGAGAGTAAGCAATTTCCCTTTCCCTCCAGCTAGGGACCAAAGTAGTGTATTAGGAACTTAATGCACATTTCAAGAAAATGGAAATATATGGAAACACTGAAGACATTAAACAAGCCCTGATCTAAGAACGTCTCTGACTATAAGCGAAAGAAATAATGAGTAAAGCAGCTGCTTAATAGTCAGTGCTACCCGAATGTCATCTGAAGATTTCCGCTAACGAGTCTCTGTGGGTACAATCATTGGCATGAAACAATTCGACACAGTACACAGAGATCACCAGTTGAAGTAACAGTCTACCATGTGATGATCACATTGGAGCAAATACCAGTGTTTCCACTGCGCGAGTTTTAATGTAATCGTTACTTAATATGCGAAATAAAAGCACCTGAATATCACAGAGATATTTAATGTAAACGTATCACACAGCTCATTACTTAAGACCCAATTACCTTTAAACAGTACAATCCAATTACCATTCAAATGCAAGTGGGACAAAGTTTTCCCATAAGTAGGGCTGAAAATGTCAGCAGTTAAAAGTTAAAATCATTAGAGCAATTTGACAGAACGTCGCTATGTAACCTCCATTTCATGTTTACTGTAGGTTTTATGTTGCTTGTTTACCGTATACAGAGAACTGTACGCACTTGTTAAAATTAAGTGTCAGAGAAAGTGGCTAGATTACACAAACAGAACTAAAAAGCAAATTAATCTATATTAGAAGTACACAGACCGTATGTTGTCATTTAAATCTCAATAATATTTCTGCATAGTCGAAATATTTCTTCCTAAGTGAAAAAATAACTTACACATTTCGTTGCGATATCTGTATTGACAAATAGTATTTGTACACTGTCAAACCCAACCTCTACTAGCAAACAAAAACATTTTGTTGGTTAACAAGATTTATTTACTAATAAATGTTGTGCTGGACGGTGTACAAGTGTTTTTTTTTTTGTATACATGTGTCCGTGCATCGTGAATCGAATTTAATAATTGTCCAACAAGTTGCGACTTATTCAGTCTATTACATATCTGTAGGCAGCTCTACATGTTTCGGGTGTTGATATCCATCATCAGGAGCTCGCACAACTGTAAATACAGCTTCTCGTATTGATTAACCGGGTCTACTACCATCTGCTCTCGTTTTTGAGTTCCAACTCAACAACGAGAGCGGATGGTGGTAGATCCGGTTAATCAATACCAGAAGCTGTAAATCTTGTATTATATTGGACCTGCATCATTGTGATAGTTGAAGAATAAGAGGCCAACTTGATGTCATTAGTTATTAAGTTTTAGTTCACTTCTTCTATGCTCAACATGTTTCGGACATTAATACATCCAACACCAGGAGCTTGCGACTTTTCTATTGTATCACCACATTGGTCGTGTGTTCTTGTTTCGATGTGTGTTGGAGTGGTATCCGTGTAGCAGGCTGAAGCCTGCTACACGGATACCACTCCAACCCAGCCACACCGAAACTCCAACACATATCGAAACAAGAACACACGACCAATGTGGTGATACAATAGAAAAGTCGCAAGATCCTGATGTTGGATGTATTAATGTCCGAAACATGTTGAGCATAGAAGAAGTGAAGTAAAACTTATTAACTAGTGACATCAAGTTGGTCTCTTATTCTTCAACTACCAGAAGCTGTATTTACAGTTGTGCGAGCTCCCGATGATGGATGTCAACACCCGAAACATGTAGAGCTGCCTACAGATATGTAATAAATTGAATAAGTCGAATCTTGTTGCACAATTATTAAATTCGGTGTACAAGTACTTTTTGTCTTATTCTTTTATTTGGAATCACAGAATTTTTACATTTTGTCCATTTTCCGGCGTTTAAAGTCTAAAACACAGGTTTTCGGGGGAGAGGATCAGTCCTATCTGCCAGGCAAAAAGTTAGGAAAAGCTATTTTAAATCTCGTGGCCATGGGATTTAAAATACATTTTCCTATCGGGCCGAAACGCGTTCCCTTTACTTTTTGGCCTGATGATGGGGTCGATTATGCTCCCGAAAATTTGTGTCTTACTCCATATTGTAAACAAATAACGGTGGAAAAATCCAAATAAAATAATTCCGAATGTGACACAACCACCCTCACATTATCATAGTGATGAATTATTAATTTGTCTACTGTCACCGACGGGATTCTTTTTGTTTAAGTGTGAGTCAGCTTTTCTGCAGCACTGACACTTGCAGATTTTGTGCGTGTTTGTGTGTGTGTGTGTGTGTGCAAGAGATACCGAACACTGCTACAGTGGAGGCCCAGCATCAGCTATCAGTCCCCTCGCTAGCTGTCATCGTCACAGTTGTCATCACGAAAGTCGTCACCACTTTCTTTGCTGCCATAATATGGTCACGATAACCGCTTTCGTTTGTAGGATTCTGTCAGTAACTCAGATTAACATACCGCGGTAGCACAGTGGTTAAGGTGCTGTGCTACAAATCGGAAGGTCGCTGGTTCGATCCCAGCTGGTGTCATTGGAATTTTTACATTGACATAATCCTTCCGATCGCACTATGGCCCTGGGGTCGACTAAGCCTCTAACAGAAATGAGTACCAGGAGAACTTCTTGGGGGTAAAGTCGGCCAGAGCGTGAGGCTGACAACCTCATCACCAACCTGTGCCGTTGTCGTGTAATCTGGGAACCTAAACTTCCTGGAACCCTCTGGGCAACTCCCGGCCTCTAACGGGACTGCTTTACCTTTACCTCAGATTAACATAGCATCGGATGACTGGATGAACTTTAGTATTGTATTGTAACTGATATGGAATGAAGACATTGTGGCATAATTTAAGGTACTATACAAGCACTTACCGGGAGGAACTGACACGAACACTTAAACGTATACAGTGCACAGTAGGTAATCGGATAACTGCACAACCAATAATACAGCCATTTGTCGCGTATGTCGCGCATACATATTGCTGTCTCTACAAGTTCATCGTCAGGTGGGTTTAGACAAAGGTATACAAGTACAACAAATCCTGTCAAAGATGTGCGTGTGTAGTTGAATACAATATTCTCAATTAGCATTGTTAAAAATGTTTGCAATTTTAATTTACAATATTGTATTCAACTATACACGCACATCTTTGGAACAATCTGTTGTATTTGTATTTGTATACTTTGACTACACACACCTTGTGGAGATAGGAGGAAAAAATGTAGAAGTGACATAAGTGACAAATGATTATTTATTATTGACCACCCAGTTGGATGTATTCAACAAAGTTTGATTTAAATTTTGAAAGACGCGCAATGTACGTATGACGTAACGTTGAAGCGCGTTCGTGCAACCATCCTTGCAGTGGAACAGCAAAGAGTAATACACATTCTGAGGTTGTGTTTGTAGCCTTTATTATCCATGATACAATGCGAATGCGCCATGTTATCATCTGTGGTTGTCCGGCTTTACAATGTTTTCCCACATTGTCTCGTAAAGGGCATGAATTAAAAAAATATATATTTTACATATAATATATCTTGATTTTCTCTACAAATTTGGTCTAAAACATTTCTCATTCCAGGAGGAAATGAGATTTATATTACCATAAATATACGTCTTCATCTTCATGTAAAGTACCTGTTATTCTTGTTAGATATTAACGAAATTTGAATTTTATTGATATATTTTCGAAAAATATTCCCAGAATGAATTTCATGAAATCCGTCCAGTGGGAGCCAAGTTGTTCCATACGGACAGACGGACAGACAGATATGACGAAGCTAATGGTCGCTTTTTCGCAATTTTCCGAACGCTCCAAAAATCAGTTTGAAAGTTGTCACCTTTGAATTCAAAACAAGCAGACGTCACACAATAAACAGTCGACTCACCCTCTGGCTCGTCAACACCCAGGGTGCCGTCGTAGTCGGTGGCACTCTTCTCTGGCGCCAAGTTTAGGATATCAAATGACGCTACAAGAGACATGTCCACTTTTTCACCAACTTCATACACTCGCTTGCCCACCAGCGCCTCTGTTACTGCTGCCCGAAGCTCCCTGAAACAAACACATCACCTGTCACTTCATCTTGTTGATACACAGTGGGTCCTCTTTGATTACAAAACGCATCAGTAGCCAGAATAACACTTCGCAGCAAAAAATACAGCTGTGCTGCTTTGAGGTGATGAGGTTCATTTACTAGTTGTCACTCTGAGATATCCCTAAAGTGTTTTCTTTTTCTTTTCAGAAATTTACGTCGACAAAACAAAGGTAGACAATTTGTTTGAAATACTGTTCGGTTTTGGGAAAACGGCAATATAGTCCTGTGCGAAAAAACTTGGTTACTAAGATTATACACTTTACAGAGACAGGTCTACATTTACGCAACTTTATCCGTTTAAGGTTGATAAAATGGGCCAAGGATATAAAAATATCAACTATCATAATATTCCGTAGGTTTCTGACGATGGTGCACTGCAGTCGGGATCATTTTGGGTTCATTATTTGAACTTTGTCTAAAGTAATGCGTTTAAATAGCAATTAAAGAACAACGATCTGGGGGTTTAGGATCAGTTTCCTACTATTAGACCAAATGCTACAGGAAAGACCTACTCAGTTGATCCTGACACGCAAAGCTAGAGGTTGAGAATAATTTTTCCTACGGGGCCCAACTGGGTAGTTGTTTCCCTTGCTACATTGAGGGAGAACGAGAACCGTTCAAGCACTGAAATATTAGCGTAGAGAAGAAAACCAACTAGATGCTACTGAATGCTTTATTGCACTTATAATCTGCTCAACATGTTTCGGGCACTTATATGCCCGTCATCAGGAGCTCGAGACTATACTTGTGTTATTGCCGCATATGGTGTGTAATGCCTTGGTTGCTGGAGGTCGGCTGTTGGGAGCAGAGCAGCAGACTACGTGTCCGGGATGAGGGAAATTGTGCGACTCTGATGATGGGTATCTAATTGCCCGAAACATGTTGAGCAGATTGTAAGTGCAATAAAGCATTCAGGAGCATCTAGGTGGTTTCCTTCTCTACGCTTATAAAAGGATGCACGGACAAACATATATCAAATTCACTGAAATATTGTTTAAATTCTTTTACGCTAACATTGGGCCAATGAGCAAAATCCAAATATTTATTCTCAATCGACTGTCGAGTTTTGATATCGTCCGGCCATCATTACTTGTTTTGAAATGACCAAAACAACAGAAATCTAGAAACCAGCGTACTGGGACAAGTTTCTTCGCAAACAAGGAAATTTTTTTAGAATGTAAAAATGATAACAACTCTCAGCACACAGTGGATTGTATTGGTGCCAAAAATTAAGTTTTCTACATGGAATACATCAGTTCTGTGAAAGAGAGGCATCTGCCTGATTTACATGAGTTACCAATAATCTGAAATACCATGCGAAAATAAACGGTGTGCTACTTCGACCCAAATTTCTGTCAATATTTCTCTCTACAAAGAATTATTTTATAGTCTAGATACGGTAAGATGTGGCAAGAATGTTGCTATTTTCTGATATATAGCGCCGCATACAGGTATCAGTGTTTAAGAGCAGCACACAGCCGCCACTTCCAGGTCCAACTGACATAACCTAAAAATGGAAGCAACATGTACACCTCTAAAAAACTGAAACATATGTACCAAAATACATGGCGCCACGTCTCAGAATACAGCAATATTCATACTTACCGTTGTGAGAACCTCACATTCGGACAGTACAATGCATGTTAAATCAATACAAGCAGTTTCACATACAGACGTCTCATTACTTATTACAAATGCTGCATTTAGGCTATGTACAGTCTGCACTAAAAATGTTTTTAATAAACTGGACACGACTTCGAAACAAGCAACTACAATGCTTCGATCTGATGTGACATAACATTTAAGTGAGAAGTGTTACTTAAATATAATTCAGCATTTTATTTTTGTAAGAATGGTTTTCACTCAGGAAATAAGAAGTAATAACCACATGAATTAACAGGTTGTTTAAAATAATTTCTTTGGTTTACCTTTCATCCGATTCCGAAAAATTTTAGAAGGGAAAATTTGATGAGTCGCGAAACGATAAGAATAAAATGCTCGAATATTTTGATTCGGATATTTCCTTTATACATAATGACCGTGCATGTATTCAGGATTTGAATTGCTTATTCACAGTGAAGAAGAGAGTTGCGTTTGAAAGCTGAATGCAGAAATTAGTTGACTGTTGGGGAGTTTCACAGGGAACAAAATAAAGTCAATTATCCATCTATGGGGGTACAAGTGTACATTGACCGACGGAGAGGGGACATGCAAATAAGAACATTATCAGATGAGCATCTGTTATTTCAAAATACCGCGAGTCAGGCATGCGCAGACTTTACGTAAATCTTATAACAGCCACCTCAAAATTCAGCTCAAAATTCAGATGCCAGAAGGGTGACATAAATCACGTTCCATGCTGAGTGTCCACAAACATGAGGCACCAGAGTCTACACGATGACCTGGTGCCCAGACGGTGCACATTCCCGTCCTAAATGCTTTTTCGCAGGACTTTATAACTACACACCAGCATATGAACGTACAAATAAATAAATAAAATCCTTCATTAAGATACAGGGGGATATATTGAAATACATATTAGGAAAGCATACCGTGGCATTGTACATGGGCTCAGCATTGTCTATTTTCTGTGAACTTGCCACAGAGTATAAGGCTCCATGATTTAATACGAAAGATTCTGCTAAATTTTCGATTATTTAAGTAAGTTAATTATAATTCATAAGTTAGTATAAGAATTTGGGCCCAAAGAAACGAAACAAACGATTGATTTCACTACAGATATTGTTACTAATTTAGCAGCTGGTGTTTTGGTTTGAAATCATAAAGATGGTCAATAGACAGTGCAACAATGCACCCCGTAATGGAATATAGATGTTCTTCAGTGTGATCATTCAGAAAACTAAATATTTTCCGTATTATCCTCAGCATTCATAGCACTGTCCATCCGAGAAACGACGTCAGACGGTGAGAAAAGCGGAGCAACGGAATTATCTCGGAAGTGCTTGCAGGGAAAATGGAGGCAGCTACAGTGTGCGTTCATTACTCAGACAGACGCTACAAGAACATATGAAAAGTACAGCACTGTCACAGTGTGTCTTATAACACTGCCGGAGATCGCATTCATTGCAGTTATTTCCTGTTAACTCAAGGAAGCTGTATAACAAGATTAGACTCCCATATTGCTTTTCACATTCCAGTTTCCATTTAAAGTAACTTCACTCAAACTTTCGAAGAATGTCGGTTATATAACTGTACATACATTTCAGTTCGTGCTGTACAAAGTACACAACTTTTAAGAAGTGCCAAAATCAGTGGTACACTGGCATGTACTGAAATAATCTGCATTTATTACGGGATTCTTATTAGATAGGATACATGAACACATTGCGGTGTTTTGCAGTGTTGCAGCAGGTGGCACAATGGGCTTGGTAACTCGTAACAAAAGTGTGAGGAATGGAAGAAGGATAAATAAAGGCGGGAAAAAGGAAGGAAGAAGAAAAGAACAAGAAGAATAGGAAAAAGATGAATACGAAAGAAGAAAATGAACCTAAAATTGAAAGTGTTCACCTAACTGAAGAATTTATTTACCACTATTGGTCGAGTTAAAAGTACATTTCTTGGTATGTGCCGTGTAACCCAACAGAAGAATCATTAGCAAATCGTGGAAGGGAATTGATAGTCCAGTTACAATTTAAGCTACATAAGGACAACCATTTAATTAAAATTCTGGGTAACTTCCCCATTGCAAATGATTGGCGAGATGTCGGCTATGTCATAAAGTACGAGGTCGTAGTAACTAATTAATTTAATCATTTCGTCTGCTTTCCCGAAATAACAGTTCACGTTTCAGGTACACTGTAAGTGATGTGACAGAGACGATACGTCTAAACGACTCATTATATATCTGGTACGGTCTTCATTAATTAGTGGCTTCAAAGAGTAAATTAAGTAGCACCGTGCTTCTGTTCACAGAGGATCTTCTCCATTACGGTTAGAAATTACATTCCTTTCCTTCTGCAATATAAAGCAGGGATTCATAAATTATTTTATGCTTAATAAATCCGGAAGCTGAAGGCAACATTCGAACACAATAACTTTCTCAAATATATTCACTGCAAGATTTCTACGACGAAAAAAAACCGCAACTGAAAATGGAAGATCAGTTTTCAGACGCAACCTAAAGGTACATTTCGTCCACAAATGCTATTTAACAATGGGAGGTTTGAGTTTATTATGACTGTGAAGATGAAGGTCACTGGATGTGAAGATGTGTGCTCCGAGAGAAATTTATGGACCGTTTGGAGAAACCTGTTGCTTCAGTATTCAAGGTGGTAGGATACTTTGTAAGTTGAGGCAGGCGGTTCCATCCGTATTCCGTAAGATCCAAGACGAAGTCCTTCGGAAGATGATAGTGGTGTAGATGATAGCTGAGTCTGAAACAACCTGCCACTGCGCTTTATTCTGAGTCAGTTTAGCCAAGTTCCACATCCTCATATCTAAATTTCTAAGAATCGTTTTAATAATATCATCGTAGTCTAGGTTTTCAAGTAATTTGAGGGTTGTTTGACCGTGCAGCTTCCTCATGAAACAAAGTGAAATGCCAACTTGATACAACCAGGTAATTTTATTGATGTATTCTTAGCTAGACATGTTTCGGGTACATACGCCCATCATCAGGAGCATGGGCGTATGTACCCGAAACATATCTAGCTAAGAATACATCAATAAAATTACCTGGTTGTATCAAGTTGGCATTTCACTTTGTTTCACTTTGTTTTCAAGTAATCTCTTTCATTCAGGTTTTCTGACTCCAGTTCTGTATGTATTTCTCTCGTCCACATACGCTCTACGTTCCCCTCCCAATTCATCCTCCTTAACTCTATTACTTTAACGATGTTCAGAAAAAAAAAACTAGAATTAAAACTCATAACGTAATATACTCCGACTGGCATAAGAAACACAGATTGGCCAAGGAAAAGCTGTGCAGACTAGTACCCATACAGACGAACTAACCTGGATTGTTTATACCCTGTTGCTGCTGCTGGTAGGTTACGTGATTCTCACACACTTCCGTCTATTAAGAAGGCTGTCAGCAAAACTCTACCCACTCTCCCTCATACGCCTTCGATCCGTGCACATCCAAACTTTACCTTTACTTTCGTGTAATTTTCATTACTCCGTTGCTTTCTCTTGTCGTTACGCCCTGTTGCATCTCTGTTGTTTCTTGAGGACGAGAGAATAAGCGATTTACTCTTGTTTTCTTTCTTAGTGTAACTAACCATTTCTAAACATCAATTGTAGGTGTAGAAGGTAATTGTTGCGCCTGATCACACTCAGTGACAAATACAAACTCGGTAGGACTTCTCTGGACGAGGAATCGGTCCGACACAGGTACCTCTACCTGACAACACACAACCCTCACACGAGAGAGACACCCATGCCCCCGGCGGGATTGGAACTCGCAATCCCAGGAAGCGAATTGCCGCAGACCCAAGCCTTAGACCTTGCGGCCATCCAGATAGGAAAATTTATACACTCGTAAATACAATGTATACAGAGTATTTAGAAAATCATTACGAGTTTTTACTAGGCTATGTCTCTTAATTATTAAATACGTTAAAATAATCAGTGCAATAAGGGTCAACTCAAAAGCTTCTGCCAATAAATTTTCCTAACGAACATCTGTCGTAGCACGACATACGTCAAGCCTCAGATCGTATTCTGACCCCCCAACGTATCACGATTCAGTCAGATTCTAAAAGTACCTATCACACTTTCTGCAACGATGTCAACGTCTCTTTAAGAATATGGCGGCGAAATTTGAATTCTATGTTTTAAACGGCAAGTCGCCTACGCGTTTAATATGTCTTGCTTACAACAAGATATATTTGCCAAGCTATGGAACGAATCTTCTGCTCTATCAATTTCTTTTCCTTCACCCCCGTACAGTCTGCCCCTCTTTGACATACAGAACATTCAGAGTTAGGAAAACACTACAGATTTTATGGGATAGTCCTTTAAATAGAATCGGTTTAATAAATTCGGGTGACAGTGACAGTGACAGTGACAGTGACAGTGACAGTGACAGTGACAGGAAAACAAATCCCTGACCAGACAAGAGATTTTTTTTACTGTAGGTGTACACGTATATAAAGAGAAGTAGTAAATGTCTGGGTGGAACGCAAATGATAATAGCTGGAAGGATGTTGGGGATTTTGTTTCCTAGATTCATTTAAATCAATTATGTAATTGAGCTTCAGTGACAGGCTGCAGAAGTGGTACCCATACGTAATTGATAATGACATTCTGTGAGTGCGTGTTGTGGTCTGCTGAAAGCGAATCACGCGTGACGTCCAAGAGTGATTTATAGAGACGATCCTTTTGATAATAAACCACTACATTCCATATCATAATCGATTCACCACACATAATCATCTTCAGATCTGTGGCATGAACCACTTATACCAGTCATAACACAAGAGTCAAGAGAGTCTTTGAAACGGGAACTTCGTATAATGTTTCGTCTGACCAATATATTCTGTTTAATTAAACAAGAGGAACTTCAGGAATGTAACTTTTATGTACGTAATTCCGTACATGGCTACCGGTACCAAACTACACGAAGCAGTGATTTCAGGAATTCGTCATGCAGTGAATTACATGTTTACCTTCTGGGATGTTAAGCAGCTTAGATTGATAGTTACCGACGTTTCGGAACAACCAATCGCCCCATTTCAGGGGTCCAGCAGTCCAACTACCAATACATGCTGTGTGACATTCCAGAACAGAGAAGTACTATTTTTATCGTCGCATCCCGAAAAGTATACCTTAGCAGTCGCCGATGAGACAAACTCAAATTTTACGCTGTTTAAGTCTAGCGTTTTCTGTTTTAAATGTGACTGTTTCGAAGGAAGTACTTCAAATCCACATCGCTTACCTCGCAAACAGGTTGGAGAAGTTCCGGTACGAATCGGAAGGGCTAATCCAACAGCTGTTATTGGAAGATGGAGGGGCAGGCATCCAATCGGCGCACAGCGTCAGAACGTGAAGTAACGTGTCTGCCATCAAACGAACAGCAGCCTTCACCAGATGACGGTCCAATCGCATAGGTTGCGTCCTCATGGCCAGTAATCCTATCGGAAGTGAATCCTCCACATCCTCGTCACCACCTTCCTCATTAATACTCGGAAAATTAACTTTGTATCTTTCATTTCCACCGTTTTTATTTTCTTGATAAAGCCAACCACCACTAGCACTCTTCACATTCTCAACAAACTGTGACCTTGGTTTAGTATCCCTAAAGTTCATTTGATCACCTATCCTATCTTGTCCTAAAACAGGCACACCAAAACTGGTTTTTAATCTGTTTCTTATAGAATGTGAACTCAACATGTCCGATTTTGAAATTAAATCCAAATTATTAAAATTCGTTCCCCTAGAAGCTGCACTTTCAAATGTACCTTTGATGTTGTTCATATCATTTTCCGTAACAGTATTTTCTCTTTGACTAGAAGTTCTTAGGATGTCACTAGAAGTCTGATGTGATTGCTTTCGACCACTTGCACTTGTCGTTGTTGACAGGAATAAACTAGAAGCTTTCATGTACTTTACTGAACTTGATACATCCCTCACAATTCTTCCCGAGGCTCTTGTCTTTCTAATGCCAGTCACCGCTTCTTCAAGACTTGAGACGGTAAATGTGACCCCGGTGAGTGTGTTATTACTGCCTGATGAGGAGTCCCAAGGGTTCCCGTTAACACTTGCATTCCTCTCGCGTCTTTTACTGGAGGAGAACCGGGATCTACGTCGTGTTGAAACTTGCGTTATGGAATGTTCATAAGGCGCAGGGCTATTGACAGTCGTGTTGAAACCGCTTGGATCGCTTCGGGTATTGTTGTCGGCAGCGAAAGGAACGCTTCTTGGAGCTGCAAGTGTCGATGAGGCACTAGTGTCGATCCACAAAAACACGAAGTGACCACTCATCATGTTGAGGCGTTTTGCTTCAGTTGTGACCCGCTTGGCTGTCTGCAGGTTGCATATGAGGAGGACAACACCTCTCGTGGCGCGTGAGATATCTGCCAAACGCCTGTAGACAAAGATAAGGAACACTGTAGATCAAGTAACAGAGTTATTGTCATATGTATGATGAGGAGTTATCTAATATATATATATATATACATACATATAACTAATTTATTAAGTGAACAGCACAGTCTTTAACTGAACTTCAACAACACAGGGAGATGTCGGGTTCAAATATCGATCCATAAGAGGGATATATTGGCCAAAGTTTTATTTGGTTCTACTCTGTCCCTCCAGTAAATCGCTGGAAGAGTGTTCTGAGCCACACCACAAACGCTCCCTTTCACATACATTTCAACTCATTACAATAATCACTGTGTAATATAAAGCTACGTAGCATAGGCCGCTGGAAAACAAATCCCTTAAATAATTTAATAATTAATGACAAACATTTTCAGTGATAGCAGTTACGCCAAAAACATCAATACCGTGGTAGTAGAGCGTCATTGAAAAGCGGAGATGACCTCCAAAATACGGCAATAATCTTGTACTGTCTTGGTGTTTTTCTGCAACTTACAATGCTGAGGTAACAAAACGAATGCTGAACCAATGCCGATGCACACAGACTTGCGTGCCAGTGCTGGTAAGGATTCAGGCAAGTACAGCACGTTGTGTGACGTAATAAGAAATAGAATAATGATCTACAGAATTGGTGTTTGAGGTTCACTTATGCAACGTGGCATATCAAAGGGGATCGTGACACATAAGAAGCCTATAACAAATACATGTATGAAGGAGACATGCTTAGATTTTAGTAAAGACCTTGGAAACTTGTATACACGTATTCACGCCTACACTTAACGGTTGTCTGTAGTTATTCTCGTTTCTATCCTTCGATTATGAAACAAGTTGTGAAGAGATGACCTACGTCGTATGTGAGAAGTTTAATGTCTCCATCTTCTAAGCACCGGACTTTGTTTTGTTTGGTTAAGGAATAAGAGGAAGCACGGAATAAAACCATGGCTCTTGGAAACGAAAATATCAAGGTTGCCGAAAAGGCGCAGAAAATATACGACCACCATACATGTCACTACTAAGAACTCATGCGTGATTAGCTACTTTGCTTTAATTTCTTTTCATTATTTGGCAACACATTTTGGGCAATCACATCTCGTCACATATAGGCTACAAACAAAGCTACCTCAGAATCCCAACACCAGCTACGATTATATAAGAATCTATCCCTTTTTTAGGTGGTTGTAGGTTGTCATAGGCTGTTTCCGTTCCTTACCAAATACACTTCCATGGCATGCATGAATGAGGAACCGGAATAATGCTTTTCACTACAAAAATTCCAAATGATGGTGTTTTCCTCCTGCGTCGTGTAGGGCGTTTGTTCCGATACTTTTGAGAAAAGATGGTTCCCCACCTTCATGGCGACCGAATTTGGTTCAGGTGGACACTACCTCATGGGTCTCCTAGCTGCGGGCGGCCAGTTTGTATTACGCGGTCCGCGGCCAAGTTTTTAAGCTGTGTATATACTACCAAAATATTCACAATAATTTAGGCATTTATTTAGGCGATTATTTTCATTTTTTCACGCGCGGCTCATGAACCAGCCCACAATAACCGGGGCGGTCCTATGCCGTAAAACCTTTGGACACCCAGGATCAACAAGAAACAAATGTACTTTGGAAAGAAGTTATCCGACGCGGTGCAAGAACACAAGAGACCATCAATCGAAAATCTGATCAATTCTAGGCGTGTAAAACATAACGCAGAAAATTATGATCAAAGGCACTCGTTATTTCACGCAAGCTCTATGAAATAAGACTTGGCAGAAACCAACAGTGTAAAGTTTACTTGTGACATAATCTCACTTATATCTTTCATGCAGCTTAGGTATTACTCCATTTTTAAATTCACAATATATCCTTTCAAAGACGCAGCATTCCGAGACACTAAAGATAATTCGAGATGCAATGTCTTGCGCAGTGTGAGATATATGAGAGACTGGCATATTATACTAATATTATAATGACCGATGGAATTAGGAAAACAAATACAGCATACGCACAAATTAAATGCAAGTATTAATTCCCTGTAACGGAGTGCTGTATGAGAAATTAATAATTGAGTAGCTGATAAATTAATTCCCCGTCCTTTATACCACTCCGCCCTGACCTAGACCAATCCAGTCGCATCATTACACCGCAGTAAGTGACAATTTACGAACCACACCCTTAGTACTCATAGGACTTCTTGTATAGTTTCAGAGATTATTAGCAGAACGACAAGCTGGACAGACAGAGAGACATTGTGTGAGCAGGTTACACACTGTGCGCATACGGTGAATAAGAGAATGCTGTCCGTAGAGCGGACGACATCGTCGCTGCAGAGCGATTGATGATACCGCCAACTCTGCAGTTCTCAGTCCGGCGATAACAGGTATATTTTGTGTATAGTTCTGTATTTGACACCCATCGTCACTGCTTTGGGCACAGAAAGATTCATTAAATAAGAGAAAGGTGAAGACTGACTTCACTTTATTCAGACAGGAAGAATTCAAAACCCTTGTCTTGTAACGAAATATTTGCCACAGTGGTTGCAAACCCGCGGGCAGCAACAATCTTTGCTTTAAATATCCTGTTCTGATAATATTTAAACTATATTGAAGCACTTAGTCCGTACGACTTCCTCACCATCCTTCTTACTTAAATCCCAGAACAATATTTTTATAGTAATAAAGGTAGCAAATTACGAAGGGCATGAAGCGCGGGTGAGGAACAAAGAACTACACCAACTGCGCCCTTTTTATGGCGTGGGTAGCAATCTGCATACGATTATGCAGCGTCATATGGTAGGAAGACTTGGACTGAATTTGGAGGGAAGCGGTCGTGGCCCATTTGGGTAATAACCAGGAGTTTCCTGATCAGGGAAGATGGGGTCCCGCCAGAGATTCGAACTAGGCACGTTCCAGATACAAGTCTAAGGCGTAACTCTACCCCGAACAGTTGGCAATTCCCTTTCTTCTGGTATTAGCTTAGCACACACTCGCGTGAGGCAACTTACCTATTTCGACTGGAGGTGAGAGAGCAGAGCAAGGTGAAAATAATTCATTAGTCTTTGTGCGTGCGTGGGGGGGGGGGCACGCGGTGGCGCAGTTGGTTGAGGCACTGGGATACAAATCGGAAGGTCGTGGGTTCGATTCCCAATGGTGTCATTGAACCTTTTCATTGACATAATCCTTCCGGCCCCACTATGGCCCTGAAGTCGACTCAACCTCTACCAGAAATGAGTACCAGGAATATTTCCAAGGGTACGGGGGTAAAGGAAGCCGGTGCGTAGGGCTGACAACCTCACCACTTTCAGTGCCGATTGTCTTGAAATCTGGGAGCCTCTATGTCCTGGAATCCTCAGGGTCTGTCCAGGCCTGTAATGGGACTGATTAGCCTTTTTTTGCATGTGTGTTTGTGTGTGAGGGGGGGGGGGCTTTTTTTTAATTCATCCGCGTATATGTGGGGATTCTACCTCAGGGAAGTTGATGTCGTTCATTGTGAAACATACTTGCAAACAAAAGGCAATGGTACAGACTAACTGCACATTCACACTCCTCACGGCGGTGTTACTGTGGATTCAAGTCTTCTGCGGTGTTATTTCGTGTCGACTGGTATATCGTTAAAGACGTTTCGAGGTAGCGTATTGCCTGCATGCCAGAAAACCATAATCATCAGTTGCCAAGTCAGCCGTACCTGAAAATGGAGTGTCGCTGTGCGCCGCCATTAGGTAACATGAGAAGAGTGGGGTTCAGCGGTGGTGCTTTCAATATGGAGACCAGGTCACGGCGCAGCAAGACACCCGAGGACGCCGAGTTGTCGGCCAAAACAGTGAATGTGTGCCAGTGGGTCGCTAGTAGTAGTGCTCGCATCGCCTCCAGCATTTCACGGACTGATGGCTCCAGACGAACCTCCAGTGGACTTAGTTCCTGCAAATCACAACTTAATTAGGAATCCTAAACAGTTTATTTCTTCTAATTGCAAATAGAAATATAATGGCAATAATCAAGAGGGTAAACAAGCCTATTCAAGAACATGTCCAAGGCCTACAGTCATGTTCGTTTTTCATGCGAAATCTCACAGCTTTTCCCTCTTGACATTAAGTCTCATTGCGTTATTTTTATATTTGATATATTTGTTAACTGCAGTTGGCTAGCCACCCAATGGCACTAGTACAGTACAGTACACATCTACTCACATACAATACACAGAACAACACAAAACAAACAATACGTAGAACAACACAAAATGTGGAAGAGTGCGGGCCGTGCCCCATCTTTGCGGGTTTTACCCTGGCATTTGCCTTACAGCTGCGGAAAAAGCACGGAAAAACCTCAGTCAGGGGTAGCCGAAGAGTGTCAGCTGGCACAATGAAGATATATAAACATACAATAAGAATAAATAGACGTAACAATAAAAATACATAAATTACAAAAATACACAAAATGCAATGCGTTACAGGAGTTTAGAACATTGGTACATATTATTAAACACGAATTACAAAATGTGGCCACTATTTAAACAAAACCTCTAAATGACTTTTACATACACTGGGTTTGCAGTTGTGTACATATTTTGGAATAGCCAGTAGCCACATCAAGTAATTTGTCATTAAATGTCTCAATGAACATTGGCCTTTCTTACCAGTGAAAGCGGCAAAAGGAAATTTCTGTTGAACATGTCCTGGAGATCAAATGACTAATAAACGAAACATGTGTAGAAATGCTGTATTTCCATGGACCAAGGTTCTCTTAAAATATCCACTCTCGCTCACATAGTCAGAAGATAAAAAAATTACAACAAATATTTACGTTGGTACTGCTGTCACGGAGTGAGATTTGTTGATAATGAAAGTTTACAATAATAACGACGGAAATGTTTTCTGTGTTTGTACATCTGTGATTGGTGACAGCCAGATGTCACAATTGATAAAATGTTCAGTAAGTATTATTATGGAACAGAAATATAAAAGGACAGTAATGCAACCGTCGATCGCAAGTAAACTTTGACAATTATGTTACGTCAGATTTTAACTACAAGTTTTGGCTTTAAGAGGCCATTATCCGGACTTGTATTTACAAATATCTATAATCGTTAAGAATTAGGAACTTAAGGAAACGAGAGGATAGTGGAAATTGAAAAAGGAAGCATTAGATCACACTCTGTGCAGAACTCGCTTTGGAAGAGGCAATGGACACGTCGCAAGTTAGGAAACAGAATTAATTATCTTTATGTGCATCATCCCATTTGTGTTATAAGCAATTAGGAAGGGGTGGGTACGTAAAAACACAACTGTCTTGTATCTTATTTATTATGCTGAGGACGTTGAACGTTTAGAATAAACACCTATACTATGATCATGCTCTGTATAGCTTTCCTCTATATATATATTTTTGTGACCTGAAGATGGCCAACAGTGGCCGAAACATGTCGTCGTCAGCATAATAAATAAGATACAAGACAGCTGTGTTTTGACGTACACACCCCCTCCCTTGTAGAATTAATTATTTAATTAGTGTGTAATGCACTGGGGAGACCTAGGCGTAGATGGGTGGATAATATTAGGATGGATCTCCATGAGGTGGGATGTGGGTATATGGACTGGATTGGGCTGGCCCAGGATAGAGACAGGTGGCGGACGCTTATGAGTGCGGTAATGAACCTTCGGGTTCCGTGAAATGCGGGGAATTTCTTGACTAGC